>Ga0307517_10000194_pt1 | contig 102391 bp, 92 predicted proteins | sample 23_EM_MG_FD_194515 | JGI IMG/M metagenome (GOLD analysis project Ga0307517, IMG submission 194515) | Populus trichocarpa ectomycorrhiza microbial communities from riparian zone in the Pacific Northwest, United States - 23_EM | ecosystem: Host-associated > Plants > Roots > Unclassified | place... | reverse complement strand
TGGGTTGCTGCGCACATGCATGATGAGAAATGCTATGAGGAGCAGGCTCCAGCACTAACAGCTTATCAGATTGCGCATTTTCGAGATAGCACTTGAGATCCACTGGTCAGTACATATATGACTAGCAAAACCCCACTCGAGACCTCGAGCCTCCCTACTTGCTCCCTTGTGTGTTATCTCACTATAGTCTTCTGCTCGTTATAGCGTTTTGTGAAAGTTTTTTTCTCTTATGTTCTTTTTGTTTTTGTTTTTGTTTTCTTTCTTTCTTTCTTGCTTGCACACCGCCCGGCTTTCTAGGGATGCATTATTATGGCCGGGCGGGGGGGGTCCGCTCACAGCAAGCAAGGAAGCATCGTGGTGGTTTAGGTTAAAAAATATTTCTTATCAGATCGTACGCGGATTTTCGAACATTGATAAGCGCCGTACAGTACATATTAGACTAGCTGCCCCTCGACCGACCGGTCAAGCGCGTATATTCTAAGCGATACATATAATCCAAATTCACATTACCAGTCATGCAGATGCAGACCAAAGGAGAGTGGTGAAGTTGGAAAAACTGTGTGGAGAATCTTGTTAAGTTGGCGTGGGAGGGGTAATGGAGACTGTGAGCCAAAGGTTTACCAGACTGTGGCACATCTCCTTGCTACTGGTGGTTGGTATCAAGGCAATTCATCTGCAGCGTTGTATTATGCTAGGAGCTGTAAACTATTAGAGCTGTGACAATCCTGCTGTAGCGGGAAAAGGGGTGGTTAGTAGCTCACCCGGTCAGTGTAGCACTGCCATGTTCTCATCTACCCCAGGTCAAGTCATCCCGTATGAGTAGTATTTTGACAACGAGCTTGTGCCAGGTGTATTATTCCCTCGTGGAGTCGCTGGGCCCTTTTCTCATTGATCGTGTTGGGCTTCAGGTTCTCCTGTTCGAGTAGTCCTTTGCTCCTTAATCCTATACATAGTTGAACAACACCTTAGTGTTTGGCCATTGGGTTTTGGTTTGTTGAGATTATCATCATCCTGTCTGCATAGTACCTTCACCACTCTCTTGTTCCCTTTCCAAGCAGCCCACCAGAATGGTGTTTGCCCACCCTGATTTGGTTTGTCGGGGCAGACCTCCTCCCATTTGAGTTGTAATCTCACATCCCTCACACCCATCCGGCGCTACACAAGAAAGTCCTGTTTGGCCAAAATTATCAACGCGGCAAGGGTTGACCTTTCCTAGTGTGAGAAGAATTACTACAACTTCTTCGTTCCTATTCCCAGAAGCCCAATAGAGTGGTAAGTTGTCAGGGTAGTCTGTTTAGTCATAGCTAATGCCGTCCTGTCCAAGTAGGCCTTTTACCACGTCCCTAGCATCCCGCCCGCCCTGTTGGCATCGCCAGGACTGCCGTCCCTGGAGTCCCGAGCTTCTGTCCCAAGCTGCAGGGCAATTGCGTCGGTCCTTTGGGAAAGAATATCATCTAAGTGGATGACGGTAGGGCCCTACAGTCCACTACGTATCGGGAACCCCCGAATCGTACCCACCATCCTCACCCGTCATCTGTAGTCCTAGCCTGTCATCTGCGGTCCTCGCCAATTACCTGAAGAGCCCACCAGTCACCTACAGGGCCCGCCCTTATCGGGAGTTACCTCTTTTACTCTCAAGATTCACTATCCGGGATCGGTCCCTGGCTACCATTCGAGAGAGTCATACGCAAGTTGAATCACCAAACTATGCTACAATAGACTTAGCAAAGCAGGTTACCAGAATTGCGAATACCAGTTAAAGATAGCTACCAAGTTCAGATATCCCAAGTTATACCGCCTCCGGAAAGCACTACTCTTTGTTTGGGTGTTTTGTCTCTGGTTGCGGAGATTAATGATAGTGAATCTGGCGGATAAATATGTTACCCACCAAATTGCGCCACCTGAGAGAAGTGCAGTCCCCGCCTGTCGTCACGGACACCACTTCAGGTATGGCTGTCCCTCCCGCCTAGACCGAAACACTGATGGACTGGAGGCTTGGGAACACTGGGCTCACCACTCGCTCATGCCATCACAAGCACCCTCCATGTTTGACTGGACTTGTCTGGTTGATTGTTGATACTACCCCATCCAAGTAGTATTTCCACTACTCCCTCAGGGAGACTCCATGAAGCACAACAGACAGGTGTTTGGCAATAATCATCATGTTTTTCAAGGTTGATATCTCCTCATCTGAGAAGTATTTTTATTATCCTTTCGCCATCATTCCGGACAAGATCAGACAATTGTTTTTCGCTGACATCTTCTGATTTGTCGGAGCTCATGTTATCCCATCTGAGTAGATTTCTTTTACCTCCACCACTCTCCTATGCCTGTTCCAAGCAGCCCTGAAGCGAGAAGTCTCACCCTTAGGCCATGTTTGGTTGATATCACACCCTTCTACCCTACTAAACCAACCACAATTTCAACAATCCAGAAGGGGAATGCACAATGTTCACTGCTGAAAAGACGCGTTTTAAGGTCATTATTAGCGCAGCAATTTGGCCTCCGCGCTTTCAAAGGAATATCTGTGAATATGTGATTAGCGAAGTCACCAAATAACTTCCGAGCAAGTAATTTCAAGCATTACCCAAAGTTCCTTTTTGCCTAGATTCCCTAATATAAAGAAAGATATTTGACACAAGGTATACCTTTGTGATCAGGATGGGGATTTGGCGAAGAGGCATTTACCTGCTCTGAATTCAGATAACTTAAGCCGGTTTCAGCAGATATCCGGTGGGTACTCCGGAAAAGCTCAAGATCAGCGCGGATGTGTTCTTGAAGGGCAAAGTGGATTAACCGGACAGCGGATGCTGTGTTGCCTCAAGCAACGAGGCCTTTGTGACTGGCCACTAATGACACAATTGAGGGGACATTGTCGGTATTCAGATTCAGGGACCGTATTTCTGCTGATTGGGCGTGAAACAATTCATTTGGATGTACGAGCCACTCTGCGCGAAAATTCTACATTAAATCAGCCATGCCCAGTCTCAACCTCATCCCACCCGGCTCCTTTATCGCACCTATGGTTTCTCAATAGGCATCTCCCAATCCCAACCCATCGACTATTGCATTGAGCCTCGGTATTCGCATGTGTCCGGAGCCCCGGTGGGGGGACTGCCAAGAGCCCAGGAGGAGACGGGAAGGCAAAACGTGGTCCATCCTCGTCTTTCATTCCTACTTGTCAGACAACTTTAGAAAATGACCGGACGGGACAACAAAATGCCGTCGGTTCTTGTCCTTGAACTTCGCGGACGGCCGTCATTAGGAAGGACGACGAGCCCCACCATATGAGACATCTTCTAGTAGTGGACAGCAGGTGCTTACATAGGACTGCCGGATACGATGGGGGGACGGCAGGGATGGCGGGAAACATTGGAAAATATTGGAAAACAGCCGAAGAAGACGCGGGACGGTAGGGGACGGTAGGGGACGACATAATGTCATCCGTCCTCATCCTGCACCAGGACGGACGGACTGCCCCATTGCGAACACTCTTGAGCCTTTGTTGCCTGTGGTCGAGTGTGGTTTCGTGCAGGATCGTATCGAGATTGAGCGAAACAAGCACGTATCTGAATATGTATTTGTAAGTGGATTGTTTGAGGTAACTTCCCCATTGCCCCGAATCCTACCTGCTTCCATTTGCGCATAAATTGACGGAGCAGACCCAGAAATCCCATGCCTTGATAAACCCCGCGAAGCTAATATCAGTGGCCTTAGTATCCATTTTGCATATTGTTACTTTTTCGTGTCCATCCTTGCCAGCTTTTCTTACTATCGTGTACTTTGACTGCACGATCTGGTATTCAATAAGTCGCACCTACCGCAGGAAACAGGTTCTGATAGGGTTACTGCTACCCATATTGGCATTATATTTCAGCTTAAATCACTTGTCCTTAGGACTTGAGGTGTCCATAAGTGTAAAGGCTCACCCCGTGCACTGGTAAGATACAAATGGTGGGGGGGTAGTTAAAAAGGCTTGCAAATGTGGAAGGGATTGATCTGTACCATTTCCTGAGTAGCGCCTTTACTCAGCGTGCATCGATCCTTGCGAAGGTCATTAACTTCTATCACTTTGATGTAGCTACCAGGTGCGATAAAAATGTCACTATTGAATATTGTTGTGCAGGGTGGGCTAGTAGACTTTCTGGGGCTCTATTAAAATTAGCAAACGTCAAGTATCGAAGGAATTTCCTCCCAGAATGTATTGTCAATCACCGGCACCTCCTACGCCCACATCACAATCCATGAGTATCTATTAGAATATGCTAGAAGTAAATGGAAACTGCACGAACGAGCTTTGCGTATTTGGTCAATCGTGCGAATTGCGGGGTAGATTCGGTGAAGAAAGGAGCGGTCGTTGCCGTGAGGAAAATGAGAGGTAGCAAGATCATACGATATCTGATGCAAATAGTCTGAGAATATAAGAACTCCTCCTGCATGAGTAGTATTAGTTTTTTGTACTTAAGGGCCAGGTTCACACACAGTTGTAGAAGGCAAGTCAGCGAATAAGTTTCTGCCCCGCATACAGTTTTGTTTCTTGTCTCCCGCACTTCTTTTACACAGCTCGCCGTGAGCCCAAATTATAAGAGAAAGAAGGGGCTGTACCTAGAAGTGTAGCAGCTGCCCGATGTCAGTTAGCAAAATTAGAGAAGGGTTGAGTGTAACAGCGTGGACCATTGGCTTACCTGTTGTGGGTACTGGTTCTGGCTACTGTGCTTGCACAAAGTATCTTCAGTCGTTGGAGCATAAGCATGATCCATTACCTTACAGTCTTGTGTTTGTGTTTATTGAGCGGGGCGCTAGGTTTCATGGCGTTGGCAGGATTGAGTGCCGGGTGAAAAGGTATAATAAATGTGAACATTAAAGAAGGAAAAATCAGAAAAAAGAAAGGAAGCAAATGAGCGAGCGGGAGGGAGTTGTGCAGTATCTTGGATGGCCATAGAGAAACGGAGAGGGATATAGCATCTTGGCATTGGAGCCTCATCACATGTTGTGCTCACAAATACAAAGAGCGGTACAGTACATCACAGAGCTTATCAGATCACACATGAGATCGTCTTTTGAGATAAAACTGCCCAGTACATATTAGACTAGCTGCCCCTCGACCGACCGGTCAAGCGTGTTCTCATAGTTGAAAGTGTAATATGCTGGCATAGTTATTGAGTGAATTATATAATCTGTTGGTTGAGGGCAGGTGGTTGATGGCAAGGATAGTAGAAGGTGGTGGAGCCTTGGCACTTTTGTGCAGGGGGGGGGGGGAGGGTTCAGGGCAGCAAACAAGTAAGTGATTGTTTATCGATTGCATTGTGGGTTGTCTCCCACATGTGTGATGAGAAATACTGTTAGTGGCAGGCTCCAGTACAAACTAAAGACCTAGGAGAAGTCACACTGGTTGTAACACACACATTTACTGGTGAAAAAAACAAGAAAGAACTTCTATAAGAGAAATCTAGCCTTATGTTTTTACCACAACTCTTTCAATTCTTTCCTCATCAACAACTACAACACTGCTATCCACGGGGAAAGATCTTGAGTTGTAACTCTTGTCTTGGTTGAAAAGTGTTGAACTGTAGTTCTTCCTTTATCACCTATCACATAACTCTATTATCACCAACCACAACACTGGTATCCACGGGGAAAGATCTTGAGTTGTAACTCTTGTCTTGGTTGAAAAGTGTTGAACTGTAGTTCTTCCTTTATCACCTACCACATAACTCTATCATCAACAACTACAACACTGGTATCCACGGGAAAGATCTTGAGTTGTAACTCTTGTCTTGGTTGAAAAGTGTTGAACTGTAGTTCTTCCTTTATCACCTACCACATCACTCTATCATCAACAACTACAACACTGGTATCCACGGGGAAGGATCTTGAGTTGTAACTCTTGTCTTGGTTGAAAAGTGTTGAACTGTAGTTCTTCCTTTATCACCTACCACATAACTCTATCATCAACAACTACAACACTGGTATCCACGGGAAAAGATCTTGAGTTGTAACTCTTGTCTTGGTTGAAAAGTGTTGAACTGTAGTTCTTCCTTTATCACCTACCACATAACTCTATCATCAACAACCACAACACTGGTATCCACGGGGAAAGATCTTGAGTTGTACCTCTTGTCTTGGTTGAAAAGTGTTGAACTGTAGTTCTTCCTTTATCACCTACCATATAACTCTGCTATGAACCCAACTACATAACTGGTATACACTGGAAAGATCTTGAGTTGTAACCCTCGTCCCGGTTGAAAAGTGTTGAACTGTAGTTCTTCCTTTATTACCTACCACTTAACTCTATTTTCTCACAGTTATCTTCTTTTATTAACCTCAATACTATATAGCTAGGTATAGTTTAATATATTTGCTTTATGAACTATGTGAATATTATAATAAGAAAGCTTAACAGGCACTATTTCTTAATTACCTGTAGTCGTATTTATTAAAAGAAGATTGAGGAAATTGTATAGGGCAAGTCAAGAAGAGAAAATATAAATTTGAGAAGACAGAACATGCTGTATTATTCAAGTAATAGAGTATAAATATCAAAGAAAAGAAATACAAGTAATAATATAAAAACAAATCATAATACCCTCTCAGACACTCTGCGGAATGGCCCCTACCCTTGCTTCAAGATAAATCTACAGTCAGTAATTAGTTATATGAGGTAGGTAAGAAATAAGGAGCTAAACAAAAACTTATCTGCATATAATGTTCTATCAGTATAGGAATAACCCCCATCTTACCTTCAGAAAAAATGACTGACAAGTAATTAGTTATTATTATACGAGAAGACTAAGGAAAAAGAGGCAGACAGAAAACTTATCTGTAAGGAAGAAATAAGATTGACAGAGAGGATATAGTTCCACAGTAAGATGTGAATCTAATACATAACGGTTAGTATAAAAGCAGAGCATTGTACATGAAAGGCAAGCAATTTTCAATGAAATCATACCAAGACAAGCCAGTAGAAAAAAAGCTTGTACAGTTTACACCAGCTTGGGGGTTAACCACATACGAGTAGGAATGTTGACTGATGGGATAGAGAATGAGTTAAAGTAAGACCAGAATATGAAGAGGGAGGTAGGGAGGAAGTTTACCTTGGAGCACTTAGAGAAGCACATCAGGGTACACGACATTATGGGTAAGGGTGGGAGAATGCTCGGAGGGGAGAAGAGTTAGTCCATTGAGAGATGTGACTCGGGATAACTCTACGTATAGCTGGCCATGGGTGAAGGCTGGAGTACGTAGATCAACACCGACATGCTCCAAAGACTGGCCCTGAGATTTGTTGACTGTCATGGCAAAGCATAGGCGGACGGGAAACTGGGTACGCTGTAGGATGAATGGGAGATCCTCTTCGGATGTTGTGAGCTTGATCCTTGGGAGAAGGCAAACCTTCCCATCAAACTTTCCACCCATAATGGCAACATGCAAGCAGTTGCGTCTAATTCCCAAAACTCTCATTCTTGTACCATTGCAAAGACCTTCTCGGGGACTAAGATTGCGTAGAAGAATTATTGGTGCACCAATTTTCAGTCGCAGGCAGGAAGGTGGAATCGATGCTAGGCTAATACTCTGCAAGTACTCAACCGCGAAGGGCTCAGCAGCCGCAGCATCTGCACCAATGTCCACATGGTTGGCAGCTTGAAATCTGTGCTCAGTTCCTAGCATCCGTTCCACTAAGAGATTATTGAAATCATCCACTGTGTCATTGCGGAAAGCCAGAATAGCTCTCCCAATAAGAGCTCCGTGGCTTTGAATAGCATGATTCAATAATGATTGAGGATAGAGTTGATCACAGAGCTGATCAACTGTAGCCACACGGCGAATATATTGAGGCAGTTGAAGCTGACCATAAAGTTGAGGGTTCAGGACCAGATCACGGAGAAAGGTGAGAAAGACTTGATTGGCCTCACTGGCAATCACACGCATACTCCTCCTGAGTTGAAGAACTCGTAACTTATCCCACATTGATGCATGACGGATACAGGCAAGCACAGTGGCCTGTCTTGTCCCACGACGTATAACCGGTAGGATCTGAGCAAAGTCACCTCCAAGAACAACTGGAATCCCACCAAAGACCCGCTCCTCTCCCCTATTACACAGATCATTCAAGGTACGATTCACGGCTTCGAAGCAAGCCTTATGCTGCATTGGAACCTCATCCCATATAATTAGAGATGTTTTCCGAATCAACTCTCCGAGGTCTGAGTTGTGTGTAATATTGCATACAGCATTTATATCGTTAGATAGGGGAATCTTAAATCTTGAATGTGCAGTTCGACCTCCTGGAAGTAGCTGGGCAGCAATACCGGAGGATGCAACACACAATACGATTTTCCCTTGAGATCGGAGATGACTACACAAGCAGTTATAAAGGAAGGTCTTTCCCGTGCCTGCAGGACCGTGTAGAAAGAAAGCATTGTTGACATTTTGGTGCACCGGATCCGAGTCGTAGCTTTCCACCGCGGCAACAATTTGCCGCAGGCAGGCACCCTGTTCCTCGTTCAACTGTTGTCGCAAAGTTACTGATGTCTCTCCCTCCTGCTCCACATCATATGCCTGCTCCTCCTGTATGAGAGCATTCCCTCCAACTCTTCCCTCCCTATTCCTCCAATCCAAGACGGGCCCTGGTAGCCCAAACTCAGCCAAGGATTTCCCATATTCGTTCAGAAGCTGCTGAATATGGTAAAGGCCATAGTCGAGAGTTAGGCCACCCTCCATGCCCTCTCCACCAGATGGTACCAGGACTCTACCTGTTTGGAGTAGGTGTGACAGGTCATCTCCAAAGCTCTGAGCAAATGTCTCCCAAATCTGAAGTGGGTTCGTGATTGTGGTGTATTGTAGAGCCATTGCAAACAGCTGACGCAATGCCCGTCCGGTCATAAACTCCCTTGCATCAGTAAACATTGCCATCCACTCCCCATCATCCTCCAATAGCCGTAAGGCCACACAGGCAGCTTTAAACGTTGGATGCACAAGTCCATCCACGGTTCGTAGATGTTGAAAGCTTGTAGCACCTCGCACAACAGTTAGAAGTAACCGTAGATAGTAGCGTTCACCCATGAAGGGGCTGGCTGAATACATGCGACCAATTGATCGACGCTGCTTTCTTGGCTTCCATCCCTGTTTGCTCTCATAAACATAGTGCTCGGGGAATTCATGATACAAATACCCTCTTCCATCAACCTTCTCGAAATTGTACTTGAGGTATGCGATGAGTGTCGTAAGTGAGCTGTCCATTCGTTGACGCAGGATGACTGGATCCTCATTTTCCGAGAAGTAAATTGCCTGTTGGTCAGGAAGGTGTAGTGCGAGATGCATGACTGGAGGTTCCTCCCCGTGGGTTGAGTATTCAAACAACCGCCATACAGCTTCAGTTGGTCCTATATACCGCCCATTGAGATATCTCTTGATCTCATCATGTTCTGATTCCAGGACAACTGTTGCACGATCTCCACCCTTGTAGATGTACTTGTGAATGTACTTTACCGCTTTCACTGAGCCGTATACCTCCACATTAATATGGGCCTTATAGCGAAGGGACAGATAGGGACTATATGGGACGACACGACGATTATCGACAAGAGCTGTAACATCTGCACCACATCTCCGCACACTCATTGCATATGACTGACCTGTATCCCTCCTCCGGTAGGTGGGATAGCCATCCTGGTTGATGATAGTCGCATCCTGGAAGGCACGCGGATAACCTTTCTGGCAGGTTTGAATTCTGAAGGGATCCAAGCCCTGCATGCACTGAGCACTCCCATTGTTTGCTATGCAGTAAGTATGTACCATTGTTGTTTCAATAATACCTCTCAGCTCCTCATTAATAGGATTATCGGTCGGTGGAAGTTCGGCACTGATGAAACCATCGATATTGTCAGAGGTTAGAAACTGAGGGTCAGTCCTCAGAAAGACTAAGAGATGCAAGAGGGGAAGGCCACGCTTTTGGTACTCGATTGTCCAGACCCAACCCAACCAAGGTCCAAAGACTTCCTTATGCCAGATCTGATCTAGCAAATCACGCACCTTAAGATTGAACACGCGTGCAACAAGATCAGGCCTGTCTGCCGCTGTCTGATCAGGCAAGAGCTCATGCGCAATCTCGGCCCATTTGGGATTTGCCGTAAAGGTAATAAACAGAGAGGGCTTCCCAAATTGACGCACAATCGCTATGCTGTCCTGGTACAGCTGTTGCATAAACCTATCACCACCAACATAGCTGGACGGTAGAACCACCCTCTTTCCAGTCCGAGCAAGATCAACATCTCTTGCCTCTATAACATCGGCAAGGCCATGGTAAAGATCTGAACGGATATTAGCCTGATGTGAACGTATCCAGGCCAACTTGTTCTGATCGCAGAGAGCCCAAGCATCTACCACAAACTGCTGGAATAATTTCTCGGCACGGAAGATTGTTGAGGGCTCATCTACCCTAGGATGAAGACGAAATCGGTAGAATATACGGTGTGAGAGGCTCTTGTTCTGATGATCGCCCTCACGATTGTCCAAGGTTCTTCCCCAATGCCAACCAGGCTCTCCGTAAGGGAAGAGAAGCACATAGTGTGGGGAACGTAGGATGCATGATTGGGATTAATTAATGTGAAAGGGTTGTCCCTATCTTCCCCGTTCATCCTACTGGCAAGAACAAAATCGCGAAAGCCGGCCGAACCATACTCCTCAGGCAGAATCATGGAGACTTCATCTGCCGTTGGAAGATTCTCCCTTCTAAGATCTGCTCCTTTTTCAACAACAAGTCTAAGTTGTGGGTTGAGAATCAGGCGAAAGTTGCTCTCAGCTTCAGAGATTTCTATGAACCTCTCCCTAGCGGTAAGATATATCTGAATCAGCGGGTTTGACTCCTGCAACATTAATGTTAAGGAAGCAACGATATTGGCATCAAGTTCCAGAGCATTCCTTGACCTTGTCTCTGCAGCATAGGTTGGGTCATACAGATAAATCTGAGAATAGAGAGCATCCCTTCCATCTCCAGGTACCAGTGGGCCCTGTCGGTGATAGAATGCGCCATGAATCTGAAACATTTGGAAGGTTGTACTACCAATATCCGACATTCTTCGATCCATGTTGAACTTGACACTTGTTAATGCAAATTGTCCATTCCATCTGCGCAGGACCTTGCAAAATGCCTTGGATTGAGTATTGGTGGCATTCATCAAAGAATGCAGTGGCTCCGGAAGTTGGCGCATCCTCACCAACTGAGCATCTCCCCTCTTACAGCAAGACTGATAGCTTGCCTCACCACCTTGTGGTTTTTTGGCTGATGGCTCAGAAGCCCAGTGTAGTGCTTGGCACCCCGTACAACTAATATTCATTCTTCCAAGATCGTGGGATTTCCAAGTAGCCCTTCGCTCAATGAAGGCTAAAGGTAATCGTATTGGTTCCTCCTGACGTCGAACTCTCCGAGCCTCTCGAACAGCCATATTTTCCCCCGCACCAGCGACCACCAACCTCAGCTCCTCTCTTGATGCTCGTTGCGCAGTCTATAAATTCCTTTGTTATTAGTGTGATCTCTCCACTTCTTCTTGTATTTTATCGTCTCTTTTATTAACTTACCAAACATGGTCTACACGTTGCCTGAAGCATCCCTGTCACATCCATATCAAACTCTGAAATACCCTTCTCCTGGAGACACCTTCGACATCTGTGCATTGGCCACCTGTTATCTGGGTATTGTTAGTGGTTATTTCTGAACATTTGACAAAATAGAAATACCCTCTGGGACCCTGCTTAGCACTACCCCATGTCCTCCCATCGCTGCTTGACCAGAAGATACAGGTGCCTCAATTCCATCAGGTTGTCGGTCTACCATCCCTCCCACTTCTGAATCACTCTATTAGCCCCATGTCTAAACACTCTCTGCAGATATGCACTCCTACCCTGACCCTCCTGCTGACGACTTATGTCACTTTGAACACTCTCAACTCCTACTCGTGCGGAGCGCTGACGTCTCCGTATTCGCTGCCTCTCCTATTAAAAGCATAATTATTATCAGTACAATATAGCCTAAAGGGGCTAGAGTTGAAGTGAAATGTCAACACGTACCAAGCATTGACGGCAAGTTCTGCGACGATTTCCCCCACGATCAGAATCAAAATCTGCCCCCTCCTTCTCCCTGTGACACTTGCCACACCGCTGCATTTGTACAGATAACTGATAGGATAAACTCCGCTGTATGTATTCCTATCTTGCAAAAAAAGATCTTAAAGGTATAACAATGAGCATAAATAAAGAAGCGGGCAGTGAGGAAATGTAGAAATTGAAGAATCCCGAGAGGAGGCAAGCTACCGAAGATGAGTTTGGAGTGAAAGAGAATCTGCGCGGGTCAAACAAGTAAGAGAATTCCCGCACTGTTTACCTCTCAGATTTGTGCGTTGCCGCGCATTTGTTGTTCGTTGCATTGTGGGTCGCCGCGCACATGCGTGATGAGATATGCTATGAGGAACAGGCTCCAGCACTAACAGCCTATCAGATTGCGAACATTTGAGATAGCACTTTAGATCCACTGGTCAGTACATATATGACTACGCTCAATCGTGGTGAGGGGGTGGATGAATTGAGGAAGGTGTCGATACGGAGGTAGAGTACTAGTACATTCTGGAAAGGATCTCGCTTAAAGAGGCGGAGAGGGGGGCTGGATGGATGGATCTGGAATTTAGGATTTTTAGGCTCCCGGGATTTCTGCGTGCTGGCAACCCCCCCCCGGACAGGTGCTGATAGCTAGAATCCCATAGTCGTTAGGGTATGATAGTTAGTTTGGGGTACGACCGGTTTAGGGTCGTGACTGCCACTTGTGGGGTTTTTCCCATCGTGTGGGTTTTTCCTGTTTAGTGCGTTTGTGCGCTCTCTTCTGTATTTAAGTCTGAGCTACCAGTAGAGAGCTTCCTGTATTGTACATCGAATATCACACATACCACAACCACCACTTACGTGCTTTTCTCCTGGACTTCGCGCCGTTACCTACGCTACCCCAGTCATCATTGGGTCGTGAGCGAGCTGCCATCAGGGTGTCGCCAACAGGTGCAGCGGATAGAAGGTGTTGCTGGTTGCTGTAGGCGATTTCCGGACACTGTGCAAGGTGTTATGGGCGGTGGTGCCAAGGCATGCATCTCGGAAATTGGGTGACGCTGGGGAGTGGACGCCCAGGAGTTTATTGATAAGGGGGGGGACTATTTGGTTGGGGGATTGGCGAAGGGGCAGAGTGGGTGGGAGTAGTGCATAGTACTTGTACTGGTATTGCTAATTCACCAGTGGAGCGAGGGGGGGGGGGGGGGTAGGAGGGATCTGGTAGGTGTAGTGATACAGTGTTTGAACTTTTGCTCTCAGATGATGGGACCCGGAGCGCCTGGGGCTGCTGGAAAAGCTTTAAGTAAGCTGTTTTTTTCTTTTTAGTTTCGTATTGTGAAGATATCACGAGTGAGGATCTATGATTGCGCTCCTGAGAAACGCGATCATAATATTATTAATATTTAATTTGTATTATAAAAATTTAAAGAGAGCACAATACCCCCGGAGAAACTACTCTGATTCAGATCTATTCACGCTACTAGCGCGAATAAAGCAATCGCTCCTTATAGTATCTCGGGCGTATTGGTAAAAGGTTGGAAAATTATCTGGACTGACCCGGCATAAATCTCCCTGGAAACAAAAGTTATGTTTCCGATTTTGTGAACCCACCCGAGTAGTGTTCCCAGCCGTCCAGTCCGTCTGTCCTTGGGGTAGGACGGGACCGACTACGGCTCATAGTCCGTCCTTTTTGGGGCCCCAGGACGGACTACACCCGGGAAGGTGAGGACCGGAAGGACTGCAGGGGACTATAGTCCTGTCTCTTGGACTTCCGGTGCTAGCCTGAATTGAAATTATCTACCTCCGAAAGAATCATTATAAAATCATGAGACATCACTCGTGCCGTCCCCTACCGCTCCTGTTGGAGCGTCCTTCCATATCTGGTATATATGGTTGACTGCGGGGTGTTACGTAAGCCGGGGGTGTGGCAGCGGTGATGCGGCGGCGAGTGAGGCCGTGTGAACTGGAGAAATCGGACTGCGTCTTTTCTTGTTATATAGCCGGGGGTCACCCTCCACATTTCTCTCTCTCTCAACCAATGCAACAACAGTCGTTTCAACAGCTCCTATCGCCCCCTACCGCTCTCGGCCGTCCCCCGAAGTAGCCGGCCGTCCTCCACAGACCCCAGCAGTCCCACACAATCCCCGGCAGTCCCTTGCTGTCCATGAATGCCTCTGTCCCACCCTGTAGGGCCCACCGTCTGGCCTAGGGACGACCGTCCTGCACTTTGACCGCCCTAGACGGACTACATATAACCATCCCATCTCATCCGGAGCTCTTGGCAGTCGTCCCGCGGGGCCCCGCTGGGTCCCCGGACGGTTGGGAACACTGGGCGGCCCCAGCACAGTTAACGGTTAAAAAACTATCTGCTGTTAAACACTAATGAGGGCCATGTGGCGATGCCGGGAATAATATCATCTTAGAATTGAAACATCTACAGTTGATTTTCATGGCCACGGCGGTTCTGGAAACGCCTACGTTAAGTCTTGGAGTATAAAGTAGCTTATGCCTAGTTTATCTGTCCGTTTATTTATTTGTCCATCCACTTATTTATCGCGAGTAAAGGAAGGCAAGGGGAGAATGAATACATAAAGGAGAATTAGGATAGGAAGGGATCGTATAACAAGGAATCTATCTGACCGGGGAATCGTAATTAAGATAAATGATGCAGGTTAACACATGAAATGGTCTCCTGGGTTCCATACGCTGACACAAGGAATAGAAAGAAACTCGGGACCCTTGACCTGTAAGCGTCAAGAAGCAGCAATAGGCTTCGGAGGGGTCATGTCTACATACATGTGGGATCCCCGCCAATGTTAACGGTAGAGAACTTCTAGGTCATGTTTCAGATTGATGCAAAGGACATATCATAGAAGGAAAGGTAGAAAAGGTAGTCGCTGCAACAGCGCATACTAGGCTCGTCGAGGGCGAGAAGGCTGGCATTTGGAGAGGAGGAATCCCACGCGGTTTAGGCATAACAAATCGACTGCCCTAGAGCACTAATTCAGCCTAGGTCGTTTATAGCAGGTGAGTCGCGGTGCATTTGCGCTTTCCATAGACTTCCGAACTTGTAGTAACTTTGCTACTCCTCCATGTCCCCTCCCAGCAGAATAAGAAGGTGGTATACCGCCGTGCCTATCTGGCCCGTTGGGGTCGACACCTTCATATTCTAGTAGTAGCTCCACCACCCCTCCATATTCCTCGGTAGCAGCACATCCGAGTGGTGTCCGATCATCCTGATTTGGGCGGTTGGGGTAGACATCTTCCCGTCCTAATAATAGCTTCACAACTCCTTCATGTCCACTGCTAGTAGCACACCTGAGCGGCGTCTGATCATGCTTATCAGGGAAATTGGGGTCGACATCTCCCCGCTCCAGCAATAGCTTGACCGCCCCTTCATTTCCCTCGACAGCAGCCCACCCGAGTGGTGTCCGGTAATCCGTATCTGGGCGATTTGGGTCGACATCTTCTCGTTCCAGAAATAGCTTGACCACCCCTTCATGCCCGTTGATAGCAGCCCGCCCGAGTGGCGTTTGGCCATACTTATCGGCGCGATTGGGATCGACATCTACCCTTCCTAGCAGTAGCTCGACTGCCCCTTCATGTCCCTCGCCAGCAGCGCATCCGAGTGGTGTTCGATCATTCCAATCTGGGCGATTGGGATCGATACCCTCGCGTCCTAGAAGCAGCCTAACTATTCCTTCTTGTCCATTGGCAGCAGCGCACCTGAGCGGCGTTTGATCATACTTATCTGAGTGATTTGGGTCGACATCTCCGCGCTGTAGAAGTCTCTTAACCACCCCTTTATGTCCGCGAAGAGCAGCCCATCCGAGTGGCGTTCGATTGTGCTTATCAGCGTGATTGGGATCGACATCTTCCCATCCCAGCAATAGCTTGACCACTCCTTCGTGTCCTTGGGTAGTAGCCCAGATGTGAATGGTCGAACACCACTCAGGTGTGCTGCTGCTCGCGGATATGAACCAGTGGTCACTCTAATGCTGGGACGACAAGATGTCGATCCGGATCGTGCTGACAAGCACGATCGAACGCCACTCGGATGGGGTGCTCTTCGCGGACATAAAGGGGTGGTTAAGAGACTTCTACAGCGCGGAGATGTCGACCCAAATCACTCAGATAAGTATGAAACGCTCAGGTGCGCTGCTGCCGATGGACATGAAGGAATAGTTAGGCTACTTCTAGGAGGCGAGGATATCGACCCCAATAGCCCAGATTGGAATGATCGAACACCACTCGGATGTGCTGCAGGCGAGGGACATGAAGGGGCGGTCAAGCTACTGCTAGGAAGGGCAGATGTCGACCTCAATAGTGCTGATAAGTATGACCAAACGCCACTCGGGTGGGCGATTGGGGTCGACATCTTCCCGTCCTAGCAGTAGCTTGACTACTCCTTCATGTCCCTCGACAACAGCCCACCAGAGTGGTGTTTGATCATACATATCTGGGCGATTGGGGTCAACATCTTCCCGTTCCAGAAGTAGCCTAACCACTCCTTCATGTCCTCCACGAGCGGCCCATCCGAGCGACGTCCGATCGTGCTTATCAGCCCGATTAGGGTCGATATTCTCCCGTCCCAGCAGTAATCTAGCCGCTCCTACGTGCCCGTTCCTTGCCACCCACGAAAGTGGCGTACTACCTGTGCAATCTTGTTGGTCGATGTCGCAGCCTTCAACATGTGTAACCGCAGTCACAAGCTCAACAATCCTGAAGAACGATGCGCAGTGTAGTCCGGAGAAGAGCGAATAAGTACAGATATCTCAGGCATAGTTGGGATGCACAACCTGCTCTAAAAGTGATACGGCGGCCACGTGATTTTCGTACTGGCCCAAGAGCTCCGGCGCAAGGGTCCTCGCATGGTCTGAGAGCTCCCTCCCCGCATGTGTTCCCCAATATCTCGAGGAGTATTTGAGGAATGGTACACTTTGATGGTCTGGGAGAGGGTGAGATGCGAGATTCCTGACCTGCCGTGAGCTCAGATAGGTCAAGCACGTTTCTGCAAGTATCGAATGAGGTTTATTGAAGAGACCTGGATGACTGCAAAGATACTCTTGGACAGTATAGTGGATTAATCGTACAATCGAAGCTTCCTTATCGACGGTGATTAAGCCTTGGCAGCAATGTAGGAGTGTACCTATCGAAGGAATATTTTCGGGATCGAAATCCATTGCCCCCATCTCTACTGCTAGCGCATGACATAGCTCGTCCACTTGTAGCGGCCGCTCCGAATGGCAGACCCATGTGAGAGTGGCCATTGCAAGTTTCGTCTTTTCCTCGTCCTGAGTCTTTATCCTCTCTAGCGTCACACTATATGCATCCCCTAACCCTGCCCTACCTTTAATTGACTCGAGTGCTTTCTTCCGGCCAGAAATAGTTGTCCCTCGCAGGATTGCCTTGATATGGAGAGAATATGGAGAGAAGCGAGTAGGGATCTAGAGTCAAATATGTCAGCAATTACCGTAGCCCTTTCCTTACGCCGGTTTCTACATACGTTTCCGAGTCCATTTCTGGAATGGTCTTCATAATCTCGGCCTCCAATGTACTACTCATTATCTCCGGGGTAGTGTCATTCTGGAGTTCATCACGTAGATATCTAACAACACCATCCTCCGTAGGCCGTATCGGTATAAAAGTGGCCGCTCCATGAAACTTCTTCTCCACCTCACCCCGCACTTGTGGTCTTCCTATCATAAATAAGCGAGTATTCGATGACTCCTGCGGGATCTGTTGCAGTGATTCAAGAACTATTATACCATTCGATGCTCCGGCACACATTCGTCGAGTGCATCCACACATATAAACGTGCGCTTTGTACTTGTGATAGTCTGGAACATCTTCAGAATCCCTGAAACTTGTAGCCCTCTGCCCCCAATACTCCTCCTCCTCCTTCAAAACGCTTGGACTACCGATTCGGGAATTCTCTCCAGTCCGCTAACAAGCTGTCTCAGCAGGGAGCCGAGCATATTCACAGGCGACTGCTCATTCCGGGAAGCAAAGCCGAAGTAAAAACACATCACGGCAGTATCTCCCTCCCCGGCCTCATCGCACAACTTGTCTATAACCAGCGAACTATTATCGCAACCTATTAGTAATGCCATTCTTTGATTTCCGACAATGGTACATTCTCTCTCACATGATGTAGCTCTTTCCCACTCCTGGATTTCCGTCGCAGAACAAGGTCGCATGATTGGATTTATCCCCCCTGGGGGCATTATGCCATCGTCCAAATTCTTCGGTTTCCAGTAGTCAGGTTCCTATACCGTCTATCCGCTCGGCTCCGATGTCTTGATGCTGCACCCATGGCTCCAATGGAGACAGCCATGCCAGTATTTTCGACTCGTCATCGGGGGCAGTGTAATTAAAGCTATTTGCGATGTTGATAGAGTTATTGTTATTGCTGAAAGGCTGTGACATTCTTGATCCCACCACTTTGAACGTTGCCGAGAGGAGAGGAAGGTGTTGGTCAACTTAGCCGAGGAGAAAGCGAAGTTATCTATCCACCATCTAATCACTGGATTGAAACTCGTTACACAAAGGCTCCAGTTCTTGGGTGTTAGGAACACCCAGCAGATTCGTAAGTATCGCAAACAAACGCTCACACCTAGCGCCGCAATCAAGTACTCGAGTCCTGTTCCCTAGCCGGGAATCTACGGAGGCATTTCCCGCCATCGTAACATATCCAAAATCACAACCAAACCAAAATGATTACCATACATTAGTTTCGACGCAGGGTGTTCGCGTTTATTTGACACTCCTCGATAGACCAGGAGGGGGGTCAGCGAACACTACAAGTACTTACACTGAAAGTGACTTGGCAAGAGGCAATTTTGTTTGGTCAGTTCGTTGACCCCCCGGTTCGTTGACCCTTCCTACCGGTTTGTTAGCAGGTTATGTTGAACCGTGCCTACTGGTGGTGCAGTACTCCATGCCTTTTCTTTGATACATTCCAAAGCAGCAGGAATTGGAGAACCAGAAGCATCTGTGGCCCATTCTTTCGGACGGTGAAAGCCTCGGGACAGGCATTGCGGAGAACATGTGTTAGCAGGGGTGGTGGTAGTGTATGACGTGCAGAAAAGCCTAACTCCGCCATGTGCGTAGGCGAAATATTCAGAGCTTTTCCCAGCACCAATAATAGCATCCCAACGACAACATCAACAGTAACAGTCGCGCACCCTCCCTCTCCTCCTTCTGCTGTGACCTCACAACTATCCCTTGGACGGATGAGACTCTCAAACTTGTTGCAAGACTTGTGCGACATCGCTTTTCTTAGTGACGAGAAATTATTCGCAAGAATTCCTGATCATGACCTAGCTGTCCTCTAATCAAGTCTCTGTAAAAGCTGCGCACAGGCCATGATACGGATTTGAGAGTCTTATCCGTCCAAGGGATAGTCGCTGTCGAAGCTCCAACACGCGGCACTCGGAGCGGTTCCAGCAGCGGGGTACTAACCTCGGCATCCCTGCTCAAATCCCCACCAAGACCCTCCAGCGTCCGTTTTCCTGCTCCGCTACCTCCCTACCAACCCACTCCCTGGCATTTGGCACCATCAGTGCATTCCAGGTGAATACAATCTCTACTTTAAATCAAACACTCACCTCTCTATCCTCTACAAGCTACGGGCCACCCCAGTTCCACACCCCCCGCAGCTCGTCCCCTTCCCCCTCCCACCCTACTCTACCCTACGTAACGACGCAGCATCAAGCCAGATACTTGTGCACTACCATCACTGTGGTACCCCCTCGCTATACCGCCCGAAGCCCCATTATGAGAATTCACCATGGCAACACTCATATCGCGCTCTGGCGCAACGCTTTGTACACAGCCCTTAGCCCTCGTCACACCCCTGGCCTTCTCTCCTCCTAATCTCACTCCTAGCCGTACTCCAAAGGTATCATATCATAGCTAGAAAAGGGCCAGCTCGCACAAGACAGCGGTGATGAGCACCACACAGCACTAGCCCTCGCGTGGATACCGTTCCAACAAAAATCAAAGTCGCCGGTAACGAGCACACGAGAACCTTATACCATAGGTAACATACGACCTCCCGCACCCGAAAAGGGCGAAGACAATCTTGCATGAAAGTACCCAATAGAGGGCTCCACCCTCAGGACGAAGTTCGCGCGCACGCACGATAAGGCCCTCGGCCGGCCGGAGACTACAAAATGTAGAAGATTCTGCGTACCGCCGCCTCGCCCTACCCTACTGCGCTCAATCACGGTGAGGAGACGGCGGAATCAAGGAAGGTCATGATGCGGAAGCGCATTCTTGAAAGGATCCCGCCCAGGGTGGGTAGGGAGGTGGGCTAAACGGATGGATATCGGAAGTTGGGCTTTTTGAGCTCGGAGGATTTGTGCGCGCTGGCGATGCTCCCCCGGCAGGTGCGGTAGATCGGGAGTGTTGCTGGGGTAGCAGTAACAAAGCGGATTGGATGGCCGAACCAGAGCAAATCAAAACACTATCACCGCACCTGGAAGCTTGATATCGGAGGATGTCTTGATCTTAATTCTATCATCGCGTTTTAGAAGGAAACAAGCATCCTTAGATATATAACTCAGAAAAGCTTTTACATTCCAACATCTTCCCATCTCAGCCTCTCTTTGCTCATGATAACGTTGGCCGCACCCCTTCTCTCCCCTTCTCTCTCCATCTAACCTCACTCAATCACTTCTCTTCTCTTCTATTTTCTTCGCTTCCCCCTCTTCCTTTCTCTTCCCTTCACTCTGACTCTTACATCGCTCCCAGCACCTACTTCGTTCCCCAACCACAATATCATTCTTGTTTGCCCTTTATGCGAGAAATAATGAATTCCAGATATGTAGCCGTTGTTCTTGATGCACTAAGGTCATGCCATCAATCACATCACAAAGAGCCAGTGATTCACAATACGAACATGGTGCAGGATACTATGGGCGGCAGCACCAGGGCATGCATCGTAGAGATTACGTGACGCCGGCCAGTGGAATCCGAGAAGTTTGTTGATGAGATGGATCGAGGGTAGGAGGCCCTTCGATTGGGGGGGTTGGTGAAGGGATGGAGTGGATGGGAGCATGTATTATATACTGTATGTATTGCTAATTTACTTGTAGAGGGCGCGGAAGGGTAAGGTTAGAGGAAGCTATTAAGTTAGGGGTAGTGGTACAGTGTTTAAACTTTTGTTCTCAAACTATGATATGATATCACAAATATTCAGATACCCCTAAGTTAGGTTACTAAAATATACTTATGTAGGTTTTTTGTTTTCGAGTCCAGAAGGACCTTGCTCCGTGTAATTCCTTTTTTCACGATACGGAACTTGAAGATCCGCTAGAAATTCGGTACTCGAAGAACGCCCTTTCGGCTTCCTAACACCCGTACATTTATTGCGGGCGTTAGGTTTTTTTACGGCCACTCCCGTATTGTGAACGTATCACGAGTGATGATCTATGATTGCACTTCAGGCATGCACGAACATGTTAGATTAGGAGGGGGGTCAACGAACACGGGGGTTCAACGAACAATACACTAAAAGTGCATTGGCCAACAGTGATTTTTCCTGGTGTGTTAGTTGAGCCCCCGTATTCGTTGGCCCCCCTCCTAGTCTATGTAAAATCAAAAAGTTCGGGGTCCCCCCGTTTCCAAGGATGGTAGCATCCAGCAACTGTGTTCGGACGCGGGTTCACATCAACGCATTATTCGAGGGGGGGGCTGAGGAGTATCACTACGTGCTCATCACCCAAGTTATGCATTCTAGGGTCCTCTCCCAAACCATCACAGGAGAGAGTTTCATTCCTCTATTTTTCTATGTTTTCAATAGCAGGTCTACCGAACCCGGGAATGCTCTTGTCATCGGGGCGCACTGCAGGAAATAGAAGTGTAGTCTATGCAAAGTTCTATCGTTTTCGAGTTTATGTATGATACGATACTTGCCCAATAGCAGGGTGCTGAGCGTCTAGTCTGAGTGCCACATGAGGGGGCTCGTATCTACTGGGTCAAAAGTGATGAGTTATATCTTTTATGATCCACACCGAATCTGCCACTCATTAAACCAGGGGAAACCGCTCTGATTTCGATCTATTCACAGTGCTGGTGCGAGTAAGGGAATCGCTCTTGCTTGTAGCCCTGGTGTGTCGGTGAAAAATTGAAAAACTAGTTCTATGATACCGGCCAAACACAAATCTAAGGGCAAAGGGTATGTGTTTCGACTTTTGTGGGCCTATCCGGGTATAATTAACCTATAAAAATCCATCACTCGTTGAAAACAAATGGGGACCATTAGATGGCGCAGGGAATGGTATCGTCACGAAACCGAGATGTGCAGAGTCTATTCTCGTGTTCAGGGGGGCTTTGGGAACGCCTGCGCGAGGTCGTCAGGTGGCGGAGGGAGAAGTCTATGTATAGTTTATTTCTCCTTCTATCTATCTGTCTATCTCTGGAAAGGGGAAACAGAGGGGAAATGAGTACATGTAGGAGAATCGGAAAGGAGGAGATTATGTAACTAGGATCAATTCGATTGGGAAATTGTAATCAAGATAAATGACTTAAGTTAACAAATAAGATAGTCCTCCGGGTACTGTAGCTGAATGCGAGGAACGGAAACTCGTGAGTCTTCGCTCTTAAATGTTAATAAAGATCCGTAGGTTTCTGAGGGGCACGTCCACGTACATGTAGGGTTTCCGCCAGTGAGAGTAGAGAACTTTCTAGATCAGGGTGTAGAGCTGATGCAAAGGAAGTAGAGGGTAGATAGTGGAGGCGGTGGCTATAAAAACGTATCCTGGGACCCCCGAGAGGGAAGGGTGGTGCTGGGAAAGGAGGAATCCCACGAGACTTGAGCGCAATCAATTGACTGTCCCAGGGCTCTCCATCAACCTACGTCTTTCATGGCAGATGGGCCCGCTGTGTGTCTGCGCTATCTGTAGACTCCCGGGAGTGTAGTAACTTCACTATTCCTCTACGTCCCCTCCAAGTAGCATAAGAGAGTGGTGTGTTCCCGTATTTATCTGACCTGTTGAGATCGACCCCTTTCTGTTTTAGCAAGAGCTTCACTACTCCTTCATGGCCGCTGACAGCAGCACACCCGAGCGGTGTTCGGTCATTCACATCTAGGCGATTGGGATCGACACCTTCCCGTTCTAGAAGTAGCTGAACCACTCTTTGATGTCCCTCGGCAGCGGCACACCCGAGTGGTGTTCGACCATTCTCATCTGGGCGATCGGGGTCGATATCTTTCCGCTCCAGCAGTATATTGACCATTCCTACATGTCCGTTGATGGCAGCCCACCCGAGTGGTGTTCGATCATGCCTATCAGGGCGATTAGGGTCGACGTCATCCCGTCCCAGCAGTAGCTTGGCAACTCCTTCATGTCCCTCGGCAGCAGCACACCCAAGTGGTGTCCGATTATCTGTATCTGGGCGATCGGGCTGGACATCCTCCCGCCCTAGCAGTAGTTTGACCACCTCTTGATGTCCTCCTACAGCGGCGCACCCAAGTGGTGTTCTATCATTCAGATCTGGGCGATCGGGCTCGACTCCTTCCTGCCCCAGTAGTAGCTTGACCACCTCTTCATGTCCCTCGAGAGCTGCACGTCCAAGTGGTGTTCGATTGTCCGCATCTGGACGATTGGGGTCGACATCCTCCCGCTCTAGGAGCTGCTTGACCACCCCCTCATGTCCCTCTGCAGCGGCACATCCAAGTGGTGTTCGATCATTCTCGTCTGGACGATTGGGGTCGACATCTTCCCGCCTTAGCAGTAGCTTGACAGCTCCTTCGTGCCCCTCGACAGCAGCCCATCCGAGTGGTGTTCGATAACACCCATCAGGGCGATTAGGGTCGACATCTTCCCGCCTTAGCAGTAGCTTGACAGCTCCTTCGTGCCCCTCGACAGCAGCCCATCCGAGTGGTGTTCGATAACACCCATCAGGGCGATTAGGGTCGACATCTTCCCGTCCCAGAAGGAGCCTAACCACTCCTTCATATCCGCTAAGAGCAGCCCACCCGAGCGGTGCCCGATCATACTTATCAGCGCAGTTGGGGTTATCATCTTCTCGCCCCAGTAATAGCTTGACCACCCCTTCATGCCCGTTGACAGCAGCACACCCGAGCGGTGTTCGATCATCCACGTCTGGGCGATTGGGATCCACACCTTCCCGTTCTAGAAGTAGCTGAACCACTCTTTGATGTCCCTCGGTAGCGGCACATCCGAGTGGTGTTCGATCATTCTCATCTGGGCGATTAGGGTCAATATCTTCCCGCTCCAACAGTAGATTGACCACTCCTTCATGTCCCCCGACAGCAGCCCATCCGAGTGGTGTTCGATAACACCCATCAGGGCGATTAGGGTCGACATCTTCCCGCCTTAGCAGTAGCTTGACAGCTCCTTCGTGCCCCTCGACAGCAGCACACCCGAGCGGTGTTCGATCGTTCTCATCTGGGCGATCGGGGTCGATATCTCCCCGCCCCAGTAGTATATTGACCACTCCTTCATGTCCGTTGATAGCAGCCCATCCGAGTGGTGTTCGATCATACCTATCATGGCGGTTAGGGTCGACATCCTCCCGTCCAAGCAGTAGCCTGACAACTCCTTCGTGCCCCTCGACAGCAGCACACCCGAGCGGTGTTCGATCATTCTCATCTGGGCGATTGGGGTCGACATCTTCCCGCCCTAGCAGTAGTTTGACCACTCCTTCATGTCCCTCGACAGAAGCACACCTGAGTGGAGTTTGATCATACTTATCTGGACAATTAGGGTCGACATCTTCCCGTTCCAGCAGTAGCTTGACTACTCCTTCATATCCACCAACCACTGCCCACCCAAGTGGTGTACAACCTGTGCAATCTTGCTGGTCGGTCCTGCAACCTTCAGCGTTTATAATTGCAGTCACAAGTTCAACAATACCAAAGAACGATGCGCAATGTAGTCCAGAGAAGAGTGGAGAAGTACCAATGTCTCCTATATAATCAGGATGCATAGCCTGCTTTAAAAGTGATACAGCGGAGACGTGGTCTTCATACTGGCCCAAGAGCTCCAACGCAAGGGTCCTCGCATGGTCTGAGAGTTCCCTCCCCGCATGTGTTCCCCAGTATCTTGAGGAGTATTTGAGGAATAGCATGCTTTGGTGGTCTGGGGGAGAATGAGATGTGAGGTTCTTGACCTGCTGTGAGTTCAGATAGGTCAAGCAGGTTTCCGCAAGTATCGAGTGAGGTTTGCTGAAGAAACCTGGCTGACTGCAAAGATACTCTTGGGCGGTATAGTGGATTAAGCGTACAATCGAAGCTTCCTTATCGACCATGATTAAGCCTTGACAGCAGTGTAGCAAAGTATCTATCGAAGGGATATTTTCGGGATCGAAATCCGTTGCTCCTATCTCCACTGCCAATGCATGACACAACTCATCCACCTGTAGCGGTCGTTCCGAATGGCAGACCCATGTGAGAGTGGCCATTGCAAGTTTTGTCTTCTCTTCGTCCTGAGCCTTTATCCTCTCCAGCGTCACACCATATGCGTCCCCTAGCCCTGCACCACCTTTTATTGACTCGAGGGCTTTCTTCCGCCGAGCAATAGTTGTCCCTCGCAGGACTGCTTTGATATGGAGGGAAGCAAGTAGGAATCTAGATCCAAGCAGGTTAGCAATAACTCAGGGTAGCTTTTCCCTTGCGCTCTCTTCTACATACGTTTCCGAGTACATTTCGGGAATGGTCCTCACTATCTCCGCCTCTAATGTACTGCTCATTATCTCCGGGGTAGTGTCCTTCCGGAGTTTATCGCGCAGATATCTAATGACGCCATCTTCCGTCGGCTGTATCGATATAAAAACTACCGCTCCACCTAACCTCTTCTCCACCTCACTCCGCACCTGTGGTCTTCCAGTCATGAATAAGCGAGTATTGGGTGACCACTGCAGAATCTGTCGCAGTGACTCAAGAACTACTACTCGATGCTCAGGCACACATTCGTCAAGTGCATCCACACATATAAACATACGTTTTGTAGCTGTGACGGCCTGGAACATCTTCAAAATCCCTGGGACCTGTAGCCCCATACCTCCAATACCCTTTTTCTGCTTTTGGAAGCCCTGGACTACTGCTTCTGGAAATTTTTCTAGCCCGCTAACAAGTTGTCTCAACAGGGAGCCGAGCATATTCGCTGGCGACTGCTCATTCCGGGCAGCAAAGTCGAAGTAAAAGCACATGACGGCAGTATCTTCTTCCCCGGCCTCATCGCACAACTTGTCTATAACTAGCGAGCTATTATCACAACCTATCAGCAATACCATTCTTTGATTTCCGGCAACAAACACACTTTCTCTTACATGATGTAGCTCTTTCCCACTCCTGGATTTCCGTCGCAGAACAAGGTCGCATGGGTGGATTCATCCTCCCTGCTAGCGTTATGCCATCGCTTAAACTCTCTGGTTTCCAGCAGCCAGGCTCCTATACCGTCCACCCGCTCAGCCTCGATGTCTCGATAGCGTACCCATGGCTCTAACGGGGATAGCCACGCCAGTACTTTGGACTCATCATCGGGAGCAGTGTAGTTGAAGGTATTCGCGATGTTGAAAGAGTTGCTGTTATTGCTGTTGCTGATAGGTTGTGACATTTCCCCCATCCTGATTCCCATGGCTTTGGATGATGAGAGGAAGGTGTTGGTTCGACTTGCGGCCTGTTAAAGCAATTACTTGGGTTGGGGAAAAGTGGGGTTTATGTTCAAGCCTTACACCTGACTAAAAGCTCCACAATCACTAGCTCCGAAATTCGTTACACAAACGCTCAAGGACAAGCTTTGAGTAGATTTTCATGTAATTTTAGCTGCCCTGTGTTGATCCATGCCGGTCCTACTCGATGAATTTCGTTTAATTCATTCCAAACTAGTAGAAATTTAAGAAACTGGTACCGGTAGTGCCGCTCAAACCTCTTTTTAATATCTACCTGCAAAGCCATAGATTATTGCTCGGGAATCCTGTGCTACTCCAGCATCCCATACAGTATCTCGAAGTCGCGGGCGCCAAGCCAAGTTGCCTGGTGTGGTGAGGAAACTTTAGACATTACCAGGCTCCCTGGCACGGATGCTAGCGATGAGCAGGTCACAGACTCGGTCAGACTTTTCGGTACTGAAAAGAAGAAAATTCCACCGAATAGTTTCTACTTGACCGAAGTGGAGAAGAACAGGAAAACAACTGTCACTCTCAAGGAACACTCAAGTGGAAAGAAAATCACACAAGTTACAATCAATCTCAATTCACTAGGCTATCTCGCAAATCAACCCCACAAATCGTACCAAACAGAAAATTCCCGACTTAAAAAAAAGCCCAACCCAGCAGGTTGTCCGACTACTAATTAAGTACAGGTCCAATTTTCCTTCCTCCAAACACAGGATCCTCGTTGCCGCTTTCCTTGCTACAAAGGTTGTCGGTTGTCGTCGTCTCTGTGGAGGGGAGAAGGGAGAGAAGCGTGAGAGAAAACAAAACCTAACTTACATAGCAGCCCCTGTCCGCCAAGCCTAGGCAACCACCACCCCACGATCGTGACTTACTACCTATTTAGTATGAGTTAATTACAGATAAGCTAGATAACAGCAAGTTAAGAAAGTCAAGTTTAAGCCCTAACAGTACGGATGCTAGTGATGGGCTTGTCACAGAGTTATTGCCGAACCAGAAGTACCGGTACCATATTTGTAGCACATACAGTCACCACCAGGGGCATGGCGAAACTGGACGGGTGGCGAACAGGGATTAATCCCTCTGAATCTTTTGTAACCCTAACCTTAACAAATCCATTTTTGCCCATGAAGGACCCCTGTTCGCCGCCCGCCCAGTTTCGCCATGCCCCCAGCAGTGACTGTAATCCCAGTATCCTTCAGACTCAAGTGCCTTGGGACAGAACCCCCATGGAACACAAATTGTGGGAGGCTTAGCGAGGCTTGGCACTGCTTGACATTAAAGTTCAATGCAGGCATCATTCGGTACCCGCCAATATTTGCCAAGCTCCGCCTAGGTTGTCACCTACAAGTCCCCGGTATGAAGAACTAGAACATAGGGGTCAACATTTTGTATGGCGAATTGTCTGTGCGCCTCTGTGACCCCATACAAAATCCAGCTCCCAGGATCCCCCCCTGTGTTCGACTTCTACAAGTACTTGCCAGATATTTGTAGTTGAGCCCCTTGATTAATCGCAGGGATGGAACGGATCTTGGTGCGAAAGAGAGCATTGAGATGTCCAGAACCTTCCCAGCACCAATAGCAACCTGGCGACCACAGCAGCCATTCCAATGACAACACCAACAACAACCACCGTGCTACTCCCCTCCTCCTTCTGCTGCGAGGAGTTCGAGACGCCTCACAACCGCACCCGCTGCTGAACCTCCGACATGCGACATTCGGACCGGTTCTAGCAGCGCGTCCATTTCCCTGCCTCACCGCCTCCCCACTAACCCATTCACTGAACACCACCGGCGCATTGCAGGTGAACGCAGTCTCTGCTTCAAACCAAACGCTCTCCTCTCTATCTTCCGCAAGCGACCGACCACCCCGCTTCTGTGCCCTCCGTAACCCGCCCTCTCCCCCTCTTCCTCTCCTTCTAATCCTACTGCTAGCTGTGCTTCACAACTACCCGTAAGAGGGCCGGCCCGCACAACTCTAACCTTCATGTAGGTTATCGTTCCGACAGAAGCCAAAGTTGCCGGTGATGAGCACAGAGGACCCGTATGCACATGGGTAACATACGTCCTGCGCCCAAAAATGGCGAAGACAGTCTTGCATGGAAGTAACCGATGGAGGGCTTGGCTCTCAGGACAAAGTTCTCGCGCACGCACGTTAAAGCCATCTGCCAGCCGGAGACCACAAGGGCTGGAAAATGATTTTGCGTGCCACCCTCTCACTACGCTACTACGCTCAATCGCGGTAAGGGACGGAGGGAGGGGGCGATACAAGAGTACGTCCGTGAAGGGATCTCGCTCACGGGGTAGGGAGGAGGGCCGACGGATGTATAGCAGAGGTTAGGTTTTGGGGGCTCGGGGGATTTATGTGTGCAGTGCTGGCAATGCGCGGTGGATCAAGAGTGTTGCCGGAGCAGCCGTAGAGTGGATTAGATGGCCGAACAAAGTGCAGGGTGTTATGGGCAGTGGTGCCAAGGCATGCATCGCAGAACTTAGGTGGTGCTGGGGAGTGGAGGCCGAGGGGTTCATTGATGAGATGGATTTGGAGAGGGAGACCCTTTGATTGGGGGATCGGTGAAGGGGTGGAGTAGGTGGGATTGATGTACTGGTATTACTAACCAACGCAGTTATAGAAGGGGGGGGGGGGCGGAAACAATCTATCAGAGGCAGTAGTACAGTATTCGAACTTGTACTTTCAAATCATTAGACCGACCCTGAATGCCTACTGCCGCCGAAAGACGCTTATCCGTATTTTTTTGTGCAGGAGTTTAGAAGGATTTTGGGGCGTGAAATTCCTTTTTTTCACGTTACAAATCTCGAAGATCCATTAGGAAGAATTTAGCGATCTTTTGACTTCCTAATATCCATATATTTAACAGGAGTGTTAGGTTTTTTTGGTTTTTTTCGTATTACGGAAATATCACGGGTGAGGGTCTATGATTACGCTACTGGCAAACAAGACGCCGTGCTAGGTTAAAGTTTGATACTTCTCCTTCAAGGGCAGTAGCATCTAATCACTACATTCCGACACAAATCCACATCGGCGCATTGATCTAAGTGAGGGGGGTATGGGGGTATCACTGCGTGCTCATCACCCAGGGTATGCGCACTAGGGTCTTGTTCAAGATATTACAAGAGCTTATCATGCTTCCGTTCTCTGTATTCCAACAGCAGGTCTGACGAACTTAGCAATGCTCTTGTCGCCGAATTATGCTGCGGGAAAGAGGGGGGGTATAGTCTGTGAAGGGGCCTTTCGTATTCGGGCTTATGTTCCTGCACGATAAGAGGGTTTTGACCGCCACGTCTGAGAACCCTGGAAGGTAGATTAGGTCTACTGAGGCACAAGTGATACGTCTTTTACCACACTCAATTTACAGCTTAAGAAACTAGGAGAAACTGCTCTGATATCCATCTGCTCACCCAGCCAGTGCAAATACAGCAATCGCTCCTTACAGTATCCCGGGTGTATCAGTGAAAAATTGGAAAACTATTCATGCTGATTCAACAAAAGTTTCAATGAAGGAAGACAAAGGTTATGCTTCCAAATTTATGTAGATGCACCCGAGTAGAATAAACCCCTAAAAAATTACCCTCCATTAAACACCAATGGGGACTGCCGGACGAAGCCAGGAGTAACAACATCTTGAAGTACAGTAGATGCCTAGAGTCGATTATCATGTTCATGGTAGCTCCGGGAACGCCTACACTAGGTTCTCAGATACCGGAGAGAGAAGCCTGGGTGTAATTTATTAAATCTATCTGTCTATCTATCTACCCATCTATCGCTAGCTAGGGAAATCAAGGAGGAAATGGATACAGAAAGAAGAATTGGAAAAAAGGGAGATTGTATAACAAGAAATATATTTAACAGGGGAATTGTAATAAAGTGATGCAAATTAACAAGTGGAATAGTCCCTCGGGTGCTGTACGCTAAACACAAGGACCAGAAACTCGTGAACCTTCATTCGTAACCGTTAATAAATACTTGTAAGTGTTGGAGGGGTATATCTACTGTACACACATCTAGGATTTCAGCCAACGACAGTGGTGGAGAGCTTCTAGATCATAATGTAGGGCTGATTTAAGGGACATGGAAAATAAGAAGTGGGGATGATGGTGGCTTCAATCGTGGATAGTAGGCTCCCCAAGGGTGAGGAAGGCTGGTGCGGGAAAAGGAGGAATCCCGCACGATTCGAGCGTAACTAATTGACTGCCTAGGGGCACTACCCCAGCTTGGGCCTTTCACGGTATATGGGGCCACTGGGCATCTGTGCTACCCAGAGGCTTCCGGGCTTGTAGTAGCTTCAGCACTCCTAGTAGCATAAGAGCGTGGCGTGCCGCCCCGTTTACCTGGCCGGTCGAAGTCGACACCTTTGTGTTCTAGCAATAGCTTCACAACTCTTTCGTGTCTTTTGATAGCAGCACATCCGAGTAGCGTTCGATCATTTGCATCTAGGCAATTGAGGTCGACATCTTCCCGTCCCAGCAGTAGCTCGGCCACTCCTCTATGTCCGTTGATAGCAGCATATCCAAGTGGTGTTCGATCATACATATCGGCGCGATTGGGATCGACATCTTCCCGCCCTAACAGTAGCCCGACTACTCCCTCATGACCGTTGATAGCAGCACACCCGAGTGGTGTTCGATCACCCGTAACTTATCTGGGTGATTGGGGTCGACATCTTTACGTTCCAGCAATAGCTTGACAACTCTTTCATGTCCCTTGATAGCAGCACACACAAGTGGTGTTTGATCGTATTTATCTGGGCGATTGGGGTCGACATCCTCCCGCCCCAGCAGTAGCCTGGCCACTCCTTCATGTCCATTAATAGCAGCCCACCCGAGTGGCGTTTGATCATCTACACCAGGGCAATTGGGGTCGACATCTTCCCGGTTCACAAGTAGTTTGACTATTCCTTCATGTCCCTCGACAGCAGCAGACCCGAGCGGCGTTTGATCGTTCTCATCTGGGTGATCAGGGTTGATATTTTCCCGTCCCAGCAATAGCTTGACCACTCCTTCATGTCCTTGGATAGCAGCCCACCCAAGTGGTGTCCGGCTATACTTATCACCGCGATTGGGGTCGACATCTCTCCTTTCCAGCAGTAGCCTGACCGCCCCTTCGTGCCCCCCGCCAGCAGCACATCCGAGTGGTGTTCGATGATCATCCATATTTGGGCGATCTGGATCAACATCTTTCCGCTCTAGTAGTAGCTTGATTACTCCTTCATGTCCTTCGGCAGCAGCACACTCAAGAGGTGTTTGATCACACTTCTTAGCGCGATTAGGGTCGGCATCTTCCCGTCCCAGCAATTGCTTCACCACTCCTTCATATCCGTGGACAGCAGCACACCAAAGTGGTGTTTGATCATACTTATCTGGGCGATTGGGGTCTACATCCTCCCGCCCCAGCAGTAGCCTGGCCACTCCTTCATGTCCGTGAGCAGCAGCCCACCAGAGCGGTGTCCGATCATTCGCATCTGGGTGATCGGGGTCGACATCTTTCCGCTTTAGTAGTAGCTTGATCACTCCTTCATGTCCCTTCCTAGCAGCACCACCGAGTGGGGTCAGATCGCACTTGTCAGCGCGATTGGGGTCGACATCTTCTCGTCCCAGCAATAAGTTGACCACTCCTTCATGTCCATTTACCGCCGCCCATGAAAGTGGCGTACTGTCTGTGCAATCTCGTTGGTTGATCTCGCAACATTCAGAATTTATAATTGCAGTTACAAGTTCAACAATCCCGAAGAAAGATGCCCCATGCAGCCCGGAGAAGAGAGAACAAGTACTGAGATCTCCGGCATAAATAGGACGCACAACCTGCTTTAAAAGTAATACCGCGGCCACGTGGTCTTCGTACTGGCCCAAGAGCTCCAGCGCAAGAGTCCTCGCATGGTCTGAGAGCTCCCTCCCAGCATGTGTTCCCCAGTGTCTCGAGGAATATTTGAGGAATGGAACGCTTTGATGGTCTGGAAGAGAATGAGGTTGGAGGCTTCTGACCTGTTGTGAATTCAGATAAGACAAGCAAGTTTCCGCAAGCATCGAGTGAGGTTTTCTGAAGAGACCTGGGTAACTGCAAAGATACTCTTGGACGGTATGGTGGATTAATCGCACAGTCCAAGCTTCCTTGTCGATCATGATTAAGCCTTGACAACAATATAACAAAGTATCTATCGAGGGAATATTTTCGGGATCGAAATCCGTTGCCCCTGTCTCCACTGCTAGGGCATGGCATAGCTCATTCACTTGTAGCGGCCGCTCCGAGTAACAGACCCATGTGAGAGTGGCCATTGCAAGTTTTGTCTTTTCCTCGTCCTGAGCCTTTATCCGCTCCAGCGTCGCGCCATATGCACCCCCTAACCCTGCGCCACCTTTTATTGACTTGAGTGCTTTTTTCCGCTGAGCAACTGTTGTCCCTTGCAGGATTGCCTTGATGTGGAGAGAGGCGAGTAGGAATCTAGATTTAAATGCCAGCCATTAGCTCAGGGTAGCTTTTCCTTTGCACTCGCTTCTACATACGTTCCGAGTTGATTTCGGGAATGGTCTTCATAATCTCTGCTTCCAATGTGCTGCTCATTATCTCCGGGGTAGTGTCATTTCTAAGTTTATCTCGCAGATATCTAATGACACCATCCTCTGTAGCCTGTATCGATATAAAAGTTGCCGCTCCATCTAATCTCTTCTCCACCTCACTCCGCACTTGTGGTCTTCCGGTCATAAATAAGCGAGTATTGGGTGACCCCTGCAGAATCTGTCGTAGTGATTCTAGAACCACCATTCGATTCTCCGGCACACATTCGTCAAGCGCATCTACACATATAAACATGTGCTCTGTAGCTGTGATGGCCTGAAACATCTTCAGAATCCCTGAAACTTGTAGCCCTCTGCCCCCAATACCCTTTCTCTGCTTTTTTAAAGTCCTAGACTACTTCTTCTTCGGGGATCCCCCCCAGTCCACTAACAAACTGTCTCAGCAGGGAGCCGAGCATATTCACTGGTGACTGATCATTCCGGGAAGCAAAGTCGAAGTAAAAACACATCACGGCAGTATCTCCCTCCCTAGCCTCATCGCAGAGCTTGTCTATAACCAGCGAACTATTATCACAACCTATCAGCAATATCATCTTTTGATTTCTGGCAATGATGCACTCTCTTACATGACATAGCTCTTCCCCTCTCCTGGGTTTCCGTCACAGAATAAGGTCGCGTGATTAGATTCATCCTCTCTGAGGGCATCATGCCATCGCCTAAATTCCCTAGTTTCCAGAAGCCAGGCTCCTATACCGTCTGCCCGCTCGGCACCGATATCTCGGTGCCGTACCCATGGTTCTAGCGGAGACAGCCATGTCAGTATTTTAGCCTCGTCATCAGGGGCAGCGTAGTTGAAGGTATTTCCGATGTTGAAGGAGTTATTGTTATTGCTGAAAGATTGTGACATTTTTTTTATAGATTTTCACGGCTTTGGGCGATGAGAGGAAGGTGTTGGTGGGCTTCGGATTTGCTAAGGCAATTACTTCAAACCGAGGAAAGGCGGGGTCCGTAGTAAAGCCTTAACTTTACGCCTAACTCGAAACTCTCCAATCACTGGCTCCGCCATTCGTTACACAAACTTCCAAGGACTTGTTGCAGAAACAAAAAGCAGATCCACATGTAGACTAGCTGCCTTATGTTGAACCATACCAGTCCTACTTGATGTGCAAAAGGCCCGATCCTGCCCAGCTCATACGGTAACTTGGGAGAAATATTCGGAGCCCTTCACAGGACTAACAGCATGGCGGCGATAGCAGCCATTCCACGATATCAACAGCAACAGTCGAGCTACTTTCCTCCTCCTTCCACCGCGAGGAGTTCCGGAGACCCCGAAATTATAGCCGCTCTTGATTCTCCAACCCACGGCACCTGCAGCTATTCCAGCAGCGCAACCTTAACCTCCACATCCCCATTCAATCACCACAAAGACCCTCTGGCGCCTGTTCCCCCACTCACCATCTCCCCGCCAACCCACTCCACCAACGAACATCCCCAGAACATTCGTGGGTGAATGCAACCTCTAATTCGAATCAAGCACACTCCCCTCTATCCTCTGCAAACGCCGAATCATCCCGACTCCATACCCACCGCAATTCGTCCTCTTCCCCTTCTCGCCCTGCCCTTCTCTCCATAATAACACAGCACCCTCCTCGCCGCGCAACCCGAGGCCCCATTATGAGAACTCTCTAAGACAGCACTCACACTCGCCCCTGGACCAGCGATTCCGTTCTCTGGCGTAGCGCCTTGCGCTTAGTCCCCAGCCCTCAGCACACCAACTTCCTCCCCTCCTCCCAATCTTACCACTAGTCATACTCGAAATCTGCCTAGAAAAAAGCCGGCCCGCGCAAGATAGCAGCGGAGAGCACCGCGCAGTCTTAGCCCCCGCATGGAATATTGCTCCGACACATACCAAAGTCACCGTGATGAGCGCAGGGGGCCCGCAGGCGCATGGGTAGCATACGTCCCCAGTACCCGAAAGGAGCGGGGATAGTCCCGCTGGAGGTGCCCGGAGGAGGACTCTGTTCCCGGACGAAGTCCGTGCGCACCCACGGTGAGGCCCTCAGCCGGTCAGTGGCCACGAAGGTGGAAGAAAATCCCGCGTATCACTGCCTCGCACTACGCTACTGCGCTCAATCGTGGCGAGGGGGCGAAGCAACTGGGGAAGGTGTCGACGCGGAAGTCTATTCTTGAAGAGTCCTGCTCAAGGAGGGGGGCCTGGGGTTGGATATGATGGTATAATAATCCCAGTATCATAGCAGGGTGTTGTATTAGTGGCGGAGGGGAGCGCAAGCAACAGGAAGCGCACATGTGATGGAGCAACACCGAAGGGTGGGCGAGTGAGCGTTTTAGTGCGCGAGCGGATGTATACGGTCATACTTGGAGGGTTTTTACTACTTAAGATGACCCTTAGCAAGCAACCTCCATAGAGAATAGACACCACAACATTCTTCTCCTATCACCACACTACACAATCGTGCCACCACCTCCATCAGGATAGGTGGATAGTGGAATTCAGGCTTTTTGGACTCGTGGGATTCATACTCGCCGGTGATGCTCCCCAGGCAGGTGCGGTGGACGGAGGGTGTTGCTGAAATAGCTATAGCGAGGCGGATTGCACGACCCGGAAAGGTGCAGGGTGTTATGGGAGGTGGCAACAAGGCACACATGGCAGAACTTAGGTGGCGCTGGGGAGTGGAGGCCGAGAGCTCGTTGGTGAGATAGATTTGGAGAGGGAGACCCTTTGACTGAGGAATTGATGAAGGGTGGAGTGGGTGGGAGTAATTTACTGGTATTACTAACGTTGTTGTAGAAGGGGGGGGGCGGACGAAAGGGATCTGGCAGAGGCAGTAGTATAGTATTCGAACTTCTGCTCTCAAATCGTTATACCGACCCAGAGCACCTGATGTCACCGGAAGATGCTTATCCGTATTTCTTTTTGTGCAGGGGTTTGGAAGGATTTTGGGGTGAATTCCTTTTTTCACCCTGAAAATCGCAAGGACCTACTAGGAATTTGGTACACGAAGGCTCTTGAAAGTTCCTAATATTCAGGTATTTATTAGGGGTATTAGGATATTTTTGGTTTTTTCCGTGTTGCAAAAACATCACGAGTGAGGATCTATGATTACGCTATTGGCATGGAAGATCAGGTTATATTAAATCAAAGCTCAATGCTCCCCCTTCTCTAAAGACGGTAAGATGAATTCACATCGGCGAATTGAACTAAGAGAGAAGAGTATGGGGTGTCACTGCATCTTCATCACCTAGATTATGCGCACCAGAGACTCGCTCTAGCCATCACGGAAGCTTATCATGCCCCTGTTCTCTATTTCAATAGCAAGTCTGCGGGGCCTGGGAATTCTCTTGTCAGAATTGTACAAGTATGATACTGTAGGAAAGAGGGGGGTTAGTCTATGCAGGGGCCTTTCGTATTCGGGTTTATATACCTTCGCGATAAGTGGGTTTTGACCGTCACATCTGAGATCCCTGGGAGGGAGCTTAGGTCTATTGAGGCACAAGTGATATGTCTCTTACATCCAATTTGCTATCAATAAACTAGGGGAAACTGCTCTAATTTCGATTTGTCCACCCAGCTAGTACAAATAAAGCAATTGCCCTTTCCAGTATCTCTGGTGCATTATATCGGGGGGGAATTGGAAAACTATTTCTACCGATCCAACAGAAATTTTGATGAAGACAAAGGTTATGTTTCCCGATTTTTGTAGATGCCTCCGAGCACAATTAATCCCTAAAACATGCCTTTTATTAAACACCAATGGGGGCTGCCGGGTGGTGCCGGGGGTAACCTTATCTTGAGATCAAAATTCCTAGGGTCGACTATCATGTTAATGGTGGCTCTGGGAACGCCTACACTAGGTCCTCTGATACCAGAGAGAGAAGAATGAGTGTAATTTATTAAATCTATCTGTCCATCTATCTATCCGTCTATCGCTAGCTAGGGAAATCAAGGAGGAAATGGATAGATAAAGAATAATTGGAGGATTGTGTAACAAGACATATATTCGATCAGGGAATTGTAATCAAGATGCAATAAAAAAGTGGAATAATCCCTCGGGTGCTGTACGCTAAACACAAAGACCAGAAACTCGTGAGCCTTCATCCATAAACGCTAATAAATACTTGTAGGTATCGGAGGGGTATATGTGCATATATGCAGGATTTTAGCTAAAGACGGTGGTGGAGAGCTTCCAGATCACACTGTAGGGCTGATACAAAGGACATGGAGAAGAAGTGGGGATGATGGTGGCTTCAATAGCGTATAGTGGGCTCCCTAAGGGTGAGAAAGGCTGGTGCTGGAAAAGGATGAATCCTGGGCGATTGAGCGTAATCAATTGACCGCCCGAGGACAATACCCTAGCTTGGGCCCCTCACGGTATATGGGGCCGCTTGGCGTCCGTGCTACCCAAAGGCTTCGGAGCTTGTAGTAGCTTCACTGCTCCCCTATGTCCCCTCCTAGTAGCATAAGAGTAGAGTACCGCCATGTTTATCTAGCCGGTCGGGATCGACACCTTCATGTTCGAGCAATAGCTTCACAACCCCTTCATGCCCCCTGATAGCAGCACATCCGAGCAGTGTTCGATCACTTGAATCTGGGCAATTGGGGTGGACATCCTCCCGTCCTAGAAATTGCCTAACCACTACATCACGTCCGTGGAGAACAACCCACCTGAGTGGAGTTTGATCCCCATCCGTGAGATTGGGGTCGACATCTTGGCGTTCCAGCAGGAGCTTGACTACTCCTTCATGCCCCTTCACAACAGAGCACACGAGTTGTGTTTGATCATCCACATCTAGATTGGGGTCGACATCTTCCCGTTCTAGAAATAACTTGACCACCCCTTCATGTCCGTTGAGAGGAGCCCACCGGGTAGATTTCGATCACTTGTATCAGAGAGATTGGGGTCGACATCTTCCCGCCCCAGCAGTAACTTAGCTTGTAAAGTATTTCGAAAAACTATCTGCGCATAATGAGCTTTGATATCGGAGGACGTCTTGATCTTGATCCCATCTTCGCACTCAGGAGGGAAACAAGCATCCTTAAATAGATAACTCAGAAAACTTTCACATTCTGACATCTTCTTTTCTCAGCCTCTCTTTCTCCACGTTAACATTCGCCGCACCCTCTCTCTCTCCATCTAACCTCCCCTGATCTCTTTGCTTCCATTCCCTTCATTTCCTCCTCTTCACCTCTCTTCCATTCCCAATGCTCTTCCTTCGCTTCTCTTCTCTTCATTCTGACTCCTTTACATCGCTCCCAGCCCCTACTTCGTTCTCCAACTACCAGATTGTTCCTGCTTGTCCTTTATGCGAGGGATAATGAACTCCAGATATGTAGCCGCTGTTCTTGATGCACCAGGGTCATGCTATAAATCACATCACAAAGCGCAGGCGATTCACAATACCAACATGGTGCAGGATATTACGGGTGGCGGTGCCAGGACATGCATCCCAGAGAGTACGTGGCGCCGGCCAGTGAAGTCCGAGAACTTTGTTGATGGGGTAGATTGAAGGGGTAAGGCCCTTCGATTAGGGGGTTGGTAAAGGGATGGAGTAGGTGGAATCTATGCACATGTATCGCCAATCTACGTGCAGAGGGCATGGAAGGGTAGGTTGGAGGAAGCTGTTAGGGCGAGTCATACAGTATCATATTTTAAAATTTTGTTCTCACACTATTACAAATATTAGGAGACCCCCTGGGTTACTGAAAAATGGTATGAAAGTTTCTTGTTTTCGAGTTTACAAGGACCTTGAGCTGTGCGGTTCCTTTTTTCCACAATACAGAACTTGAAGATCTGCCAAGAAATTCGGTACTCGAAGAATGCCCTTTCGGCTTCCTAATGCCCGTGCATTTATTGGGGACGTTAGTTTTTTTTTACGGTTCTTCCGGTATTGTGGAAACATCACGAGTGAGGATCTATGATTGCGCTTCATGCAGACACCGTGATGGTCATGTTATGTAAAAATCAAAAGGTTCAACGCTGCCCCGTTTCTTCTGGGAGTGATAGTGTCTAGCAGCTATGTTTGGGCGCGGATTCGCATCAGCGGGTTGATCAGTGGGGGGGGTTGAGGAGTATCACTGCGCACTCATCGCCCAAGTTATGCACACTAGGTTCTCGCCCTAACCATCACAGGGGCTTTCCATGCCTCTATTTTATATGTTCTCAATAGCAAGCCTGCGGAGCTTGGGAATGCTCTTGCAATCGTGGCTTACTACAGGAAATAGGGATCCAGTCTAACTTTATACAAGGTTCTGTTGTTTTCGAGTTTATGTACTTGCCCGATAGAGGGGTTCTGGCCGCCCAATCTGGATGCCGCAGGAGGAAGCTCGTGTCTGCTGGGTCACACGTGATTAGTTGTCTCTTTCACTGCACTGAATCTGCAGCTCATTAAACCAGAAGAAACTGTTTTGATTTCAGTCTGTTCACCATACTAGTGCGAATAAAGAAACCCCCCTGATTGTATCTCAGGTGCGTCGGTGAAAAATTAGAAAATTACTTCTACCGGTCAAACACAAATCTAAGGGCAAAGGTTATGTGTTTCGATTTTTGTGGACCTATCCGTATATAATTAGCCCTTAAAAGACTCACCCGTTGAAAACCAATGGGGGCCACGATATGATGCCCGGAATGATATCATCTTGAAACCAAGTCTATTCTCGTGTTAAGGCGGCTTTAGGAACGCCTACGTGAGGCCGTCAGGTATCAGAGGGAGAAGTCTACTGGTATGCGTAATTCATCTCTCCGTTTATCTATCCGTCTATCTCTAGCAAAGGAAAGCAGAGGGGAAATAAGTACATGAAGAATTAGGGAAGGAGGAGATTGCGTAACCAGGAATCAATTTAACTAGGAAATTGTGATCAAAAAAACGACTCAAGCTAACAAATGAAATAGTCCCCCGGGTACTGTAGCTGCATGCGAGGAACGGAAAATCATGAACCTGTGTTCTTGAGTGTTAACAGAGATCCGTAGGTTTCGGAGGGGCATGACCACATACATGTAGGATTTCCGCCAGTGGGTGCAGCGGAGAACCTTCTTGATCAGGCTGTAGGGCTGATGCGAAGGAATTAGATGGCAGGTAACTTAGTGGAGATGGTGGTGGCTATAAGAACGCACCCTAGGATCCCTGAGAGGGAAGAAGAGTAGTGCTGGGAAAGGAGGAATCCCACGCGACTTGAGCGCAATCAATTGACTTCCCCAGGGCTCTCTCTCAACCTACGTCTTTCATGGCAGATGAGCCCGCTGTGTGTCTGCACTATCTGTAGACTCTCGAGCATGTAGTAACCTCATTACCCCTCTATGCCCCCTACAAGTAGCATAAGAGAGCGGTGTCCTCCCGTATTTATCTGACCTGTTGGGATCGACCCCTTTCTGTTTTAGCAAGAGCTTCACCACTTCTTCATGTCCGTTGGCAGCAGCACATCCGAGAGGTGTTCGATCAGTCGCATCTGGACGATTGGGGTCGACATCTTCCCGCTCCACTAGAAGCTTGACGACCCCGTCATGTCCGCCGAGGGCTGCCCACCCGAGCGGTGTTCGATCATCCGTATCCGGGCGACTAGGGTCGACATCTTCCCGCTCTAGCAATAGCTTGACTACCCCTTCATGTCCAGAGATAGCAGCCAATCCGAGTGGTGTTCGACCATTCTCATCTGCGTGATTGGGGTCGACATCTTCCCGTTTTAGCAGGAGGCTGACGAGTCCCATATATCCGCCGAAGGTAGCCAGCCCAAGTGGTGTCATCCCATCCTCGTCCGGGTGATTGGGTTTGACATCTTCCCGCCCCAGCAGTCGCTTAGCCACCCCCTCATGTCCCTCGACAGCAGCGCATCCGAGCGGTGTTCGATGATTCGAATCTGGGCGATTGGGGTCGACATCTTTCCGCTTTAGCAGGAGTTTGACAACTCCTTCATAGCCGTTGAGAGCAGCACACCCGAGCGGTGTCCGATCATCTGGATCCGGGTAGTTGGGGTCGACATCTTCCCGTCCCAGCAATAGCTTGACTACCCCTTCATGTCCAAAGACAGCAGCCCATCCAAGTGGTGTTCGATCATCCGAATCTGAGCAATTGGTATCAACATCTTCCCGTTCTAGCAATAGCTTGACCACCCCTTCATGCCCAAAGATAGCAGCCCATCCAAGCGGTGTTCGACCACTCAAATCTGGGTGACTGGGGTCGACATCTTCTCGTTTTAGCAGGAGGCTGACGAGTCCCATATGTCCGCCGGAGGCAGCCAGCCCAAGTGGTGTCATCCCATCCTCGTCCGGGCGATTGGGGTTGACATCTTCCCGCCCCAGCAGTCGCTTAGCCACCCCCTCATGTCCCTCGACAACAGCGCATCCGAGCGGTGTTCGATGATTCGAATCTGGGCGATTGGGGTCGACATCTTTCCGCTTTAGCAAGAGCTTGACAACTCCTTCATAGCCGTTGAGAGCAGCACACCCGAGCGGTGTCTGATCGTCCTCATCTCGGCGGTTGGGGTCGACATCTTCCCGTTCCAGCAATAGCTTGACTACCCCTTCATGTCCAATGATGGTAGCCCATCCGAGTGGTGTTCGATCATTCGAACCTGCGTGATTGGGGTCGACATCTTCCCGTCCCAGCAGTAGTTTGGCCACTCCTTCGTGTCCTTGGAAAGTAGCCCACCCGAGTGGCGTTTGGCCATACTTATCAACATAATTGGGGTCGACATCCTCCCGCCCTAGAAGTAGCTTGACTACTCCTTCATGCCCTTCGACAGCAGCACACCCGAGTGGTGTTCGGCCATTCGAATCTGGGCGATTGGGGTCGACATCTTCCCGCTTTAGCAGCAGCTTGACTACTCCTTCGTATCCGTTTATGGAAGCACACCCAAGTGGTGTTCGATCATTCGAATCTGGGAAATTGGGATCAACATCTTCCCGCCCTAGCAATAGCTTGACCACTCCTTCGTGTTCCCAGAAAGTAGCCCACTCGAGTGGCGTTTGGCCATACTTATCAACATAATTGGGGTCGACATCCTCCCGCCCTAGAAGTAGCTTGACTATTCCTTCATGCCCTTCGACAGCAGCACACCCGAGTGGTGTTCGGCCATTCGAATCTGGGCGATTGGGGGCGACATCTTCCCGTCCTAGCAACAGCTTGACCACTTCTTCGTGTCCCTGGAAAGTAGCCCACTCGAGTGGCGTTTGGCCATACTTATCAACATAATTGGGGTCGACATCCTCCCGCCCTAGAAGTAGCTTGACTACTCCTTCATGCCCCTTGGCAGCAGCACACCTGAGTGGTGTTCGGCCATTCGAATCTGGGCGATTGAGGTCGACATCTTCCCGGTTTAGCAGCAGCTTGACCACTCCTTCGTGTCCGTTTATAGCAGCACACCCAAGCGGTGTTCCATCATTCGAATCTGGGAAATTGGGATCAACATCTTCCCGTCCTAGCAATAGCTCGACCACTCCTTCGTGTCCTTCGGCAGCAGCAGACCAGAGTGGTGTTTGGCTATACTTATCTGGGCGATTAGGGTTGACATCTCCCCTTTCCAGCAGTAGCTTGATCGCTCCCTCATGTCCCTTGATAGCAACCCATCCGAGTGGTGTTCGATCGTTAACATCTGGGCGATCGGGGTCGACATCTTCCCGCCCTAGCAGTAGCTTAATCACTCCTTCGTGTCCTTCTATAGCAGCACACCCGAGTGGTGTTCGATCATTCTTATCTGGCCGATTGGGGTCGACATCTTCCCTCCCTAGCAGTAGCTTGACCACTCCTTCGTGTCCTTGGAAAGTAGCCCACCCGAGTGGCGTTTGGCCATACTTATCAACATGATTGGGGTCGACATCTCCCCTTTCCAGCAGTAGCTTGGCCACCCCTTCATGTCCCTCACCGGCAGCACACCCGAGTGGTGTTCGATTATCCACATCTGGGCGATTGGGGTCGACATCTCCCCTTTCCAACAGTAGCTTGGCCACCCATTCATGTCCCTCACCAGCAGCACACCCGAGTGGTGTTCGATTATCCACATCTGGGCGATTGGGGTCCACACCCTCCCGCCCCAGTAGCAGTTCCGCCGCTCCTACATGTCCATTCTTCGCTGCCCACGCAAGTGGTGTTCTACCTGTGCAATCTTGTTGGTCGATCTCACAACCTTCAACATTTATAATCGCTGTCACAAGTTCAACAATCCCGAAGAACGATGCGCAGTGTAGTCCGGAGAAGAGCGGAGAAGTGCCGACGTCTCTGATAAAATCGGGACGCGTAACTTGCTCCAAAAGTGACACAGCGGATACATGGTCTTCGTAATGACCTAAGAGCTCTAACGCAAGGGTCCTCGCATGATCTGACAGCTCCTTCCCCGCATGTGTTCCCCAGTATCTCGAAGAATATTTGAGGAATGGCATGTTTTGACGGTCTGGGAAAGAATGAGATGTGAGATCCTTGACTTGTTGTGAGTTAAGATAGGTCAAGCATGTTTCTGCAAGTATCGAGTGAGGTTTACTGAAGAGACCCGGATGATTGCAAAGATAGTCTTGGACGGTAGAGTGGATTAACCGCACAGTTGAGGCTCTTTTATCGACCGTGATTAAGCCTTGACACCATTGTAGCAGTTTAGCTATCGAAGGAATATTTTCGGGATCGAAATCCGTTGCTCCTATCTCCACTGCCAGGGCGTGGCATAGCTCATTCTCCTGTAGCGGCCGTTCCGAATGGCAGACCCATGTGAGAGCGGCCATTGCAAGTTTTGCCTTTTCCTCGTCTTGTGCCTTTATGCGCTCCAGTGTCACACCATATGCATCCCCTAACCCTGCGCCATCCTTTATTGACTCGAGTACTTTTTTCCGCCGAGCAATAGTGGTCCCTCCCAGGATTGCCTTGATATGGAGAGAAGCGAGTAAGAATCTGAATTATGTTAGCCGCCAACCCAGGGTAGCTTGTCCTTTGCACTCGGTTCTACATACGTTTCCGAGTTCATTTCGGGAATGGTCTTCATAATCTCTGCCTTCAATGCACTGCTCATTGCCTCCGGGGTAGTGTCATTCTTGAGCTTATCGCACAGATATCTAACAACACCATCTTCCGTCTGTATCGATCTAAAAGCTACCGCTCCATCTAACGTCTTCTCCACCTCACTCCGCACTTGCGGCCTCCCGGTCATAAATAAGCGAGTATTGGGTGACCCCTGCAGAATCTGTCGCAGTGATTCAAGAACTACTACTCGATGCTCAGGCACGCATTCGTCAAGCGCATCAACACAAATAAACGTGCGCTTTGTAGCTGCGATGGCCTGAAACATCTTCAGAATCCCTGAAACTTGTAGTCCTCTACCCCCAATACCCTTTCTCTGCTTTTGGAAATCCTGGACTACTACTTCGGGGATTCCCCCCGGTCCGCTAACAAACTGTCTCAGCAGGGAGCCGAGCATATTCACTGGCGACTGCTCATTCCGGGCAGCAAAGTCGAAGTAAAAGCACATGACGGCAATATCTCCCTCCCTAGCCTCATCGCAGAGCTTGTCTATAACTAGCGAGCTATTATCGCAACCTATCAGCAATACCATTCACCGATTCCGGGAACGATGCATTCTCTCTTACATGATGTAGCTCTTCCCCACTCCTGGATTGCCATCGCAGAATAAGGTCGCGTGATTGGATTCATCCTCCCTGGGGGCATCATGCCATCGTCTAAATTCCCTAGTCTCCAGTAGCCATGCTCCTATACCGTCCACTCGCTCGGCTCCGATATCTCGGTGCCGTATCCATGGCTCTAACGGAGACAGCCATGCCAATATTTTAGCCTCGTCATCAAGGGCACTGAAGTTGAAGCTATTCGCGATGTTGATAGAGTTATAGTTATGGCTGAAAAGTTGCGACATTTTTTGATTTCCACGGCTCTGGATGATGAGAGGAAGGTGTTGTCAGACTTGGGGTCTGTTAAGGCAACTACTTCAAGTCGAGGGAAAGCGGGGTTCATACTGTAGTAAAGCCTTGCGCCTAACTCGAAACTCTCCAATCACTAGATCCATCATTCGTTACACAAACGTCCAAGAACTTGTTGCAAAAATAGAAAACAGGGTCATATGTGGCTGCCTTATGTTGAACCGTGCCAGCCCTGCCAGCCCTGCCAGATATGCCAAAGGCCTAGCCCTGCCCACCTCATATGGAAACTTAGGAGAAATTTTCAGAGCATTTCGCAGCACCAATAACAGGCATGCAACAACAGCAGCCATTCCATGATATCAACAGCAACAGTCTATCTACTTCCCTCCTCCTTCCTCTGCGAGGAGTTCAGGGGACCCCGCAATTACCCTCGCTCTTGATTCTCCAACCCGCGGCACCTGCAGCTATTCCAGTAGCGCAACCCTGACCTCCGCATCCCTACTCAATCCCCACCAAGACCCTCTAGTGCCTATTTCCCCGCTCACTACAGTACCCCTTCACCAACCCACTCCACCAGCCCACCCCACCAACATTGAACATTCCCAGCGCATTCGTAGGTGAATGCAGCCTCTACCTTGAATCAAACACTCTCCCCTCTATCCTCTGCAAACCCCCAACCATCCCAACTCCATACCCCCCGCAGCCCGGACTCTTCCCCCTCTCACCCCCCCTTCTCCGCATAACGGCGCAGTACCATGCTGGATGCACAATCGCTGCTACCACAGCACCCGCCTCACTGCACCGCCCGATGCACAACTATGAGAACTCGCCACGACAAGGCTCCCGCTCACCCCTGGACCCGCTATTCCGTTCTCTGCCCTCATGTCTTACGCTCAGCCCCTAGCCCTCGGCACACCAGCCTCCCCCTCCCCCCCAATCCTCCTTCTAGCGGTATCATACTCGAAAACTGCCCGGAAAGGGTCCGGCCCGCGCAAGCTGACAGCGGCAAACATCGTGCAACCCTAGCCTTCGCATTGAATATCGCGCCGACACATACCAAAGCTGCGGTGACGAGCACAGGGGGGCCGTAAGCGCATGGGTAGCATACGTTCCCCCAGCACCCAAAAAGGACGAAAGCAATCTTGCTAGAAGTACCCGGTGGAGGACTCTGCTCCCGGACGAAGTCCGTGCGCACCCACGATGAGGCCCTTAGCCAGCCGGTGACCACGAAAGTGGAAGAAATTCTGCGTATCGCCGCCTCGCACTACGCTACTGCGTTCAATCGCGGTGAGCAGGAACCGAGGAAGGTGCAGACATGGAACTCTCTTCTTGAAGGGTCCTGCTCAAGGAGGATGGGGAGGGGGTGCTGGGGCTGGATACATGGATAGTGGAAGTCAAGCTCCTCGGACTCGTGGGGATCCACACGTGTTGGCGATGCTCCCCAGGCAGGTGCGGTGGACCGAGGGTGTTGCTCGAACAACTATAGCGAAGTGGATTGCATGGCCTGGCAAGTGGTGGCACCAAGGCATGCATCGCAGAGATTAGATAGCGCTTGGGAGAAGAGGCCGAGAAGTTCGTTGATCAGATGGATTAGGGGGGAGACCCTTTGATTGGGGGCTGGTGAAGTGATTTGTCGTGGGTTTTATATTTCGGGGGGTTTTTTTAATTTTTAATTTTTTTAATTCTTCTGTTAGTAGGGAAGCTAAGCGGTTTTATAAATCCCCTTCTTTTTCGCTTTCGTCATATCCCCTTTCATACGCATCACGTAGCGCCGCACTCTTACCGAATACATACAATTTCATCCGCGGTACTTGATCACAAATACCTGTGGTTCCGATCACTACCACCACAACACAACAAATCTAATACGCCCTGTCTAGAGCACCTGCGCTAAGACCGCCTAACTAATTCCCACATACCTTTACTACCCTGCGACACCGCGGAGAGTGTAGTAACAGCCCTCAAGAGTAAACTAGGCACGACCCAAAGACTCTATGCAGAGATCCGTGATTGAGAAACCTTATACCCGATGGATACACAAATTCCAAAACCGAGCGATCTCGTCTATCCTACCGTAACTATAACCCTAAACTCTATTAGTGTAACACATCAATTATCCGAAGCATAAGACTGCCCACCTCAAAACACAGCATAGCTCCCGAGTACCAACAGACCCCCGCTATCCAACCAATTAGGGCCGGCGTCTTACCGTTCCAGTAGGAGCTTCGCCCTCCATCCTGCTCATTCGCTTCACCCACCCAGGCGATGTTGCGACAGCAAAGGATCCAGCACAACGAGACGCAACTGTGACAAGTAAGAAGTACCTCAACATTCGGCACCAATTTAGCCTGGACTCTCAGATACGTAGAGGAAATTAGGGGGGTTTTTTTTTCCTAATTCCTATATTCGAGCACTTCCTACCTATTACCTAGACTATAAGTGCGGTACAATGTCCAGCAAGATGTTACAGAACAATTACTTGAAGCCAAAATCAAACTGTTGGACTAACAAGGAAGGTCTAAGATAGACTATTTCCTGGGGCCAGCAATTCCCGGGAGTCTGCCTTCCTATTACTACATTACCGTATTTCCACGCGCTCGGATAATCCACGAACTACCTCCATCAGACTCCAAATCTCCACAGTCAGCGGCAACACACCCCGAGAAGGGACAATGCTTTCCTAACACAGTACAGCTTGAGCGGGCTAGGCTTTATTAGATCTCAGTAACTCCGTAATTCCGCTAACTTGTCCAGCGCAAGGAACTACCGTCCAGCTGCATTGCTTATCTGATAGTCGATTGTCCCAGTAAATAGCATCTCTATTTCTACACACGAAGTTAACCAAGCTTTTAGCCGGCGATATACAAAGAGTTCTTCGGCTGCCATTCATCCTAGTCGAACCCCTGCAGTCCTTCTAGTCCTCTGCACGAACAAGCATGATAGAATCTCGCGAATAACAACTAGTCCCCCCACTCTACTCTCTTCAGAGAAGATGGGCGACAGGGGTATTGACTCAAGATCCCGTAAAAGGTTACGGTGCAAGCACAGTACCGGTATGATACTATACAAGTACCGGTACCGGTATTTGAGGTTAACCAGCCCAATATATCCCTGTCCCTTCCGGTCAACGGGGGTCCCTGCCCTTGTGTGTAGGTAAGGATATTACTCGAGTAGCCATAAGACGGACAGGGATGTGGAGGCCATGGGTGGCCTGTGTGTATACCTCTGCGTAACACCAATAATAGTAGAAGCAGCGTAGTACCTCGCTCGAATATCTAGATCCTAAAGAATGTTAGATTGCCTCTAGGGCGTACGGTTAGGAGGTTATGCGGATATGCAGTTGCAGGAATATACGGGCGCGCGGATAGGAGGATATGCGGCTAGGAGATATACGGTTATAGGGCATGTGGCTGTGGTTCGCGGTGGTCAGTCAAGCATTTAGCAGTGGGTTGTTGTTTTCACATCCTACGCCACTAGACACAGGTATCAATTTTAGGTTTTGTTGATACCCGTCGTCATTGGGTATTAGGTATCCGGTATTTGGTTTCATGATGTTTATTTCATGCCCTTCATCCTTAGACATACGGGGGTTAGCGCACTGGCAAGGCTTAGGCTTTAGGGATCACAAAGGATAATGGGATGTGCTGGCTCTGGATTGGTTGTGTCAGCTTGGTGTGTTTCTTTAGAATTTTTGAGTTTGGCCGTGTTGCCGGTTAGACGGAGATGTGTTTTCTCCCAACCTGCCCTTAGCTAGCTGAGAGAGTATCGAACCAGTTCACCGTTCTTCCATATTCCGCTGGGCTTAGAGCCTATCACGATTGCACTTCCGTTATTTCCTTCTTTCGTGCTTTTTGCAGGCTCCATCAAAGAAAATATAGTCTCCTTAACCATCTCGTAGTGCCCGCTTTTCTACTACTACCCTGACCATACTCATCCTATTGACGACTCCCCCACAGCACAACCTCGAGCTCAGGCTGCTTTACACACCCCAGCGCTACTCAAAGAACAGCACGTCCTCCGGCCACCGGTGCCCCTGTACGTCCCCCACTAACACCCACCCCCGAGCACAGGAAGGAATGAAAAACGCATATAATCAGACACACCCAAAAGCTGATGGAAGAATCCATGTAAAGCACCACTAAAAGCAACCGGGAGTCACCAGTATCAGATACCCAATACACTAGTAAGCAAGAGAGAGCGCAATACGATAGGTACTCACAAGCTACCCTATTCCCACCACTTTGGCCCAGAGCGCTCCAGTCAGCACAGCGAGCCAATACTCCTATCATACTCACCAAGAACCGAAGCAGGAAAATTTACCCACTAACTTCTTTACTAACTCTATCCCCTTTTCCCGGGAGCGTGGACAAATGAGTGCCCGGTGCTGTACGCCTTAGTACCTACACCCACAACCACCCCCCCCCCCCCCCCTTCCCCCTCAATCCCCGCAGGGTAGGATCTCTTAATCTATACAATATGTATTCCAACCGCAGGAGCTAGCTCTACTCTTGACGCCCTAATTGTCCCGGCGACAACTCTATAATGCACATTCCAGCGGCGAAGGGGCGCACCCCCCACATACCAGAAGCCAGGCCCCCGATTCCCGAGAGCGGGAGGGAGAGATAAATAATGGTAGAGCGCAAATAGCAGCTTCTTTGTCTATCCTATTACTTGTAAATGGCGGGAGGGTTTAAGTAACCCGGGTAGAGATCTTCGACAGCATATTAATACTGTAAATTTCCTATGGGAGTGACAGTATCACTCTTGGTGTCAAGCTCCCGCCCCGCACCCTCCACGGTTTGTTTGGATCGCACTGTGCTGGTCATGTCTATTCCCATCAAAAAAGGGCACGCACCACAAGCTAGCCATAAAATTAAGGTAACCTCTAAAAAAATATCAAACCCCCAATAGCCCCAGTATATACATAGAAAACCGTTATAGAACCAGCTCAACTAGAGCAAAAGTAAACAAGCCAACCCTCCCGATCATACCCCATACCCCATCCCACCCGTCTTCCTTTCCCCTCCTTTCCCTCCAATACTTCCCTCCGCCTTGCTAATACCAATACCAAACCATTTTTACCTATTCCACACACATACATACATCAAACTTAAGTGTTGTAATAAAATGTCAAGGGTATCAAAAAGAATAAGTATCAAAAAGAGAGAAAGAAAAAAGGCAATGTAGTAGCCCAACTCCGAATGCGGTAGACAAATGACTTGCACACGCTAGGAAAGAAAATAAAAGCATATCGTAAAAGTAAATAAGTGAGTAAACAAAAAAGAAGAGAAAAAAAAGAGAATATAAGGTGATGGAATACCCCCTCTAGGATGCAATAAGACTAGGGAAAAAATGCACAACAAAAAAGAGAAAATAATCATGTACATTGATCTACAAGTGTGTTCTTTGGCCATTTATGCTTCGTGGAGGCCCAATTTGTTAGATTTGGGTTCATGAATGCTTCGAGGTGATCCTCGATATATTTCGTTGTAGGATACCCAGGGGGGTCGCAAGTAACTGAGCAGTCCTTGCAATCTTCATCCTGCCAAATACGAATCCTGGTGGGAAAAATCAGTGGGCCAAAATCTAAAACAGTCAGGAATGACATACCAATCAATCCTCATTTTCGCCGGGAGCAACTTGTTGATCTCGGGAAAGTCAATGTATGAGAACGAAGACCCCATTCCCACGTTGGCAATGACAGCCATGGGTTCATTTGGGACCGGCCGCTGTCCAATATTGCCATTTGGCCCAGTGGCGGCGGCATTCATCCTCCATGTCTTTAAATCTCCGATATTCCATTCAATCATCCCCTCACTGCCCGGCTCATACTCAAACCCATAGGTTTGATACTGCTTCCCATCGTACCAGTCGTTATTCAAAATAGAAAGACCAGAAATAGCCTCCTGGAAGTATCCACCACGATATGCATTCATGGAGGTAAACTCAGGGTGGTAGACGGCAACATGGTCGTAATCCGGCTGATACCACAGATCGAAAGGTGCGACTTGAGCGGACTGAGAAGCCGAGCCAACAATAATTTTGCCCTCCTTATCGATAGCTCCAACACTAGCTTCGATAGCATCTATTTCAGGGGCAGATCTAGATTTTCCCGGGCTCGGATGGTCCTCGTTGGCGCAAGTACATGCAGGAAGTTTCATCCCTGGAAGGAAGCTGATACCATCAGGGCTCGACTGATTCGCAGTGATACCAGCATCGCATTCGTCATGATAAGTATAAGGCCACATTCCCTCAGTCGTAGCAAGATATCCCGGACGACCAAGATTGCCCATAGTCCAGAAACCCGGCCAGAAACCAGAAATATCGCCACGTCCAGGAAGGGAAAGACTTGCTATACTCCACATCAGAACGAATTCAGCAAAAAGGGAATCGGACAAAATACCTTCAATGATCCCACCCTTGAAACACATCTTATTCCAACTCTGCAGCATTCCTGAGCGAAAATCCAAATCGTGATTCCTAAAGGCGGCGAATTCGATCTCGAGATATCCATCTTTGGTAGTGATAGCATCCGGATCGTACCACTCCAAATCACCAGTAGCAGCACTATGAGATCAAGGTTAACAATGGAATTACGTATACTGATCCTCCGGTTGCGCTCACTAATGAATATCAACAGCTTCCCTGGGTAACTAGTTAGCAAAATGAAGTATAGATCACGACGCATCAGATAACATACCAATAGGGATCATCCTGGGGATAGAACGTCCTTCCAGGTTTATTGAATTCGTCCGAAAACTACGCCTTTTTAGCTTTGTCCCCCGTTTTGTGTCTCCCTTGGGCGGATGCACTAACCACCAGTTTATATTCTTTCCCCGATGCAGACTTCTTCGTCCTCGCACTCTCGGGAGTATCCGGGTCAATCAGCGAGCGTCGGACATTCTTTAGTAAGTCTATTGGGCCGATATCGATACACAACTCTCCAGCGTCACAAGGGCTCTCGGACTCTAGAACAACATTTTGCACAAAAGTCCTACGAAAGCACCCAATTAGTACGAGCTAGGAGAAAACAGTAAGGATTGATAACATACAAAATCGGGTATCCAATAAACAAGCATAACAATCCCAAAACAATAAACGCCAGCCCGCCAACGTTGGCCAATCCTCTGCTCGTCCATATATCGCACTCATTCGGATCCTGCTCTAGGGGATCGTGAAGGGCATCATCATCTTCCTTATCAACAGGGAATATTAACAGTCCCTCAGAAGGCATAATATTGTATTTCTCACTGATTGTTTGCGAATTAAAATTATCCATAAGATCAGGAGAACCAGCCCGGGACGGGCTCCTAGAATCATCGAACGGCGAAACAAAGGGCCCATAAGACGAACCTCCACGATCCGTACTCCAACTAGACCTCCTCGAGGAGGTAGGGCTATCGACATATTCCTGGAGCCTCTTCTCTCTCGACGGTGGTAGCAACATATCTGACGATTGCACAGGACTCTGCTGATAGAAAGCCGTTCGCGGTGAAGCAACAGTTGGAGATTGTGGAGTCAAAGTTCTCACAGAAGGATTAATCCGAGGGCTAGAGTCCGAAGGGGATTGCACACTACTATTAGGATTCTCATATCGGCCGCTTCCATTCTGATCGAGTAGATCCAGAGTACTGGAATTCAAAGTTATAGGGGGTGGAAGCGGACGCGACGACATTTCAGTGGAATTATCTTCTGCCTTTTTTCGCTCAAGAAAATTCCAATGTCAATAAAGGGGGGTGAGCAGCAATGATGGTGTTGTTGAAGCTATGTTGGCTAGGTAGGTATAAGGTACAGTGTTTGTCGAAAAGGGGAGGGAGAGAGTGGAGAGAAATGCAGGAAATGTCAGAAACGGAAAAACTAAAGTGTTAAGCTGGGCCAAATTGCCCAAGATACATAAGTTCTAAAAGCTTGCATTTAAAAGAGTGGATCTCGATAAGTTTCTTGAGAAAGAAAATCAGTAGCGGGACGGTACGCCGATCCGGTAGGGGGGAGAACATAAGAAATGACAAACAGGGGGAGAACTTGAAGTGGCGCTTTCTGTGGCCTCTTCTGATTAAATCTGGTCACCAACCACGGCAGAGGATGGGCAAGCTATTCTAAAGTAGATAACAAATGTTTTCTTTTCTTTTCCTTTCTTCCCCCCCTTTTTTTGTGAGGGAGTGGACAGGGAGCCCCAGGGAATAGTCTAATATTTAGATATTGAAGGGAATGGAAAGGGGAGTTTCTTGCCACTTCCATTGTCGAATGGACAAGAAGAAAAAGGGCCATAGAGAAATTTCTGCAGAAATACCGGTAGTTAAACAGCTGCAAGGGGTAATTCGACCAAATCGCATGAGAGCCAACCGGATGGCTATCCTAGAGCAGAGAGCCAAGGCCCAAAAGCAATTTTCATCCTCTCAGGGCATCGATATTCGAGAAATTTGCTTTACAGAGGAGGAGGGAGTCCGCACCAGTAGGATCTCCTTTTAATAGAAGCGGCTCTCATATCAGAAACCTAGCTCCCCCTTCCCGCACCCCGCTAGGGGATCGCCAGCCAACCGGTGCACCGGTATGATCATGATAAACATTCACAAGCTTCTGGGCGGTAGAATGCAGTACAACACACACCTTTTACAACCCCGCAACCGTGAACCTGGCTCAGAGACACAGTCAGAAGGCTAAATAATTATTACCACACCCAAGCACCGGTACAAGTACCGTACCTGTGCCAGCATTTGTCCCAGGCCATTGACACCCGAAAGCAGGGGGGGCATATCTTGTATGGGTGCAGGTACGCACAGATTTTTACCATATAGCACCGCTATCCCCCTAATACCTACCGGTATTTTCGGCTCTTTGGCCTGAACAGATACCATGAACCTGACAAGCAATCGATTGAGAATAAGCCGAATCTGAACCTAAACCAGACCCCAGCTCGGCAAAAAACAATAAAACATTCAAATTAACCTAGTTTCCATTCAACCGCTCTGCATGTCGGTAAAGTAACCTTTCGTGCAACGTGATACCCCCCCAACACGCAGGTCCACCTAAAAAAGGAGCCCTAGATGCCATGCCAGTACGGTACCAAACTTCTCAGGACTCCACGGCTAAAACTTTAACCCCCTCTAGAACTTTCTTCTCTTTAGCTAAACCGAGAACATAGTATTCGGCCCGCGCTCCACTGCCCGAGACCCGATACACTTTTACGAGCGAAACGTTTCCCCCGGCGATGGCGACAACAGCATTGCGGACATCTTCGTAGTCGTTGTGCGCGTCCCAGTAACCCACGTCCATCGCTTTGATCTCCGAGCTGTTCGGAGCGTTCAAGACCTTAGCGAATTCCTCTGTTGCGTTTGACGTAAGTCAGCAGGCAAGCTTCGTCATTCACGCACACGAGTCGCGACCGGGGGGGAGAGGGATGATCAACGACCTTCACTGGGTAGTCTATCGCCCTCATATTTTAACGAGACGGGCCGAAACTCTTCGTCGGCGTCAGAAGTGTAAGTTCTCCCCTTGAGCGCGCTGATCGCATGGTGGACCCCTTCAGGCACTGAAGTTTCGACGACTTCTTCGCTGGCCTTCGTCGACGCACCCACACCTCCACTCGGCCTGGAATAGTCCTTGTTGGACCGCTCTAGAAAAGCGACATACTGCGCATCCTCATTGGACATGGTGGAAAATGTTTTAATAGCGGCAGTCTGTGTGTATTTGTTGTGTTGGAAAAGGTATTTGCGAGCGTTGGTTTTCGTCCCGGATCTCGATCGTAAGAGTGTCAAGAGAGAAAGCCTGAACATGCTGGATGGACGGTTGGAAGCAAATAAACAACATGGACACGCAAGTCAGCGGTCGGCCGTGCCACGCGAGGAATTGCAAGCGAAGGGTTCACCCACCCAATGACGCAGGGCAACGGGCAAAACGTTTCGTTTCGTAAAGCGGGGTGGGTTCCATGGATGCCACACAAGCCCGAATTAAGAAAAAAATGGGAAAGCAGGGGGGACTAGAAACAACGGGAATCGATTGGCTCAAGCCACCGAACACTCCAATCACCGCTCCAGGATCCTGGTCACGTCTTGACACAGGCAAACCACCATCACGACCCAGCACAGCACAGTACGGTAGTCCGACGGCCCATCGGTGCGTGACGCAATAAGGTAAAGAACGGTGGGGTGAAGTGGGTGATGAAATGGCAACAAGCAAGATTTGCTCTCTTGCCCAGCCTGTAATGCCAAAGTATTTTGTGAAAAAGGGTTACTATCATACCCCTATTGCATAGCACGCCCAAAACCTGGCCTTATTGCTTGCATCTACATGGCACGCAATAGCAGTTCCCTCTAAAGCCCTTTCGTGCTAGGAATATACAACTTACAGCCGTGTACTCGAGTGCTCGAGTACCGGTACAGTACGGATCTCGTGCTGTCCCCATCCCCTTCCTTGCTTATGCAGGAATAAAACACTTGAGTGCCCGAGCACAATACAAAAAGCCCCACCCATCAATTTTTCGTGTGAAGTTTCCCAACTTCTGAGAAAGTTCTCACCACAGACCTCGACGTATGACTTCTCACACCTTCACTTTTCCTTGCTTGCCATCCAATCGCCCAGATGAGACAGGCATTGGCCTGGCCATTGGAGGGGACAGAACATCCTGAGGAAAAATGTCACTCAGGAAGCAAGTTTGAACTGTACCGGTTTCTCCGGGCCCGTTTTTGCTTTTGGCGTGCCCTTGTTTGCTCGATTCCTCTCTTCTCCTGGCCGCCCACGTTCGTACGAAATACGTTTGCTGAAGGTTTGCTCCTGCTTTCAGCGCCAGTACTCACTCCCGCTTGCATAGAGACGCTTGAACCCACCCGAGTCGTCGTACCAAGAGCAATAAAGAACCCAGGCCAAACTTGCCTTGCCATACCTGCCTACTCGAGTACCGGTACGGTACTCGTACCAGCACACCGTAGGACTGCGATAGGTAATAAAAAAACAACCGGAGAGAGCGAAGAGGGAAGAAAGGAAAAAAGAAAGGAAAAAGGGAAAGGGAGATACAAGAAGCGTAGAAGGTCCTCCTCTCCAAAAAAAAATCTAGTACGTATCCAGCTATTATAATCATAGTACATTTTTACTTTTATCCTTATCCTTACTTTTACCAGATCCCAAGTTCTTTTCTCCTCTTCTTCCCTCCCTCGACTCTGTCCATTCCCCCCTCTTGACCCCTGATCTCGCTCTCAACATCTGCTTCAGTTTGCTTTCTTGCCTGCCTGCTTGCCCGGGCAGCGGAGAACCTGAAGTCCTATCACCAACCAATCAACACCAAAGACCCGGTACATCGGCGACCTCCGCGGTGGAAACATTGCATACCGGTATATCTTTTCGGCACCGGCGAGGAATTACCTCCCGGAATCTCATCGCACAGAAATACCGGCTCCGAGATTGGAACTCCGCCTTTCGCTTGATTTGGTGGGGAGGGAAATTCATCTACAGGAGCGGAGTACGCACGCAGACAGCCCACCGCCACAGCACAAACAAACCTTGAGAGAGTTAGGAAGGGAATCTATTTCACCCAACGAACTAATTCCTTTTCCCCTAACCCTACGCTAAGTTACGCTTGGGGAATTCAGGAATTGGGCTACGGCACGATACTTTCCTAGTGCACACATAAGCGCAGACAGAAGCAAAGGAAAACCCAGCAAAAAACCCCAATTGCGCCTCGCATACCATCCGAACCCACCAATTCACGAACCTTATTGCCCCAATCGCCATTCCCCAAATGTGCACAGTATCGTCCTCTGACTCTCGCGCTCCGGACTACGAAACCGTCGAGCGGCGCTACAACATAGCGGTAAACCTCGAATCCTGGGAACTCTTAGCAATGCACTCCATCGCCGGTGACGAGGTCACTCCCTCCCTCCCCCATTCCTAACTCCCTTCACCTTTGCTCCCCCGGACTGACAATTAACGGCAACAGAGCATCCCGCGCGTGCGCCTCCGTATGTTGAAATCACTCGCCGGCCTCTCCACCCGCACAGAATCTACCCCTCAGACACCGCCGCCACCAGCGGCGCAAGCTTCTTCTGGATCTTCGGGGAGTGGAAGGAGGAGGTTGTCGAGAGAGCAGCAATGATGACGTAATTCCTATTCTCGCCCTTTTTCTCTTTTTCCTTTTTTTCTTCTTGCTGGGTTGTTTGATTGTCTGCCGGGTGTAGTGGCTTCCCTGGTGGAGATGGCGTGGATGGGGGGGGGGGGGGGGGGCGGCCCCTCCTTGGCGGTTTTTTTATTTTGTTTTTGTTTTTCACACTTATTTTTATTTATTTATGGGGAATTATGGGTCGGGAGTTGTTCCATCTCACGTTTCCTTTAACTTGCTGAGGATCGAGTGAGATGAGAGGTTGGTCAAGATCGGACATAATATCGGGTCCTGCAGGAGGGGCATCAGGAGCAAAAGACGGGATTGGATTTGGATCGGATTGGATTGCGCTCTCCCAAGATCTACTCATGACTGTGTTATAGTATAGATGCACTCTTCAGCATGGTACCCTATAAGTAGCTTGAGCGGCTCTCTCTCTACTATCCGCTATAAGCGCTTGGGGGCATCCGTCGCTAATGGCCGGAAAACCGTTTCCCAGGGGTTAAATTATGTTTTCCACATCTTTAAAGAGACCTTAAAAGCTCGCTAAATCCACCTTGGCAATCCTACCGTAGTCAAAACTCTGAGAGGGAACAATGTCTTCCAGACGAGTTATGGCTTATTTAAGCTGAGCCCGCTGGATCTCATTAATTGGTACTCGTGATCCTGCGAATCCGCCCTGCTAAGCCTATTGCGGTTTGGTACAGCGATTCCCGTTGCGCAATCCGATGCTGGGTTCAACGAGTTTTTGCACGTATCACCACTCCATTTCCCTTCACATCGATCACAAAGTACGGCATCTTGCCCAAATCTCTTTCCAAGTTACTGTGTATGGTATCATATCATATATCACAATGCCATCAAGCGCTATCAACATATCTCACAGTGGAAATGGGGCTTGATACACGATAGGTGGGGGGGAAGAAAGGGAAAGCAACCGTGCCCATCACCTCAAAACCGTAACAATTCCCAACCGTGCAACCCATACACCCCATCACCACAATCATAGCCTCGTTGAAACCTCCCACGTGCTGAAATGAAAACTACTACCACTACTGCACCTTCCCTAACTTGATTTTACCTGCTTTATACAGCACACACGAATCCCATCCCCATCCAGTTTTAAAAGGTTAGAAAGAGAAATGAGAATTAGCTCGATTAATCGATTGACTTAAGCCAACCAGAAAGCGAGATGTGAAGTAAAGGAAGAATAAAGGAAGAGCACAAAATAAAGAGAAGAAAGCCTCCCATAATGAAGTATGAAGATCATGCAAGAACCGTAAAGAAAAAGGAAAAAAATAGACTTCCCATACGCCGCCATCATGCTGCCGTCCCTTTGGTGGGGTTTGATTTTGTTTTGTTTGATAAATTTACTGGAGGGGCTCTGAGGAACTGCTGAGTCTGTTTAGGTGGAGGTATACGTCTGTTCCGTATCTGTTCGTAATATCCTCAGCGTTGGTTCCATGTTGCCGGGGGGATGACTTACCCTTCCATACTAATTAACTTCAGATCTCCACCAAAGTATTTTGCATACAATCTCGATATTGGTAATCCGTAGCCGAAGCCAGCCATAGGTGCTTTAAAGTCGCTCTTGTTGAAATCCGGGTCGATTGGTGGGGTTGATTCAACGGTTGTGTACATGTATGTCCATACCAAAGGTATGGCACTCCTCGGGATCCCACCGCCTTCATCGGAGATTTTGATGGTGATGTCCTATGAACCGGTAAGCATGGATGATGCCAATATAATCATGCTGCTAGACAAACCTCTTTACCTTCCGCAACAATCAGCTTGACTGGCGGAAATTCCTCAGAGTCACTTCCGTGTGTCTCCACAACGGCTCTGAGAGAGTTTTTCAAAGTCTCGAATAACATATGACTCAGATGTCCTGGGACATACATAAAATTCAGATCTGGCTTGCAAACCAACTGTACTTTAGGAGCGTCGAACAGTCCATAATACTCCTCGCAAACAAAGCGGGCATTCTCGATGGCCTCCTGTGCGAGTTCGCGAACGTTGGTTTTTGTGCAGATGATCCCCACATAGTCCTCTTGCTCGGGGGCAGAGTTAAGCGCGACGTGCTGGCCAATGAGCATGCGAATCCCTATCCGAGACATGTAGAAACGGTCCAGGAATGATTGGATTGTGTTATCGATTTGCATCCGTTGCCGCTTCCGCTTGTATTCGTTGATTCCCATTGCTGTATGACACGTTAGCCACTCACATTCCTAGGTGTGGGTATGATGTCGGATTTGAACAGGTGCCATACCCATGGTTGTAACAACGGGGTCATGACGATGCTTGATGTTTTGTAAAGTTTTGGTGAAACGTTTATTATAGTCTACAATTTCCGGCGGCCACCTTACTCCGTCGTCAACGGTAGCGTAGTATCGTCTGTTGAACATTAGCCAGCGCAATGGTGGAACTTGATGACTTGTGATGTCGGTGGGTGTTTGGGGAAAACTGCTATTGCACACCGCGGTACCAAAGTTTGGCCTCTTGGTGTGAATCTGGGTAGTGTTCAATAGCAGTCCTTTTTTTTTGGGGGGGGGGGGGGTGTTTCGACATTACGAGGAGACTTGGAATCACCTTTGCGCCTTTCTCCCGTTACCGGTAGAGTTAGTGGTAATCAGCCATGGCGAACTTCGATAAGCTCCAGGTTCGATGTCGGGATTGGCGAGGCCGGTTTCTAAAGGGATGGGCGAGCCATTTTCTCTTCGCATCAACTTTTCTCGTATTTCTCGGGAAAGGACAGGTTTTGGGAGACTAGTAATTTCCTACAGTTGTCTCTCTATGTTAGCCCGCGGCCCAGAGAGAATTATAGATTATGAGTCACCAACCTCAAACGACTGCATATACCAATTGGCAACTCTCTGGATGGATGGCATTTCACTCAGCCCATCGGGCAATTGATTCAACTCTCTCACTCTGTGAGCCAAACGGATTGGCAATTCTTCGCTCAAAAACTGTGAGGCCTTAAATAGTGTTCCTGGTTTTCGACTCAAGTCAACAAGTTGTGGTTTCCAACGCCGCACATTCGGACCCTCGAGCTCACCAGCGGATGGATTCCGTCCGAATTGTACCATCTGTCGCAAACTTACACCAGTAGCGGGAAACTGGCTATAGTGAGTGATGGTATCCATCAGGGCCTGCGTTGGTTTCCACATGGTGGGCGGTTCCGCTACCAGCTAAGGGATGCTGGATCGAAGGGTTTTTGCGGCTATAGTGGAAGGGAAGTGGAAGGAGAAGGTTTGCGAGTATTAAAGAAGCACGCAAGTAGAAAGTGACAGCAGAATCTAAACGGCTAAGGTTGTGCGGAGGAGATGAAGCGAGGAGTATTGCAAGACGACGAGGCAATGGTTGTCGAAGGGACTGAGTAAGGATGCAGTGGAAAAGAGTTTTTGTGGTAACACATGTGAAAACCAAGAATGAAGGCCGAGCTCAGGGTTTGGGTTGCCAGAACAAGGAGTACCGAATGCAGCAGTATGGTGCCGGTACTATGCTTGAGTTGGGTGGGTGACCGAAATCGATGGGGAGGAGGGGTGAATGGGGGGGGGGGAAGTTGCCCCTCTGCCCTCTGCCCTCAACTGTTTGCTGGCTTTCTGCTTGAGGGCTTGCTGGTTGGTATTATTACCGCTGGGGAAGCCCCCTTGCCGAAAAAAAGTGCACGTGCGGGGATCCGAGAAGGTAATGCTATGCGGCCAGAGTTGGGATTACTCGTATCGTACCGGCGCAGTAACGGAACTGGAGCTGGAATCCCTTCGTGCGCCCCCACCTCTGCTAACCACCTTTACCCGACGGACACACCTCAACTTCTTTGTTGTGCTCTTCCCACCAGGACACCAAATACGGTACACAATGGGCGAATGTAGCGGTAGTAGCCAGACCAACCCACGCCTGATTTAAGCCCGTCCCACCTTTTACACTACTATCGTAGTTCGTAGTGTTGATGTAAATCAGAGTGATTCAACTTTTCACCCGTGTGCTTCCAATTTCAATGGCCGGGGTCGAATAGTTTGAGGAAGGAGGATACCGTGTGTAGGCGGGCGAACTGAAAATCGATGACTGTTTCGAAGGGGGAGATGGCCATCCGGCTCCTGGTTGACTAAAAACTCTCGACATCCGAGGCGGGCCCTGGGGACATGCTCTTATATGCGCTGGGATCGACCGTTAACTCTGCTCTACTGTACTAGTACAGGTAATGCTTGTTTGGGGTCCCTGAGGTGGTGTCAAGGATTTGATAGCGATTACTGCACACCTACAGGACAATACCATACCGTACCATACACTGCGGTGGCTTTGGAGTAGGAGCGGGAAAAGAAGAAAAGAAAAGAAAAAGAAAGAGCAGGGACGAGGGTGTGCTATTCATGCAACAACACACATCTTCATTAAAATAAAGGGTCCTCCCCAGTCCGTTTCCTGATCTGATGCTGCTGCTATTGCCATCATACCCTGCAGCCAGATGTGGGGCAGGAAAACGGAACAAATTCCCCGCAGCGGCCAGAAAACCTGCAGCGTTCCAGTGTGTTTCCTTTTTACTGGTAACCTTGGTGTGTCCTGGATGTATTGGGATTATCCTGCCCGTGCTTGATTCGTCCATCTCAACATCCTGCCTTCTTTATTTTTCTTTTCTTTTTCATCCCCGCTCACGTGCCCTGGTGCAGAAGTCCGTGGGCGGGTCTATTATTACTCGAGTGCTCGCTCTTTTCACTTTGGGCACTCTTAGCGCCTCAGATGGGGTGAAATTGGGGGAGGAGTCTGTTTGTCAATTGATTGTCGTAACTCCTGGAACCCCGTCCCACGTTTGTGTTTCCCCGCATCTCCGGCCTACCCTGCATGGGATTTAGCGAGGAGGTGAGCACCCATCTGAGTGAGTTTGTTTCTCCCTTCCCGCGCTTGGTAAAACTTGGATGACGGCACCGGGAGGTACTCTGTGGTACGGTCCTCGAGTACTGGTAGCGTAATCATTTTGAGGCTTTTGACATTGAAATTGATACGATACTGATATGTCACCAGCTGCAGTAGAGCTCACCTTAGGACATCATGAGGCTCCCCACGCTTCTAGTGCTTCTATTCTTTTGAGTCTAGAATAAAAAGCTCATCTCTGAAACACGTCTTGTTGGCAATACACAAAGATGTCAGTGCTAGATCATTCGTTCAGCAGCCTTGTTCCGCGATGCTGTCAGCCCACGCATTGTCGGAGCTCGCCGCTAACTTCGATTTCGCAACCTCGTAACCTCGCGTCCTGCAACCGCAACTTTCTCACCACTTTCCAAGTGTTAGGTCAAAAAAGCAATGTAGGAATCTGGTGATTGACATGGGGGTATTGCGAGGTTCGTTTGGGGCATCATTCCACCTTCACCTGCTCTATGCGCAGCGTCAGTAAACCCCGGCTATGGTAACGACCTGGGCTGCGCTCACACTGGCATTCCTGTGAGCCGATGGACACCTTGTTTTGCGGATGCCCCTGAGGGATACCCTGTTTGCGCTATTGGTAGCTGCGGGACTTTAGTCGCTCGGAATCACCTGCTGGCAAATGCGGTCAGCTGCCATTAGTCACACGCGGCCTATATGAAATAGGCAGTGTATTTCTGCATACCATGGAAATGATTGATTCGAACATTTCCTAACAAAGTCACGGCAGGCGCTCAAAATACAACGTTGGCCGTTGGCCCGGTATTCGGGGAGGTTTCCCGTCAGGGCGCTTCCGGCGGCTGGGGTGTTGTCGTCTACGGTATAATACAACATATTATCCCAGCCATTGAACTGGCCGGTTGTCTGTTCACCTTATGATTCTTGGGGTCAGGTGATTAGGCTGTACCGCTCCTATGATACCAATATATATTCTTGCATCTTCGCCTGTTTTAGTATCGATGGCTCCGGTCGGCTGAAGGTGCTGATTGTGCAAAGTTCTTAGGTCCTCTTACCGCTCAGATCCACCACACACACGCTTACAAGGCTTCAAGACTAGGGAATGTGGCAAGGCCTCGTGAACGCAATATCGACATTGGAGCTGCTTAACATGGAAGTCTGAACAACATATGCATATTGCGCAGTGCACATCCAAACTCCGGTTCGAATGCTAGCCTGAGGCTATTTAAGGGTAACGTGGCTACAGTTGCGGTATTGGGTAACCGGGACGCTATAGTGCCTCTACCTTGGAGTTATCGCTGTTACGCAACATTCTCGCCTACAACCTTCGCGTCTTAGGCTAATGGGTTCATCGCCTCTGGGAGTGATAGATAGTTCTACTTTAAATCAGTCGATGGGACTTTGCTGTGCATTCATCGAGCCCTAGAAGTGTTCTAGTTGAAACCCCGCCGTAAAATTACCGAGTGGTTGGTCTCAAGGCGTGTGGACATGGGAGGCGTGCTAGTGAAGCGACGTATCAAATACGCTGACAGAGTTCTAGGCTTGCCAAACATGCAAGCAGGGACAACAAATATCTGATATTTTGAGGGGGGGTATTATCGGACAAGCGCAAGTTTTGTCATAGGTTCTAAGGGGTAGATGATTGAATATCGGGAGACCGGCATTGCGCCCTACGAACTTCAGCGGCCAATAGAGCATGCAACAGATGCATAATGGGGCACTCGAGCACAATTCGCAGCCCTCCCCCATGTGGCCAACTGAATAGTTAGCAACTTCGCAAGCACGCTGTAACAGCTTGATTATTGCCAGAGAATCGTTCTCATTGACTCTGAGGCGTCACCACAGCATAAGCATTTCGCACCACAAGGCTTCTGCATGATGCCATTTAGGCAAGAGTATAAGTTAGATCCGAGCCTGTCTCTCCTGTTGGGATTACGCAGAGCTGGTTCTACAAAATCCGCAATCGTCGATCGACATTTTCCAACTCATCGCCGTACCACCGACTCATATAAACCAAGCACCTTTATATGAAACAGTAACGCTTGTATAACTGACTATACTGCTAGCAAAACTTCCAGCATTGCTTTCCACTCCTGCTGAGCATCCGATAGCGATACTGGATATCATTGGAGTGGAGATGATGTGCGGATTCCCAATTTCTGTATTCGTCCGGGTATATACCTTCGACGCAGGGTTGGTAACACCGCATACTCACGTGTCCCCAAATTTGCCGATGGCGGTGCTGGTGCCAAACTAGAGGTGAGTGATAGAGATTTGTGTAAATTGAATTGGAGGCGCGGGGTTTGGAAGTTGGATATTGTATCTTTTCGTGAAAGTCGGATTATCTATAAGGAGTGTCTGCCCGATTGTTTTTTGCTACCTGTTTGAGCTGTGGCGATTTGGGAGTCTTGCCTTCTGGTTGGCTCGGCTTTTATGAAAATACACGGCAGTTGGGATGTGTGTGGATGGGAGGGTAGAAGTGCCGGTAAACAATCGGCAGGTGGGGGGGGACTGATATGCGAATACTAGATGTGATCCTTGGGTAGGTGTACGGGACCAGGGAGAACATTTCGGCTTTGGATTGACCGAGCGCTTGGATCGACGTTAGATGATAATGCTTAAGCCAGTGTGTTGGAACCACCGTACGGGCTGTTGGGTCGTTTCCCCTCGATTGTGGTCAAGGATCACAGAAGCCTATTCCGGGTGATCGACTGTTTGAACCAGTGAATTGTGTTTGTGCTTATCTCTAGCGGTGGATATACCATGTCCGATGCCGATTGAACCTTACCGCTAAACGGCATCACATTTGAAATGGTGGTGATCCGTGGTTGACGATCGGTATTTCGCTGAATCCTCGGGTGATAAGGTGTGAGGAAAGAGCCCCAATTTACGAGTGACGCGTCGTGAGCTCACGTAATAGTTGCTTAATCTTATCAGATTGCCGATCAGCCCCCCATCCAATCTGAACAAGCTTCCGCAACCCGCTGCTGCTTGTCCCACATTAAGCTGCATCCCACTTCACCCCACCTCACCCCCCCTCCTTCGCCCCTCCTTCGCTCCCTCCATTACAACCCTATGCGCCCTGTTTACGACGAGGACTCGCTCTCCATTTCGAAAAACTCAAAAGATAGATAACGATCCCGATCAATTCTTCTACCCCCCCCCTTCTCCTCTCACAAGCCGATACAAAAAATGGAGGGCGACCCACCTTCTCTGCCCCCGCAGATGTTCACGACGTCTGCTCAGCTACTCGATCTCACCGATAGTATGTGTGCTCGCGCATCCGATCCGATCAAGGGAGTTCACCGCTAACATTTATTTGGCCTATAGAAAAACTCCTGGTCGCACTCCGTGATGGAAGAAAGTTGATTGGTGTTTTGAGGTCCTGGGATCAGGTCTTCCAACCCCCTCTCCTCCCCATCTCCATTCTTGTATCACCCCAGCCAATCTATGTATAGCGTGTTAATGTCTCTGCGTATCATAGTACGGTTAGTCCCCCCCCCCCCCCCGACTCCGGGAAACCAATAATTTACTTACCGGGAAGCCAATAGCAAACCTTGTTTTGCAGAGTACCATCGAGCGCTTGTATGTCGGGGATGCGTACTGCGACATCCCACGCGGGGTCTTTATCGTTCGTGGAGAGAATGTGTTGTTGCTTGGGGAGATTGTTTGCCCTCTTTTTCTCTACCGGTTCTCTTGCTTGTGGGCTAACGATTAGTAGGACCTAGATAGAGAAGACGACATACCCTTCCGCCGCGCCTCTGTTGAAGAAGTATTTGCCGCGCAGAGGGCTACGGACACTGAAAAGAAGAGGACGGATAAAGTGCATAGGAAGAAATTGCGTGCGCTTGGGTTTGAGGACGAAGGAGAGGTGCTTGTTTAGGTCGTTGTGATGGCGGGGATGTTTATGGATGGATGGAAAGGAAAGGCCTTGTTATATTTAACCCAAGGCGGAGAAATACCTCCCTCCCGTTATTTTTCAGTCGGAGAGGGGGAATTTAGTTGGTCGATTGCTAGTGGGGCTGCGGGGATTGACAAAAAATAATTCTATTATGATAAATCTAGCACTTGCTTGGTTGATTGGTAATTGGGGTGAATTGTGTCTTATTTGTTTTCTACGCGCTTGCGCTTTACTACGGCGACTTCTGTTGCTTCTGCTTCTTCATTTCCACGATAATTAAGTCCACTGCCCAGGGCAATATCTCGTTCATTGGCCAGTCTATACCCGGGGAATGAATTCCTTGTGAGGAGATTGCCTCTTGGTCGAGTTCCCCTTCAACATCACCGTTCACGAATAAGTGTTTGTGAGCCTTTACCTGCGACATATTAGAACCTCTGCACCATCACCGGCTCGGATGTGTCGCGGATAGTAACAAAACTCACATAATTCGGCCAAACAATCTGATCCCAATACCCGGGCGGATCCGTCCAATACCCTACCATCCCCCGCGAAAAAAAACCCCCCCCATCAACAAAAGGCCTCCTTAGACGGTAAAGCAAATAAAGAGAGCAAACCTTCAATAGTGGTATAACCACTCCGCCCCTCCCTCCTCCTTCTCACGATCTCTTGCCGACCGCGCAAGAAAATCTTGACATCCAAAACCTCCATAACACGATCCTCAACAAACATCAAAAACCCCTCCACCAGCGCCAACCCTCTAGCATCTCCCTCCCCCAACTCCCTAGCAACCCTACCCCTACACCCCTCCAGAACCCCCTCCCCAACTCCCCCGGAGTCCTTATCGAACTGTACCAAATCCTCGAAGCTATTCGCCCCATCAATCATCCGCCCCGTGCGCTTCAGCTCGCGCAGAGCGTGCACGAAGCGGTCCCAGTCAATGGCGGCCGGGCAGTCCCAGTCCTGCAGACCCGACTCGGAAGCTATGGGGATTTCCAGGTCCGTGCGGAAGAAGTCGTCCTGGTGGAGGCGCGGGGGCGGGGGTGGGGAGAAGATGGCTTGCAGGTGGCGGGTTAGCGTGGTTTTCCCGGTGCTGGATGGGCCCGAGATGGCGATTAGGAGGGGTGGCATTATTTTGGTGGTGGTGGTGGTGGGGGTCGCTTTTTTGTTGATGCGGGGTTGATAAGGGTTTCTTCTGTCTTTTTCTTTCTTTCTTTAGGTTGAATTGCTTGGCGAGTGAGATGGTGTGAACCCTGGAGGAAAAATGTGGATGTCAAGGGTGGGGTGGTGTCTTAATAACCGGTAAGTTAGAACTTGGAAATTGTAGAAATGGAAAAAAAGTCAATATCGATGGACTTTTTAGTTGCCTATATATATACGGTATATATATATATATTTTCCTTGCCCCCTCTCTGCTCAAAATTTCTGTTACCACTAAAGGATTTTAGAAGCGCGGGAAATCTCTCTACCCTTGTATGATATATAATATATCCGAATATTCTGATCTAGCCTGAAATAAGAAATGTAGAAAGGTTCTTTCTTACTCAAGAGTGGAGTGGAATGGAGTGGTGGATGATGGATGGTAATTGAACAACAACAACGGTTTTGTTAGCGTCCCCCTGCTATCGCACCCCACAGCCAACAAATTCGGCCTTTTTCTTTTCTTTTCTTTTCTTTTTGTCATGCAATGGCGGTCGTGTTCGCGAGGCGCCATTTCAATTGTCATACGAGGTGTCGCTTATTTGCATATGCAGAGGGAGGGAGGGAGGGAGGAAAGGGGGAGGAGGAGGAGGAGGGAAATGGGAGTACGCAGTTATTATCATACATTATGATTGTTTTTAATACCGTGGAAGGATGGGGGGTGTTGGGAGCTTTGGGGGTGTACTCGAGTATGTGCTCGGAGCGTCGTGACGTTTGGAAAACGGACTGCTGTTGCATGCATGTAGCCGGAGATTGGCCGGAGTCTTGGGACTTTGGTGGTCTGCGGTAGTGGTCGGTCCGTTTGACGGCGGAGGTTAGGCAATTACGGGCACTATACTGCGCTGCGCTGTTGATGTGTTGCGGTGTTGTATGTGGGTAAATTAATTGGGGTTTTTTGTCGTATGTGTTTGCTTTCCTTCCTTCTCTTCCTCATGCCATACCGCGCGCGCGACGTTGTTTGACTGTTCACATATTTTTCTCGCCGCCCTTCCCTGTTGATACTGCTCTGGAGCCTTATCGTCATTTCTTGTCTGGAGTGCAGTGTAGTGGCCTGGTCTAGCCTGGCCCTTTCGATTCTCATGTATCGTATACGGGTTCAGTACTATAACTTACAAAGCACAATCTTAGGAAAAAAAGTAAAAACGAAGGGCAAGGCAAGTCTTTCAATATCTGTCCTGAGCCAGGCTACTAATTAAAGGAATCTAACCACGCTGTCAAAGAGAGATACAAGCAACTTCCAAAGTCAGGCCGAGGTAGACTAACCGTTATCCCCCTGCCATGCAGGCGACTGCACTATACTCATCCCAGGCAAGAAATATTCAATGTCAGGGGTGGTCCTGGGTCTGCATGGGCGCTCGGATGCGCGCCGGTCTCTTGCCATACAATTTATGAATCCCTGCCATCGAATATTTCTTGCCTGGGATGCGTATCATATACTGGTATATAGTGCCTTGAAAATTGAGAAAGCGATGCAGCACTCTCGCACGCATTGGCAATCTAAATTGTAGAAAAAATCTTATCCTACGGGGCAGGGCAAGGTAGATCTCATGTGATATAATGGAAAGAATCCCGAGGTGGGATTTCCCGTGGGGGGGAACTTTTTTTTTTTGTGGTATGTTTTTCTGGTTCTTGATGGTAATGTATGTATGTAGCCAGTGACTTGGCCTTGTCTGGGATCGTTATCACCTCGATGTTTTCCTATTTAATGGAGAGGATGGTTGGTCGGATGGATGCTGTCGGGGGTGTTTAATGCTTGTTTTCTGGGGAAGATTGGGAATGATTGTCGAGGGTGGGCAATGCTGTAGGGGGATAGATAGGTGGAAAGCCGACTGTACCCGGCGTGGGTGTGGGTGCCTTTGGGACTTATGTCTGGTAGTTTATACATGTTATACTGCTTCTCCGAGGAAGGAGTGATGTACGCTAATATGAGACATCATTAAACCTCCAGTATGAATATTGGTAGGCGGCTTCTGATGGGAGTTGGAACAACACTTTTCTTTTTTCTTCAAATGATACGACTTTCCTCTCCACGTCCCCATTGTCCGAGTTGAGCTTCAGGGGATCGGGCCATCGGGAGAGCAAGGCGCGAGTGTACTGTACAGTGAGCCGACACATAATATGGAAGCAAACGCCCAGGATCGAGGTCTCGAGTGGGGCCTTGCCAATCACGGTCACTTCCTATACCTCGCTGTGCTGGAAAAAGATATGTTTGAAATGCAATAAATAGCGAGAGGATAGCTCGCCAGAGTGAGTATGGCTAAAGCCGTGATGGCTTTCAGGACCCACACAGCTGCTTTCCCAAAACAAGTGAACCAAAAGAAATATTTCTTTCCTTTCTGCTACCCCGCCGATCGCCAACCCGGGGGCCTGGAGTCGGATTCTACCACCTCGTAGCAGGATTGATAAGCCCCACAGCCCTATTGTATGAAGGCTAGGTTCTCCAACCTCCCAGTCCCCATAGGGCAGGATTTGAGGAATTCTCAGTTTTCCTGCCCTACATGACGGATCGTTCAATAATAATAACTCATTATGAGCGTGGATTGAACTCCTGGGCTCCCGCTAATTGCGACAGGAGTATTAACCACTGCGCCAGCTAGGTATTTCATGGAATGTCAACTTGGGAACTAATACTTATCCGACTCGAAGCTGGATTTTCGGGGTTTTGGTGGGAATGGTGGCATATCGTTTCCTAAATTTTTGATAGATTTCGGTGCTTCCTGGATGTCCTTAGTGAGAGCTTCTTTGCGATTTTAAACCGGTGTGGGACTTGTGGGCTCATCACTGCCAGATAGGAGGATGAGAGGTCACGGCTCAAGAGATACAAGTATGATACTGCGTATGGTGGATGAGCATTTTGGTTATGGGTATTCTCCTTCTCTAGTATGAGAGAGAGCCGTAATCCAATTAGAGGGAAATCACGTATATATATACCAATAATAGCTTGCTTTCCACAATCTCCTGTGTTTAGGGAAATTACTACAATATGGCACTAGTAGGATATCATCATGGTATATCACTCGCGAGTGCCTTCCCAGTTGGATGCCGGGTGCGATGCCATGTGTTATAATATGTAGACAGTGTTGGCAGTATCCTATCTACAATATATTCTCGTAATTATGCGTAATTAATACGAATATACCCCCCCCCACCCCACATAAAAACTGGAGGACTATCCTAAATACGGTAGATACACATCTGATAGCTAGTCTACTCCCCCACCCTTAACATTTGCCTCTAGCTACCCATGCCCAGAGGGGTGACCTGTGCCCTGGATGTGAAGCTGCGCATGCGGAACGCCGACCCGGTGGCACGTTCTGTGGGATACTCCCGAGGCTTGGGGGTGGTCGTGGCAGTCGTGAAAGCTGTTAGGATTATTCTCCTGAGCTCTGACCTACCGATGGTTGCATTCTCTCTCTCCCTCTCTTTTCTCGATCCCCCTTACTGTATTGCGCCTGGCGGTCTTTGGAGGATTGAGGTAGTGGGTCGTATGATCCCCTTACCATTCGTGCGTAAATACAAGCAGTAAGGATGCTTGGGAGTGCGGTAGGTATAGGAGTTTTCGGTCGACTTACTACACTCTCCTCTCCCTATTATAACCAATTGGAGATATTTCAAGTAATACTGGTCTAGCGTGTGTTGGTAATGCTCCATACCGACACTATATAACCGATTACTGTTTCTACCCCTCAGGCTGTATCAGATAGCTTATAGACGTCCAAAAACTAAATAGAATAGTTTGAAAAATAAACAAATCATAGATACATTGTGGGTTAGATAAGTTACATATACGAGTAAAAAAGAGCGTCACATTAGAGAAAGCGTCACCCGCTAACAATTGTCAAGAACCGTGTCCAAATCCCCAATCTTCAAGTCCACATGACTGGCCTCATCCTCAAACACTTTCCTCCTTCCAATCACCGCCCCGACACCATCGTGCATGCCCTTTATGCTATTGGGGTGCCCCACCTCATGCGCAGGCGCATTAGGATCGGAACTCCCTTGCAGATAGTATTCACCTTCGTCCTCTCCTGCATAATCCTCACCCTCATATGCATATCCATATTCATCCTCGTCGTCGCCCTCCCCATGGCGCTTCTTCACCGTCCTGGCGGGAAACCTTTCGTTCCTGACCTTCTCCAAAAACACGTTCAGGGCCAATTCTGCCGCTTTTGTGCGCGCCTCGGAGCGGCTGGCTGCCCTCACGCTGAGCAGTTTCTCCTCGTTCACCATCACAGCACAGGAGTACCCGCCTGCCTCTACGGATTGCACGTACTGGACAGTCCCCTGGCCGTTGGCTGCGACGGCTTCCCCGAGTTTCTTGACTGGGTGAGTGACATCCACACGATCTGTCACCAATCTCTTGAGGACCTTTAAGATACCCAGGCGCTCGGCGAGCGATTTAACTGTTCCAAAGTCCCCGCCCGAATCGATGAACACCGCACCTATAATTGCCTCCACTACGTCCGAGAGGAACTTGTTCCGGCCCGACTTGTCCGATTCTAGCGGGGAAAGCTCGGTCCACGGGTAGTCCTTTCCATAATCCAGGGCTGTCTGGACGCTATCGCGGAGATCCTCTTCATAGCGTTTCGAACATATTTTTTGAGCGTGCTGGATCTGCTGGTGTTGGTGGCGGATGAATTTCCATAGCTCGACTTTGCGGGACTTGTTAACGATTTCTACTTCCGTGGTGTGCGCGCGTTGACTGATTCCATAGCCCTTAACGTCCACAGCACAGCGGAGAGAGAGGTATGCTAGGAAGTTGCCGTTTACTACCGAAGACTTATACAAGTGCATGTCGATGTGTGAGAGATTGCGGGGGGAGAAGAAGAGGTGATTTACGACTACCATATCTAATAGGGCATCACCGAGGAACTCCATGCGCTGGTAGGAGAGTGAGTTCATGTCGGATTCCCAGGAGGGGTGAGTAATGGCTTCTAGGAGGAGGGCCTTATGCGTGAAATGGTAGCCTATTAGGGATTCAAGACCTTTGAGGTGGGGAAGATGGACCTCTGGGTATCGGGATGCTCGGTTTAGCAACGAAGCGGTTCGCTCCTCAAGAGGTTTCCAATTGATATTGAGCCCAAATGTGCTTATGACTTTAAGAGCCTTGGAGTAACCACCCTCCAGGTAGGCCGCACCGATTAGGGATTCAACAACGTCTGCAAGAATCTTTGTCGACAGCTGTTTGGGCCCCCTGCGCCTCTTCTCTGGGAACTCTTCCTCCTCCGATATCACATATCGTGGCCGCCATTTTGATCCGGTAAATATGTCGGTAATAATCCATTTCGCCAGTCGGTTATCAATTGCTGCACGGGCCAGCCGCGAATTCGCAACCATTTGCTCCTTCTTCCTAGTGAGGTACCCTTCGTGCCAAAAGGGATGCTCATCGAGGAGATTGACAGACGTGAGGAATTTCAAGACAGAGTCGCCAAGAAACTCGAGGCGCTGGTAATCCGTGGATTCTCTCGCTGATGAGGCAGATAGCGCTGTAACCATCTTAGGTATAGAGGTGAAGCCAACTGGGTGAAGTAGTGTACGTTCCAGATCTGCCGCGATAAACGACATCTCGATCCGTCGGATAATACCAGGCAAGTACATTGCAAACTGAGAATATTTCCAGGGCACCGCATCCACCGTGCATAACTCGGGTATGAGTAGTGCCGAGCTTTCCGAAGAAGGCTCGTTAGACTCTGGATGCAGGAAATCTCGACGACCGGTAAGTCTTATCGCTTGAATGAAAACGCCATTTGGGCTAATATCCCTCCCCTTATACCGCTCCATAAGGTCCTCGTGCTCTTCAGGAGTCACGCCGTTTCGCCATCGCTGCATCACGTATCTGACACCGTTTTGGGAGTTATCCTTAATAATTCCGATATCGGGGCCAGCCTCTTGTGTCCTGTATGCGTCCAACAGCGTGACGGGAATTTCGTCACCCCTTTCCGCCCAATCATCTTCTTCGTTCTTCGGCACAAAGAGATAAGGAAAATCTTTCACCCCGGATTTCATCCTACTCCCAAATATACACGAAAGCAAGGCATATGTTGTCTTCTTCCCTCTTTCGATGATTCCGGGATTGACACCTAGGCATCTTGAAGACCCGACTGTGACCTCCCCGATATCTGAATTGGTGCGATATACCATGATCTTGGCAACATCAGGGCAGGCAAAGTGGGTTAAGATCTCAACCACCACGGGGCGGCCACCGCTACCAGGCATATTAAGCGTGATGGGCGTAGCGAACGCTACGGTATCTTCTTCCCACTTCTTCTCGGACCAGGGATCCATGGTGTTGTCAACAGCAACTTTTGAGGGCCTCTTCTCGAGTTTCTTGGTTGCATCCGCAATATCGGGGTCAGTCTGTAATAACGGCATCAGATGATCGTCGATAAGCGGATCACCCTTAAGCTGCCGAAGCGCGAGATAAGCCTCGAAAGCCGCATCGCGTTTTGCCCACCTTTCGGTCACCCAAGCCTCTCGACTCTCTGCTCGTCTAACTTTGGGGGCGATACAATTGGGTAGTAAAACCTCAGCCCCATACAATGGCCGCGCCGACGAGCCTGAACCCATCGCTTTTAGTGTGTCCATTTGCTCCTGGTTCACAATCCGGGTGTGAAAAATTGGGCGAAGGTCCATGTACTCGCCTTGTGGAAGGCAATTGCAAAAATGATGAAGATGAGATACAGCCGAATCAAGTGTCAAGAGAGCGCTATTGAACATATTAGCATCACAAAATCTCGCTCGGAATAACTTAGGGCTACAAACCCGGTGCTTTCGATCAGGAAGCGTCGGTTTCTGCCCTTGCTAAGAATGCCGTCTTCATCTGGCTCTTCAGTTTCCGTCTCCGTCTCAGCCTTAAGCTTCCTCGTCTCATCCAGGTATTCCTCAATCATGTCCCTCTCCAGCTGCTTGAATTTGTCGATCTTACCCTGGGAATCGCCTTCGTTAAACATCAAAACATAATTACTCTTAGCCATCCTGGCCCGTCCGCGACGTTGAATAAAGCTCTTGAGATTCGGCGGCAAAGAGAAGCAAACAACAAGGCGGCACGCCGGAATGTCCATGCCCTCCTCAACAACGCTTGTGGACACAACTAGATTCTTCTTGCCAGCCCTGAACTCCTCGATTGTCTCGTACTGGCCCTTTAGGTTCACAAGTTCATATATAGCTTTTCTGGTCCTTCCATTGCCTTCTGAAACACCAACAACAGTTCCGACTCGGAATATATCCTTCGTTCTGGTGTCTGTTTTCAGGATCTCCGCCAAAATAGAGACCCCCACCCGCTGTTCAACGAAGATCAGCCCTGCAAACTTCCCACCATCGTCCTTATACTCGCCCAGAAGCACCTCAATCAGCTTCTCAACCTTGTCCGACAGCCTTCCTTCTATTGGGCCAATGTCCCTGGGAACAGGTATTTTCGAAAGAATCGACTTCAAATAGCGCTTCTCCTCGTTGCTCCATTCCATCCACATACTCTCTGGATCTTCCTCATCAGCGAACTTGATTGCCTTCTGAATAGCATGCTTAAGATAACAATCCACGCCCCAGGCACCAAACTCTTTCCGGAGGTGAAAAGCCTTATTCAAAAGCCCACGCATCTGTACTTGACAATATGTATTACGCTTCGATAGAGTCATCTCGATACGTTCCAGATCAGGAGTTTCGGAGGAGTAGAGAGCCTTTATAAATGGATCTTGTCGGATGTCCATTGTTGCCCAGGCTAATTGGAGGGAGTCCAGAGCGGATGGCACGTCATCAGTGGTACCTTGACGGGTTAGATAAACTTCATCAGGTTCCATAGCTCCGTGAAACTCCCCTAGCGCCGGGGTTGCTGGTCGGGTGGTGTCCTCACTCGTCCTCTTGGGTGGGTCCACATATGTCTCGCCGGTGAGTGGGTCGATCAGCTCGTACTCTTCTCCACGGGCCACTGGAGTGCTTGGTCGACCATCTTTATAAGGCTCTGCTGTTAACGGATCAATCATCTCAAATTCTACCTCACTCCCGCGCTTGTGATAAGGTTCCCCAGTCAAGGGGTCTATCTCTTCGTACTCGTCAATATTGTCAGTAATTTCGTTGTTCTCTAGTGCGGTATCGAAAGTATCTGGAGTCTTCATCCCACTAGACGAAGCGCTGTCCACGGTAGGGGGCTTGAATGTTGACTGGGGCCTAAAATGGGTGATTTCAGGCATGGGGATCTCTCCTCGGGGCGCAACATTTTTTGCTAGGACCCCAGCTCCTTTTACCGTTGAATCCATGAGGTCAGCCGCCTCTGGCCACATTGTTTCTGAAAACTTCCTCTTCTTATTTTCGTTACCCTGGTCAGTGAGATCTTCGAGGAAGGATGGGTCAATAAGTTCATATTCTTGAAATGAAGACTTATAAACGATTCTCTTTAGTACTGGTGGGTGAACATGTCGTAGCAATTCAGCGCGATTCCGTACCGGTGTCCGAGATATTGCGTTCAGGTTGGCCTCAATTACTCTGATATCGGCTTGATTAGCTAAAACTCCAACCCAAAGTTTGGAGGAAACATGCCGTAGCTGATCCGGGGTCGACTTCACGACTGGACTAGCTGTGAGTCCAAGAACAGCTGGAACTTCTAACCCCTTGCGTGCTCGTGGGTGATAGAACTCTTGCATGATCCGGTTTGCAGGGTGTTGTCCAACACAATGATGGGCTATTAAAAGGGATTTAGCTGGTTCATAATACCCAATACCGCCTATTTCCACGGAAATTTCATGGCATTGTTATTGTCTGGTCATAGTCAGAGAGTCTCGAACCTTCATCGAATACGATTAACCCTATTCCTTCCATCCTGACAAATCCGTGGGTTAACGCATCTAGCAATACCTATTTCTCCATTAGTTCCAGGAGCCCTCTAGTTTATCCGTCCGATAACCCACTTGATGAGTGCTGACAACGACTGCGTGGTCATTGTCCTTGATGCCTAGAATCTCATCCCAGATCTCTTGGTCGCTCCACTTGTCGACTTTGTCACCTCCGCTGAGGAATTGAATATTAACCGGTGGCAGAGAAGCCTTTAGCACTTCAAACTGCTGATTCCCTAAAGAAACATTGGGCACCAAAAACCAACAAAGCTATAGCTCCTATTAGCAAGTGATAATCTGTGCACAATTGACTCCCAGCTACCTTATCCTCTCCCTTTTCCAGTTGAGCCTGAATACGGAGCACAGCACTGCCAGTTGAACAGTTAGCTAACCCAGTTCATCCCATCTGGTGTCCAACACCTCAGCATGGTAAGCACAGCAATAGCTCGGCTACCCGCCCTTGACCACAGAAGCACAACGGGAAAGATCTTACATATGAGTTTTCCCCGATCCCGTGTCCATCTGCCCATTGTCGTTAGCTCTACCAGACTTCATAAACTACTAGAAGGGAGGGAGGGAAGAAGGAAAAACGCTTCCCTACCGTAACAACAATATTCCTCTTTAAGCTCTCCTCAAACATCTCCATTTGATATGCTCTGGCCCGCTCTCCCGGTGGACCCTCCAACTTCGGCGTTCCCGTCCCATTACTCGCACCGTTGACTGCCATACTGACACTATCATCCATTCTCATTATAGTTGAAAAAACTCTTTTTCCCGGGAAAAATCACAGCGATGGTAAAAAACAATGGACGACCCTAAATGATTAAGATATGTGGTACAATAAAAAAGTTTGGTTCCTGGCACGAACAGCGAAGTCAGCCGCAGTTTTATATCAGAAGTGCTTAGGCCGATAGAGAAGACGTAAGAGGGGCATCTAGAATGGACTAACTAGATACGGCCGAGAGCGGGGTAGGTCCCGGTGGCAGGAAGGACGCCTTAAGGATTGAAGCTCGGATTGAAATAGTCTAGGAGAGACATAAAAGGGAGTTCCAAAAGCTCTGGAGGGTCTCCGATAAAATCGACGGGTGGAAGAATATAGAGGTTAAGGATGTTGAGAAATTGATATGTTGAGGATGCTCCAATCTCGCTGAGAATTGGATCGGGATTACACAGCAGACGGCATACAGCTGTCGTACAGAGCAGTACACGTACTAGTGCAGTATAAAGGTGGGTTATCGTGCAGTCTGAGTGAACACCGGAATGCAGGCACAGTCGCGGCTACCCATCGCTCTATTATCTGAGAACAAACACCCAACCACGTGGCGCTGGAGGCCTAAGAACCCTAACACTGAACACAAGCGTATTTGCACATGACATTCGCGCTGATGGGTAAACCCTCACACGAGCAGAATGTCAATAACAACAACAGCGATGATACCGTAAGAAAGTGAAGAAAGCCTGGGTGGCCAACTTGTGTGATTTTCAGGACTCCACTCCATGGACTAACGCCGCTGGCAAAAAACCTCAGTCAGGCCCATGGTGATGATCAAACTTCAAGAATCGTTTGTTAAGTCCGCAGATTTATTCGTATCAATGCGGGAAAATCCCAGCATGCATCCTGAGGTATGGCCTAGAAATCCCAAATAACAAAAGAAGACTTCAACCCCCTAACTTATACATAACAAATAGATAATAAAACCTTGTCACATCCTTATAATATTTCGAAAGCCCCTTCAAAGCTACAGTAACACTGAGATCCAAACATGGACCCTCTGGCAAAAGGAAAAACACCCACCAACAGGAAAGTTTATCATATGTTCCATCATGAAAACAGAGAACATTTTGACCAGCTTCCTTCCTTATCCGACTTCCAAAGGGCTGACCCCGCCCGATATTGAACGTTTCCGGATCCTCCCCTTGTCTCTGGCCAGCAAGCGAGCACCCGGTTCAAACTTCGAGAACTGTTATTATAGGTATTATATATAGAATCCACCTCGACGTGATACGGTAGCCCCACAGCTAAGAGCCGCAAGTGGTTCAACCATCCCTGGCATCGACCCGTCCTGCACAGTAAACTATCAGCCAGCCACAAAGAGAGAGGGGGGAATACCGTCTAAAATCTGGTAAGGAGCATAGTGCTATGCTTGACAGAAGCCTAACCATACACCACAATACCGCCGGCCACCGCAACATGAGGGTATTAGGCCGTATGCTTAGGCACAACACTATCTTAGACCGTGTTGCACCTCACAGTACTAGGCCCACGACTCACGACATTCACGGTCCATCCTGGCGATTCTTCCATCCATTGTATCATCCATAAAACATCGATATGCGCTGAATAGCCAGATCGGAGGAGGGGGATAACAAAAAACTTGTTCAAAACCACTCCTCGCTCACCAGCTCAACCTCAGAACCTGTCAGGCTCGATGGGTACCGGTACAGCAAACCGCGCAAGGTAACTTCCGCCACACGGGTAGTTGCCAATTTCACACGAGTGGTATTGTCGGATATCCGAAAGCCAGCGTAGGGTTGGAGTTGATTCCGAGTGGTCGCTAGCTCCATGATGCTAGGGGGAATGCGGGGAGGGAGGGTAACGGCCCTGATTCTGGTTCTAGGTTTCTTAGTCCCGGCCAAGACAGAAGATCACCCCTCACGCCTTTTTTGAAAACTTTCTCCCAACGTCAGACGCCTGCTATCGGCAGCCCTACCGTAACGACGATATCCATAGCGCACCTTTTCAGCACTGTTTAAGTTGTTTCTCTTTTCGTCCAGATTTCCCTCTCCCCTCTTTCCCCCCTTGCCCCTCCCGATCCCAAATGTCTCAGTGTTTCTCACGTTAATCATGTTAATACTCTATTCCACTCTAATTCAATCCGATTCAACCGATTCCCCGCCGCCGCCTCCTTCTCTCTTTTCATTGCCCCCACTAAAAGAATGCACTACTTAAGTTTCCCTACCCCTTCTACACAGTAGAACGTCCAATGGAAGGAACAACTAGTCTATGTGCAAACATCAACCCGATCCCATCTTTTAATTAAGAGCATCGCTCTCTCCCACCCACCGCTGCAGACGTTCTGTCTGCGTGGATTCCTAGGTTGGGAATTAGCCTTGCTGGGAATTGGGACTTGGCCATTTCCCCCCGCGTTTCGACGCTCATTACGGTCCTTTCTCCCTCCCTCCCTCCCTCCTCCGCTCTACTTTCGTCGGAGAAGGGGAGGCGAGGCAATTTGTGGGGGTGATGGATGGGGAGGTGGTGGGACATGTTAAGCCAGTTAGTTTGCTCGTATTTTTTTTGGAGTTATGTGAAGTGAGCAGTCTCGCGATCTACCATGAGTGAATGGACGAGTGGAGACTAGAAATGCCAGACGGGCAAGGGCGCTTTGCTTTAGTACTCGTACAGTGCTGCAACATGGGCAGACACGCTTTCTTGCTTACCACCGGTATATGACGGCAAGATCTTACCCCGACCTCCCGTGAGCATTGGTGGTTTATGTCACATGGCCTTGTCACAACTTGCTCGCTGTCTATTTGCAGGCTACAATAGCACAGTGGACATAGAAAGAAGCTCACCGCCGGTTTCCCTTCCCCTCCTTCAATTATGTTAATGTAATTTACTGTGCTATAAACGACATCTCCCCCATGCCGATTCATAGTTGTACCACATCATACACCCAATTCATCAGTGTAAACCTTCATCCAGCCCAATAAACCACCCACATCCGGCCCGCAGATTATTGGGGAAAAATATGTGCTAATGCCCCCGCCGGTCACAAGCCTAGCCCCTTCCCGTCCCCTCGGAATTCGTAGCTAGAGATAGAAACCGATTAATCTCATTTAGCATTGATGCACAGATATCATTCTTGCAGAATAACATATCGACTTCACCAGAGCGCCCCACGGCGCATTTGGTGGTTCTCATGCGCGGGAAGTTGCAGCGACCCCGATGTTAGACTAATATGGCACGAGCGCCCATCATACCTAGCGGCTCTCCATCTGTCTCTCTGCTTGCCTGCCTGAGCGGGAGGTACCGCACTGCCCTGGATAGATCATAGTACTAATATAGTCCGTAGGCGCTCCAGACCAGTATATTTACCACATATTTCTTTAATGCTAGCCATAGGGTCTTGAGCAGAAACTTTTGTGTTTAATATTAATAGTACTCGGGTAAGATTATTTTTCTTAATTCCCTTCATTGTTTTGTTTCATTTATACTGCCCACGTCCTGGACGAACGCAAGATCGAACGTTTGAGCGCCGTACCCCGGCATGTCACGGCATAGCACACCACATAATACGGCAAATAATAATATTATTTCCCCCCCCCTCCCGTGCATCGCGCCGATGACTTGACTGCCGGAGTCCAGCCCTCTGTTTTCCTACCAGCCATGGGGTTTTTTTGGAGGTTTTTTTTGTCAAATCCTTAGATTTATTTGTAACGTACAGGGAGGTCCCGGAAAGCAAGCACCTTAAAGCATACGGTAGCCTAGAAAACTGAAATACTGTAACAAAAGAAATTTGAAATACCTCCTTTTAAAACAAACAAGGGATAGCGATGTTATCAAAGCGATCAATCGTAACTATAAAAATTATAATTCAGGATCCCAGCCGACGGTTATTGGATGTTTTAACAATGATGATAGGCTATGGCATTCATGCGGATGTCCCATCTCTGGCTTTAGCAGCAACCCGCCCTACATTCTGAGGTGAGATAGAGGGGTTGGAGGGGTGGAATAGGTGCCGGTACGGTAGACAAGCAGGTAGGCAGGCAAACTGCGCTGGTGCGTTTTGTATTATGTGTACGGACTGCCGCACCCACGCATCTGGATGGCCACTTATATGCCGTACAATGCTTTAAGTTATTTTGCTGTCATTGTTCGTCTCCACCCATAGCACTTTTATTCCATTTTTTTCTATTTTGGTCGCTCTTTCACACTCTTACGAGAGCAGGTTTACAAAGTGTGCGTTAGGGAAACAGTGGGCTATTGGCCACTATTATCATAAGTCAAGTCCGCCCATTACTCCCGCAGCCCGCCTTATTAATTTCGCTCAACCTAACTAGGCATACCGCACAAGCACAAGTGCACAAGTGACCAGAAACCTGGCTGGCAGCTGGGGTGCTTACTGTTTAGTTTACATCCAACAGCAGTAGTGGTGCGGCCGATTATGATAATCCATAATATTCGAGTATGATAGACAGTCATGACCGGTATCTGCATATGGTGGGGCAGACAATCTTGGTGCTACCGTACTGGTATCGCAATACTAATTATGACGGAGTGTTTCCTTACCTGGCAGGTTGGAAGTTTACGCCTGACTTCCTCTCTTCCTGTGTAGCGTGGCGGCGGGTTGCCTTGCGTACTCCACGGGGGGGCTCCAGCAGTTTGTATCGTCATTGTTGAAAAAAGCTGGGGAAGCTCTCGGCATGAGTTGAGTTATACCAACTCCCAAGAGGGGGGGGACTGTTGGTGAATCGTGGTGGCGTATGGGATATTCCACCGTGAGGCTTTGGGGATTCACCTACTTGCTTTCTGGATGCGTAGCCCGACTTGGCTGGACCTCCCGAGTTAAAGCACACCGCGCTATTTGAAGAATGGCCCCGTCTCACCCATCGGAGGTATCACACCTTAGCTGGATAGTCTAGTTTCTAAATCTGAACGCTTATACTGTAATAATGCCCCCCCTCTCATGTCATTAGACCCCCCTTACTCTACCCCGCAAATATAGTAGTTCAGGTTACAGGGAACTGGCGCAGTTTGCAACAACTTACTTAATACGGTAGCCCCGCTGTCAATGCGATTTGCGGCCTCCGTCTGACTCTGTGCGAATTAGCTAACTTAAAGCTCAGCACCAGGAATTTTGGGGCACCGGAAGATGGGCAGTTAGTAATGACAATACTGTCATAAATCTCCTAATTGTTTATTTTCCCGGGCGCATAAGAGTCGGTCCGGTGGGTTTACCGGTGGTGAAGTTAGTGTAGCGAAAAGCCCCCCGCAGATCATGTTACTCGAGATTATCAGATGAAGTCATACCTCCGACGCAACAACCATAAACGGCTGCTCCCCTGCCGAAAAGGAAGGAAAGGAGAGATCAAAACATTTCAGCAAGATGGTTAATCTGGTCTGCTCCCTGATCGATTGGCGTGGCTTCGGGGCACGAAGGTGAAAAGTGACGCAGAACCAAGAGAGGCAACACAGAGAAGTTATCGCACTGTACTGTACTGTACCAGTACTGTGCTCGAATACTGCGCTGGAGTGCGGGCAAGGTTTTAATTTCTACAGTGCTTTTTTTGGGAGATGGGGGAGATTGGGCATGTTTTTTCCCTGGGAGTATGGGAATCTGCCTTGTGGAGAAAATCTCTGATACTGTCTTTCTGTCTGCCTTTCTGTCTGTCTGTGAGACCGAGATGGTCTTCTTTAATACGCGGCGAATACGAAGTGGATTCATGTGGCAGGTGAGCTTCCTTAATTCTTGCGGAGGACGGGGACTCCCAAGGATGGAATCAGGCAAGGAGCATCTGTTCGAGTGGGTCAATCTCACAATCAACACAAGTAATTGCTAGCGATGCCTTCCCCCCTTGGCGAGCTCGGCACCACTATCGGCAAAAGATCCATATCCGATCTCACCACAAAAACCCCATGTACGAGTACAGTACCATCTTAAGTACCCGTTCACCGTAAATGCAGAAAGGACCCTATGAAACGTTTTTGATCTCGCTTCCAATCCCAGGTTTGATCTGGGGTGGGCTTTCTATTGGGGAATGACCAGTACTTAGCTTTCCCTGGTAGAGAAGCTGGTGGTCCTTTTGGGTGGGCCGGGCGAAAGGCATGAGGATGATTTTTCACAATTTTGAATAGCTGGCGATCTAAATGGGGAAAATTGGGGATGTCGGGAAAGGGGAAAAAAATCAAATGGGGGGAAAGGAAAAAGGAAAAGGAAACAGGGAGGCGCTACTTGCATCATTGAGACCCGCACCGGGAGGCGTTTTTTGCCCAGTGATCGACTGCAGGCCTTCCTTCACTAGTAGTCTAACACCCACGCTGGCTTGCTGACCACCGCTGCATCGCTGCACCACCACCACCCTCTCTCTGCCCCCCCCCCCCCGGATTCTCTAATGTGTTGCGGGGACATTCAAACGGTTATTTCATGTTCCCTAAAAATCGCCCGGCTGCGAGTGGAGCACAGCTAGCAATGAGGACTTTACCCTATCAACCCTGCTATTACCTACAATGGAATAGTTTTACGCATCCAGCCTCTGGCCCAAGGGTGCAGGGGACAAATGCGGGGTGGTATAATAGGAAAGACGGAGGGGGCAGAGAGTTCAGGATACCCGTATCACACCCACAAGTGAAGCTACAGGGGTAAATAGGATACTGGAGTAGGAAAACAAGCTAAGGATTTATGTCATTGGGGAGGTTGAAACTGTGGAGTAAGGGAAAAAGAAGGTATGGGGAAAATTAGTGAGCAGGAGGAGGGAAAGGCTACCGAGCCGAGTGGCTAGATTGGAAGTGAGATATTAGCAAGGGAAAGAAGGACGAAAAGGCAGGGTCCACTACTCTACTCGAGTAGTGCAAGCACTGCGCTTGTAATATTTCCTGCTTCCCATTTCGTCCATGATGTGTTGATCCGGGGGGGGGCATGATGTCTTGCTTTCTTGCGTGCCACACACCGGCCGGTATGGCGCCCCAGCTCCAATTCTGCGGTAGCTATAAGGTAGCCGGTGCCCCCCCTTCCTCACTACATATCTCGCTCTGCAGTTAGAGAGGATAGAAATCATGTCCAATCCAATTGCCAGCACAACGGGCTCTCCGGATACGGAGAAACCCCTCTCCGTTCACCAACATGAACACCAGCCACCGCCAAAGAACAAAATCGAGGATCTGCACAAGCTCAATTCAAAGCTTGCGCACCCTCTCTCGGGAATCTCGCATGAGGAGCTGATGGAGATGGGCGCTTCCTATGCTCGTGAGAACGACATGGAAGACTTGCAAGATGATTTCAGGAAGGGAGCTCTTCTCGCCCAGAATCCCGAAGCTTTCGATACACTGCCATTACTGACGGACGACGACAAATACTACCTACGAAGAGAAGTCACCCATAAATGGAGTCATCCCAAAGCGCTGTATCATATGGTTGTAATGTGTTCTATGGCTGCCGCAGTCCAGGGAATGGGTACGTAACCCTTACAGCACATTGTGCAGGTGACTTTTACTAACAATCTCATTACAGACGAAACCGTCATCAACGGAGCCAACCTCTTCTTTCTTAAGCAATTTGGAATTGAGCACCGGGAATGGATTGCCGGCCTTGTTAATTCGGCGCCATATTTATGTTGCTTTACCGTTGGTTGTTGGTTAACCCACCCTCTCAACCAGCAATTTGGTCGTCGGAATACCATCTTCATCACCTGTTTTATCTCCTTCGTAACATGCTTATGGCAGGGGTTCACAAACACATGGCCTCATATGTTTGTTGCGAGGTTTATGCTGGGACTCGGTATTGGCCCCAAGAGTTCAACTGTCCCGGTTTATGCAGCGGAATGCTCGCCACCAGCGATTCGAGGTGCTTTAGTTATGATGTGGCAGATGTATGGTCCTATTTTCCCCTTGCTATTCTATTTACGTTGCTGATGCCCGTTGCCGCTGTAGGTGGACTGCGTTTGGAATCATGTTGGGTTATATCGCCGATGTTGCATTTTACAACGTCAAGGATCCACCCCACGCGAGTACCTCCGATGCGTTAGGACAAAAAGAGAAATTTGTATTAACAAAAGCGTTGATAGATCACCGGTCTCAACTGGCGCCTCATGCTTTCCTCCGCTATGGTCATACCCTTGATTGTATGCTTTCAGGTCTACTTCTGTGTAGGTTGCCATCTTTTGTCTTGGCTTCATTACACGGTTGAAACTAACCTCTAGGCCATAGCCTGAATCTCCCCGTTATGAAATGTTGAAGGGCCGCCACAAGCGCGCTTTCAACTCGCTTGCTCGCCTACGATGGACAAAGGTCCAAGCCGCTAGAGATCTGTTCTACATGCACACCCTCCTAAAGGTCGAGGCAGAGTTGAATAGGAAGAAGGGCAGCAAGATCGCCGAGTTCTTCACCATCGGGCGTAACAGGAGAGCTATGATTGGTTCCGAAATTGTCATGTTTATGCAGCAAGTATGTAAATTACCGACGATTCTTCCTGTCTATCCAAACTGACTGTGGCAACAGTTTTGCGGGGTCAATGTCATCGCGTACTACTCTTCGGTCATCTTCAGGGACTCTGGATTTTCTGTCATTAATTCCCTATTAGCCAGTCTAGGCTTCGGAATCATTAACTTCTTGTTCGGTGGGTGTTGCTTTGTTAATCCTGTGAAACGAATGCTAATATGTGACAACAGCTATTCCTGCGGTATACACCATTGATACCTTCGGCCGTCGATTCCTACTTCTCACTACATTCCCACTTATGGGTCTCTTCCTGCTATTTACTGGATTTTCGTTCTGGATCCCTGGTCAAGAGGCAAGGGTTGGATGCGTTGCTCTTGGAATTGTTAGTACACCAGAGAGACCCTTGGGAGTAGGCTAATCAGTCTAACATCTTTCAGTACCTGTTCGGGATAGTGTACTCTCCTGGTGAAGGGCCGGTACCATTTACATACTCAGCCGAAGCATACCCTCTCTACATCCGTGATCTCGGTATGTCGCTCGCTACAGCGACGACATGGGGTTTCAATTGGCTGCTGTCGATGACCTGGCTACCGCTGGTACGAGCATTCAAACCACAAGGAGCCTTTGGATACTACGCAGCATGGAATGGCATTGGGTTTATTCTGGTTTTGCTCTTCTTGCCCGAGACCAAGGGAAGAACCTTGGAAGAGTTAGATAGAGTCTTCGAAGTTCCTACAAGAAGCCACGTGAAGTATGGGTTGGCGCAGGTTTGTATCCAGGTCAAAGCGTTTCCGACGGGGATTAATGCTAACCACAAACTTGCAGGTTCCATGGTTTTTCAAACGATACATCTTCGGACAAGACGTCCCGGCACCCAAGTTATTAGAATTAGAAGATACAGAGTATCACCCAGATACCTTCCAGCACGGGAGCAAAGAAATAGGCGAGGGGAACAGCGTTTAAGCAGAGACAGAGTTGTTTACGAGTTTCCTTTATCCGCTTTGTTTTTGGGATTATCAGTTAGGAACCCTTTCAAGTTAGTCTATTAGATTAGACGTGCTCTAAGAACTGTTTCTTATCCTATGAAGACTCGCAATGGCGCATGATGTATACCACTTGTTCGATAGTTCCATCAATCCACCACTCTATTCGAGTGATAAGGGGTGAGTTGTTTTTTCCATGTGATCAAGAACGGTAGCCTGGGAGATGATTGCGAATAAGGTTATGTCCCATGAACCATAACGCCAGCACAATACGGGAATCGTGCCGTATCTACCCGGGTGCCAGCACGATACCATCGCTTGTAGCCCGTGATGGGCTCTCTGTGGGGACTCCGCACCATACGGCCCGAAAGTTTTGGGGAAATCGGAGTGTTAGGGATCCCACCTTGTAGAACTTGATGCCGGAGTCTGGGGATCTGTTCTGCAGGGTAGTACATGGCATCAGAGTAGGCGTTATCGCCCCTTGTCGCATGAACTTTGCCACCGGCAGTCGCGCTCTTTCGGCCTCATGGGAAATATGTCATCATGATGGCTCTATCCTCTGATCGTTCTAGCAATTGGAAAAGCCTGGGTGAGATTCTCGAGACGAGAGAAGAGGGAATGGGAGAGGGAGGACTTCGTCCCATCTTTCCGGAAGCGTGAAATTTAACGCAAAGAATTGGGTTTGAAGAACTCGGTACTTGTTAAGCCCTATCTCCCTTCAAGTCTAGTTCCGGGCGCGGCGTTCTCGGGCACCTCCCGTTCGGCGGTTTCCGGAACAATCTGACAATTTGTCTCGTTTTCATTGGCTTGAGCCTCTGTGGCGCTGAGCACAAGCAGGGTAGGGGGAAAGCGAAGCTTACTCGAGCACAGCCATAGCTAGAATAAAAACGCCACCCTGGTCAGATTTTCAAGAAAATTTCCCCCGTTCCCGCGCCCTTTTAACCCGGCTTTTTCTTTTCACTTTCTTCACTTTTTCTCTCATCCAACTTCGACCACTGCTTTCCACTTCATTGCTCACATACACCTTCGCTAACGTACGATACGATACCTATTGCTATTCCTTCGTTTGAGAGTTGGCATTATATTACGTTGATAAACATGGGTTTCCAAGAAGGTGAGGTTGAATGATGCATTTCTCTCTCTTTCCTTTTTGATGTTTGTCTCGATGGGCCTGGATTATGCCATTCTTTTCTTCTCCAGTAACTGGAGGAATTGTAATGACCGCACTCGTCCAATCTAGTGGCAAGGATCAACCGCGCCAAAATTAAAAAGGGAAAAAGATAAATAACCTAGCAACACAAGATCCAATGAAAACCAGAGCAAAAAAATATATGTCTTTTCATGAGTAGTTGGGGCTAACAGTTCATTTACATTAGGTGACAATTCCAAGGGTGCGAACCTTTTCAAGACCCGCTGTGCTCAATGCCACACCCTCGAGGCTGGCGGCGCGAATAAGGTCGGTCCTAACTTGCATGGCCTGTTCGGACGTCAGTCTGGACAGGTAGAGGGTTTCTCCTACACCGATGCGAACAAGCAGAAGGGCGTCGTCTGGACTGAGGAGACTTTGGTACGCTATCCATCTTCTTTATTAGTGGGGGATAGAAGAGGGCAGGAAACTGATTGTGGCTGGATTATATATAGTTCGATTACCTCGAGAACCCGAAGAAATACATTCCCGGAACCAAGATGGCTTTCGGTGGATTGAAGAAGGAGAAGGATAGGAATGACTTGATTACGTACGTTTTTCCTTCCTCATGGTGACCCCTTTGCTATTTCAGGTTGATACGGTACTGATGTTTTGTGTGCGTGCGATAGCCACCTGCGCAAAGCTACTAAATAAACGTGTTAATGTTTTTTTTGTTCGACTCATAAAAAGCCCTTATAGAACTCATCTCTACTCTTTCATCTCTTTATATTATTTCACTTTGTCGGTGTATCAAAAGCTGGCACGGTTTGCTGCCAAACGAATTGTATTATATTATTACATCCTTTTTTCCCGGGGAAAGGAGCAATAGATGACCAGACAATATCATGATCATAATAACTCGTTGCTGTTGTCATGGTTTGTCACTCTGACTCCTAGAGACTTGATCAAGCCTAGCGTCTACAAAAGAAATCTGAAGTATATTCGTGCAAAGTCCGATAAACCCACCCAACCCACCAACCAACCAGTACTGTATTACAATAACCCCGTCCATCATATAATGTCGTATCGTACACCCATTGCATCGTAACCGCCCCCACCTCTTCCTAGAGCCCCCTACCACCTTAACTTAGGCGCGAAAAACAGTACAAAAAGCACCACGAAAGCCAGCCCGACGATAATGATGGGATATAAGATAGACCACAAAAACCCCACATTCTCATTCCGCCTTAGCGCCTCCAACTTCCTTCCAGTGCCTTCAATCCCCAGGGTATTCTTGTCGAGCCCTTCCCGCGCCATGTCTAGCAGCGCCTTCTCGTTCTCTAACTCGCTGCCGAAGCGTAGGGAGGACTGCTTGAGTGCCTGAGCGAGCGAGAGCATGTCTGCGGTTATGTGCTCTTGCTCGGCGCGTTGGTTGCTGAGGTGCTTCTCGGTGCCGGCGTCGGTAGCCACCCCAGTTGAGTCGGGGGGAGGGAAGAGCTGTTTGCGCTGTTGATGGTTGGTGGGGGTGGTGGTTTGCTGTCGGAAGCGGTTTCGGAGAGTAGAGGTTGTGATTGTTGTGGGTGTAGGGATATTTTCTGACTGTTGGTCGGGCTTTCCCCCGTTTACTTCCGCTGGAAACGCAGATAGCTCTTTTGCCTCCTCCCCTTCCCCCTCCCCCTCATCGTCATCACCATCAGTAGAACCCCTTCCCTCCTCCTCCTCCTCTTCTTCCTCAACGGCCATAACAAGCAACTGTTCGTTCAACCTTCGAATAGCTTGCTTCTGCACGCCCAGCCCAGAAAGCACGCTCTGCCGTGTGGACGTATTCCGAATGAGTACGGATTCGCTTTCCAGCGAGAGGAGTAGTTGTCGGGCGTACTCAAGGTTCGCGGCAAACTTTGCGCGGTCGACTGGGGAGAGGGGTGTGGCTTTTTGGGATGCAAGTTTTGAGTCTAGGCGGGAGAGGAGGCGGGTTAGGTTTTTGGTGGCTATCGTTGATTCTGTGGCAGCGATTGGGAGGGCCATTGTGACGTTTGTCTGTTTGTTTGGTGCTATGGGGAGGAGGGAAGGGAGGAGGGAAGGAGGGAGGAGAGAGTTGGATGCTATGGTGGGAAAAGGTACGGATTTCAATGACGATATTTCGGTGGTTGTGGTTGGGTGGGTATATTTAGATGGAGGGTTTATTTTGGAAAAGCCAACGAGTGAAGGGGGTTATGTGCTGTGTTTGTATAGTGCATACGGATTGTAGATGTACGGGTATCGCAACTGGTCTGGGGTGCAGTAGTGGGATGGGGCTCTGCTTTCTTCTCTTTCCTGCTCCCTCCGTCTGTCGATGCTGTTCAGAGAGCTTGAGGCCACAGTGTTAAAGAGCCTCTTGTCGGCGGGAAACGGCCCGGAATAACCTTTTTGCGTGATTGTTGCAAGGGATGAAAGTTGCCGCAATGTTTTTGTTTTCTTCTTCACCTCGCCTCCCACTCTGAGATCACGATCACTCTCACGACGCATCCACAAACGCACGTTCGGCCTTTCAACGCCGGGGATACACTTACCGTGGGGTGTATAGCTTTGACTCTTTTTCCTCTATTGTTCATGATGGGGGAGCGGGGCCATGAGTCTCCGATGGACTTCCAATGGGATGGGAAGGGGCCTGGTGATCCTAACTCTCCTTTTCGAATGTCTGCTCTGAATAATAGTCTTACCCCTACAGCACAGAAAAAGCGTGAGTATGAAGACAATTTCATGGTTCCTATATACGCTATGAATATTTACAAACAAGAAACAGGAGACCTCTCGTCATTTCAGTCCACTACGTCCAAACTCCCCACACTCACACCCCCGTCGTCACAGCCATTTCTCTTTCAAACAACGTCAAGACCAGCTCCTCCGCTTTTCAAAGGCGCGTCATTCACTACCCCCCGTCAAGCCGCAGATACTCCACGAAAATCGCTGTTTTCCGCTGCTCCCGATGCCACGGAAGGAGGTGATATGGGAACCACCGAGTCCCCGCAAGTCCCCCGTTCGCCGACCAAAGAATCCTCGACAAAGTCTTTAACATTAGTCTCGCCAATCCGTAAGACCGGTCGTGGCGAGATCAAACGCGTGAGTAACGACGGTGCGATCAGCAAGGTCCGTCGGCGCCGTGCGGGTCAAAAATTCGAGCGTGGGGACTGGTGGATGATATCTGGACCTGCTGGCTCTGCTAGCGAAGGCGAGGACCAAGGTGTTGAAGACGACGAGGATGATAACGACGACGATGGACAGCAAATGTACGAAGACATGAGTACTCCCCGACGATGGGGATCAAAAGCCAAATCCGCCGCCACAAGGTGGGCTCAGACTCATCGGGAAATTCCGATCATTGCATCGCAGTACCTACAGTTATTCTTCAACCTTAGCATGTTACTTTTGCTACTGTATGCCGTTTTTTGCTTCTACCTCACCGTCCGCCGGGACGTGGATCAGAAGGTCGAGGAGTATTCTGCCGAGATCGTCCAGGAGATGAGTCAGTGCGCGAAGGAGTACGTTGAGAATCGCTGTGATCCGAATATGCGTGTGCCGGCGATGGAGATTAGGTGCACTGCCTGGGAACGCTGCATGAATAGGGATCCTACGCAGATTGGCAGAGCCAGGGTTTCGGCGGAGACGTTCGCAGAGATCATTAATAGCTTTATTGAACCTATTAGTTATAAGACAATGGTGAGCCCTTCTCCTCTTCTCTGTCACCCGTGGTGAGTAAAAGTTGATAAAGGTAGTTCTTCTGCACTATTCTCTTTTTTGGCGGTCTTGCTGTCTCGAATATGGCTTTCGGGTATTTCAGAGCTAAAACCCTAAATCATCCGGCGCCGTATCTTGCCGCTGCCGCCCCTATGGCCGACCATTGGGACCCTCATCAACAGCTCCATCAACAAACTGGCTACAAAAGTGCCCCCGGGACACCCATGCCCACTACTCCCGGGCGCGGAATCAAATATAGGGAATTAAGGACCCCGGGAACCGCGAGAAGGAATTTACAATGGTAGTGATGTGTATTTGGGACCGGAAACAGGAAATATGAACGGGCTTGCGGAGGATGTGATATGTTGATGGGGAAAGGGAGTAACTTGGTGTAATGTATGAAATGGAGTTTTTGTTCATGGTTTGGAATCTCGTTTTTTGTCTTTTGTTCTTACGTTCGAAGGTAAGAAGGATGATGGATAGAGGCTATACCCTATTGTAGTTTCGTAATCCTATGGTCGTAGTCTGTCCTGTCCGACTGCGTGTTATTTGGTTACGGTAGGATATGATACTAGGGTAGTAGGAGCTGCGAGGAAAATTTTGATGATCCTGTGATAGCGATGGACACCTTATTATCCCTTTGTACTCTCCCGAGAACTTGAACTAGGAGCGTTGCCACCCCGTACGATGTAAAGGATAAGTGGAAAATAGCCTGACGATCCCTTAATATCGTGACAGATCCTCTTTGGAGAATTATTAACTAGGTCAGTTAAGGTCTGTGGCTTTCCTTATCTCGTTAAATATTGGCCCCCAAAACCTCGGTTTTTTGTACTAAAAGTGTTTGGAATCTAGGGATAGGCGAAGGAATTGTTTTAGAGGGAAAGCTAATCTCAACTCTTACTATTCGCTTCACAATTTCTCACTAGTCTAGGATATTCCGGAAAAATAATTATCCGGCTTATCTCATCCCTCCCACACAAATTTTTCGACTACCCCACAAAGCATGAGCCACTCCAGCCCAGACTCAAACTTTCCTTACAGATGTTCTCCCGAATTCGCGTTCGTGCACGAGTCCAGTTACCATGCTTTCGCCCAACCGCTCACAGGCAATTGCGACCTGTTTCTCTGCGAAGAGGGCTATCATCCACTCCCCGGTTTTCTGAGCAAGATGTTTCCTCCGGGGATGTCGCAACACGGCTGTTGAAATCTTCGAGAAGAGTTACGGAGGAACAAGACTTAAGCTGGATACCAGACTACTGCCCCGGCTGCGGCGCCCCGAGCCAGCGCCAGGATCCAAATTTACCAGGCCACTACTCGCGCTTGACCCGCCGCCAACGCTTCGGTGACCTGACCATAAAGTCACAAAAGCAGTATAGCGAAGAAAATATTTTCTACGATACCCTTGAGCGCCTACGATCTCAATTAGACCCCGAGGCCACATCCCAGGAGCTGCGCGAGTTCCTCGGCACCGCAACGGCCTTCGCTTCTCCCCCCCTCGCTTCCGAGAGCGCCGGTGAGGAATCCAGGGTCCCACCGCTGGTCTGTGAGCGGTGCCACGGCATACGTTATCATCACCGCGCGAGTGGATTGCCCGCATACCCCACCCTCCACACACTAACCAACCTCATGCAGAACTCGCCGCACACAAAGAATCACATATACCACCTCATCGACGCCGCCGACCTGCCCATGTCGCTGCAGCCGGGACTGCGCGAGCACCTCTACCGGAACTTGTCCAAGTCGCTCCGACACCAGTTGACTGTCTCGTATATTGTTACTAGGGCAGATATCCTCATGGCTTCAGAACGACAGATCTCGAGCTTGATGACGTACATCAAGAAAAGGATCAAGGATGCCCTGCCCGAGGACGAGAGGGTTGAGAGCGTAGCGGATAGGATTCACGTAATTTCTACCAGGAATGGTTGGGGGGTTGGTAAAGTTAAGGATGAGATTCGGAGCAGGACGGGCGGCGTGTGGATTATTGGGGGGATAAATGTTGGGAAGTCCAGGTTTGTGAAAGAGATGTGGCCCGAGGGTGGGGAGAGCAGGCCAGTTACGAGGGAAGAGGCGGAAGAGTATGGGATCTTGCCGGAGGGCGGTGAAGGTACTGAGGGAAGAGCGGAGGGGAACACGGAGGGGAAAGAGGGAGGAGTGGAAAACAAGAAAGGAAATATGGCGTATGAGTACTTTTTAAACACACTGCATATAGCACCCACGGTGTCGGATGTGCCGGGGACTACTGCGGCGCCGATTAAGATCGCCTATCGGACCTCTGGTCGGGAGAGGGGATGGGGGGAAATGATCGACTTGCCGGGATTTGAGCGGTGGGTTGGCTATGGCGAGAATGGACTGCTAAAGTACGTTCGCCCGGAGTTGCAGATGGCCATAGCCATGGACAAGCGGGTCAAGGGACAACAGTACACCATCAAGTCAGGTAAGCACCCCCTTTTGCATATCTACATCTAACGACTCATGAAAAAAACGAAACAGGCCAAAGCATGATCCTCGGGGGCCTAATCCTCATAACCCCCCGCATAGGCGGGAGAGGTGCCCTAGTATTCCTAGCAACCCCATTCACTAACTTGCCTGTACACATCGCCTCAACCTACAAAGCCTTAAAATGGCTCGAGCATCCAGAACCCAAGAGTGTAGCTCATCTCTACTACCCGGCACCAACCACCGCGCCCCTCCCAGAATCCCTCATCCCCGACAGACCCTCGAGAGGGTCCAAATCACCAACCCCGCCATCACCAGCAGGACTACCGCTCCCACACCACCACAAAATCACTTCCACCGCAGATTACAAAGGCACCCCACCGGACTTGGAAGAGTCCTTCAGATCCCCGCTCCTCCCACCTCATTTCGCCTCGGCGGGTGTTATTCGGATAACGGATGACGTGACGTTACAGCGGAACCCGCGCCTCTCCGCGCACGAGCTGGGGGACCTGCCGTACGTTATCCTTGGCCGGGACGTGCTGCTCGAGGGTATTGGGTGGGTAGAATTAAACGTTCAGATGTCTAAAACTAAGCAATTACATATGGGTGGCGTTGTGGAGGTCGAGGTGTTCACACCCGAGGGCAGGGGCGTGGGGACTAGAGTTAGTATGGGCGCTGCTATGATGAGGAAGGAGATGGAAAAGGCCCAGACTCAAGATTGTGTGAGGCAAAGGAGGGCTATGAAAGGGAAGAAGAAGGCGGCTAAGCAGAGGGCTAGGGGGAAGGGATGAGGCCATTGTTGTAGTGTAGGTGTGTGCGTAGGGGGGTTTGTATTTGTAGAAATTGGGGGCTGTGAGAACATATCGCTTTTTAGATAGAGACTCGTTCCTGCCAGGGCTTTGCCGGCAATTCTCGATCAGTGCTAGCCAATATCAGACGTTGCATAGCTTATGAAACGAGAGGAAAGGTGGAGTATTGTAACTCAAGAACCCATTTGCGAGAAGTGACTGTATTTGGTGATAAAGGCCCAGAAAACCAGAAGTAGCACTAAAGCCCTCTCCACGCGGGGAAATTGGCAACGGAGTTACCATAGCCCCTAGGAATAGCCACGATCGGAGAGAGATATTCCGGCGTCCGAACCCGTCAGGCTCTGTGAACTACAGAAGGGAGAAACAAAGGGCACGGTAGAAAGAGAAAAGAGACACAAGGAAGTAGAAATAGAGATGCAAACAGGCTCTGCCACCCTACCCCGCGCATCAGGAATTCAAGATACTATGACAGGCTTCATGGCAATCATTAAGCTCGATGTCCAGAGGGTGAAACGGAGGACTAGGAGTTGACTCTTCCCCAGCAGGAGAACGGTTTCAGGTTACCGGAGACTGTAACTGTATCTCGTGTTCGGGTGTCGTGGTGTGTGGAGGTCTTTGCTGCTCTCTACCAGCTCTAGTTGCAGTCTCTTTGGTTATTGGTAGCTCCACCCTCTGGTAACCGTACCGCTTCGGAAAGGCCCCAAGGGAGTAGTGTATCATGGGTAGATTTTCAACAACAATGACAAATATTCTCGTTCGGTGTAGTGTTCAAAGTATAATGTGATGCTTCGGCTCTAGTATGGGATTTGCCCTGGGATAAGAGAGGTTTAAAGCCGCCAGGAAATAAAGTAAGATCTGCCATAGGATTGGTATATCATGCCAACCACGACAAGACCGGGGTAGCGAAGCGTCTACCCTGTACATACCCCTCTGTCCCACTTCGTCATCTACCCTAATGTTAAGCACAGCTCGGGTTACTTTTATTCGTGAGTGTCAAGCAGCGGTAGGACCACAGCGTGAGCGCGAGGAGTTATTGAAGGGAGTATGCAGTCGAGGGTATCCTCTGGAAGAAAGCAATGGTTTGATATGTATTTCTTTCCCGACACCAGGGTAGCACACTGGAAGCAAAACTTCCCCAAATTATCTTATCCGATAGGCAATGTCTTGGGTGATAATGCTATAAGAAAGATGCAGCAGGTTTCTTCCAGAGAGGGCTTCTTGTTATATGATTTCTTTGGTTAGCCCTTGGCGGTAGCATCTAGAGCTATTACCCGGGGAATCACCCATTGTCAGAGTGCGGCACGGAGCGCCCAGCTTGACTCGGGCATTATGGTCATCCCAGATTTATTAGGCATAGGGCGCTGGTCTGAGGGGCACTATCGGGGATATAGAGGACACTACGTGAGAAGAGAGAAATGTCACGGACCCTGAAGGGAGTGGAAATATATATCAATAGCTTCGGGTTAACGAGAGAACCTTGGAATAGTCAGGAAAATGAGTACAAGGCTATTTGATGGGAAAGGAATTTGAAGGGCTTGTGCGTTGATGAGATAGACAGCGGAAGACTGTCATGTACGCGGGAGCTAACAAATGTAGCGGGGGTTAGTTACTCTGGCGCAAGTGAGGAAGGTTCTAAACCGGGTGAGGTAGGTTTGAGAACGTCGCTGACTGCTTCTCAAGGCTAAAACCCCCTCGCACTCAAGGGGGGGGGGGGTTGAGGCAGCAAAACCAGAAATGAAATAGTTGGCCGTATGCAGGGAAGGACCTTTAGGGGCCTGCAGAGGGGTGGCCGCCAAATCTCCCTACATCACGTAAATATCTTCTGGTAGTATCACTCTTGAATAGAAACCAGATTAGGATGAAACGACTGCTTGTAGTGATTCCCTAGGTTCATCGAGTTGATGGACCTCTGTGATACTGTATCCTGCGTAATTCTCAGGGTTCCGGAGTATATGAATCTTCACTATCAGGTAAACTGCCAGATCCGGTTGCGATACAATACCACTTCTTCTAGCATCGGTTTAGCACTGGTATTTCTAGTGAGTATTTGGTACGGTGTGGAGATATTTGGCAACTATCACCGCTGCAGGGGATAGCACAGGATCCGCATCCACCGGGCTGTGTGAGTGCTGAAATATTTCTTATCGACTGCAATAGTCTCGCCCGGGGAACTGCACCTAATTCCCACGCCCGTTTTCTACGGGTACCAGTATGAAGCACATCTGGTGATTGGCCAGGGAAAATTACGCGAGTGATTGCTCATGATAACTTATTACCAGCCCCCATAGAGTGGCTAGCTGGGTTCTGGTTAATAGTTGATAACACTATGCACCCCTCCTGAAGGATTCCGCAGTGCTCGGGGCGAAGATAGCCGGAAAGGCTATAGGTAGAAAGGTATTGTGTGCGAACCGCTCTCCTCAAAGGCTCACATGACGCTAATCCTCTGGCAGTATTTATTCATATGATACTTAAGCTGTTTGTTTTTTTGGATAAGTTCACAAGGCGGACGATGATGAAGGGGCCGCCTGGCTGCAAAGGGCCACCCTCGCAGAGGAACCCAGCCACTTTAATACCAGATACTCCGCATAACATCCGGAATTCCAAGAAGTGCTAAAAAAAAAACCAGAAAAAAACCAAAGGCCTGTTTGGCATGTCGTTTCTATGCCATAAGACCAGCTTTTATAGCAGAAATATTTCCGTATTGATACGGAATTTTTATATTGAGGAATTGTTCGGTATGGCAAAGAAAATATAACTTTTATTTATCCTCCTGCCATATTTCCCCTATGCCATTTTTCTGGCACAAGCACCGGGGGGTTAGGCAAACAAAATAAAAAATTGAAAACTTGCATCAAAACGTACTGTAGGGCAAGCTGAAACTGTGAGTGGGGACTTGGTTCTGGTTATGAGAAAGGTGCATAGATTCGTAAATATGATACCGGTGGATTTCAGAATGTTCTGCAGGAATTAGACCCAAAATATTCCAAGTGAAGCTTGGCGCAATGACGACAGAGGTGCGGGGAAGGGTTGAAACAACGGGTGTCCTGAGGCTTGGCCGTGGTCACGTTTCGTCCGTAAGTTGGGCAGTATCCCCGCACTTGGTTATGAAGCCCATACTGGACCATCGCTGGATGAGAGCCCCAAGCTTCCCCCGCTGAAAAACAGGGCCAAGAGCACACCAAGGCTCTGCTTTCCGAGACAAAAAGAGAAAGAAAAAATCCGACCTCACTAAGCGGGGCAACCCCGGCAACCTAACACAAGGTCTATTTGTTCGAGTTCTTACAGTAGCAAAGCTTCTTCAACCCCGAGAGAGCAATCAGCAATTATGGCGACAAAGATATTTAGGCGCCTCGTCCGCCCGCAGGCCATCGCACGTGTGCAAACCATCAGATACCTTGAACGCCAGCCGACCCACTGTAGGTTGTTTAGCACCGACTCCAAGCCGGGGCAGGAGGATAGGGGCGGAGACGAGGGCCCTACGTTTAAGAAGCGCTTGGTACGCCATCCTTTGGATTGCTACCGATTCAACTAACGGGTGCTGCGGCATCGTAGTGGGACCGCGTTTTTGAATACGACAAACCTCTAGCCGATCTCAGAAAGGTTTCTTTCGCATATATACCCGGCCCAGTCGGCAGAGTGCTTACTCTAGTCATAGGAGTTGAAATACCATGAAATCGCCATCCACAAAGCAATCAAAGACCACGGAATCGCCACCAGCAACGCGACCAAAGACCGTGAAATCACTATCAACAAAGCAATCATCAATCTCGGCACCCGAATGGAAACTGGCTTTGCCGAAGTGAAAACCCAGTTCGCCAGAGTGAGGACCGATCCTGCAGAAGTGAAGACTGATCTCACCGAAGTGAGGACCGATTTCGCTCGACTGGAACGCAAGATTTCTTTTATCCAGTGGCAGATGGGACTTGTTGGCTCGGCTGTGGTTGCTTTTCTCGGCGTAAGTTATCTAGGGATTCAAATTTTCACTGCTACTAACAATACCTTGTAGTTTGCGGGGTATGCAATAAAGAGAGCTATGGATGCACAAGTTACAAGTGTTGGTTCCGAGCCCGGCACGGTAAGGTCCAGTGAGAAACCGCTCTACAGCATATCACTAATAAATTATTAACAGAAAAGTAAGGATGCTTCTAATGGAGTGAAAAATAAGAAGTGAATGTTCTCTTGTGGCTACCGCGAAAACTCGAGTAAATGGACCATGTGCTCGGTAGTCTAAAGCTACCAAAAATCTGCTTTCCGAGACAAAAAAAGAAGAAAAAACACTAGAGCTAAGAGAAGCAATCCCAACTCCCTAGCACAAGGTATGTTTGTTCGAGTTCTTGCAGTAGTGTCTACAGAGCTTTTAGAGGGTTCGGTAAAAGCGGTGTAAGGCTTTTTTATATTTTTCCGTTAGCGTTGTGCATCTTAGTTTTTATGATATCAAGAGCGGGCCTAGGATGCACCCAGGGTGTGCACGGAAGTCTGTCGAACTGGGGGCGGGGGTTGGGGAGAAGAGGATGATGTATTATATATAGGAAGAGTGAAGTGGAAGGAGGGGGAGGAGGGGAGTGTGGGTAGTGGGCGATGGGTTTTTGTTTTATGTTTTGGTGAAGAGTTTGAGGTGTTTGTGTAAACGCTTTAAGTTAGGGTATCGAAAAAAACACGAAAACCGAAAAAAGTCTGTCGATTCTTGACGCAGTGGCTGGAGCAAACACCGATCTCTGATTGTCTGAAAAGGCCCCAGAACCAATCAGAGAAGGCCTCGACAGAATTACCCTTCATACCCGGTATGCACTTCTAGTAGAATAGTATTACACGGTAGGACAAATTCATGACTTAAGATAACCTCTTTCAGGAGATTGATTTTAGGTCGGGTGTAATGTATTCACAGAAAGTTACCATTGTATGATAGCCGCAAACGACCGTCATATCCCCTCACTCGTGTACAGTTCTCGAACCGCTGCCTCTGCCACTACCCGATAACACCCTTCTATCGACCTCATCTCCCCAGAAATAAATGCGCCAACTTTCTACCTTTAGAAGCTTAAAAGTTACAGTGCAGGGAACCCCAGCCCAACACTCTCCTCTAGACAAGACATAGCTATTATATATAGTCATCTGGTGGAGATCCCAACCCAAGAGCCCCCACCCTTTCAGGCGAAAATCCGTACACGGGCAGAGCAACTAACTCTAACCTTCCTTATGTGATCAATCTACGTCTCCTATCAACCTACCCAAATCCTGAACATTTTCCCACCAGAGAAAAGCTCGTTTTCAAACTTGATAAGAGCACCATTAATTTTTTTTCTCAAAGATCTCCAGAGGGCTTACTCTAGCCACTCAGGCTGCACAGAGAAACACCTGCAGGCCTTCCATTGCCCTTATACCCTGCAAATACCGGTAGAGCAGCTGAGGGGCCCCAATGATAAGGTATAGGTATCACCGGACCGGTAGACGAAATTCGCTATATGGGCTGTTCCCCCCCCACCCCCCTTCGCACCACGACAACTGCCAAAAAACACCAATAAAATCGTACAGTGAACTCTGAGCAACCAGTCATGCCTAGTTTGTGACTCCCGCAACCCCACTAAATCACACCCCAGAAAGCTAGTCGCCACTTGCGCCCCTCATGAGAGAACAAGCCCCTACCAAGGCCGCCTATATCTCTTTGCCCTGATATGGTTTCCAAAAAAATAATCTATCACCTGCTCGACCTGTTGCGCTGTCTAGATTTCCCGCCGGGCCCCGATGCACCTTGACATGCTACCCACACTCTTCGTGCCTGGTGCCCTGAGCTGGGGCCTCTCAGGCAGCTTGAGAACTTACACCGGGAATCTTTCTGTGTATCATATAGATCACAGTTGCCAGAGTATTCTGATAGCCTACTAATTCTTAGCGTAGAGATGTGAGTGGTTGAGCGCTGTTTGCCCGGCTGGGTTTGAGTAGGGTGGTAAGGGGGTTGAGATGGGTGGGGGTAATGTACCGGTATTGCCGATTCACTTGCGAAGGGGGGGTGGTGGGCAGGGGGAATCTAGCAAAGATAGTGGTACAGTGTTGATCTTTTGTTCTCAAGTTATGACGAGTATTTAGTAACCCCACTGGTTACTGAAAGCCCTATATGGAGGGTATTTGTTTTCAGGCTTTAAAGGATTTTTCTGTGTGTAATTCCTTATTTCACCTCACAGGTCTTGGGGAATTGCTAGAAACCTGACGGCCTAAGAATGGCCTCTCGACTTCCCAAAGTTCTTGCATTTATTGAGGGGATCTGGATTTTTTATATATTTTTTCCTAGCGGGGAAACATCAGAGTGAGGATCTATGATGTGTCTATTTGGGAACACCATCATGACATAGTTCAATATCCCCCCTGCCTCCAAGGACATTACCACCCAGTCGCTGTGCTCGGGGCATTGATCTGAGGGGGATGGTATGGCGAGTATCTGTGCGTGCTCATCATCTAGGTTATGCGCACTAGGGTCTTATCACAGCTACTACCGCAAGAGCTTACCATACCTCCGTTCTCTATATTTCAATAGCAAGCTTGCGAGATCTGGGAACGCTCTTGCCCCCAAGGCGTTCTACAGGAGAGATGTGGGGGCAATCTATGCAGGGCTCTTTCGAATTCGGGTTCATATGAGATACTTTCTCGAAAAGAGGGTTTTTGACGGTCCTGTCTGAGTGCCGCAGGCTGGTGCTTGATTGCTTGGTCACACACGATCGGCTATGTCTTTTACCACGTTCAATCTGCAACTAATCAAACTAGGAAAAACTGGACTGATTTCGATCTACTTAGCCTACGAGTACGAATAAGGTGATTTCAGCTTGTAGTGTCCCACTTGTGTTACTGAAAATTAAAAAAAAACTATTTCTACTAATCCAACACAAATTTCTAAGGAGCAAGGATATGTGCTGTGATTTTTGTGGACCTGTCCTAGTACAATTAACCCCCAAGCAACTGCTCTAAACGCCAATGGAGACAACGAGATGGTGCCGGGAATGGAATCAAAATGTCTAGAGTCCGTTCTTATGTTCATGGTTGTTTAGGGGCCCACGTAGGCCCTCGGGTTCCGGGGGGGGAAATCTATTCGCAGTTCATCTATTATCTGCCTATCTATCTACCTATCTATTTCTATTAAGGGAAAGCAGAGACGAAATGTGTGCATGAAGAAAAATTAGAAAAATATGAGATTGTGTAACTAGAGATCTATGCGACCGGGAATTGTAATCAAGATAAATAACGAAAGTCCATGAAATGAAATAGTCTCCCGGGCTCTGTACCCTAAACAAATGCAACAAAAACTCATGAGCCTTCATTCGTAAACGCCAACAAATATCTTCAGGTTTCAGAAGAGTCTATCTACACACATGTGTAGTGAGATTTCCGCCAATGACAGGTCATGAGAGCTTCTAGGTCACGCTGTAGGGCTAATGCAGAGGGCATAGAAGGGAGAAGGTGGAGAAGGTGGGGGCTGCAACAAGGTATACTAGGTTCTTGGGGGTAAGGGACAGTGCTGGGAAAAGAGGAATCCCATGCAACTTGGTCGTAATCCATTGACTGCCCTAGGGCTCTACCTCAGCCTAGGTCTTTTATAGGAGATAGGCCGCTGCGCATCTGTGCTTCCTATAGACATCCGGGCTTGTAGTAACTCTACCACGCCTCCATGCCCCCTCCCAGAAGCATAAGAGAATGGTGTACCGCCCTGCTCATCTGAAGTGTTGGGGTCGACATCTTCCCGCCCCAGCAGTAGCTTGACCACCCCTTCATGTCCCTTGACAGCAGCCCACCCGAGCGGCGTTTGAGCATCCTCATCTGGGCGATTGGGGTCGACATCTTCCCGCCCCAGCAATAGCTTGACCACCCCTTCATGTCCCTCGACAGCGGCACACCCGAGCGGCGTTTGATCATACTTGTCAGAGCGATTGGGGTCGACATCTTCCCGCCCCAACAATAGCTTGACCACCACTTCATGGCCGTGTTCAGCAGCACACCCGAGTGGTGTTCGATCATGCTCACCCAGGCGATTGGGGTCGACACCTTCCCTTCCCAGTAGTAGCTTGACCACCCCTTCATGTCCCCCGACAGCAGCACACCCAAGTGGTGTGTAATCATACTTATCAGGGTGATTGGGGTCGACATCTTCCCGTCCTAGCAATAGCTTGACCACCACT
>Ga0307517_10000193_pt1 | contig 102815 bp, 66 predicted proteins | sample 23_EM_MG_FD_194515 | JGI IMG/M metagenome (GOLD analysis project Ga0307517, IMG submission 194515) | Populus trichocarpa ectomycorrhiza microbial communities from riparian zone in the Pacific Northwest, United States - 23_EM | ecosystem: Host-associated > Plants > Roots > Unclassified | place... | reverse complement strand
TGGTTCGGAGTATACAACTTCTGATGGAAAAACCTGGTGGCGTTGTGCTCGTTGTATGTTCCCCTGCTTCTTTTTTTCTATCATATACTAGCACTCGGATTCCTGCTATAAGAATAATAAGAATATTTCCGCCTCCAGGCACTGAGGAAAGCTGGGGTGACATAAGCTATCTTGCCCCGAGACGAGATTTCTTACTAATTCGGGCGTGTTCCTTGGCATGAAACATGTTTCACGGTGGACGGCGGGGGACGGCAGGGCTTATAGTCCTTCGCACCGGGGCGCAGGGCAAGTTTTGAAAAAGACCGGACGGGACCGCTTAACGCCGTCCACCGCCGTCCGCCTTCAGGACGGACGGACTGCCCCGTTGAGAACACTGGGTGAAAGAGCCAGATACACTGATGCCATATGCCCGGAGGCTATGGGCAGTGGGTGTTTTTCTTCTTTTGTTAGCCCGGGAGTCGCGAAAGGGAAGGAGAGACTCACATGGAGTAGCATGGTGGCTCATGGATGGATGGGAGGTCATTGTGGTTGATATATACTCTTGTCATCGTCGTTAGCTAGTTGTTATTGGGAGAGAGTGTGTTGTCGTTGAATGGAGTGAACTTCCCCACTCCTGAAAGTGTGCGATCATTTTGTGTGTGAACTCTCGGCGTTTCTTAGTCGCTGCTTCGCCGTCGCCGTCGATCCACGTCTAAAAGAAGCGAGATGATCTCTGGGTGATCGAATTGAAAAGCCAGGTGAAGGAGGATGTCCCCCGCGAGGTTTCTCCTATTAATTTAGTTACTGTGTGCCTTCTGCTTGGTAAACCTTTTCACCAGGTCCCCCAGCATGGAAAAATGGCCAGATATAGCATCTTCTTGGGGTTGTGTCTTGCAGCTTCGGTCCGAATCCACGAGGAAGGATTGTTCGCCCTTGGCGATCAGGGTCTTTTATGCCCCAGACCTGAACTTGGCTGCTTGGTGTAGTGGTGACTGATCGCAGTTCGTGTCTTTTGTGAAATCTGAGAGCGCCTTTTCTACCAGGGGTATGGGCCACAGACCGACTGGGATGTGCATGTTGGAAAAGCTGCTCGGCATGTTGGTTTCTTTGTTTCATCAAAGCACGGAGATTAAGAAAGATGTTTTCATTGACGGATGGATAGGACAATGGAAAGCATGAAGGCTACGGGAATGAGGGAAGTTTTCTTTTGTCATACATTTTTTTTGTTCAGGGATAACAGAGTGTTTATTTCATTTGTTTCTTTGAAGGATAGACAAGGCGAATAGGAGGCATTTGCGGAAGGAAGTGGAAATGTGTGGTGATGGTTGGAAGACTGAGAATGGTGTTTTGCTTTTCATATATATTCCTGTCATTACCGTCAGTTTAGAAAGTAACTCATCTACGAATATACCTCTAGTTGCTCGCTATCATTATCCTCTCTCCCACTATTGCTCTTTTGGTGCCGTAGTTGCGCTTATTTCGTTTAGTGCAGGGCTGTTTGCTCCCCCGCCAGACGCTCCATCATTGGGTCTCGGTAGGGCTGAGTCCAGGGATCTCATATAACCTCGCTGGTTTCGAAGAACTGATAAAGCAACCAATTATGGACAGAGTTGTCGCGGAAATTGCTCCTCGAGACCTCAATACTCCGACCGCCCCGGATGAGACAGGATTCTGCCGAATCATCTCCCACCAAGCCCGAGCCCCAGGAACCATTGTGGCCTAGCATAATGCCCCCGCTTGGAAACCCCCCCGGGTCTTCAAAGGCATGGAGAAGGTAACTAAAGCACTCCTATGAAACTGTGAGGCCTGCCTCTCTTCTAGGCGCCACCGGGAAGCTGCCCTAGCTGTATCCGCCGAAAAGTGTTCTATTTCGGTATATGGACAATGCATACAGTTTCAGCGCTAGTCTGAAGAAATCCTATAGACCGGACATACATACTGGTTTCCTTCTCTGTCCTCTGCGCAATTTTTCTGCCTGTCCCCTTACAAGAAAGTCGGTTAACACTTATTTATTTTTCTATACAGAGTAGGATATGGCCAATTCCCTAAATGTCCGAGGGCCAAGGCGAGCGCTACACTCCAGTTCATGTTCAGAACTTCTCCAGATTCTCATCAGAAAAGAGTGCGTAACATCCCCCGGTATATATCTTCAAGCCCCGGTGGCAGTTTCCTCTGAAAACTATCAAAATCGGTGGCCGAACAAGCATGTTAGATTCCCAATCGCCGATGATGCCCAGGGAAGATGGCCTCCGGCTTCACCAGGAGGGCTTCCATTGCTTTCTCCCTCAGATCAATATCCCACCCCCATGCATTCACTCTGACCCTGATAAAAATTTCTACATTTTCTTTCACAAAACTGTTCGAGATGTATCTTGGTGCATTCGTGGAGGTTGCCGGGGAGGTTGTTCGAGCTGTGGCGTACATCCCGACTGGAAAGAAACATTTCAACCGTGCGGATTGTAGATCAGTTCATGCCATTGGCCATTGATATTTCTTAACCGAAATCTATAGCACGGTAGACTCCATATTTTATTCTTATATTCTGAGCGATTCCCCGGGAAAAGCCTACTGGCCGTTAGTAGATATCTGTATGCTATGCAGTCCAAATTGAAATTTTGAATAACTTAGCGGCTCTGCTTGAGCCTCAGCGGACTTTTCCTGGGCACCTGGCGGCTCCTGCCCGGGCCGCTTCGGGGTTTGACATAGCGGTTCCCTGGGCGCCGCCAAAACACCTTCCTTAGCTCCTTCCCTGGAGGGCTTCGGATCTCAGAATATCCTGCGATGCTAAAATCGGACACCCACACCGGCTCCGAAGCGGTGTCCTGCATGCATGATCGGATGATGACCATCTTAGCTGCGGAGCGCAAAACCACTGATACGCTAATAACCCGGGCTATACACTCATTATCTTAGTCGGAGAACAGGCATATCTAACCCCGCCTCAGCGCCGAGATCCACGTCGCATCCCCTTTAGGTCTGTTAGATCTCCGTCCTGAAGTATTTCTCCTACATCACAATGGAGATGCTCCGCTTACCACCCCCCCCTCCACACGGCGTGGCTCGTGGCAGCCGAGGAAACAACCCTAAACGGGGCGTTCGTGCTTAAGGGAGCGTCCATTATGTTCTCCACTTTAGCGATAAATAGGAACGTGACGTTGTGTGGTGCCGATGCCGAGGAGTTGGGGCCGTTGTTGTGTGAGGTCAGGCGGAGAGGGAGGGGGGCCGCAGCTCTCAAGAGTGACTATGGGATTCTCACATCCATCGTGGGGCCTAGGGGCTGCGTTCGGAATGCGCTTGCTGGGGTGGGGTTTAAGTGTCTGCTTGCTGCCAATATTGGCAGGTTCGAGTTTGAGCCGGAAGGGAAGAAGGGGGTGGTTGTTAACGGGGGCCCAGGCAGGATCCTAGGAGGTATACCCGTTTCAGCTAGGGAGGTGGTTTGGGGCGGATTTTCGCTTATTCCGTGAACATTGTTAGCTATGAAGGGATGAAAGATAGCGGGGTGAAAGGAACGCCTGGAGTCATGTCCGGTCACTGGAAGTTGCACGATTGACGCACATAGGACCGGTGGTAAATTTATCGTAAAAACCTCACTATCACTACACTCGGATAGACTAAAGAGAACATTATCGCGGAAGTGCAATACGACCAGAAAATTTCGCTAAAGACTGGAGAAATAAAAGAATAATAAAATTGTGAAAAGGTCCATCCACGGCCTGAACTATCTGAAGGAAGAACAAAAATAAGTTATGATATGCTGTAAGTTCTAAAACGACAAACAAATCAATGAACGACTCATTCCCCACCTTGGAGCCCCTCGCACAGCCAACAACCCTAATAATCAACCCAGCTCAGTTATCAAATAAATTCACAATATACCGCCGGTGACCCAAGTTCGGCAAATCCCAACAACTAACCAAAGGAAAGAAAAACAAGGTGACAACCCATCAAAAGAGAGCGAGGATAACGGCTTGCGGGAGCCACCCCCACCCCCCCCCCCCCTGGAGAACCCACCACCCAACATAACCCGACCGAGTAGAAACCCTCCACACCATTGCGATATAGGATATGGAATGAATGAGGCCTGGGCGGGTGGAAGAATTGTGGTAACGGCTGGTGAATTGGGGGAAAGGCTGTAATTCTCCAGTAGAATAGCTAGGGTAGAGTAGCCCCTTCCTCTAGATGGGCATATATGTTATGTATAACAAGCTAGATGGGGAAAAAATAAATAAATAGCCGTTTAGTCGCATGGCCGCAGTCACTTGGGCGCAAGGGCTCGGTGTCCGCTCCTTTTTCTCTGATGCCGGTGTCCTCAGCCTCCAACCCGATTCGTTCCTCAGTCCCCTCTGCCTGGCCCCTCCTAAACTGGCCTGGAGCTTCATTTACAACCCCCGCAACCCCCACCACAACCGCCTCCCCGGCCCCTCGGCGGTCTCCTTCTTAGCCTCCTGCCAAATATCTCTTGCCTGTTTTAGAATATCAAGACTATCTCCTCTCTCGAGCCTTTCCCCTAATTCCACTGCTGTCACCTGAGCGTTATTCTTGATGTTTGGATCTGCGCCATTCATGGCTAGGAACCCGATCATATCCGGATGATCGAATTGAAAAGCGAGGTGGAGCGGAGTATTGCCGAGACAGTTTTTCTTGTTGATTTCATCACTGCGCGCTCCGCGCTCTCGTTTTGCGAATTTTTTCACCAGGGCCTTCAGCATGGACAAATGGCCGGAAATGGCTGCTTCATGGAGTGGTGTGTTGCCGTCTTGATCCGGATCCGTGAGGAGGGATGTTCTGCCCTTGGCAATCAGGATCTTGTATGCCCTGGACATGAACTTGGCTGCTAGGTGCAGTGGCGACTGGGTGCTGTTTGTCCCGTTTGTGAAATCTGTGAGGGCCTTCTCCACTAGGGGCATGATCCCTAGGCAGACTGCGATGTGTAGTGGTGTCTGCTCCCCCGCCAACGCCTCCATTCTCGGATCTCCGCAGAGTTCGATCCAGGGATATCGTGTGGTGTCGCTGGTTTCGAAAAACTGATACTCCAGCCAGTTACAGGTAGAGTCATCGTAGAATTTGTTCTTTGAAATCTCGATGCTCCGGCGGGCATGAATGAACCAGGATTCTGCTGCGTATCTGAGATATGGCCACTTGGTCACGGCCTCAAGTGGGTCTCCCCGCGCCACTTCCCATGGAGTCTCCCCTGCCTCCTGTTCTTTGTAATCTCGTCCAGAACTTGGGTGCTGGGACTTCCGGCGATACCCCCTGATATCTCTCGTTGGGAGCTTCTCTGGGTCTCCAAAAGCGTAGTGAAGGTATTGGAAGCAGTCCCAGGAAACCGCCAGTTCTGCTTCGCTCTTGGAAGGCACCGGGAGGTCGCCCTTGCTACTTTCGTCGAGAAGGTGTTCCGCTGCGGTACGATGAACAATGGATACTGCTTTGTCGGTCGCCCGGAGAAAACCTAGAGAGGACTTGACATACATCCTGATTTCCTCCTCCGTTCTGATCCGAATTTCACTGCTCGTCCCACCATGAGGGGGGTGCTGTTGTTTTTCAGCCCTTGCCTTTTCCTCCATACATGCTAGGATATAGCCCAATTCGCCAAAGGTGAGCGGGCGCAAGGCGAGCGCCACACTCCAGATCATGTTCAGAACTTCATCCGATTCTTCCCGTGAGAGGAGATTGCATAACATTCCTCGGTATATGTCTTCAAGCCCTAATGGGGGTTTCTTTAGATACTTTTCGAAATCAGGGCCTGAGCTCCGGCGTGTTAGTCTTTCAATCACCAACGATGCCCAGAGGAAGGTGCCTTCCGACTTCGCTAGTAGGGTTTCTATTGCTCTATCCCCCAGCCCGTCATCCCATCCCCATGCGCTCACACTGCGCCTGATAAAAGCTTCCACATCCTCTTTTACGGATTCGTTCGTATCAAGATTGATCTTGAGGCACTCCGGGGGATTACGGGGGAGGTTGTTCGAAATGTGGGGTACTTCTCGACTGGAGAGAAATATTTTGACTTTTTGGATATTCATGAGCCCTAGAATCCTTCCGATCAGTTCCTTACATAAGCCCGTCTTGAGCCCGTCCATGCCGTCCATGAGAATGTATACGGGGTCTGTCTGGCAATCCTGGATCGCTTTTCTTAGAACCTTCCATAAAGAACACGGGTTGGTGAAAAATCTGTCCCCTTGCTTTTCAAGTTCAGCCTTGCAGCCGTCGAAAAGGTTCCCATCTTGCTGCAGAATGCTATACAGTAGGTCACTGGCTATTTTGGCAAGCCTGAGTCGCGGCGACTCTGCCTCATCAGCCGATATGAGTTCGGGGGAGACGAAGTGGAAAATCAATTTAACCCCCCGAGGGCCGTTGGATCCTCTGAGAAATTCGGCAGCAACACGCTTGGCCAGCATAGTTTTTCCTGTTCCAGGGCCACCGCAAAGCCAAAGAAGCTTGGATTCCCTGCCCTCCCGCCACTCCCTATATCCAACTTCTTTAAAAATCCATTTTCCGGTGTCGTCCTGTGGGAGGTTATACTCGTCGCGAAGATGGTCCAGGTCGATTTCCGGTGGTAACACCCCCCACCCGCCGCCCGCTACCAACTCCCCGAACGCTGCTACACAAATTCTTAGTCATAAAGCTTATCGTGTGAGAAGGGATTAGTGTCAACCCGATCTACAGGGTTGCAACATAATAGCATACCGTAAAGACCAAAATAATTGGGCATCACGCTAGGACGTTGGAGTTGCCTCTCCTGGTAAGGTCTGCTGTCTCAGGTGAGGGCTGAAAGAGAACCTTCGCGGTGTCTTTTGTCCCCCTAATCAAAAGGGGCAATTCTGGACGTCCTAGCGCCATGCCCAATTATTTCGGTTTTTACGGTAACTACCCCACCCTGCACCTAATCAAGTAAAAAACCGTAGAAATGTGTGGGAGGTAAGACAGAACGACAGTACGGCTTTTTTAATTGATGGTCGGAGGAAGGAGAAACGCTGCCTGTTGCATTACCGGGTGCAGCCTTTTGACACTCTTCCCTTCTTGCGCCATATAACAAATGAAAGGCCTCATACCAGGAACGTATGGAGGCACTTGTATACCATAATTATTTACGATATTTGTATTGACGTTGTTGCTGCCGTTGTTTCCCGAGAAGTGACCTCCGATTGAATTTTGAACGGCTGCCGTTTTTAACGCTTCCGGACTAGTGCCCTGTTAGCCGACTTAGACCCATAGAGGGAAACAGCCTAGTGCTTTACCCGGGGGCCATTTCTCTTCAAGTCCTCTCCTGCCACCAGAGATATTTGTGGGTATTCGAAGTTGGACGGGAGGGATGAAGGATATAATGCCGGAAGGAAGGGAAGCAGGAGCAACCATGTTAATATCGTGGATACACTAGGAGAAGGTAATCGTGCTGGGACGTCAGAATTCTTCTCGGCTGCGGGAGGGGAATGCGCCGCAAACCCAGCTCGGAGTCGGAGAGGTAGGACAGCACAGTACTATACTGTGCCCCGTCCTAACGCACTTATCTTCCTGAGTTTTTATGGTAGACAGTGGCCTTGGTGCGAAAAGCGCAGGCAATCCCCTTAAAACCCCGAATCTCGGACTGCGTATCGGGGATACAAGTAGGGGGGCTGGGGACTTGAGGGGTGCATTATTGGCGGGAAAAAAGGCAAGATATTACGATATTCCTAGTGTCGAGGCGTTTTCCGAAAGACTACTGTTGCACATCAGAGTACAGCAGTTGAGCCGCCTTTAAAAAAAACAGCCCTTAGAGAGTGCAGGAGGGAGTAAGCTGGGCGTGAATTAGAGAAAAATAGACTCGCACGCCTTGGACACATCATGCTGTTATTCTAAAATTAAGGCCATCCGTGAAGGGTTTGGCTGCATAGAGGGTTTGTAATGTAACTTGCTGTACCCGAGTAGATATTTGGTGGTGTATCACACCGGCCACGAATTCGGACTTCCGACGCACAATGGCATACCACTTCTTTCCACCCTGTAGTGTACTCAAGCAAATATTGGGAGTGAGGACGCCTTCCCCGTGTCACGAAATGGAGCTCAATCTCCACTCGCTGCTACCTAAAGTTCGTAAAATGGACTTCTCTAGCATACATCACAAAAGTTCTTACACCCTCTGCAATAGCGGCCCGTTTTACGAACCTTAGGCAATTACGAAGATCATACTAATCATCCCGGGTGCGCCAACCATGATCTTTGGCCTCAACTAGCCGCCTAAGCAACTAGCTGCACAAAACTAAAGTCTGGATGGCACCCTTGGGGAGCCCAAAAAAGGATGTGGAGATACTGCTGATATAGAGTTCGATTTTTGAAAAGCTCTCCCCCAGAACTCCCTCCCATGAAGGCTACTACATGCCTTCACTGATTCTCTTCAATAAGTTCTCCCCAACCCCCGTGCTTTATAATACCGGTCGCCTTAATAGGTTGAGGTGTTAGGCCCCAGTTTGAAAACGATCTTTTCGCGTGGCAAGCTGTGAGTTGTTCTGTCAGTTTGGTATGCAAAGGGGCGCCACACACACACACACTAAAAGCTTTCAGCTCGAAAAATTCGCATAAACGTTTTCCCACTCCAAGGCTGAGTGCCTCTGCTCTGTGGTGGTTTATGACTGACTTAGGTTACTGGTCGTGTTGAATGTGAAGTCTTGGCATTGAGGAACCTCATCGCATTGGTTCCAGACACTGCAGACGTGAGTAAATTTTAGAAAAAAAACTGATATTGCATGCAGCAGGATGTCGGCCAGAGCATCGAAACCTCGGTGGTGGTAATCGTGGTTTTGCGCAGGTCATGACGCTGCAAGCACATCCCACCCACAACAGGGTCTATTTAAATGTCAAAAGCCAGAGATTCTCGGCGGTTGCATCATTAGTAACCCCAAGGGACCTTGATATAATACGTACTATAGGAGGTCTTGAAATTCTCTCTGATCTCTGGATCCAAAGGCGAAACCTCTTGAGGGGGGTTGGTTCCCCTTCCGTCAATATATGACCAACCTTCTGGACGTGTTGGATCTCATTAACTGGTATACACACATCCGATGACCCTATCCTTAGCTGACAGACATACCGGATTGCAGGAGTTTTTACGGTACCGGTCTTTAGCCTGTCCGCTCTTTTGAGATTGTAGTGCCTGTCATATCCCTGCAACTTCTGACATTTAATGTTTAATGCTCACCTCCGGAGGTAAAAATCCCAGAGATTGTGCTAAAGTGAGCGCAATACGCACTTTCACGAAGGATGGGTTAGATTGGCTGAAATAGGCAGATAGGAAACCTTCTGGTTGGAATGTGAGTTAGGGGTACATAATAAGCCCTCAGCCCGGGGGTATTCCCCCAAAATTTCATTCCATCTATTTGAGCATTTCTCTACACTCACCACTCCACCAGTAAAGGAATCTATCTGTCGCATAATAATTTTAACCGCCGGTGTTTCCGTCTTGTCTGCCCCCCCCCCCCCCCGATCCGGCAATGGCAACAACCAATATCCTAACAGGATGAGGTTACGATCTCCTCCCCAGCTGCACCCACTCCAGCATAATCACCACATCAATGCTACGAACCCCCTAGGCCCCGCTACCGCCTCATTCTATCGCCCAGACTCCCCTCCCAAATTCGGCACCACCCGAGTCCTGCGAGTCCTGCGAGCCCCAGCTTCCTGGTAGATAACTTCGCCGAAATCCGGAAAATACATTCGGGAGCCCTAGAGGCCGTCCAGAGGCTCAGGATTCGGAACAGCGGACTGCTACAGCACCTGGAGACCTTCAATGCCGAGAGATACGGCTTATCAAGCCAGCTCGCCGGAAACGAATTGTTGGAGCCTGGGGGAGCAACGAAAGAAGGAAAAAATAAAAGTGCGATCACAATAATCTCTAAGCGCAGCGGAACATGGAATGATGGTAGACTGCTCCTCTCTTCTAGCTAAAGACAGGACAGGAGATATATATCTCCGCCTAACTAACAACACCGCAAAAACCCCAAAATTCGACGAACTCTAAAGAAGCACGCTAAGCTGACAAATCTTGAACCCTAGCGATCCCAGTCAATCTAGAACCGTCCTGATATCTCATGAGCCTCCGTGATCCCTAAAGCCTATACCCTACCAGTGTGCTAACTCTCGTATGTCTAAGGACTAAAGGCATGATGCAAGCATCATAAAACCAAATACCCGATACTTAATTCCCAATGGCAATGGATATCAACAAAACCAAAAGCCAGTACCCCATGCCTAGCGACATAGGAAGTGAAAACAACAACCCACTGCTAAGTGCCAAATAGCCGCACACACCACCAAGCCACATGCCCTATAACCGTACATCTTCTAGCCACATCCGCCAATCCGTATACCCGCATATCAGCATATCCCTGCAACTACATATCCGCATAGCCGCATAACCGCACGCCCTATTGACGATCCAACACAAATGAAATCGGCAAATTTCTCGGAAAAGGGGCCTGTTGTACGTGGAGGGTGGGGTCACAAAGCGCAGAAAGGGTTCCTGCCGCCGGCATTCCGCATGCGCATCTTAAGGGATTGGTACCCGGGCTTTCGTCCTGAGGGGTGGAAATGACCGAGAAAATGGCGGAGGTGATGTGCGCTTCCTGGAGGGGCGCTGGTTGTGGTAGGGAGGAGGGGGTGGTAGTGGTGCAGATGGGGAGGTGATACCCATTAGCGGCGCTGGATGTAATAGGTTCTCCCGGCTTCTGCTATGAATTCCGGGTGCTGGAGAGTGATTCCCTAAGCAGGTGCAGCAATAACGAAGAAAGGCCCGACCCCGAGTCAGCAAACTGTTGAAAATGATGCTGCTCGTCATACTCTCCCGATCCCTCCTTTGTTGTTTGGATAGCCGTCGAGGACCCACTCTTTTTTGACTTTGGATATGCCCTAAGGATCCGGGCATATGGCTCCGGCATCGGGTATAGGTTTGTCTTCGGAGACTCGCTTTAGCTTCGGGTATACGGTTCGGCTTTGGGGGTTTGATGCGCGATAGTTTTGAGATCGTGCGGCTTTCGGGATTCGCCGGGAGAAAAGCGGAAGTGCTGTAAGATCAGCCAGAAAGAGCTAGAAGTCCGGAGGTAGGAAAGTGTTTGTTTTCCTTTTAGTTAGCCGGGAGTGCTCACGGGGGAAGGAGAGACCCACATAAAGTGGTGTAGCGCCTCATAGACGGATGAGGTCTTTGTAAATATATACTCCTGCGATCGCCCTTAGTTAGTTAGTTGAGCCTCAAATACCAAGAGGTGTTGTTGAGCGTGAGCCTGAGGTTGTTGTTAAAAAGATTTTCCCTGCTTGTGAGTGTGCGATCGTTTTTCGTTGTGAGTTGCTTGGCGTTTCGTTTCGTTTCACCACCCACCACTCGCAGTGTATCGTTTCGCCGTGTAATTATCGTTTTCGCCTTCAAAGTCCAAAACAGACGCATACAACAGGTAAGAGGTATCCAAACACTGGGATTAGCAAAGTGTGTAGTTAATTATCTATCCGTATCTGAGCACCCATACTAATTGGCCCCGGAATTCGTAGTCACAGTTTGTCCGCTACCTGTACAATACAATCTTCAAAATGAGTACCGTAGTCCATCCCAGGTCCTGGCGGTCCAATCTATGATACCTCCCTCCAGCCTCGTGGAGCCCCTCCGGCTAAAGCGAACCCGCCACATCACGCACGCGGCGGGGACTATCGGACATGTGACCGCGCAAATCATTAACACCAAGGATCTGATGGCACAATAATCCCAGTAGTAGAGTATTTTATTAGAAGCACCGAGGGGCTCAGGCAACAGGAAGGCCACATGGTATGGGGGAACACTGAAGTGTGGACGTGCGAGCCAATTAGGGCATGAACGGATATAATACTCACAGAATTCGCATCCCAACGGCTATTCGCACTTTTAAAGACTGGTAACTTGGCCCTACAACATAAATTGACCTATAAATGGTGCCAGCCGAAAGTTGCAATGAAGGTGAAAATAATTAAGTAGGCTGTGAGCATTATTCAAAAAAAATTCCGGGGATGGTTTGATCAAGCATAGCAAATTTTGGTGCAAAAGAGCCGTTTCACAGAGACCTTTTCTTAGGGGCTATACAGTACTTTCGCCAATGTTTTTCTACTCATATTTCTCCACCTTTTTCATTAACTCCCTCAGCTCCCCCCCAGTATGTCCAAACACAGTATCAAATCTTTACTGACCAACTTCTTCTACTTATTCAACATCCCTACCACATCCATACGGTCCCTCCCCTTCCTACCCCCATCTTGCCTCTCTTCGATTCCTCTTTCTCTCGACTTTTCCCGCCTTTCACATATCAATCTTTCCAACCTTTGCCCGGATGGAGGTGTTGTCGTGCGCAGGGAAAACTACTGCCGTATATAGAAGCACCACTATGGAACTGCCCGGAGGCTAGCGTCGTGGGAAAGACCCGGAAGAAAGAGCGCGATAATGAAGCCGACGAGTATGTTCATATTCGATGGAAGTAATGATGTACAGAGAAAGGAACGACACTCTAGGACTAAAGACCGCCTGTGACGGTTAACTCTCATTGTTGACCTAGGATCCCACATTGCCGGAAAACCAGCCCTCTCACCGCACCAGACTTGGTGACAGTCCCTAAACCAGTTTACTAAACGTATCGCTATTCCCACACTCGCTCTAAACCTTTCGCCTATATACTCCCAACTAGGCTTGTTAGAAATCGTGCTTGGGCTCTCGGATTCTCGGCAGTCACGAGTGATACCCCGTGACCGCATGTGTCACTCACTTGTCTCTCCCCCTATTTCTACCCCTATTTCTCAGCCCCGCTCCCTTCTGCTCCTGTTCTCGTGCTTTTTTCTTTTCTTTCTTCTCTCTTCAACCTCTTTCCTATCTCTCCAATAAGCCATACAAATTACTTGCTTTCTTCGGTTGTGGCTCTCCGCTCGCTCCCCCGCGATACTATCCAACACCCCTTCTGTGTATTCCCATTATCACCCCCCTCCCTTCCCTTACCCTCTATACTACTTTACCACCCCCCGTCCCAAACTTATCCCCACCACTTTGTCGTTCCCCTGCTCCACCACACATCCCCCAACGGCCTCCTTCTGTGTCTCTGCTTCTCCTTCATATCCCTCCTCCTCTTTGTCGTTGTTTTCCCTCTTTCCCAGCGCTCTCACTGTTGCTCTCGCCTTTTCTTCCCCTTCGACGCACCTGCGGCTGGGGTAGAGGATCTCCGATATATTTCGTACGATAGGCGAGCTATAGCATCCCTACTCAATTTATTGAGTTAATAGCTACACCACAGATTGTAATAATACAGGGATATACGATTTCCCTACCCCATGTCAGACACAAAGGCCCCCGACAAGCCCTTCCGCCGTCTTCGGGAAGGCTTCTCTATATGCGCCTCTACCTGCTCGTCTACAGACTCCTCCAGAGCCCTATTATTTGTCTCCTCCCGAATTTCCTGGGCGTGTTTTAGAATATCCAAACTATCTCCTCTCTCAAGTTTTTCCCCCAATTCTAAGGCTGTCAATTGGGCACTGTTCTTGATGGTTGTATCTGCCCCTTTCCTAACCAGAAGGTCGACTATCTCCGTATGATCAAATTGAAAGGCGAGGTGAAGAGGGGTGTTGCCGAAGCGGTTTTTCTTGTTGATTTCGTTACTAAACGCGCTGTGCCTTGCGAATTTTTTTATCAGGGCCATCAGCATGGGCAAGTGACCGGAAATGGCGGCTTCGTGTAACGGTGTGTTACCATTTTGATTTAGATCAGTGAGGAGGGATGGTTCGCCATTGTTAATCAGAATCTCGTATGCCCCGGATCTGAACCTGGCTGCTAGGTGTAGTGGTGACTCATTGCGGTTCGTCTCCTTTGTGAAATCTGTGAGGGCCTTTTCTACCAGGGGAATGAGCCCCAGACAAACCGCGATGTGCAGTGGTGTCTGCTCCCCCGCTAAAGCCTCCATTCTGGGATCTCCGCAGAGCTTAACCCAGGGAATTCGTATGACGTCGCTGGATTCGAAGAACCGATGCTCCAACCAGTTATGGGTAGAGTCGTCGCAGAATTTGTCCCCCATGATCTCGATGCTCCGGCGGGCATGAATAAACCAGGATTCTGCTGCATATCTGAGGAATGGCCACTTGGCCACAGCTCCATGTGGGTCTTTCCGCGCCGCTTCCCAGGTAGTCTCTTGTGGCCAGTCTCCCGGGCGGTCTCGCCCCCAGCTTGAGCTTCGGGAACCATTTTGGTGTCGCCTACCGCCCCCCCTTGGGAACCCCTCGGGGCCTCCAAATGCATGGTGAAGGTACCGGAAGCACTCCCAGGAAATAGTGAGTTCTGCCTCGCCTCTGGAAGGCATCAAGAGGTCGCCCATGCGGTTTCCGCCGAAAAGATATTCTATTGCGGTATGGTGAACAATGGATACAGTTGTATCGGTAGCCCGGAGAATCCCCAGAGATGACCGGACATACATCCTGATCTCTCCCTCTGTTATTGGCCGAAGTTCGCTGATCTTCACCTTGTGAGAAGACCGTTTTTGAGCCCTTGTCTCTTCCTGCATGCATGTCAGGATATAGGATAATTCGCCAAATGTGAGTGGGCGCAGGGCGAGTGCTACACTCCTGATCGCGTTCAGAACTTCCCCCGATCCTCCCTGTGAGAAGAGGGTGTGCAACACTGTCTCATATATCTCTTCAAGCCCTACTGGTAGTTTCATTAGAAACTCATCAACATCAGCTCCGTAGCTGACATAAGTTAGAACTTCGATCGCCAACAATACCCAGAGGAAGATGCCTTCTGACTTTTCCAGAAGGGTTTCCACTGCTCTCTCCCTCAGCTCAATATCCCACCCCAATGCATTCACTCGGCGCTTGATGAACGTTTCTACGTCCGCTTTTACGAAACTACTAATATCCAGGTTGATCATGATGGATTCGTGGGAGTTTTGGGGAAGGTTGTTCGAGATGTAAGGTACATCTCGACTGGAGAAAAATGTTTTAACCTTGCGGATTTCCATGAGCCCTAGGATCCTGCTAGTCAACTCTTCCTGTGACTTCCCCCCAAGCCCGTCTAGGCCGTCCACAAGAATGTATACAGTGTCTGTCCGGCAATCCCGGATCGCTTTGATTAGAACCTTCCATAAAGAACACGGGTTGGTGAAAAATCTATCCCCTTGCTTCTCAAGTTCAGCCTTGCAGCCATCGAAAAGGTTCCCATCCTGCTGCAGAATGCTATACAATAGGTCGCCGGCTACTTTGACGAGCCTCAGTTGTGATAACCCGTCATCATTAGTAGAGTTTCCGTCGGTGGGGAGTTCGGGAGAGACGAAGTGGTAACCCAATGTGACCCCTTCAGGAGGATCATCGTGTCCCCGGAGAAATTCGGCCGCAACACGCTTGACCAACATAGTCTTTCCTGTGCCAGGACCGCCGCAAAGCCAAAGAAGCTTGGATTCCTTGCTCTCCCGCCACTCCCTATACCGAGCCTCTTGGAAAATCCATTCTCCGGTGTCAGACTCAGGCAGGTTATCCCTGTCCCGAAGATGGCCTAGGTCTACTTCTGGTAACGACACCCCCCAGCCGTTGCGCGCTATCAGCTCCGCAAACGTTGCTAGATAAATTGTTAGCCATAAGTTCAAAACAAAAAAAAGACCCACAATGAAAGGCCGCATACCAGGAATATCCGAAGGCGCTTGTACACCATAATCATCCATGATATTTGTATTATTGCTGGAGAGAGTGGTGGCGAGGTCTCTGGGGTTTCCCGGGAGGTCGGGCGGCTCCTTCACAACGCCCTTCTTGATCTCCGCCCGCTGCTTCTCGCCCTGTTTTAGAATTTCCAAACTATCGCATCTTTCGAGCTTGGCCCCCAATTCTGATGGTGTCAACCGGGCATTGTTCTTGATGGTTGTGTCAGCCCCTTCCTTGACTAGAAGCTCCACTATCACCGCGTGATCGAATTGAAACGCGAGGTGAAGCGCGGTGTTTCCAGCCTGGTTTTTCCTATTGATTTCATCACTGCATTTCCTGTACCCTGCGAACCTTTTTACCAGGGCTTTAATCATAGACAAATGGCCAGAAATAGCAGCTTCGTGTAATGGTGTGTTGCCGTCCTGGTCCTCCAACGTGAGGAGGGATGGCTCACTCTTGTCGATCAAGATCTTGTATGCCCCAGATATGAATCTCGCTGCTAGGTGTAGTGGTGATTGATAGCTGCTTGTCTCCTGTGTGAACTCTAAAAGGGTCTTTTCTACTAGGGGCATGAGCCCCAGACAGACTGCGATGTGGAGTGGTGTCTGCTCCCCCGCCAAAACCTCCATTCTCGAATCTCCGCAGAGCTCAATCCAGGGCTTTCGGATGATGTCGCGGGTTTCGAAGAACTGATGCCGTAACCAGTCATGAGCGGAGTCGTCACATATGTTGCCTTTTAAGATCTCAAGGCTCCGACGAGCATGGATGTACCAGGATTCGGATGCATATCTGAGAAATCTCCACTTGGCTGCAGCTGCCTCAGGGTCTTTACGCGCCGCATCCGACGATATCTGTCCTAGCTCCCCTTCCTGGTGATAACCCGCAAATCTTGAGCCGCCGGACACATCATGGCCCGACCAGGCATCTCCCCCGGGGAACTTCCCCGGGTCTCCAAAGGCACAATGAAGATATCGGAAACACTCCCAGGAAACTGTAAGGTCTGCTTCACCTTTTGAAAGTACTGGGAGTTCGCCTTTGCTGTATTCGTCCAAAAGGTATTCTATTGCAGTATGATGGACAATGGATACGGTTTCAGCTGTAGCCCGGAGAAACCCCATAGAGGACCGAACATATATCCTGATTTCATTCTCCGTTCTCGGCCGAATTTCGCTGCTTGTCCCCCTTCCGTTACAGGACTGCTGTTTATCCCTCTCTTTTTCCTCTATGCATGCCAGGATGTGTCCTAATTCGGCGAATGTGAGCGGGCGAAGGGCGAGTGCCACACTCCAGATCATGTTCAGAACTTCTCCAGATTCTCCGCGTGAGAGGATACTCTGTAACATTTTTCGGTACACACCACCAAGCCCTAACCAAGGCTTCTCCAGAATTCTGTCAAAATCAGGGCCAGAACTGAAGTACGTCAGATTGTCGATCGCCAAGGATGCCCAAAGGAAGATGCCCTCCGACTTCACTAGAAGGGCTTCCATCGCTCTCTTCCTCAAATCGTCATCCCAACCCCATGCATTCACTCTACGCCTGATGAAAGTTTCCACATCCTTCTTTATGAAAGCGTTTGTATCAAGGTTGATCCTGGTGAATTCGCGGTAGTTATGCGGGAGGTTGTTTGAGATGTGGGGTACGTCCCGACTGGAGAGAAATACTTTGATAGTGCGGATTTCCATGAGCTTCAGAATCCTTTCAATCAATTCTTTACATAAGCTCTCCCTGAGTCCATCTACGCCGTCGACGAGAATGTATATGGGGTCTGTCTTGCAATCTTGGATCGTTTTCCTTAGAACCCTCCATAAAGAACCCAGGTTGGTGAAAAATCTATTTCCTTGCTTTTGGATCTCAGCCTTGCAGCCATCGAAAAGGTTCCCATCCTGCTGGAGAATTCCATATAGTAGGCCGCTGGCTACTTCCGCAAGCCTGGATTGGGGTAGCTCAGCCTCATCGGTAGACATCTCTGAGGTGAGGAGTTCTGGCGCGACAAAGTGGAAAACCAATTCAACCCTGTTAGGAGGATCGTCGAGTTCCCTGAGAAATTCGGCCGCAACACGCTTGGCCAACATAGTCTTCCCCGTCCCAGGACCACCACAAAGCCAGAGAAACCTGGATTCCTTGCTCTCCCGCCACTCCCTATACACAGCTTCTTCGAAAATCCATTTTCCAGCGTCACCCCTAGGCAAGTTATACTCATCGCGGAGGTGGTCCAGATCAACTTCCGGTGACGAAACCCCCCAGCCAGTGCAATTTATCAGCTCGTCAAATGTTGCTACACACGCTCTTAGCCATAGGTTCAAAATGAAGATCGGCAATGGGGGGGGTGCATACCAGGAACATATCGAGGTGCTTGCACACCACAGTAGATGTTTGTGTTGTTGTTGCTGTTGCTATTGCCTGAGAAAGACCCAGAGATTGAACTTTGGACGTTTGCCATGTTGAATGATTGCCAACTGATGCCCTGTTAGCCTATCTGGATCCATTGGGAAAGTCAGCCTTGTGCTATACTATTAGTATATTACTAGCTCTCCGCAAGTCCCCACAAGTTCTCTCCTACTACCTGTGATATTTTGAGGTCTTCGACTCGGATATGCGAGGTCGGGGAGGGTGAATGAAGGACGAAACCCCAAAAGAATATGAGGGGCAGCAACCACACACCATTCCTACCGTAAGCTCTCGAAGAGTAGATAAATGTGCTAGGACGCCGGAACTCCACCCCACGGCTACGAGAGGGGAAAGCACAGCCGACTCAGCCTCAGTTGAGATGAAACAAAAGGAAGTGACACGTGACTTTCTAGGAGTGGGAAAGGCAGCTGCTGCACTGTCATGGACTACCGTAGGCTGGATACAGAAGTCTGCGGGACGCCGATCTGGTTCGCCGAAACTAAGGTTTGTGTAACGCAATATGCGGCTAAATAGGCGAGATGCTCTGATTCCTTTGGTAAAGTGAAATCTCTGTCAAGCTCCCGGCGCGCTGGATCGAGCAAACTGTCTCCCTGAGTGGTCGAGGACGCACATCCTGGAGCCAATCAGAGGGTTTCATTTTCCAATAACACTTTTTCTATTTTGCGCCGGCTGTCAACTGCCGTAAGCAGATTGGCTGCGCACATTTCTCCAGCCTCAAACCACAACCCAAAAGCCAAAGCCATCCTCGCTCACAACCCTCCACCCCTCCCTAACCCCTACCCCAATTTCTCCTCACCACTCTCCCCTCCCTTCCCGCAGTCATGTCACTTGCAATAGGTAACATTCCCAATCCCGCGCCCTCCCTCCCCCCCTCCCTCCCATCCCTCGCCCTCCTCCTAAAGTTCGACAAACTCACCCTTCATATCCACTACCGTACCCGTAATAAGGATTATAGGTGAGGCATTCTTCGTATCACGAAGTTGATTTCAATCTCTATCTCGCGTATCTCTCCCAACATCGGGCTAGATCTTCCGTGATCCCACTAACTTATGGCCACGGGCCGTGGCGTGTGATACTTAGAATCATCTCAAACCGCGATACTTTTCGGAGAGGGCGGGGAGAGACAAGTGGGAGGCCAAATGACGGGAGTCTCCTAGATTCTGCATACTCGCAATGGCATGGCATTACCGCATACCGCCGAAGTCCCTAATCACCGGCCAGTTTTCGGCCCGTGTCCAATAGATGTCCGTTTTACAAAGATTCGGCGATCACGGCTACACCCTCCACTCCCTATCACTCCAAAAACATATCGCGGCGACAGAAATTCGGTAGTAGACTTAATCAACCGGATCAAATCCCATAGCTGTCTCCATCGAGTTACCAACGGCCACCAGGCAAATTTTCTCAAGCAAGAAATTTTATTCTTGCTACGTGAGTAACTCCCAATCAATTTTTCAATGAACTCGCAATGAACTTCCGCCTCTGCCGTAAGCCCGAGATGCCAACTGCGTCAAACCAAATTCTGTATGGTGCTCGGGCATCCCAAAAATCCATTTGGTCGAGATACAGCGGACACAAAATCCAATTGTTATCACTGGGAGTTTATTTTTTTCTAAGGCTTCCTCCTGTGAAGGCTATCACACGCCTTCACCAATTATCCTCAACAAGTTCTCCCCTACGCTCGTACAATCCCGGCCGTCTTCGAGTAGGGGAGTTTAGCGCTAATTTGAAAAGCGCTTTTCGAGCGGTAAGTTTTGGGTTGATTTGTCACCTCCGCACAAAAGAAAGCATCACAATGTCATAAACTAAAACCCTTCGGCCGAAAAACTTGCATAAACGTACGTTTCCCTGCCCCAGGACTGGATGTCCCCAGCAGAGCGGTGCGGTGGTCTTGGCCTACTTACTCGGGTAGGGAGATGCGTGATAGGATAGACTGGGGTTCAAGATGTCAAAGCCCTTTATCCTTCCTAGCATTTTACCTACCAAATTAAATCGTTTTTTACCTCAGGCGGTCATGAGCACGGGGGCCTCAGATCTGACAATAGTCTGGGTGATGGCGCAATCTCATACATCGTTCGTGCCCTATCCGTTCTTATCGATAAAATCCGATAAGTTACTCGAGTACAAGAAACGTCGAAGAAAACTTAATTAGAATACCGGCGCACGTGAAAAATCGAGGCAGTAATGCGGATGACAGTAACAGCCAAATTGCGCTAATAACCCATCTAGTAACATGTATCCCGGCCCTCCGCACCAGCGACCATGGGGGCATCAAGCGCTAGAGCCCCGCGAAAGATGTATGATATGTGGTACTATCTCCCATACCGAGGGGATACCCTGCCGAGGCTTCTCTCAATCCTTTTTTGGTTTTGGACACTCAAAATTCCCAGTACTATTACTCGAGTAATTAGTGAGGCGACCCAAGCATGTTCACCTGGGTAGCAATCAAGCGATATGCGCCAGCATTTTCAAGAACCATGTTGGCTTCAGCCACATTATGCCTATTGTTCCTAGCCTCGTGGCTGAAGAGGCGACACTGCTGTAGGATTCTTCTCTGGTGACACTAATGTCACGTCCCTTCAACTTCGTTGCCCACCCCAATACAGATTCTAGGCTACACAGGCCGAGTGCCCTCCACACGAGTAGGCATGGAAGTGATTATTTTGCCACTGAATACCAATATTATAACAGCTGAAATCCATTCATAGATTTTAAAAAGTGAGGGGACGCCACAGAGAAAAATACAATGGATCGTTGAATGCCTTCCTCCCGATTATTGCCCTTGCGGCTAGTATGCAACCTAGGTACCGGAGCCCAGGGTGCGGATTTGAGGGCAGCGCGATAGTATTAAATTTAGTTTTTATCATACTGTTCTTCATGTGTTGGTACCAAAATACCGGCACCGTGAGACCGCAACCCCTGTCACATCCCCACAATCTTCGAGATTTGATGTTCACTCCCGGAGGTAAACTAATAACCCGGAGATTTCCCCAAAGTGAGCGCAATACACACTTTCACGAGGGATGAGTTAGGTTGGTTGAAATAAGCAGATATGAAACCTTGTGGCATGAAAGTGCGCCAGAGGTATTGTACATAATATGCACTTAGCCGGGGGGTATTCTCCCAACATTTCATTGTATCTATTTGAGCATTTCTCTACATTCACCTTTCCGTCAGTAAAAGAAGAATCTATTTACCGCCTACTAATGTTAACCGCCGGTGTTTCCGTCTAGTCTGTCCCCCCCCTCGATCTCGCAATGGCCACAACCAATATCCTAACAGGATGCGCTCACGGTCTCCCTAGCCCCACCTATTCCAGCATAATCACCACATTCATTCTACGAACCTCCCCGACTTAACCTGTAAGCTCCGCTACCGCCTCACTCTATTGCCCAAACTCCTTTCCCCAATTCGGCACGACTCGAGTCCTACCAGCCCCAGCTTCCTGATGGGTAACTTCGCCAAAATCCGGAAAATACAGTCGGGAGCCCTAGACGCCATCTAGGTGCCCAGGATTCGGAATAGTGGACTGCGGTGGTACCCTGCCCTCAATTCCGGGCAGGTGTTCCAAACAATGCTAGAGGCGCTGGAGGAAGTGCTGCCCAAGAAGAGCTACAGCTCATCAAACCAGCTCCCGAGAACGAATTGTTGGAGCCTAAAGAGAGCACGAAAGAAAGGAAGAAGAAAAGTGGGATCACAATAGGCTCTAAGAATAGCGGAACGTGGAAGAATGGTGAACTAATCCGCTGCCCCTCTCTGCCACCTAAGGACAGGCCAGGGGATATATATCTCCGTCTGACTGACAACACAGCAAACCCCCAAAAACTCAACGAACTCTAAAGAAACACACCAAGTTGATAAATCCTTGACCCTTGTGATCTCAATCATTCCAGAATCTTCCTGATATCCCATGAACCTCAGTGATCCCCAAAGCCTATACCCGACCAGTGCGCCGACTCCCGTATGTCTAAGGACAAAAAGCATGAGTCAAGCATCATAAAACCAAATACCCGATACCTAACTTCCAACGGCAATGGACATCAGCAAACCAAAAGCCAGTATCCTATGACTAGCGGCATAGGATGCGAAAATAACAATCCACTGCTAAGTACCTAGTAGCCGTGCCCACCACAAAGTCACATGCCCGATAACCGCACATCTTCTAGCCACATATCTGTCAATCCGCATACCAGCATATCGGCATATCCTTGCAACTACACATCCTCGTGGCCACATAACTGCATGCCCCACAGGCAATCCAACACAAAAGACACCGGCAAAATTCCCGGAATGAAGGGCCAGTTGTTCACGGGGGGTGCGGGTCACAAGTGCAGAAGGGGTTCCTGCTGCCCGCTTTTCCGAATGAGCATATTAAGGGATTGGTGCTCGGGCTTTTGCTTAGAGAAGTGGAAATGACCGAGAAAATTGCGGAGGTGGTGTACGCTTCCCGGAGGGGCGCTAGGGATATCAGCGAGAAGGGGGGGGTGGGGGTTATGATGTAGATAGGGAAGTGGTGCTCATTGGCGGGGCTGGATATAATGGGGCTCTCCAGGCTTCGGCTATGAACCCCGGGCGCCGGAGAGTGCTCTCCTAAGCAGGTGCAGCAATACCGAAGAAAGGCCCGGCCCCGACTCAGAAGAAGCACACCACAGGTAAGAGGTGTCCGAACACTGGGATCAGCGAAATGTACATCTAATTATCCATCTGTACACGAGCGCCCATACTAATTGGTCCTCGAATGTTCAGACACATCTAGTCCGCTAGTACTGCTACCCGTACAAATCAATCTTCGACATGAATAGTCCATCCCAGGCCCTAGCGATCCTATCTATGATATTTCCCTCCCGCTTCGTGCAACCTTCCGGCTAAAGCGAACCCGCCACATCGCTCACGCGGCAAGGACTATCGGACATGTGACCGCGCCACTCATTGAAACTAAAATCTGATGGCACAATAATCCTAGTAATAGAGTGTGGTATTAGAAGCACCGAGGAGCTCAGGAAATAGGAAGCCCACGTGGTATGGAGGAACACTGAAGTGTGGACGTGCGAGCTAATTAGAGCATGAACGGATATAATGATTACAAAATTCGCATTACAGCGGCTATTCCCACATTTAAATAATGGTAGCTTAGCCCCATAACATAAATTGACCTAATAAATGGTGTCGGCCAAAAGTTGCAATGAAGGTGAAAATAATTGAGTAGGTTGTGAGCATTATTATTCCAAGAAATTCCGGGGGTGGTTTGATCAAACATAACAAGTTTTGGTGCAAAAGAGCGGCTTCACCAAGGCTTTTGCTTAAGGACTGTACAGCACTTTCGCCAATATTCTTCTACTCATATTTCTCTATCTTTTTCGCTATTTCCCTTAGGTCTACATTCCCAACCCCCCCAGTATGTCTATACACAGTATCAAATCCCCCCCGCCTGCTTTCTTCAACATCCCTATCACGCCCATACAACTGTTCCCCTTCCTACCAGGATCTTGCCTCTCTTCAATTCCTCCTTGTCTCAACCTTTCCCGCCTCTTGCATGCAAATCTTTCCACCCTTTCCCGGATGGAGGTCTTGTCGTGCGCAGGGAAAACTGCCGCCAGATGAATCTGTCCCGAGGCTAGCGTCGTGAAAAAGACCCGGAAAAAGGAACGTGATAATGAAGCCGGTGAGTGTGTTCGTGTTCGATGGAAGTGACGGCATACAGGGAAAGGAACGCCACTCTAGAACTGAATACAGCCTGTGATGGTAGCTCTCATAGCTGACCCAAGATCATACAATCCCGGAAAGCCGGTCCTCTCACGGCACCAAACCTGGTGACAGTTCCTAAACTTGTTTACTCAACTCTCATCACTACTCCCACACTCCCTCTAAACGTTTCGCCTAGCTACTGGCATTCTATCCGTCTCGTTAAAAATCGTGATTGGGCTCTTGTATTCTCGGCAGTCACGAGTGATACCCCGTGACTGCATGTGTCACTCACCTATGTCTACCCTTATTTCTCGGCTACTTTCTTCTACTCTTGTTCTTGTTCTCTTCTCCTTTTCTTTCTTCTCTCTTCAACCCCCTCCTATCTTTTCTATAAGTCATACAAATCACTTGCTTTCTTCGGTCGACTCTCTCCGCTCGCTCCTCGGTGATATTGCGCATGGACAAGAATAGCCGAACATCAGCGAAGAAGAAAGTACTCAGTCCTAACAACACTACTCTCCCATCAAACCTAGCATGCTGACTACCAAAATAAAAATAAAAAGACTATTTGGCCTAACTACAGAGAAACAGAGATCTAGTATCTTAAACAAAAGAGAGGTTGACCTGGCAGTTTGGTTTTGGTCGAGCTAGAGCAAGTTCTTTGAGTGGGGTTGAATTACAGGGTGCTGGGGAGTATTTGATTGCCATACATGTTTGTGTTCGGCCAATTTTTTCCACGCACAGGACTATCCAACACTCCTTCTGTATATTCCCATTATCAGCCCTCTCCCTTCCGTTATTCTCCATACTCCCTTTACCACCCCCCGTCCCAATCCACTTATCCCCACCTCTTTATTATCCCTTTGTTTTATTATACATCCCTTAACGGGCTTCTTTGTCTCTGCTTCTCCATCATATCCCTCCTCCGCTTTGTCGTTGTCCCCCCTCTTTCCCAGAGCTCTCACTTTTGCTCTCCCCTTTTCTTCCCCTTCGACGCACCTACGGCTAGCGTGGGGAATCTCCGATAGATATCGTACGATAGCCGAGCAGCCGCTATGGTACCCCTGCTCAATTTGTTGTGTTAATAGCTAAACCATGGATTGTAATAATACAGGGGTATAAAGTTGCCCTACCTCATAGCAAACCAAAAGGCCCCTGACAAGCGCTTTAGCGGGCTTAGGGCAGGCCCCTCCATAGACGCCTCCACCGGCTCCTCCATAGACACCTCCACCAGCTACTCCACAGACGCCTCCACCGGCTCGTCTACAGACCGCTCCGGAGCCCAATTCTCTGTCTCTTCCCGCATTTCCCGGGCGTGTTTTAGAATGTCCAAACTATCTCCTCTCCCCAGCTTTGCCCCCAATTCTAATGCTATCAATTGGGCATTGTTCTTGATGGTTGTATCTACCCCTTTCCTAACCAGAAGGTCGACTATCTCCGTATGATCGAATTGAAAAGCGAGGTGAAGAGGGGTGTTGCCTAAGTGGTTTTGCTTGTTGATTTCGCTACTGTATGAGCCGTGCTTTGCGAATTTTTTTACCAGGTCCATCAGCATGGGCGAGTGACCGGAAATGGCGGCTTCATGTAGCGGTGTGTTACCATTTTGATCTGGACCGGTGAGGAGGGATGGTCTGCCATTGTCATTCAGAATCTTGTATGCTCCGGATCTGAACCTGGCTGCTAGGTGTAGTGGTGACTCATTGCAGTCCGTCTCCTTTGTGAAACCTGTGAGGGCCTTTTCTACCAAGGGAATGAGCCCCAGACAAACCGTGATGTGCAGCGGTGTCTGCTCCCCCGCCAAAGCCTCCATTCTGGGATCTCCGCAGAGCTTAATCCAGGGATTTCGTATGACGTCGCTGGCTTCGAAGAACTGATGTTGCAACCAGTTATGAAAAAGTCGTCGTAGAATTTGTCCCCCATGATCACGACGCTCCGGCGGGCATGGACAGGCCAGGATTCTGCTTCATATCGGAGGCATAGCCACTTGGCCACAGCTCCCTGTGGATCTTTCGGCACCGCTTCCCAAGGAGTTTCTGGTGGCCAGCCTCCCGGGCGGTCTGACCCGGGACTTGAGTTCCGGGACCCGTTGTGGTGTCTCCTATCACCCTCGCTTGGGAACCCCTCAGGGCCTCCAAATGCATGGTGAAGGAAGCACCCCCAGGAAATTGTGAGTTGTGCCTCGCCTCTAGAAAGCATCAATAGGTCGCCCATGCGGTTTTCGAAGAAAAGATATTCTCCTGCGGTATGGCGAACAATGGATACAGTTGTGTCGGTAGCCCGAAGAAACCCAAGAGATGACTGGACATACGTCCTAATCTCGGTCTCTGTTTTTGTCCTAATTTCGCTGATTCTCAGCCTGTGAGAAGACCACTGTTGGGTCATTGTCTCTCCCGGCATACATGCCAGGATATAGGATAATTCGCCAAATGCGAGTGGGCGCAAGGCGAGCGCGACACTCCCGATCAAGCTCGAGGCTTCCCTCGATCTTCCCTGTGAGAGGAGATTGTCTAACATTGTCTCGTACATCCCTTCAATCCCTACTGGTAGTTTCCTTAGAATTTCATCAACATTAGCTCCGTAGCTGTCATACGTTAGAGCTTCGATCGCCAACAATACCCAGAGGAAGATGCCTTCTGACTTTGCCAGAAGGCCCACTGCTCTCTCCCTCAGCTTAATATCCCACCCCAATGCACTCACTCGGCGCTTGATAAACATTTCTACGTCCTCTTTTACGAAATCAACTCTCCTTGTGACTTCCCCCCAAGCCCGTCTAGACCATCCATAAGAATGTATATGGTGTCAGTCCGGCAATCACGGATCGCTTTTCTTAGAACCCTCCATAAAGAACTCGGGTTTGTGAAAAATCTATCCCCTTGCTTCTCAAGTTCAGCCTTACAGCCATTGAAAAGGCTCCCATCCTGCTGCAGAATGCTATACAATAGGTCTCTGGCTACCTTGGCAAGCCTAAGTTGTGACAGCCCGTCCTCATTAACAGAGTTTCCATAGGTGGGGATTTCAGGAGAGACGAAGTGGAAACCCAATTTAACCCCGGGAGGAACTCCGCGTCCTTTGAGAAATTCGGCCGCAACACGCTTGGCCAACATAGTCTTTCTTGTTCCAGGACCACCGCAAAGCCAAAGAAGCTTGGATTCCTTGCTCTCCCGCCACTTCCTATACCTAACCTCTCGGAAAATCCACTCTCCAGCGCCATCCTGGGGCAGGTTATCCTTGTCTTGAAGGTGGCCTAGGTCTACTTCTGGTAGCGACGCCCCCCAACCGTTCCGCGCTATTAGCTCCGCAAACGTTGCTAGACAGATTCTTAGCCATAAGTTCAAAAAAAAAGGGACTTCTAATGAAAGGCCGCATACCAGGAACATCAGAAGGTGCTGATGGAGGATCGTCACCGATCGTGTGCTCGGATGTGTTGTCGGGTGGATTCAATATTTCTTTATTACTATGTAAAAGGACCGTGCCAATCCAGGCTTTGATCCCTACGGCAGTACATTCCCGAGGCACGCCAGCTCAACCTGCCTATCCCCCAGTACATCTGGAAAGTACCACCCGCGCGACCTGTGAGTACCCCACCATAGGAACTGGAGGCCCGGCCAGAACACAGCAATCTTCAAAATTAAAGTACAAAAGAAATCCACCTTCAGTACCCCAAAATCACTACGGCGAACAAGGATGCAGCCCTATCTAAGCCTACATTCTGGCAGACTGGTCACGCAACCTAACAAAGTAAAAGTCCTTGTGGAGAGGTTGTGTTGTCTATTCTCTATGGAGGTTGCTAGCTACGGTTCACCTTAAGTAGTGAAAACTCTGCTCATACATGTGATAGCCCTATGTCTCCGCATATGCCCTATACATCCGTTCATGCCCTAGCACGTTCCTGATGTCCACACCCTGGTGTTTCTCTATACATGTAAGCGTTCCCCGTGCCTCCGCTATCTCCGCTATCTCTGTGCTCCACCACTGGGATTAATATACCATCAGGTGCTTGTATACCAAAAATCATCCATGATATTTGTATAGTTGCTGAGGAGAGTGGTGGCGAGGTCTCGGGGGTTCCCGGCGATGTCGGGCTGCTCTTTCACAACGTCCTTCTTCATCTCCCCCCTCTTCATCTCCCCCTCTATTAGAATTTCCAAACTATCTCCTCTCTCCAGCTTTGCCCCTAATTCAGATGCTGTCAATTCGGCATTGTTCTTGATGGTTGCGTCAGCCCCTTCCTCGACAAGGAGCTCCACTATCACCGCGTGATCGAATTGAAAAGCGAGGTGAAGCGGGGTGTTTCCAGCGTGATTTTTCTTATTGATTTCGTCACTGCATTCCCTGTACCCTGCGAACCTTGTTACCAGGGCCTTGGTCATAGACGAATGGCCAGAAATAGCAGCTTCGTGTAATGGTGTGTTACCGTCTTGATCCTGCAACGTGAGGAGGGATGGCTCACTCTTGTTGATCAAGATATTGTATGCCCCGGATATGAACCTGGCCGCTAGGTGTAGTGGTGACCAATGGCTGTTTGTCTCCTGTGTGAGCTCCGAAAGGGTCTTTTCTACTAGGGGCGTGAGCCCTAGACAGATAGCGATATGCAGCGGTGTCTGCTCCCCCGCCAAAACCTCCATTCTCGAATCTCCGCAGAGATCGATCCAGGGCTTTCGTATGATGTCGTGGGGTTCGAAGAACTGATGCTGTAACCAGTTATGAGCTGAGTTGTCACAGATATTGCCTTTTGACATCTCGAAGCTCCGACGGGCATGGATGTACCAGGATTCCGATGCATATCTGAGAAATCTCCACTTGGCTGCAGCTGCCCTAGGGTCTTTCCGCGCCACATCTGGTGATGTCTGTCCTAGCTCCTCTTCCTGGCGGTCATCCGCAAATCTTAAGCCGCCGGACACATCATGGCCCCACCAGACATCTCCCGTAGGGAAAATCCTCGGATCTCCAAGGGCACAGTGAAGGTATCGGAAGCACCCCCAGGAAACTGTAAGGTCTGCTTCACTTTTTGGAAGTACTGGGAGGCCGCCCTTGCTGTATTCGTCCAAAAGGTATTCTATTGCGGTATAATGGACAATGGATACTGTTTCAGCTGTAGCTCGGAGAAACCCCATCGAGGACCGAACATATATCCTTATTTCTTTCTCCGTTCTCGACCGAATTTCGCTGCTTGTCCCCCTTCCGTGAGAGGACTGTTGTTTATCCCTCTCTTTTTCCTCTATACATGCCAGGATATGGCCCAATTCGGCGAATGTGAGGGGGCGAAGGGCGAGTGCTGCACTCCAGATCATGTTCAGAACCTCTCCAGATTCTCCGCGTGAGAGGATACTCTGTAACATTTTTCGGTAGACACCACCAAGCCCTAACCAAGGTTTCTCTAGAATTCTGTCAAAATCAGGGCCCGAACTGAAGTACGTCAGATTGTCGATCGCCAAGGATGCCCAAAGGAAGATGCCCTCCGACTTCACCAGAAGGGCTTCCGTCGCTCTCTCCCTTAGATCGTCATCCCACCCCCAGGCATTCACTCTGCGTTTGATGAAAGTTTCCACATCCTTCTTTATAAAAATGTTTGTATCGAGATTGACTTTAGTGCACTCGTGGCAGTCACGGGGGAGGTTGTTTGAGATGTGGGGTACGTCCCGACTGGAGAGAAATATTTTGACAGTGCGGATTTGCATGAGCTCCAGAATCCTTTCAATCAATTCTTTACATAAGCTCTCCCCAAGTCCATCTACGCCGTCGATGAGAATGTATACGGGGTCTGTTTTGCAATCCTGGATCGCTTTTCTTAGAACCTTCCATAAGGAACTCGCGTTGGTGAAAAATCTATTCCCTTGCCTTTGAAGCTCGGCCTTGCAGCCATCGAAAAGGTTACCATCCTGCTGAAGAGTTCCATATAGTAGGTCGCTGGCTACTTTGGCAAGCCTGGATCGTGGTAATTCGGGCTCATCGGTAGACATCCCAGAGGGGGGAAGGTCGGGCGAGACAAAGTGGAAAACCAATTCAACCCGGTTAGGAGGATCGTCGAGTTCCCTGAGAAATTCGGCCGCAACACGCTTGGCCAACATAGTCTTCCCTGTCCCAGGGCCACCGCAAAGCCAAAGAAACTTGGATTCCTTGCTCTCCCGCCATCCTCTATACACAGCTTCTTCGAAAATCCATTTTCCAGTGTCACCCCTAGGCAGGTTATACTCATCGCGGAGGTGGTCTAGATCAACTTCTGGTGGCGAAACCCCCCAGCCAGTGCACTTTATCAGTTCGTCAAATGTTGCTACACACGCTCTTAGCCATAAGTTCAAAATGGAGATTGGCAATGGGGGGCTGCATACCAGGAACATATGAGGGTTCTTGCACACCGTAATTATTTGTGATAGTTGTATTGTTGCTATTGTTATTGCCTGAGAAGGGCCCGGAGATTGAACTTTGTGTTAGAATATTCACGAAGGTTCCATATCTACGACAGTTGTACTACACGGAAGGTTTGGATCAGGATATTTTTTGTTTGGAAAGTGTTTGGAAGTATGGACGTTGAAGCGATGGCATGTAAGGACGAATGGTTAGGTGCAGCGGAGATGTTTTGAGAGGATTTATGAATCAGACTAGGGGTACGAAAGGTTTGGAACTAGTGTTAGCTAGAGGATGCAACGAACGAGTGTCACACTTTGATGATAGTAAAACAGGCAAAGGTATGAGGAAAGTTTGGGAAGGAGCAATCAGGAAAGGTCTGTAAGTAGTTGAAACGGGCGAAGGGATTGAAGGAGGAAATGTGGTGGACAGTTGAGGGCGCAGTTTGGAAGGCAAGAGACGATGATGGAAGAGTGGACTTGAACGGTGGAGAAGAAGTTTCCTGTATGAGAGTTTTGTGTATATATAGGACGCTGCTGGCAGCACAGAAGGAATAAGGACCGTAAGACTCTCTACCCATCATAGCCTATTTTTATGACTTTGGACGGTTGTCATGTCGAATGCTTGCCAGCTGATGCCCTGTTAGCCTATCTGGATCCATTGAGAAAATCAGCCGTGTGCTATACTATACCGGTATGGCTAGCTCCACACAAGTTCTTTCCCACCGCCTAAGATATTTTGAGGTCTTCGACTTATATATGAGGTTCAGAGGGGTGAAGGAAGGACACAATTTCGGAAGGATATGAGGGGCAGCAACCATACAAAATTCCATGGGTAAGTACCGTACTCGAAGAGTAGATAAATGTGCTAGGACGTCGAAACCCCTCCCCCCTCGCTACGAAAGGCGGAAGAACCGCCTGCTGAGCCCCGGTTGAGATGAATCAAAAGGAATATACACGTGCCTTTCTACGAGTGGCAAAGCGAGCTGCTGCGCTCTCCTGGACCAGGCTGGACACAGAAGTCTGCGGGACGGGGGGTCTGGTTCACCGAAAGTAAGGTGTGTGTAACGCAAACTATGCAACTAAATAGGGATAGAGCAGCCTGTGCCCCTGAGTGGTCGAGGAGACAGGTCCTAGAGCCAATCAGAAGGTTTCATCTTTCCAATAACACTTTTTCCATTTTGCGCCAGCTGTCAACTGCCGTAAGTAGATTGGCTGCGCCCATTTCTCCAGCCTCAAACCACAACTCAAAAGCCAAAACAATCCTCGCTCACAACCCCCCACCTCCCTTCCCCAACCTACCGGTATACCTCATCACTCTCCCCTCCCTTCCGGTAGCCATGTCACTTGCAATAGGTAACCTTCCTAACCCCACGCCCCCCTCCCCCCCCCTCCTATCCCTCTCCCTCTTCGCCCTAAAGTTCGACAAACTCACCCCTCATACCCATTACCCGTGGAGCTCAATCTCTATCTCGCACATCTCTCCCAGCATCGGGCCAGGGCTTCCGTGGGCCCGCTAAATTATGGCCGCGTGCCGTGGCGTGTGATGTTTAGAACTATCTCAAACCACGATACTTTTCAGAGGAGAGGGCGGGGAGAGACGAGTGGGAAGGCGAACGACGGGAGTCTCTTAGATTCTGCACACCCGCAATGGCATGAGAATATCGCCTACCTCCGAAGTCCCTAATCCCTGGCCAACTTTCGGCCTGTGTCCAATAGGTATCCGTTTTACAAAGGTTAGGCGATCACGGATACACCCTCTACTCCCTATCTCTCCAAAAACATATCGCGGCGACGGAAACTCGGTTGGAGGCTCAACCAACCGGATCAAATCCCCTAACTACCCCTATCAAGTGATCAACAGCCACCACAGGCAAATTTTCTCAAGCGAGTAACTTAATTTTATTCTCGCTACGTGAGCAGCTCCCAATCAACCCAGCGAACCCGGCGAACTGATCATGAGCTTCCGTCTTTGTCAGCAGCCCGAGATGCCAACTGCACCAAACCAAATTCTGGATGGTACTCGGGCAGGCCAAAAAAGATATCGCTAACACAAAATCCAATTGTTATCACTAGGGAGTTTTTTTTTTCCTAGGGCTTCCTCCTGCGAATGCTATCACACGTCTTCACCAATTGTCCTCAACAAGTTCTCCCCAACGCTCGTACAATCCCGGTCGTCTTTGAGTTAAGGAATCCAGCGCCAGTTTGAAAATAACTCCTGGAGTAGTAAGTTTTAGGTTGATTTGTTAGTTTTGTATATATAAAAAATCATTACACGAACTAAGCCCTTTCAGCCGAAACCCCCTCATAAATGTTTTTCCACCCTAGGACTGGATGCCTCCATCAGAGCAATGTGGTGGCTTATGGCCGACTTACTCGGGTGGGATGATGAGTGGTGGATGGACTGGGGTTCGAGATGTCAAAGCCGTTTATCCTTTCGAGCATTTTACCCACCAAGTTAAATCGTTTTTTATCCCTAACAGTCGTAAGCACGGAAAGCCTCAGACCAGACAAGAATCTTGGTGATGGCGCAATCTCACATGTCGTTCGTGTCCTCCACGCTCTTATCGATAAAATCTGATACTCGAGTACCATACAAGAAACGACGGAGGCAATTTAGCTAGAATACTGGCGCACGTGAAAAATCAATACAATAATGCGAATCACAGTATAATAACAGTAAAATTCTGCTAATAATCCATCTACCGTAGTAAAGTTAACGTGTATCCGAGCCCTCCGCACCAGCAACCATAGGGGGCATAAAGCGCTAGAACCTCTCGAAAAAACTATGTAGTATTGTCTCCCATACCAAGGGGAGACCCTGCAGGGGCTTCTCTAAACCCTTTTTAGGTTTTGGATGCTCAAAATCCCCAGTACTATACTATTACTCAAGCACATGCAGTGAGGCACTGCTTCACCCCAACCCAGGCATGTTCACTTGCGCAGCTATCAAGAGATAAGGGTCAGCATCTTTAAGAACAATGTTGGCCCTAGCCACATTATGCCTATTTAGTTTTAGTCCCGTGGCGGAAGAGGTGACACTAATACGGTATCGTGTCGCCCTCAACTTTGTTGCCCCCCAATGCATATTCTGTATTCTGGGCTACGCAGGCCGAGTGCCAACCACACAAGTACCGGTATGGATGGAAGTGATAACTTGCCACCGAATACCAATATTACAATAGCTAAAATCCTTTAATAGATTATAAAAAGGGAGGCGGAGCTACAGAAAAAATACAATGGATTGCTGAGTGCCTTCCTCCCGATTATTGCCCCTGCGGCTAGTACTGTGGGGTCAGAAATAGGCTAAGCTTTTTACTAAATTGTTTCTTGTGTTTTAATTTCTGAGCGGGCGGATTGCAGTACTAGCTAACTAGGTAGCGGGGCGGAGGGTTCGTACAACAAGTAAGAGGTGTCCGTACACTGGGATCAGCGAAATGTATATCTTATTATCCATCTGTACATGAGCGCCCATACTAATTGGTCCTCGCATGTTCAGACACATCTTGTCCGCTAGTACCGCCGCCCGTACAATACGGTCTTCAACATGAATAGCCCATCCCAGGTCCTAGCGATCCTATCTATGATATTTCCCTCCCGCTTCGTGTAACCCTCCGGCTAAAACGAACCCGCCACATCGCGCGCGTGGCGTGGACTATCGGACATGTGACCGCGCAACTCATTGACACCAAAAGTCTGATGGCACAATAATCCCAGTAGTAGAGTGTTATATTAGAAGCCCCAAGGAGCTCAGGCAACAGGAAGCCCACATGGTATCGAGGAACATTGAAGTGTGGACGTGAGAGCACGTTAGAGCATGAACGGATATAATACTTGCAAAATTCGCATTACAACAGCTATTCGCACCTTTAAAAGACTGGTAGCTTAGCCCTATAACATAAATTAGCCTAATAAATGGTGTCGGCCGAAAGTTGCAATGAAGGTGGAAGTAACTAAGTAGGCTGTGAGTATTATTTCAAGAAATTCCGAGGGGGTTGGTGTGATCAAACACAGCAAGTTTTGGTGCATAAAGGGCTACTTCACCAAGACATCGCTTAAAAACTGTACGTACAGTACAGCACTTTCGCCAATATTCTTCCACTCATATTTCTCCATCTCTTTCGTTAGCTCCCTTAGCTCTACATTTCCAACCACCCCCCCCCCCAGTATTTCTATCTCAGTATCAAACCTTTCATGTCTGCTCTGCCCTACTTATTCAACATTCCTACCACACCCATACAGTCCCTCCCGTTCCTACCCCCATCTTGCCTCACCTCAGTTCCTCCTTTTCTCAATTTTTCCCGCCTTTCGCATGCAAATCTTTCCATCCTTTTCCCTGACAGGGATCTTGTTGTGCGCAGGGAAAAACTACCGCCGTATATAGAAACACCGCTATGAATCTGCCTGGAGGCTAGCGTCGTGAGAAGGACCAGGAAAAAAGAGCGTGATAATGAAGCCGGTGAGTGTGTTCGTGTTCGATGGGAGTGGCGACGTACAGGGAAAGGAACGCCGCTCTAGAACTAAATACAGCCTGTGACGGTAACTCTCGTAGCTGACCCAGGATCTCACAATGCAGGAAAACCAATCCTCTCACGGCACCAAACCTAGTGATAGTCCACAAACTGGTTTACTTGCTCATCACTGTTCCCACATTCGCTCTAAACCTTTCGCCTATCTGCTACCACTCGATCCTCCTTGTTGGAAAGCGTGCTTGGGCTCTTGTATTCTCCGCAATCACGAGTGATACCCCGTGACTGCACGTGTCACTCACTTATAGTATGTCTACGCCTATTTCTCGGCCGCTTTCTTCTACTCTTGTTCTTGTGCTCTTCTTCTTTTCTTTCTTCTCTCTTCAACCCCTCTCCTATCTTTTCTATAAGTCATACAAATTACTTGCTTTCTTCGGTCGTCGCTCTCCGCTCGCTCCCCCGTGACACAAGTACTATCCAACACTCTTGTAAATTCCCTTATCAGCCCTCTCCCTTCCGTTATTCTCCATGCCCCCTTTACCACCCCCCGCCCCAATCCGCTTATCCTTACCACTTTGTTATCCCCTTGCTTTATTATGCATCCCCCCCCAACGGCCTCCTTCTCTGTCTCCGCTTCTCCGTTTCTCCGTTTCTCCGTCATATCCCTCCTCTTCTTTGTCGTTGTCTTCCCTTTTCCCGGCGCTCTCGCTTTTGCTCTTCCCTTTTCTTCCCCTTCGATGCACCTACGGCTGGCGTGGGGAATCTCCGATATATATCGTACGATAGCCGAGCAGCCGCTATGGTATCCCTACTCAATTTGTTGAGTTAATAGCTAAACCATGGATTGTAGTAATACAAGGATATAAGATTGCCTTACTTCACAGTAAACCGAAAGGCCCCCGACAAACGCTTCAGCAGGCCCCGAGCAGGCTCCTCCACAGGCGCCTCTACCGGCTCGTCTACAGACTCTTCCAGGCTCCTATTATTTGTCTCCTCCCGAATTTCCTGGGCGTGTTTTAGAATATCCAAACAATCTCCTCTCTCAAGTTTTCCCCCCAATTCTAATGCTGTCAATTGGGCATTGTTCTTGATGGTTGTATCTGCCCCTTTCCTAACCAGAAGGTCGACTATCTCCGTGTGATCAAATTGAAAGGCGAGGTGAAGAGGGGTGTTGCCGAAGCGGTTTTTCTTGTTGATTTCGTTACTGTATGCGCTGTGCTTTGCGAATTTTTTTATCAGGGCCTTCAGCATGGGCGAGTGACCGGAAATGGCGGCTTCATGCAGTGGTGTGTTACCATTTTGATTTAGATTAGTGAGGAGGGATGGTTCGCCATTCTTAATCAGGATCTTGTATGTCCCGGATCTGAACTTGGCTGCTAGGTGTAGTGGTGACTCATTGCAGTTCGTCCCCTTTGTGAAACCTGTGAGGGCCTTTCCTACCAGGGGAATGAGCCCCAGACAAACCGCGATGTGGAGTGGTGTCTGCTCTCCCGCCAAAGCCTCCATTCTGAAATCTCCGCAGAGCTCAATCCAGGGATTTCGTATGACGTCGCTGGAATCGAAAAACTGATGCTGCAACCAGTTATGGGTAGAGTCGTCGCAGAATTTGTCCCCCATGATCTCGATACTCCGGCGGGCATGAACAAGCCAGGATTCTGCTGCATATCTGAGGTATGGCCACTTGGCCACAGCTCCATGTGGGTCCTTCCGTGCCTTTTCCCATGATGCCTCTCCTAGCTCCTCTTCCTGGCGATATCGCCCCAAACTTAGGTTCTGGGACCCATTACGGTACTCCATGACATCTCCCCTTGCGAGCCCCTCAGGGTCTCCAAAGGCATGGTGAAGGTACCGGAAGCACTCCCAGGAAATTGTGAGTTCTGCCTTGCCTCTAGAAAGTATCGGGAGGGCGTCCTTGCGGTTTCTGTCGAAAAGATATTCTATTGCGGTATGATGAACGATGGATACAGTTTCAGCGGTAGCCCGGAGAAATCCCATAGAGGACCGGGCATATATCCTGACCTCCCTCTCTGTCATCGGCTGAATTTCGCTCCTGGTCCCTTCGTAGGAGGGTGGTTGTTCCGCCCTTGCTTTTTCCTCTATGCAGGCTAGGATATGGCCTAATTCGCAGAATGTGAGTGGACGCAAGGCGAGCGCCACCCTCCGGATCATGTCCAGAACTTCTCCTGATTCTCCTCGTGAGATAAGAGTGCGTAACATTTCCCGGTATAGATCTTCAAGCCCTACTGGTTGTTTCCTTAGAAACTCGCGAAAATCATGGGAGGAGCCGAGATTCGTTAGTCTTTTAATCGCCAGCGATGCCCAGAGGAAGACGCCTCCCGACTTCGCCAGAAGGTTTCCCACCGCTGTCCTTCTCGGCTCAATATTCCACCCCCATGCATTCACTCGGTGGTTGATAAACGTTTCCACATCCCCTTTTACAAAACCGTTAATATCTAGGTTGATCATGGTGCATTCTTGGCGGTTATGGGGAAGGTTTTTCGAGATGTGAGGTACATCTCGACTGGAGAAAAATATTTTAACTCTGCGGATCCCCATGAGCCCTAGAATCCTTCCAATCAACTCTCTGTGTGACCTCCCCCCAAGCGCGTCTAGGCCGTCCATAAGAATGTATACGGTCTCTGTCCGGCAATCCTGGATCGCCTTTCTTAGAACCTTCCATAAAGAACCCGGGTTGGTGAAAAATCTATTCCCTTGCTTCTCAAGTTCAGCCTTGCAGCCATCGAAAAGGCTCCCATCCTGCTGCAGAATGCTATACAATAGGTCGCTGGCTACCTTAGCAAGCCTAAGTTGTGATAGCCCGTCCTCACTAGTAGAGTTTCTATCGGTGGGGATTTCGGGAGAGACGAAGTGGAAAACCAATTTAACCCCTTCGGGAGGATCGCCGAGTCCTTTGAGAAATTCGGCGGCCACACCCTTGGCCAACATAGTCTTTCCTGTTCCAGGACCACCGCAAAGCCAAAGAAACTTGGATTCCCTGCTCTCCTGCCACTCCCTATACCGAAACTCTTTGAAAATCCATTCTCCAGTGCCATCCTGGGGCAGGTTATCCTTGTCTCGAAGGTGGCCTAGGTCTACTTCTGGTAGCGACACCCCCCAGCCGTTGCGCGCTATCAGCTCCGCAAACGTTGCTAGATAGATTCTTAGCCATAAATTCAAATAAAAAACCCCCTCCAATGAAAGGCCGCGTACCAGGAACATCTGAAGGTGCTTGTATACCACAATCATCCATGATATTTGTATAGTTGCTGAGGAGAGTTGTGGCGAGGTCTCCGGGGTTCCCGGTGAAGTCGGGCGGCTGCTTCACAACCCCCTTCTTCATCTCCCCCCTCCTCATCTCGCCCTGTCTTAGAATTTCCAAACTATCTCCTCTATCCAACTTTGCCCCCAATTCGGGTGCTGTCAATTCGGCATTGTTCTTGATGGTTAGGTCAGCCCCTTCCTTGACTAGAAGCTCCACTATCACCACGTGATCGAATTGAAAAGCGAGGTGAAGCGCGGTGTTTCCGGCCCGGTTTTTCCTATTGATTTCGTCACCGCATTCCCTGTGCCTTGCGAACCTTGTTACCAGGGCCTTGATCATAGACGAATGGCCAGAAATAGAAGCTTCGTGTAATGGTGTGTTGCCGTCTTGATCCTGCAACGTGAGGAGGGATGGCCCACACCTGCCGATCAGGATCTTGTATGCTCCGGATATGAACCTGGCTGCTAGGTGTAGTGGTGACCAGCGGCCGCTCGTCTTCTGCGTAAACTCTGAAAGGGTCTTTTCTACTAGGGGCATGAGCCCCAGACAGACTGCGATGTGCAGTGGTGTCTGGTCCCCCGCCAAAACCTCCATTCTCGAATCTCCGCAGAGATCTATCCAGGGCTTTCGTATGACGTCCCTGGTTTCGAAGAACTGATGTTGTAGCCAGCTATGAGCTGAGTCATCACAGATATTGCCTTCTAAAATCTCGAAGCTCCGACGGGCATGGATGTACCAGGATTCGGATGCATATCTGAGAAATCTCCACTTGGCTGCAGCTGTCTCGGGGTCTTTCCGCGCCACATCTGATGACGTCTCTCCTGGCTCCTCCCCCTGGCGATCACGCGCAAAGCTTAAGCTGCCGGACATATCATGGCCCCACCGGGCATCTCCCCTGGGGGGCTTCCCCGAGTCTCCAAAAGCACAGTGAAGGTACCGGAAGCACTCCCAGGAAACCGCAAGGTCTGCTTCACCTTTTGAAAGTACTGGGAGGCTGCCCTTGCTGTATTCGTCCAAAAGGTATTCTGTTGCAGTATGATGGACAATGGATATAGTTTTAGCTGTAGCCCGGAGAAACCCCATAGAAGACCGAACATATATCCTGATTTCCTTCTCCGTTCTCGACCGAATTTCGCTGCTTGTCCCCCCACTGTGACAGGACTGCTCTTTATCTCTCGCCTTTTCCTCTATACATGCTAAGATATAGCCTAATTCGGCGAATGTGAGTGGGCGAAGGGCGAGTGCTACACTCCAGATCATGTTCAGAACTTCTCCAGATTCTCCGCGTGAGAGGATAGTATGTAACATTTTTCGATATATATCTTCAAGCCCTGACCGGGGCTTCTGTAGAATCCTGTCAAAATCAGGGCCCGAACTGAAGTATGTTAGGTTATCGATCGCCAACGATGCCCAAAGGAAGATGCCCTCTGACTTCATCAGAAGGGCTTCCATCGCGCTCTCCCTCAGATCGTCATCCCACCCCCATGCATTCACCCTGCGCCTGATGAAAGTTTCCACATCCTTCTTTATAAAAGTGTTTGTATCAAGGTTGATCCTAGTGCATTCGCGGCGGTTACGAGGGAGACTGTTTGAGATGTGAGGTACGTCTCGACTAGAGAGGAATATTTTGACAGTCCGGATTTCCATGAGCTCCAGAATCCTTTCAATCAATTCCCTACACAAGCTCTCTTTGAGTCCATCTACGCCGTCGATGAGAATGTATATGGGGTCTGTCTTGCAATCCTGGATCGCTTTTCTTAGAACCCTCCATAAAGAGCACGGGTTGGCGAAAAATCTATTTCCTTGCTTTTGAAGTTCAGCCCTGTAGCCATCGAAAAGGTTCCCATCTTGCTGAAGAATCCCATATAGTAGGTCGCAGGCTACTTTTGCAAGCCTCGATTGTGGTAACTCGGCCTCATCGGTGGGCATCCCGGATGTGAGGGGTTCGGGCGCGACAAAGTGAAATACCAACCCAACCCGGTTAGGAGGATCGTCGAGTTCTTTGAGAAATTCGGCTGCAACACGCTTGGCCAACATAGTCTTCCCTGTCCCAGGGCCACCGCAAAGCCAAAGAAACCTGGATTCCTTGCTCTCCCGCCATCCCCTATACGCGGCTTCTCCGAAAATCCATTTTCCAGTGTCACCCCTGGGCAGATTATACTCATCGCGGAGGTGGTCCAGATCAACTTCCGGTGGCGAAACCCCCCAGCCAGTGCACTTTATCAGCTCGTCAAATGTTGCTGCGTCCACTCTTAGCCATGAATTCAAAATAGAGATTAGCAATAGGAAGCTGCATACCAGGAACATATGAAGGTGCTTGCACACCGCAGCCATATATGATATTTGTATTGTTGCTGTTGTTATTGCCTGAGAAGGACCCGGAGTTTGAACTTTGGACGGTTGTCATGTTGAATGCTTGCCAGCTGATACCTTGTTAGCCTGCTTGGATCCATTGAGAAAATCAGCCTTGTGCTATACTCTATGGCTGGCTCCCCACAAGTTCTCTCCCACCGCCTGAGATATTTTGAGGTCTTCGACTCGGATATGCGAGGTCAAGAGGGGTGAAGGAAAGACACAATTTCGGAAGAATATAAGGGGCAGAAGCCATACACAATTCCTAGCGTAGGTGCTCGGAGGTAAGTAAATGTGCTAGGACGTCGGAATTCCTTGCTATGAGAGGGGAAAGAACAGCCTACCGTACTGAGCCCTAGTTGAGATGAATCAAAAGGAATATACACGTGCCTTTCTACGAGTGGGAAAGGCAGCTGCTGCACTGTCCTCGACCAGGCTGGACACAGAAGTCTGCCGGAGGCTGGTCTGGTTGGCAGAAAGTAAGGTGTGTGTAACGCAAACTATGCAACTGACCAGGGATTGAGAAAACTGTGCCCTGAGTGGTCGAGGAGGCAGGTCCTAGAGCCAATCAGAGGGTTTCATTTTCCAATATTACTTCTTTCATTTTGCGCTTGCTGTCAACCGCTGATCTAAGTAGATCGGCCCCGCACATTCCTTTAGCCTCAAGCTACAACTCAAAAGCTAAAACAATCCTCACTCACAAACCCCCATCTCCCCTCCCTACCGGCATACCCCAATTTCTCCTCACCGCTCTCCCCTCCCTTCCCACAGCCATGTCACTTACAATAGGTAACATTCCCAACCTTGCCCTCTCCTTCTCCCCCTCCTATCACTCGCCCTCTTCGCCCTAAAGTTCGACAAACTCACCCTTCATACCCAGTACCCGTAATAAGGATTATAGGTGAGGCATTATTCCTAGGTATGATATCACGAAGTGGAGCTCAATCCCTATCTCGCATATCTCCCCAGACTTCCCGCGACCCCCGCTAACTTATGGCGGCCCGCCGTGGCGATGCTTGGAACAGGGAACCATCTCAAACTGCGGTACCCCTCGAACGAGAGGGCGGGGAGAGACGATTGGGAAGGTCTCTTAGATTCTGCGCACCCGCAACGGCATGACATTATCGCCTACCGCCGCAGTCCCTAATCCCTGGCCAAATTTCGGCCCGTGTCCGATAAATGTCCGTTTCTCAAAGGTTAGACAATCACGGATACACTCTCTACTCCTTATCTCTCTAAAAACATATCGCGGCGACGGGGACTCGGTAGGAAACTCAACCAACCGGATCAACTCCCATATCTACGCCCATCAACTGACCAACGGCCCCCACAGGCAAATTTTCTCAAACGAGAAATTTTGCTCCCGTTATGTGAGTAACTACCAATAAATCCAGTGAACTAACCATGAGCTTCCGCCTCTATCAGCAGCCTGAGATGCCAACTGCGCCAAACAATGTTCTGGATGGTACTCGGGCAGCCCCCATTAGCGTAGTGTGGTAGTTTATAGCCAACTTATAATACTCGGGTAGGAAGATGAGTGGTAGGATGGGCTGGGTTCGAGATGAGATGTCAAAGCTTTTTATCCCTCCGAACATTTTACCTACCAAATTAAATCATCTCTTACCTCTTACGGTCATGAACACGGGGGCCTCGGACCGGACAACAGTCTTGGTCATGGCGCGATCGCACACATAGTTCATGTCCTGTCCGCTCTTTTCAACAAAATCCAATACTCGAGCACAAGAAACTGTTGGAACCCGGTGATGGTGGAAGAATGACTTGATGTATTTCCTATCTACTACCGAAGGCTTATATGGATACATGGCTGCCAAGACCCGCTACCAGTTCACTCAACCCTACTACTATTAGTACTCATACTCAACCCAAACACATATTAGAATATCTACCCGTACATACTGCTAACCTAAAACCTAACAGAAACGTCGGAGGAAATTTCACCAGAATACCGGCGCACGTGAAAAATCAAAACAATATCATAATGCAAATAACAATAACAGCCAAATTCCGCTAATAATCCATCTACCGTAGTAACATGTATCCCAGCTCTCTGCACCAGCAACCATTGAGGGTATCAAGCGCTAGAGGGGCCTCGCGAAAAAAAAGTATGTGACATTGTCTCTCATACTAAGGGGAGACCCTGCAGAGGTTTCTCTGAACCCTTTTTATCTTTTGGATACTCAAAACTCTCAGTATGATTACTCTACTATTACTCAAGTAGCCAGGCATTGCTTCAACCCAACCCAGGCACGTTCACTTGCGTAGCTATCAAGCGAACAATTGTTGGCTTCAGCCGCATTATGCCTACGGTATTCCTCACGTGTTGGTGCCAGAGTGCCGGCTGCCGGTATTTCGCTCGCTTGGATCCATTGTCAGATTGTAATCCCTGTCACACACATCCTTGCAATCTCCGGGATTTGAAAGTTCACTCCCGAGGCGGAAACCCGCGATTTTACTCCAAAGTGAGCGCAACACCACACCTTCCACGAGGGACGAGCGAGACCGACCATTCCCCAGCATCGCATCACATCCCTTGGGGCATTTTTCACACTCACCTCTCCGTTTTAAACGGCGACAGCGACAGCTAAACGCCAAGAGCTCAAGCAACAAAAATACGACCCAGATCGCGTCGCCAGCGCCGTGGAGCAGGTGGGAAAGTCCGCTCGTTCTCATTCACTCGCCATCTCTCTCAACTACCGGTAACTAACTGTAAAGATAGGGGCATATTTTAATCACACCGCGGTTATCCTCCTATCCTTCTGTCGACCACCACACATCCATTCTCTTCCACGTATGCCTCCCCCCCCCTTTGCCTACCCCTACACTAACGTAAGAAAGACAGAGACTCCTACTTTTCATGACCTCCGGGCATCCAACTCTCCGTGCATTTGACCCTCCGTGCATCCTATCCTCTAACTCTCTCATATTGCTCCCAGCGGATGCATTGATCCAAAGCGCATCTCCGAAACCTTTACGCAAACAATCAGACAACTAGCGCTAGAGAATACCGAGCCGCATCGAATGATTTCCGACGCTCCCCCGGTGGAAGAGGAAAAGAAAGATCTATCGCATCTACCGCCCACCAAAGTTGGCCGCCAGTGATCTCCTCTAATTTGGCCCCGCTCTAGACCTAATATTGTCCATAACCAACATCCTACCGGGGTGCGCCGCGTCCGCAATACTCCTCTCCCGCCACATCCACCCTAGCACAACCACCACATTCATCCATATTATATTTACTAACCCATCCAGCCCCGGCCTGTAGGCTCCTCTACTGCCCCACCCCCTAGTCTAAGCTCTCCTCCCCAATCCGACACCTCCCAAAGCTTACCAACCCCAACTTCCTAATGGGCAGCTCTACCATGACCCAAGAAAATGGTGCCCGGGGCCCCCAGGACATCCGGACGACCATAATTCCAAACAGCGGACTTCTGGGTACTTAGGGACCCCCACCATTGGGCGGGTCTTCCCTAGAATGCCGGAGGTGCTAAAGGGAGTGCTATATACGAAAAGCTACGGCCTCGTCAAATCGCTGCCGGCAACGAATGACATCGGCAACATTCCCGGGAGAAGGGGCTGCTGCTCGCGGAGGGCGCGGGGAGGAGTGGAGGTTGCTGCTCCCGGCTTTCTCGCATGTGCATATTAAGGAATTGGTGCTAAGGCTTTGGCTAAAAGGAGTGGAAATGAGCGGCAGAGTGGCGGGAGTAGTGGGCGCTTTCCGGTGCAGCGCTGGCGGCCGAGGGAGAAGGGGGCGGGGGTGGGCTAGCGCGGCGGCGATGGTTGGCGACCTCGCATACAGTGCGCTCTCCGGTCTTCGGCTATGAATTCCGTGCGTTAGAGTGCCTCTCTCAGGACGGTAACAATACCGGAGAAAAGCCTAGCCCCGAGCCTATAGACGTATACAAACAGCAGTATCCGAACACTAGGATTAGCAAAATAGATGACTATCTATCCGTATATGAGTGCCCATCGTAATTGGTCCTCGAACGTTCGGGTGTATATCGCCTGTTGCCTGTATAATACAACCTTTGACATCTGTAACCCAGCCCGGATCGTAGCAATGCTATCCATAATACCTCCCACCTTGTGTAGTCCTTCCGGCAAAAGCGGACCCGCCACACCGCGCGCACGGTGTAGGCTATCAGACGGGCGACGGGGCAAATCACTGGCCCCAAAAGTCCGCCCTGCCCGCTCCCCGGAAGACTCCGGATCTAAAGAAACCCCCCCGTTAACGCTAAAATCGAACACCTAGAGTACACGAGCTCGCACAAGGCGTCAAGCATGCAGGACTAAAATGACCTTCCTAGCCGCGGGGGAAGAAAGTACTGCTACGCTAATGATCTCTTGTATATACTCCTTATCCTAGCCGGAGAACGGATACCTTTAATCCTGCCTTCGTACTGAAATTAACGCTGCATTCTCACCTTAATAAACATTATATTATCCAACCGGATATCCAGTCCGCACCATCGGCTACCACGCACCGCGTCACCGCAGCCAGAGGCTTCAGGAGAAGCGTGTCGGACGTGGGCTCGAAGGGATACGCCAGACCTGAATAGAGTTCTCGTACCGAAGGTCGCGCTCCCTTCGTTCGTGACGAACAGGAGTGAGGGATTTTGGGGCGCCGACACAAAGGAGTTCGGACCCAAGGGGTGAGCAGGCGCTGAGGGTGGGTGCGGCGGCTGCCGAGAGTAATTATGGGATTCTCGCATCCCTAGTAGGGCCTAGGGGGTTCATTGGCAATGTGTTTGCCAGAGTGGGATTTAAGTGTCTGCGCGCAGCCATAATGGGCATGTTCGGGTTTGAGAAGGATGAAAGGGGGGGTTGTTGTTCGGGAGAGCTCGCAGCGAACCCCCCACCACGATCAGAGGGGTGCTTTGGAGCGAGCTTTTCGTTTGTTTCCTGATATCGTTTGCTATCAAGGGATGAAGGATGAAAAGCAGGGATAGCTAGAATCACATGCGGTCACTCGAAGCTTGCTGCGCTGTCATCTAACTAGTGGTAAAGTTTTTATAGAGAACCTCACTACTACGGCACTCAGATAAACTAAGCAGAATACCGGTATTATTACAAATGTTCAATACGACCAGAACGGCGTTTCGCTAAAGGCTGGAGAGAAAATAGCGGAATAAAACTGTGAAAATGTTCCCCGAGGTAAAATTAGCACAGGAAAGGACATAAATCATGGCACGCATCCTACCCCAGAGCAACGAAACAAAGAAAGAGAGTCGCTCCCACTTGTCTCGAAACCTTCTAATATAGCTAATAACCCACCCAGCTCCGCTATTCAATAAATTCGCTGTATGCTGCCGATAACCCAAGCCCGACATGTCTCAACAGTCTGCCGGTCGAGAAGTAAATAGGAGAACAAAACGCACTAAGGGGGGGGTGAGGGCTGCGGCCCGTGAAAGCGGCCACCCCCGGGAGCTGAAGAATTCACTACTTAACATAGGCCAACTAAGCGGAAATCTTTCGGGCATTACGACACATGATACATAGTAAATAGGACCGACGCATAACGCGGAGTTGGAGCGTTAATACTAGTTAAAGAGTTGCGATAATAGATCGTGAGCTACGAGAATGGTTCTCCCCTCCTACCGCATCGCAAGAATAGAGTAGCCCGTTCCTCCTGATCTGTTCTTGTGCATTATTACAGCAAGCACGATGAGAAAAAGGTGACCGCCCAAACGTATAACTGTAGGTCACCCGCCCACAAGGGGCTGGTGGTGGTTCTCTATCTTTGATGCCAATGTGTCTGGCCTTGAATCCGATATCTTCCTCCTCCCCTGTTGGATGCGTTATGTGTGATATCTGAGGTGAGATGTTCGTTACTGTAAAAATTCAGGCCGAGTAAAGCGAGTAGAAAATGTAGAGTATGCGGTAGAGAGATAGATTAGAATTAGGCAGTTCACTTGGGCACTTGATAGACGGTCAAATTCGCATAATATTTCTAGCTAGATAATCGGGTCCTTTATCATAGGATCCAGTTTCCCTAATGCCATGCCAGTGTGCGTGGAAACTCAATCACCCACACTGAGGAAGAAAGTTTTCTCTGACTAAAACACAAAAGAAACTTTCAGATGCAGGAGATAAAGTTTCAAATGAAACGAAGGAAGATGAAGTAGAGCGTTTCATGAAAGAACTAACAAGCAAAATAAGATTAAATGATATCAAGCATCCGGGGACAAAATTCCAACAGTTACTGACTAGTCGTACAAGAGAGAAGACTGTTTCAGGAGAAACACACATGCCAAGCCCGTTCCAGCACAACCAATGATAGACCTAATCGCAAACGTACGAGTAGACAGGCCCTAGACTAACCCAAAGGCATGACCCATTATCGTACGCAAATCCTTAGCTATAGGTTTTTTTTAAAAAGACCTCGAATGAAAAGCTGCATATCATACCAGGAACATATGAAAGTGTTGGAAACTGTAGTTATGGGTGCGCTCTCCTCTCATCTGTTGCTGTAGTTACGAGTGACATCTCGTGACCACTTACGTCACCCCCCCCTGTTCCCTCTTAAATCTTCGCTTCTCTTTTCTCTTTCTCTTCCTTCCTTCTTCTTCTTTTTCTCTCTCAACAGTCTTCTTGTTTAATAAGTATAAACAAAGCTTTTGCTTTCTCCGGTGACCACTTTGCCTTTGAACCTGTGGAACTACTCGCTTGCCCTCCTCTGCACCCGATAGTTCTCAACAGAAAGTACTTGTATACCATAGTTTTGTATGTTATTATTCATAATGTGTATTGAAGCTATTGCTATTGCCTGAGAGGTGCCCGCCCACCGGACTTGAAACGGTTGCCATCTTGAATGCTACCAAACCGATGCCTTATTAGCCGATCTAGGCTCATATAGAAAAACCATCTAACTTAGCACCATACTCTACGACAATCTTCCCACAAGAGTTCTCCAACTGCTCGAGATATTTTGGATTTGTCCAAAATTAGATGCACGGGTAGAGGGATGAATGTAAGGTTAGAAATTGGCTAGAACTAAAGGATTTTATTGACCTGCAATGGCAATCTCTCTACGAACACCCGGTAATGACGAGTAAAGGTTATGGGTGAGGCACTCTTCCTGGGTATCGCTCAGTGGGACCCAACCTCTATCTCGCATATATCTTCCAACAAGGGGGCGGATTTTCCATGACCCCACTAACCTTTGGCCGTGCACGGTAAAATGTGCTTCACGGAACCATCTCTAACTGCGGTGCTTTACATAGGAGTGTGCGGGGGGGAGCTATGTGGGAAGTGAAACGACTGGGAGGTGCTTATATTCTGCGCACTCGTACGGGTAATTTCCTGCAAGGCGTTGTAATATCGACGGCTGCATACCACCAAAACCCTTTTGCTCATAGCTCATTTACAAAGTTTCGGCAATTCGGGGTACTTTGCAGTGCGCTCTCTGCTCCCTATTGCCCCGGAAACATATCCCGTGGACTGACGAGAGATGCCGGTTTCTCACCTTCCGTTTACTGGACGGTGACTCTAACCTGTGGACAATGGCCTTTTCCATAAAGACAAAATCCCTCTTGATATTTTATAACCTTTTCTTTTTTAAGCAAAGCCACTATGCCACGCCTAGATTAGGAATGTGGGGGATCTGCATGCCCAGTATATCCACAGGACGGCAAGGACGGAAATTAGGCGGGAGACCCAATCAACCACGCTGGAAGATCGTTCTCGAATCCCGCAGCAATCCCTATCGATCGACCAACAGCCACCACGGGCATTTTACTCTCGATACTTGGATATCCACCGCTCGTGTCGGGTGAACTAACCATGGGCTTCTATCTCTCATGCCCTCGGTCCAAAAAAACGGTGATCGGGATCCAGCCTATCCAGAGATTAGCTGTTGTCATTATAAGGTTTTTTATTTTTATTTTTAGCGTTCCCACTCGGGAATGGTGCCATAGTCCATTAATTCTCCTCAATAAGCTCTGCTAAATCCTGGAATATTATTACCTGTCATTTTTGAGTTTTGTCACCTCTCTGAAGGAATCACAAAAACCTTTCAGCTAAGAAACTCGCATAAACGTTTTTCCACCCGACTGGGGGTCTTGGTCATGGCGCAATCTCATGCATTGTCCGTGCCCTATCCGCTCTTATTAATAAACCCGGTACTCGTACAAATCACCATACCGGTATTTACTCAATGCTGGAACGGATACCGGGATTAATGATGAGGGCAGAAACATTTTTAATTTTCAGCTTAATCACCTGTATATAATGTATAATAATATCTGTTTTTGTTCGCTTCCTGTTCAGACTAAATCATGTACTATGAGGCTCTTGTATGGCTAAAACACCCCCTGCAAATCTGTGCGCCTCCGTGCAAGCCCAGTCCTTTCAACAAACATCACGACGCGACGAGGATTAGTTTGTGCTACCCTCTTCACGTGTTGGTGCTGCAGCGCCATTATTTCGCATGTTTACGTGTAGATGTCAATTCTTGTGAGATTGTATTGTGCAAGTACCCGAGTATTAGTAATCCCTGTCACATCCCTGCAACTTGTGGATTTGACGTTCGCCTGGAGGTAAAAACCTCGCGATTGTCCCAAAGTGAGCGCAACGCTATACTTTCCACGACGGATGAGCCAACCCGGGAGGATGAGACCTCTTACAGTTGGAAAGTGCACGAGAGGTATATAGTAAGCACTACTTAACTAGAGGATATTCTCTCAACAGCGCATCGCATCTCTTGGAGCATTTTTCACATTCACATCTCCGTCCGTGGAGGAAGAAAGATCTATCGTATCTATCACCCACCAATGTTGGCTGCCAGTGCTCCCCTCCTGGTCCTCACTCTGGATTTAACATTGTCCGCAACTAACATCCTACCAAGATGCGCCGCATCCATAATACTGCTCCCCCGCCACATCCACTCTAGCAAAATCACCACGTCTATACCACTAACCCCCCTAGTCTTAACCTGTCAGCTCCTCTACTGCCTCATCGTCTTCCCTAAGCTCCCCTCCGCAGCCCGACACCTCCTAGAGCCTACCAACCCCAGCCTCCCCATGGGCACCCCCGCCATTACCCCAAAATGCTGTCTAGAACCCGACAAGCTGTCTAGATGCGCACGATTCTGAACAGCGGACTGCTCCAGTTAATACTTAGGGACCCCCAACATCGGGCGGACCTTCCCCACAATGCATGGTGCCGAAGGGAGTGCTACATACGAAAAGCTACAGATTCATCAAATCGCCACTGGTAACAAATGATATGGGTAACATTCTACGGGCGAAGCAGCTGCTGTTCGTGGAGGGGGCAGGGCACGAGGTGTAGGGGAGGTTGCTGCTGCCGGTTTTTTCGTATGTGTGTATTGAGAGATTGGTGCCCGGTTTTTGGCCTAAGGGGGTAGAAATCACCAAGACAGTGGCAAAGGTGGTGCGCGCTTCCCGGACCGGCGCTGGCAGTGGCCGGGGGGAGGGGGTGGTGTTGGAGATGGGGGGAAGTGGTCCTCTTCGGCGACGCTAGATATAATCTGTTCTTCCGGCTTTGGCTATGAATTCCGTGCGATAGGGACTGCTTTCATAAGCGGGAGCAACAATACGGGAGGGGGGTCTAGCTTTGGATTAGGCGCATACAAGCAACAGGTAAGAGGTATCTGGGTGCTAGGATTGGCAAAATATACAGCTAATTATCTATCCGTATCTGACCGCCCATACTAACGGTGCTCAAATATTTAAGTGCCTCTTGCCTGCTACCTGTACAATACAGTCCTTAACACTAGTACTTACTACCTCGCTTTACTAAGAAAAAAGCTATGTACTGTATACAAGGCAATAAATAGGGAGAGGGGCAACAGCTGCCTTCCCGGGGTAAAAAAAAAAAAAGCAATTAACTTTTAATTTATATTCTTACTTTTAATAAAATATTTTTTTTAATATTTTATATTTTATTTTACTTTTTTTTTTCTTTCATATTTCTTTCTTTTACCAACCCCCCGTCCCATTTGCTTCTGCTACCCGCCGATCGCCAACCTTTAAGGTCTAGAGTCGGATTCTACCACCTCGTAGCAGGATTGTTAAACCCCACAGCCCTATTGATGAGGGCCAAGTTCTTCAATCTCCCAGTTCCCATAGGGCAGGATTTTTTAGTTCTCCTGCCCTACATGACGGATCGTTCAATAATAACTGATTGTCAGCGTGGATTGAACTCCTGGGCTCCCGCTAATTGCGCAGGAGTGTTAACCACTGCGCCAGCTGGGTATTTCATGAAAGGTAAACCTGGGAACTAATATTTATCCTACCGGAAGCTCGGCTTTGGGATTTTAATGGGTGGGTAGTGTGACTCTTCCCAAGTTGCTGGTAGATTTCAACGGAGGTGTTTCTTATCCCTTAGGTGTTTAATGAGAGATTCTCCGTGGTTTAAAACAGAATCAGTGCTTTGTGCGCTTGTTACTCCCCCACTTGCTCCCATGTGTATTATCTCACTATAGCCTTCTGCTCGTTCTAAAGTTTTATGAAGGCTTTCTTCTTTTCTGTTATTTTTCTTTTCTTTCTTTTTTTCTTTCTTTCTTGCTTGTATTCCGCCCGGGTACATATATAGAGATGTAGGCCCACCCCCAAGGTAGCGATTCCACCCGCGATGATCCCATCCCGCTTTGCGTAGCCCCTCCGGCAAAAGCGAGCCCCCGATATCCTGCACGCGGCATCGATTATTGGACTTATAACCGCGCAACTCTTTTCTGCTAAATAATCTACCCTAGCTACCTCCTCGGACAACTTCTAATACAAAGACATCCCCTATGATACTAAAATCGAGCACCTATACCGGCTCGCACGGGGAGTCTAGTATGCACGACCGAGAAATAGCCCTCCTAGCCGCGGAGGATGAAGCCACAGCTAGGTCAATGAACTAGGACATACTCCTTATCCCAGCTCGAGAACAGACACATCCACGCCGCATTCTCCACTGGCCTGCCGACGACCATCACATACGACCAGGCCCGGTCTGAAGTATCCCCCCACATCCCGCCCGGGACGCTTCGCCAGGACCTCCCCCTCGGCGTGACGCCGTACGTGGCAGCTAAGGATATGAGCCTGGACTGGGCGCTCGTGCTAATCCACGCGTTCGTCGTACTCCCCCCAGCTCCCCATCCGAGAAAGACAATCCCGGGCCCTCCCTCTGAAATACTAGCACTGTCTTTTCACCCCCGAAAAAAAACACAACGTTTCGCCCACAGCCAAGAGAACAATACTCTAATTCCGAGGTGGGAAAATCTGGCCCCCGGATATGATGGAAAATTTAAGTATTTCTCCGAAAACACACCAGACACTCGCCAAACCGCAGGATCTTATCTCATGTCAAGGGACAGCCATGCAGATGGCCTGCGTCGTCTATAATCAGCTATAAATATCCTTTTAGGACCATGCCAGGGTAATCATCCTAAGGGACTTGTTTGGCACCGCAAGAAATCATTGGGTGAAACGTTGCACTTCCGCCGGGATAAAAAAACATTGCCAGTACTCTACCGGGAGGGCCCGTAATTGGCTTGTATGGAATAATTTTTCCTCCCCTCATTCGCGGTATACGGGTGTGTGGCGCTATGGAGCACCGACGCGGGGCTCAGACCCTGGCGGTGGACAGGCGAGGAGGATGGGGTGGCCGCTGCCCAGGGTAATTGTGAGTTTCCCACACTCTTGAAGGGATCCAGGGGGTGTATTTGGAATATGTTTGCCGAAGTGAAGTTTGCGTGTCTGCTTCCGGCCACGGTTGGAAGGTTAGTTTGAGCAGGATGGGAAGATGGGGGGGGCTGTTAGGGGAGGCGCACGGTGAAACACCGGGGGATATGCCCTTTGCGGTGAGGGAGGTGGCTTGAGGTGAGCCCTTCGTTCATTTCGTGAATATTGCTTGCCATTAAGAGATGAGGGTGGGAATACATGGGATCATGTACGATCACTCGACCTCTTCTCCTCTGTTACTGTTGGAGCGTCCTTCCATATCCAGCACGGTCGGCTATGAGGGAGTACGTCAGTCGATAAAGTGGCGGGTGAGGCCGCGAGTGAGGCCGCGTGAACTTTGGGAAATTGTGGCTGCTTTCCTTTATAGATAGCCGGGGATGCCCCCCCTTTGTTTTTTTCTAAAATTAGCCACAGTCGTTTCAACAGTTACTGTTGAAAATAATGGAGGTGGAGGTAATAATCGGCGACGAAGGTTTCATACAGCGGAGTGGAACGGCTCAAGTGAAGACACATGGTTTTTGCTAAGCGGTGAAGTTCATGATTGACTGTTGGAGGTTAAGAAGGGAAAGGTATTAGGAAAGGTTAAGAGCAAGAAGTGAAAGACGAGGCGAAAGAAAGACATGAAGGAGGGAAGAAAAACGGGTAGGAGAAATTTTTTTACAGCTTGTGCGTCCCTTCACTAGTAATTTACATACATATACCGCTGTGGCCTCCGAGTCAGGATCATAATGAGTGAGAATAATAAGTGGCAGCGGTAGACGGTGACGCAAGTTAAAGAATTGTAATAATAGATCGCGAGTCATGGAAGAGGTTCCTGCGCTCCCTGCTGTATAGCTAGGGCAGAGTAGCTTCCTCCTTCCTCCTGACAGGTTACTTACCGCTTGTTGCAAAAACCGGGACGAAGACGGCAGTTATGACCAAAATGCATATTGTCACTGGAACGCATGGCAGCACGTGCCTTGCGTACCAGGGTTTACTGTTAGCTTTGCTTTGATTAGCCTCGAGGTCCAGAGCTGATGTTCCGGTTTCTTCCTGAGCAGGCGGTATAGCTAGAGATGCTTCGGAGCGGGGCCGCGGACCTGGTTTAGAGGGATGTGGCCCCTCTACAGGCTCCCCCGCCGCCTCCCCATGTGCCTCGTCCGGAATTTTGCTAGCCAGTTTTGTCATCTCCAAAAAATCTTCTCTCTCAAGGGCCCTCCCTATTTCCAATGCTGTCACCTGGGCGTTGTTCTTGATGGTCGGATCGGCGCCGTTATCCAGTAGAAGATTTTCTATATCTGGATGATCGAATTGAACAGCTAGGTGAAGCGCGGTATTACCAGCATTATTTTTCCAGTTGATTGCCCTGAGGTGTGTGCTGTCCTTTGATTTTGCGAGTTTTTTTATCGTGCCCTCCAGCATACGCGCATGGCCGGAAATGGCTGCATCGTGTAGCAGTGTGTTGCCATCCTTGTCAGGTGCCGTGAGGAGGGATAATGCAGCCCTATCAATCAAGATTCGCCATGCGTTGGACATGAACTCGGCTGCTAGGCGTAGCAGTGACCGGTTGCTGCCTGTCACCTTTGTGAGGTCTGGGAGGGTCTTTTTAACCAATGGGAGGAGTCCTAGACAAACTGCGATACGTGTTGGTGTCTGGTCTCCCGCCAAAACCTCCATTCTCGGATCCCCGCAGAGCTTAATCCAGGGTTTTCGTATCACATCGCTGGTTTCGAAGAACTGCCCCTGTAGCCAGTCGTCGGTAGAGTCGTCCCACAGTTTCTCCGAAATCGGATAGCTCTGACGGGCATGTATGAGCCAGGATTCGGATGCATATCTGAGATATGGCCACTCGGTAACGGCTCCTTGTGGGTCTTTCCGTGCCTTTCCCCAAGGGGCCTCTGTGGCCTCTTTCTGTGGCAGCTGGGTAGCTAGATTTGAGCTTTGGCCCTCGGATTTGCTGTGCCGGTTGCTGTCTTTTTCCTTTGGGAATTCCTCAGGGTCTGCGAATGCATGGTGAAGGTACCGGAAGCACTCCCAAGAAATCTTGAAGTCTGCCTCACTCTTCGGAAGCACAGGGGGGACGTCCTTGCGATTTTCGTTGAAAAGGTATTCTACTACGGTATGATGGACAATGGATACAGTTGTGTCGGTAACCCGGAGAAATCCCATGGAGGACTGGACGTACCCCTTGACTTCCCCCTCTGTTGACTGAATTTTGGTGCTCGCTTCCGCATAAGAGGGCTCTGGTCCAGTTTTTCCTTTTTCCTCAAGACATGCCAGAATATAAGCGAATTCGCCAAACGTGAGTGGGCGCAGGGCGAGTGCTACACTCTGGATTGTGTTCAGGACTTTTTCCGGTCGTTCCGAGAGAGAGAGTAACATTTTTCGGTATACCTCTTGAAGCCTTTGTGGGGGGTTCTCTAGATAGGAATCGAAATCAGGGCCTGAGCTTTTGCATCTAAGATTTTCGATCACCAACGATGCCCAGAGGAAGACGCCCCTCGACTTCTCCCAAAGTGCTTTCGTTACTTTCTCCTTCAAAGCATCATCCCACCCCCCCAATGAATCCACTCTGCGTTCGATGAAGGTTTTCACATCCTGTTTCATAGAATTGTTCATATCAAGGTTGATCATGGTATATCTACAAAGGTTATTCGAAACGTGGGGTACGTTCCGACTTGAGAGAAATATTTTGACCTCAGAGATATCGGTGAGCTCCAGAATTTTTCCAATCAACTCTTCGCATAAGCTCTCCTCATACCCATCTATGCCGTCGATGAAAACGTATACGGGATCTGTCTGGCACTCCCGAATTGCCTTTTTTAGAACCCTCCACAAAGAAGTTGGGTTCGTGAAAAATCCATTCCCTTGGGCTTTAAGTTCTTTCTCGTAATCACCGAAAAGGTTCCCATCCTGCTGGAGAATGCCATACAGTAGGTCGTTGGCTACTTTGGCAAGCCCGAGTTGAGATGACGCAACCTCATCGGTAGGTATCCCGTTCGTAGAGAGTTCGGGCGACGCGAAGTGGGAAACTAATTTAACCCCTTTAGGATGATCACCATGTCCGTTGACAAATTCCGCAGCAACCCGTTTGGCCAACATAGTCTTTCCCGTCCCAGGGCCACCGCAAAGCCAAAGAAGCCTTGATTCACTGTTCTCTTGCCACTTCCTATACCCTACTTCTTTGAAAATCCATTCTCCGAGCTCACCCTCGGGCAGGTTAGCCTTGTCGCGGAGGTGGTCAAGGTCAATTTCCGGGCGCGGCACTTTCCAGTTGCTGCTCATCAACTCTTCAAAGGTTGCTACACGAATTTTTAGCACGATATTTAAAACAGAGACTGGCAATGAAAGAAGGAATACAGGGAATATATGAAGGTTCTTGTAAACCAAGATGATTGATGATAGTTGTTGTATTGAAGCTGTGACTACCGCCTGAGAAGTGTCCGCCACTTGAACTTTGGGCGGTTGCCATATTCAGCGCTTCCGAACTAACATGTTAGCCAATCTGGACTCGAGTAGGAAATCATCCTATGGCTATACTTTGTAACAATCTTTCCACGAGTGTTCTCCCACTGCCGGAGCTGTTTTGAGGACTTCGAAATCAGATGAGGATGAGGAGGGGTGAATGAAGGGTACAATTCCCGAAGAAAAGGTGGAGGTAATAGTATTGATGCGGTAAGTGCTCGAAGATAAGGTAAGTGTGGTAAGGCGTCGGCAGTTCGCCTTCGGTTATGGGAGAGGAAGGCACCGCGAGCACGGCCTTCAGTTGTGATAAAAAAAAAGGAACTCACACGATGCCTTTCCAAGAGAGGCAGCTACTGCACAGTGCTGCCTTCGTGCATGGTACTCGTGTCGAAAAAGTTTTTAAATAGGACCGCCATTGCATAATAGCCATAGGATTTTGGTGGGATGCGCAGTCTGTTTTACAAAGGGTAGGCAGTGACGAGTATGGATGGTGGATGAGGCATTCCTCCGGTGAATCACGAAGTGGAGCCCAATCTCGATCTCGGATATCTCTCCCAGCCAGAAGGCAGATTTTCCATGACCCTGGCAACTTATGGCCGTGCGCCGGGGTAGGTGATTCTTGGAACCATTTCAAACCCCGGTTGGTTGCGCAGGCGGGAGCGGGGAGAGACAAGCGAAAAAGAAAATTACGAGGTGTCTCTTAGATTCTGCATAATAGTAATGGCCGGAGGTTATAAAACGGACTGCTTAAGATCTGGTGAATTTTTTGGCCCGCATGCAGGAGCAGTTCGTTTTTCTAAAACTTACCCCATGGACTAACGAGACGAGCAGATTTCTCTCGTTCAGTACACTTCACGCGTCCGAGTTGAACCCTAACATGCTCACCTAGTAGTGATCTCCGACTAACTGAGTTGACGCCTCCAAACCTCTAAGCTGCTTGACGCAACTCCCTATCATAGGGGATGAGCTGTAGCACACGGGTTAAATAGACACTTGCGAGGACCCGGGAAGCTCTTCCTCAGACCACAGCTCATTAAAAGTATTAATTATTTCATGAAAAGCTTCTAAGGGTGATACTGTACCTCAAAATAGAGAACAATAATTTCTAGGGCGAGACACCATGTCATATGAGTATGGGGTGGCTTGCCAGGTCATGAAGCGAAACCAATTACGCAATATTGTTTTCCTTTTTCTGTCGTGGATTATTATAAATTTTGTTGCCCTGCATGGGTTCACTATTAGCTAGGCAATGTCTACTATATGGGGGTGTCCGGTTTCAACTCGGCTGTGTGAATACTTTACTCTACGCTGTGGAGAAGGGACCTAACTTATCGGTAGAAGGGAACACCTGATATTTTGTGATTTTTGTTAGGCAAAGTCACTGGACTACGCCCGGATCAGAGGAACGCGGAATCCAGACCTCGCATCTGATTATAGGATAGCCGCGATGGAAATTCAGTGGGAGATATACTCAACCATGCAATAGTCGATCCTGATCAGATCCTATCTCCTAGACGACTGAACCCTTAGAAACCTTTGTGCTGCCCCTGTGAGTGTCTTAGACATAGCCGATAGCCAACCTCTGTTAGCGATTGCGAGATCGTATCCATGCAGACTTTAGACTACATCTAATATTAGCCATATAATTGCACCTATCGCACGGTCCTCACTGGGGACACGGCGAGACCGGGTTTGTGATGAACAGGGATCTGAAACAAGTAGATTTTGTTATCCTGCTACGGTATTGGCACAATCGATTGGGCAGCGCCCCGGTAAAGTCGATCTCTTAAGACAAGCGAGTCTGGGGCCCAATAGGATTTATTACAGTTGTCACCTAATGAAACCACCAACCCGTGCTTATGTGCGCCAACCCGACGCCATTCAGCATATCGTAGCACATCTAGAAAGTATTAATACAATCCACCGCAGACACCCGAACGCATTTGAAGACCACCGGCTAGCAGGGGCTTGAGGCTTCTTGACAGCAGTTAAAGCGATCCTCCTATTCCCCTTTGTTCACTGCTCCGCTTTCTGGGGAGTTTTTGTTTAAAATGGTGATTAGAACTGCTGGAGGCGCCCTGGGTGCGGGCACGGGGGGGTTGTGGGGGGCGGAAAGATGTTAGTTAAGGTTGCGAATAGGAGAGAAAGCGAGAGGGAAATAAAAGGGAAACCTCAATGACAGGACGCGGAAGCGAACATGGGAGGGTAACTTTAATGTAAGCTACGGTAGCATGGAGAGTAAAATACAACCGACGGCACCCCTGTTGGATACGCGATTACAAGTACCATTTCCAACAAGAGCCCTGCTCAGAGATACTCAATTTGTTGAGTTAATACCGTACTGTACCCGAGTGCTGTGCTAGTACTTTAGTGAATTCGCTTGTTGTCTGCCAATTACCGCCAAGCTTCATCGTGGCCTCGAGGGAGACTATATGCACATCATCGTCACTGAAGAATACTCAGGCTGCACCTTAGTCACCTCTGTCTTAGACACTGGCGGGGGCAGCACAAATTTTTTCACGGTTTCAGCAGTCCACTCGAGCAGGAGATAACAATTTCTGCAACTGACAGCCGCCCCGCCAAATTTTCTCAAGAAATTTTATTCCTAGTGCTGTACATGAATAACTACGAATCATCCCTGGTGAGAAGGGCCTACTGGAGTAGTAGCCGTAGCGACCGAGCCTTCAAACCCGAATTCCCGATAGCGCAAGAAGAAAGATATAATAAAGATACCGCTAAATATCGGTATGAAGTTCAATTTCAATTATTAAAAAGTCTTTTTCTTCTTTAGCACTCCCGTAAGTTAGAGGCTATCACACACTTTCACTAACTATCCTCAAAGAGTTCTCCCCAATGCTCACACAATACCTGTCGTTTTTGGGTTGAGCCATTCACCCCCGACCGGAGAGAGAGTTTTTCGAGTGGCAAGTAGAGAGTTGACTCGCCAGTTTGGTATGCAAAGAAACCCTGCACACTAACCTCTTAGTTCTCGGAGCTTGAATGAGCCTTTTCCACTCTGGGGCTGAATACTTCTACCCGAGCAGTGTGGTGGTTTATGACCGACTTACCTGTCGTGCTGAATGCCAACTCTCGACGCTAAGGAAACCCTTCGCATTGGTCTCAGGCACTACAAAAAAAATACACCTCAACCAACCCACAATACAATCGCCCAACACCCAAATACACACCCTATCTAAATACACAGTCCCTATTGATTCACTTGGGGGCTAGGATTACTGAGATCGGACCAATCGGTAGTGAACTGTGTATTTAGAAGCAGTGTATATTTGGATGCTCTGCGATTGTATGGCTAGCACCCAGTTTGAGCCTCAAAATATTGCATAGATTCTTGGCGGCTGCAATGCAGAGCCGCAGTCTTCAGGGGCCAACTACAAGTAATTTCCCGCAACCCTAACCTTGACGATTTACCCTTTTCCCCCTCACATCATCTACGGTATGCAGTTTCGCCGCGGGTACAGTTAGGACTGTAGAGTCTGTGGGCAAATTCAAAAAGCTCTTGCAATTCGCTAACTTACCTGCGGGGGGTCTTAAGGAGGGCTAGTGCGTTCCAGTCATAAAACCAGCCTTCCGGATCTTAGATCTCATTGACTAGTATACCTAGTTCTAATAACATATCAAGCTAAATCCATCTTGGGCTGACTGAGATGGTGAATTGTAAGGGTTTCTACAGCACCGGCGTTGGGCCTATTTAGATGGCCGTTCTTTGAGATTATGACTCTTATTACATCCCTGCAATCTCTGAGATCTGATGCTCACGCGGGAGACAAAAATTACGGGGGTTACAAAAATTGTGCCAAAGTGAGCGCAGCGCCACACCTTTCGCGGGAGAGGGGCTGGATTGGCTGAAATGCGTGGATGGGGCATCTTGTGGTTGGAAATGTTAAAGTATGCTATTGGTTTTGAAGGGTACGGCAGTGCTGTAGGTCGTTCGGGAGGATAGGGTGTTGTTAGAGTGCTTTAGTGGTTTAAGGAGATGATTGTGCCGAGATGCCTTTCCATTTTATCGCGGGGATTTGTGGAAGGATGTGCACATGTTGAAGAATGTAGGCCTGTGGATAGGTGTCGAGATAGGTGTGGTGATTGATAGAGGGTTCAGGATGTGTCACTTCTGTCTCATTTATTCACCTATCTTTACCGTTAGTCTAGTTTCCGATGAATGTGAATGAAGTTGTGGAATCTACTGTACAATCTTCAGCATAGGTACAGTAGTCCCTCCCAGATCGTGGCCATCCTATCCATGAAATTTCCCTCTAGCCTCCTGCGGTCCCTCTCGCTGAAGGGAACCCATGGCATCCCGCACGCAAGGTCTATTCCGAGACTGTGCTGGTTGAGTCACTGACTCTAAAGAGTCTACGTTAGCCCCCCCCAAGACTCTGAATCTAAAGGTATCCTCTCTGTAATGCTGAAATCGAGCACCTACACGGACCCGGATGTGGAATCTAACAAGTGCAGCTAAATTGCGACCTTCCTAGCCGGGGAAGAAACCAGATCTAGGACAATGGCCTGGGACATACACTCCTTACACTAGCTCGAGAATAGCATATCCAATTTTGCCTCAGCTTCATGGTGGCTGGGAATACGAGTCTGAACGGGGCATTCGTGAGGAAGGGAAGCCCACTGTGCCCTCCCTGTTGGCGGTAAAGAGATGGATGGAGCTGTGGAAAGCCGACTCGGAGGAGTTCAGGCCCTTTGGGGCCGCCAGGGCGGAAGGGATGGAGTGGTCGCTGCCGCGAGTAGTTGTGGGTTTCTCACATCCCTAACGGAATCTAGGGGGTGTATTGGGAATATATTTTCCAAGGTGGAGTTCAGGTTTTTGCTTGCGGCCATGACTCGGAGGTTGGAGTTTGAGCGGAACAGGAGGAGGGGGGTTGTTAGGGGGGGGGGCTCATGACCAAACCCCCGTCACAGCTATGTGCGTAGCTTTGGGTTGATTTTTCATTTATTCAGTGAATACTGTCTGTTATCAAGGAATGAGTGAACGGTAGAAAAGAGAAATAATGGCCGAAATCATGTGCGGTCACTCGACACCTTATGTGCCATGTCAAGTGGTAAATTAATTAGACAACCTCACTGTCACTGCACTTGGATAAGCTAAACAGAATACTATCGCAGCAGTGCAATGCAAATTGAATGGTCTTTTGCTAAAGATTGTAGGAGTGAAATGAGGGAATAAGGCCATCGGGGAATTCAGGAAACAAGTTAAACCAAGTTGTTAAATAGCGTAAATTATGATAAGCTGACAATCTCGAAATAGGGAACAAGCCAAAAAATGAGTGTCATAACATTCCCCTTGAACCCCCTTGTGCAACTGATAGTCAACCCACCCTAGCTATTCCATCAACTAGAGATATACCGCCACCCCAGTGGGCCACGGAATTCACCTTTCACATAACGTAACCAAGTAAAAATCCGCAGTAGCGCCAGGATCTAGGGCACATGCTGAATGAGACCAGTGTATAACACGCACATAGGACAGTAAAGCTAGTTAGCGGGTTGTGATAATAGATTGGGAGCCGGAGAAAGGTCCCCCACAGGGCTTTTCGCACCCTCCTTCTTGGTCCCCTACGTTTTCTCGTGGGGGTTAGGATATCCAGACTATCTCTTCTCCGGAGCCTCGCTCCCAATTCCGATGCCCAAATTTGAGCATTATTCTTGATGGCTGGATCTGGGCATTCTTTGACTAGAAGCTCGACTATCTCTGTGGAATCGAGTGTGCAAGTTTGTATGTGTGGTTGTGTGCGAGTCCATGCCCTGCTTGCGATTATTGCCACGCGAAAACAACCACCTCTCCTACACTTTCACGTAACCATGCCCACAATAACAGCAGCAACGCTTTACTTAATATACATCCGGCCAGAGGTCGGTGGCCGCTTGCACTTACAGTAGTTATTATGATCCTACCTACTGTTGAAGGATTTAAGATATGCTAACATCTGTGGTAAAATTTTCAAGAAAATTGTAATCTGATTCAAGTTTCTTCAATGGATTGCGCATCGTATTAGTATTAGAAATATATGATTGCATAAACCTACAATCATAATTGGTACCTAATTAGGTACTAGCTAATTTCAAGGATAAAAAAAACCCTATGGCTCAAAACAGGCTCATGATAGTATATCTATATCGGAATGTATTTGGATTTCATGAATATTCACTTTTCCCTCTCTGTGGCCACAGTTCCGAAGGCACGGAGCAGCTGGGGGCCTTTCGTATGCACAGATACTTCTTCTTGGCTTGCCGAATTTTACTGGTAGAACGTGTAAAAATTGTTTTACGAAACTTTATTTGTGTATTCAGTGTGAAGTTGACAGGGAAGAACTCCATTTAAGGCTGATTATGTCAATGTTGGGGGTGGGGGTCGCACAACAGTAGGCGGTGGAGTAAGCGAATTCACTTGGAACTTAGGCACTTTGCAGGAAAGATATAAAAATGCAATTTCGACCGCTTGCTAATCCACGCTTTTCCCAAAAAACCAAATCCAAGATGCATGAGTAAACATAAATAACACTTCCTAATCCTTCCACAGCTATCTCTGTACTTCCCCACGCACCCTTATTTCCTCCGTACACTCCCGTGATAATAAAGGGAAGATATTTTCCTTATCCCCTATTGTTAAACAATCTACCCCGTGCCCGAACCATCTGAAAAGCACTTGGATAATCTGCCACTCCTGCAGCTAGCAAAGCCAAAGGCATTCTTCTAATAGCTTAGGAGAAGGTTTGCACTCTACCGTTCCTTATCTAGGGTAAGAAATTATAGGGCGTGCAGGTATCATGGGTGTGGTATGGTAAAAAAGGAACAAGCAAAAGCAGTATTAACTCAACCAATTGAGAATGGCGGGGCAGGGATCTTATCCCCCAGGCTTGGAAAACGGGTTATTCTGCCGGCTCCACATACGCCTCTTCGTAACCCGCTTCTTGGCCTCCTCCTGCCTTTCTTGACCCGTTTTAAAATATCCAAACTATCTCCTCTCCCTAGGATTGCTCCCAGTTCTGATGCGTTCAATTGGGCATTGTTCTTGATGGTTGGATCAGCGCCTTCCTTGACGAGGAGTTCGACTATCTCCGGGTGATCGAATTGAAAGGCGAGGTGAAGCGGGGTGTTGCCGGAGTGGTTTTTCTTATTGATTTTATCAATGTATGCCGTGTTCCCTGCGAGTACTTTTACTAGTGCCTGTAGCATAAACAAATGGCCGAAAATGGCTGCGGCGTGTAGCGGTGTGTTGCCGTATTGATCTGGGCTAGTAAGGAGGGATGGTCCGCCCTTGTCAATCAAGATCTTGTATGCCCCGGATATGAACCTGGCTGCTAGGTGTAGTAGTGGACAACCTCTGTTCGACCCCTTTGTATAATCCGAGAGAGTCTTTTCTACTAGGAGAGTGAGCCCCAGACAGACCGCGATGTGCAATGGTGTTTTCTCCCCCACCAAAACCTCCATTCTCGGATCTCCACAGAGCCTAATCCAAGGATTTCGTATGACATCGCTGGCTTTAAAGAACTGATACTCCAGCCAGTTATAAGTAGAGTCGTCGCCGAATTTGATCTTTGAAATTTCAATGCTCCGACGCACATGAGGGAACCGGGATTCTGCTGCATATCTGAGGCATGGCAACTGGGCGGCAGCTTCCTGTGGATTTTTCCGTGCCACTTCCCGGGGTGTCTCTCCTACCTCCTCTTCCTGGTGGTATCTCCCCAGACTTGGATCCCGAGACCCAGCGCGGTGCCCCCTAATGCCCCCCCTCGGGGGATTCGCTGGGTCTTCAAGGGTATGGTGAAGGTATCGGAAGCACTCCCAAGAAATTGCAAGGTCTGCGTCGCTTTTGGAAAGTATTGGGAGGTTGTCCTTGCGATTTTCATCGAAAAGGTATTCTATTGCAGTATGATGGACAATGGATACAGTTGTGTTGGTAGCCCTCAGAAATCCCATAGAGGACTGGACATACATCTTGATCTCCTTTTCTGATCTTAGCCGAATTTCGCTGCTTGTCGCGCGGCGGGGAGGCTGCTGTTCCTCCCTTGTCTTTCCCTCTATACATGCCAGGATATACCCTAATTCGCTAAATGTTAGCGGGCGCAAGGCGAGAGCCACACTCCGGATCATGTTTAGGACATCTCCAGATCCTCGCCCTGAGAAGACATTGCGCAGCATTTTTCGGTATACATCTTCAAGGCCTAATGGGGTCCCCCTCAAAAACTCATCAAAATCAGGACCCGAGCTAAAGAATGTTAGGCTTTTAATAGCCAATGACGCCCAGAGGAAGATGCCGTCCGACTTTGCCAGAAGGCTTTCCATTGCTTCCCCCCCAAGCTCAGCATCCCATCCCCATGCCTCCACCCTGCGCCTGATAAACACTTCCACATCCTCTTTTACAAAACTGTTCGTATCGAGGTTGATCTTGAAGCACTGGTATGGGCTATGGGGGAGATTGTTTGAGATGTGGGGTACGTCCCGACTGGAGAGAAATATTTTGACTGTGCTGCCAGGGATTTCCATGAGTCCCAGAATCCTTGCGATTAGGTCTTCATGTGACCTCCCCCCAACCCCATCCACGCCATCAATGACAATGTATATAGGGTCTGTCTTGCAATCCGTAATCGCACATCGCAGAACCTTCCATAGGGAACTCGGATTGGTGAAAAATCTATCCCCTTGCTTCTCAAGTTCAGCTTTGAAACCACCGAAAAGGCTTGGGTCCTGTTGGAGAATGCCATACAGTAGGTCGTTGGCTACTTTGGTAAGCCTGAGTTGTGACAGCCCCTCCTCATCAGCAAGGTCCCCGTCGGTGGGGAGTTCGGGTAAGGCGAAGTGGAAAACTAATTTAACCCCGATATGAGGATCGGTCCCTCCGAGAAATTTAGCGGCCACACCCTTGGCCAACATAGTTTTTCCCGTTCCAGGGCCACCGCAAAGCCAAAGAAGCTTAGATTCTCTGCTCTCCCGCCACTCCCTAAACCCAACATCTTTGAAAATCCATTTTCCAGTGCCACCCTGTGGCAGGTTGTGCTCGTCGCACAGGTGGTCTATGTCGATTACCGGTGGCGAGGCCCCCCAGCCATTGCGCGCCAACAGCCCTTCGAAAGTCGCTAAACTAATTCTTAGACATCTGTATGGAACGAAGATTGGCAATGGAAGACTGCCTACCTGGAACATGTGAAGGTGCTTGTGCACCGAAATTGTTTGTGATTTTTGCGTTTACATTATTGCTGCGGTTGTTGCCGGAGTACGACCCAGCGATCGAACATTGGCTGGTCTTTTTCCATAATTTCCCCCTAATGTCATTAGCCAACCTGTATTCGTGTAGAAAAACAGTCCGGTGCTATACCTTTTGACCATGTCCCCACAAGTGTTCTCTCACTGCTAAGAGATATGTTGTGGTCTTCGAAATTATATGTGTGGAGTGAGGGGGGATGAGGGAAGGATGAGGTTCTAGGAGGAGCGGAAGCAATCTTTTTAATACAGTGGGTACGGTGCTGTGCCTGAAGAGAATATCAATGTGCTAAGAGGCTAGAATTCCCTTCTCGGTTACCGGAGGGGAAAGCACTGCCAGCTCAGCCCTCAGTTGCGACTAAACAGAAGGAATATATAGTACATTCCTGTTTGTAAAGAATTGGTAACAAAACTGATCCACTCTCATTGTGCTCCATATTGCTCGACACCAACATACTGCGCCAGCCACAGCTACTGTACATGAATAGGCCAGTTTTGTCACAAAGAGTTTCCAAACCAGGGTGCACGGTACGCAGTGTCCCTCGTGGAGGCGCGGCTACTGCATAGTTGTGTACTGTACCAGGCTCTGCATAATACGGTAGCCGAACTCTGAGCTGGAGCATCGAAAATACAGACTCGGCAACAGAAGAAATCCACACTCACTGGGGTTTCTGCACAGAATGCAGAGGTTTGGCCAAACACCACAAAAGTGCGCCACAAATTTTGTCCCTCAGAAAGCCTTCAAATGAAATAGAATTACTGAGAATTTAGCATGTAAAATCGCTGAGCTCCTTCCGCCCCGCCAACCGCTGGCAGTGAGGAAACTAGCTAGAGCAGCTGCCATGTACTCGTCCCAGGGAAGTATTCGAAAATACGAGATTTCATCGAAGTCTTGGCGGATGCCGAGGGGGGATCACCCAATCAATGCCCTTGTTGCCGTTCTCACGATGGCTTCAAGTCTTTATTCTTACCTGGGTGGTTCATGTGTATTCATGCCCCGGGCTCGCTTTCTTTTGTCTGCCTATTGATACGGCCCCGACCTGGCACTTACTGCCACTCCCCGTTGCTTTGCCGCTTTGGTTTCGCTCTCTCGTCGCACTGTTCGGCCCTGGGTCTGCCGGCTGGGAAACAGTTGGTCGTATGGGTTGGTTTTTGTGCCTTCCTCTCCTCGGAGCGACCGTTCGGACACGCACACGCCTGATCCCCCTTTGCTTACGGTTCACTTGGTTCGCACCTTCCTGCGGTCTTTGCATTTTCTCCCCCGCTTTGGTTCGCGCAACTTGTTTTGCGTGTTTCCTCCCACGCTCTCCTGGCTTCGTGCTGGGCCCTCGATTTCCTCTGGCCCCCTCGGGGCATGCCAGGGACCCCGAATATCATGCCCTCCACTTTGGCCTTGGGGCTAATTTTGGTGTGGTGTGCGGCGGCACGGTGGGATTGGTTCGATCCCCGGTCTGGTGGGGGGCGCATGCAGCCATTGCAACTGTGTCTTCCTCCTGCCTGATTGGGTTCTCCGTCCCGGGTGGGTTTCTTATGTGGAGGAGGGTATGCGAGGTGGCTTTTAGGCTGCGGTAGTGATTATTTTTTTGGCATGTGTGGGGTAGCTGTGTCCCGTCATGATTAGTGCTCGGTTGGTTTGGTTTCGTGAGTGATTGTGAATCGTCGACAGTTGGGGTTTATTGGGCTGGGCGTTTTGGTTTTTCTTCTCTCTAGTGGGTAGCCCCTGCGGGGAATGCGCCTGTGGCCTTTGGGTTCCGAGGAGGAGGGAGAGGGGACGGGTCTGGCTCACACCTGACGGATGTGACACCGGTTTGCGGGGTTTTTACTGACTACAGTTAATTTTGCACGTGGTTGGTGTCGGTACCGGAGGCACTGGCGGGTAGGCGGTTGATGGATAGGCTGGCGGCGGGGCGGGGGATTTCTTTAAGGGGGGTCAGGCCGGGGGACGGTGTCCTCGGACGCGCTATAGTGTCATTTAGTTGATTAGCGTAGAATGAATGAAAAATAAGGTTAAGAAAATACGAGTTTTGAGTTTGTATGGGCGCTCAGACAATCCCAGGGGTTTTACCATAGGGTATATTTTTTGATCCCTGTTTCTCGGTAATTCTTGCCTGGGACGAGTAGGAATCCCACACAGAATGACTGTGGTAGTGGCAGTGTTTTTGGGCTCTCTTAGAAAATTGGTACTGAGAATTCCTAGAATGTTTTCTGTGATCTGGTGTTCAATTATGTGAACCTCTGTCAGGCTGTGCTACTTGTATCTAAAAAACCCCAGATCTTCCTGCGGGTAATGGTGGTAGGTGCCGTACTCGTACCACCTTAAAAGAAAGGGGAATGTCTCAGGTCGTCTGAATATACCTTCTAGGTAAGGCGGCGTTTTGTTCTGCAGGCATTTCTCCCGTCCCCGTCAAAACAGAAAACTCCGACGTCCTGCGGCAATTCCATCTTTCCCGGGATAATAGGGAAAGCACCTTTTGAGAAAGGCATTTCTTATGGAAACAGGGTGTGCCAGTTTACGTTGTCGCCAAGATCGTACATGTAAAGCGGATCACACAACCGAATAGTCGAGTAGACCAGATACGCTAGTTCCCTGCGAAAGAAGAGTCTATCGAACCCCCGACGCACTAACTAGAGCAAACACCGCTCGAGGAGGCCTGCACTGAAGCCGGTCAGGGGAAATTTCGACAGAATTTTTTTCCATTTTTCCAACACCCCCTGGTTTCGCGCCCTGGCAGTTCCAAGGTTCCTGCCGATTGTGTCACTGCGGGAGGCTCCAAAATCTTGCAGCATGTCTACAACGTGGCTCTCAGCTCAAAGTAAGACACCGGCTCAGGGCAAGATTTGCCCTCTACTTTCCAAGTGTGTTGTATCAGGGGGTGAGCACAGAAGAGCCGAACTCGGGCTTAACTAGCCAAAATAATGTGTGTGTAACCGTATGGAGAGCTATTATTGGCTCTATTTTTCGAGGAGGGAAGAAGTGGTGAGCGGGGAGAGGAGGGAGGTGGCTGAGGAGGAAGAGGAGGGCAGTGGAGAGGGAGGAGGGGTAGGAGATGGAGGGGGAGTTTGAGAGGCGTTTGAGGAATGACAGGGTGTATGATAGGTTTTCATTTGGTTTTTGATTTTGTAGGCAGAGGTTAAGGTAGACGAGGAATTGATTGATCCCACAGAAGCCCGAAGAGAATAGAGCTCTGTGGGGGATTCAAAATAAGAAGTCATGTGAACTCTTGGACTAGCTCGCCTCACTTAACATTAAACCCCGCTACTGCGGGTTAGGCAGGTTGACGTATATTATTATAATACTTGCACACTAGTACTTGTATGATACCCGGGGAATGTACTCGTACTACCGTGGGTGCCCATAAACCTGGATTGGCGGTGGCTTCCCTAGTTTAATAAAGTTGATTGAAGCCCTCAACTCCCAATTTCCACCCCCAGCTAGCCACCCCGGAATGCAGTGTTGCACAAAAGTTATACAGGTGCTGAGTTTAGAATCAGAGATATTTGTCAGAAGCTAACCGAAACCAATAGGCTGGATACTGCTGCTGTACTATGGTATGAGAGTTTTTGATACCCGTGGTCCCCTTGAGAGCAGGGTGGACCGAAATTGAAGGAGAAACAAACACAGCGATAGCTAAAGAGATTGGAAAAAGAGGTATTTCACGACAGGAAAAAGCGATGCAAGCCTGTCTATAGAGGACTTAAACAATCTCTCAAGAAGCCAAATACTTGATTTAAACAAGTGTAGGGTAGTGTAAAAAGCATTCTTCAGGAGTACCGTAAAAACTCGAATTGGCCCATGTGCTAGGACGTTGGAGTTGCCTCTCCTAGTAAGGTCTGATTATTTTTTCTTTTTTATCTGTCTCGGGGGCGGATTTTTGGTGTGTTTTTTGCCCCTTTTCCAGAGGAGGAAATTTCGGACTACATAGCACATGGGCCAATTATTCGAGTTTTTACGGTATATAATCCGGAATCTTAGGTTGAGTTGGTATCCCAGGTTGAGCTGAGAGGCACGTCATACGGGCGCCACAAGATTCCGGAATTGGGCGTAGTTACACAATCAGGAGGACATGGTTACTGTCTAACTGAGCTAAATTTACAAGCAGATTGGCTGCGCACATTCCTCAAACCACAACTAAAGAACAAAAACTCACAACCCCCCACCTCCCCTCCCTATACGGTACCCCAACCCACCCTCACAACTCTCCTCTCCCGTTCCACAGTCACGTCACTTGCAATGGTTGACATTCCGCTTCCTGGGCCCTTCTGTCCTCCCCCTTCCTATCCTTCGCCCTCTTCACCTTACACTTGGACACTTACTATTGTCAGGGCTCTTCGAAACAAGACTGCGCTTACATAGGGACAAACGGACTTTAGTGGGATGCAATAGCGTTCTGTTTTACAAATGGCAGGCAGCGACGAGAAAGGATTATGTGTGAGGAATACCCTCCCAAGTATCGCGGAGTGGAGCTCAATCTCTATCCTACGACCGCCCACAGCGGCATAAAATGATTAGAACTACCTCAGACCGCGACACTTCCCGTAGGACGGAGCGGGGAGAAAATTGGGAAGGTGAGTGGTGGGGGGATACTTAGATTCTGCCTACCGGTATTCGTAGTGGCCTGACGTTGTAAAACGGATTGCTATTGTATACCTCTAAAATCCTCAAGTTTTGGCCAATTTTTGGCCACCATACAATGGCAGCTCGTTTTCCAAAGGTTAGGCTATTATGAGTACTCTCCATTTCTCCAGAAGGGTATCGTATAGACTAACAAGACATGCAGCTTTCGCGCCTTCCATATTCCTTAACTCTAGGCTGTGGGTAAGGCCCTCTTCCACAAGAAAAAAACACTTGTGATTTTGTTAAGCAAAGCCACTCGCTGACGCCTAGTAGGGACGGGGAATCCGCTTGTCCCATCCCTCAATAGGTTAGCAGTGATGGAAACTCGGTGGTACCTAAACAACCACAATCCTACATCAACTCGTCATCAGGGTTCGTGAAGCATGTCTTACCTTGCGGCCCGTTTATCTATAGATGGCTAGCAGCTCGAGACGGTACCTACCATTAAAAAAAGGGGGGGGGCTCGACCGTCGGGAGTTTGTGGGGGTGCGCAGGCAAGTAGGTGGTGTCTACCCACACTACCGTGCTGTCCAGAGTCCGGTGGAATTTGCGAACCCACCTACGAGGCAACGTCACGTTTTGACCGTCTAGCAAACAAGGATTTAGGGCTGTAGAAATTAGGTAAAAACTTTTGCACCGTCTATTAGGAAATCGTGCCGGTTGAACACCGTCTAGTTTTATCACCCAAATTTTAGAACTAGACTGTTAGGTAAACGGGCGCTAATCTACCTCGCCGGGCGGCCAGTTCATAAAGTTGATCGCGACGGCCCGTGCTATTTGCACGCATCCAAGGTAATAGTCACAGTACCGCCTTCTCTTAATTCAACAAAATTAGTTGGTATCCTTGGGTCTCGGCTTAGAGCTGCCAAATTCAAGTTATCCTTGTATTTTCTCCCATGTCATTGCTCTGTGAATTGATCAAATATGCAGCTTTATTCTCATATATTTTCTCCCACCTTTTGTCCTAAGTTTTCTCTGATTTTCTTTCCACTACCATTATGTTGCTGTTTCTCTGCGTAAATAGTGGTCCTCTCTAGACTTCCCTGTTAGGATAAAATTCCCAAGTCTTTCCCTTGAGGTCCCTGGCATACGATTCAGCCATTCCACCTTCTACAACAGTTAGAATTCGTTTTGAAAAAAATTATCATGCTATTTCACGATATACAAGATTGCCTCCACTCCGGGCCTTGTTTGTAAACCTTCTGAATACTTCACTTTAAATGCATACCAATTTTTCAAAGCCAAACAAGTACATTGATATAGTGAGAAATATGAGAGAATGAGAATCTGACGAGTACAGAAATATAAGAAAACCAAATCCATCCAAGCAACCTATTCTATCGGTCAACGTTCTTTGATGTGTCCACTGTCGGAGGCGTTGGGGATGGTGCCGCTGCCCTTGTCGCTTGAGATCGTTGGCACCCATAGATCCCACAGTGAGGCAGGTGGTCGATAAGGTGACTTAATGGCCTGCCGTTCGGTGGCCAACGACTCCCCAATCCTAGGCAGGCTATTACACCTTGCGGCCTTGCACTTGCCTGCAGTCTCCGAAAGTTCTAAGACTTTGCCAAATGCGTAGTTGTGACTGCCTAGTGTTGCTTGCTTTCAATCCAAAAGGTGGGTACTCGGATATAGTTAACTATCATTCCCCGGAATTTTCATACCACCTGTTCACGGTACGGGCTGCTGCTTGTGATGGTCTGGTGCAGGGATGCGACAAAGCTAAGGAAGATTCAAAGAGCGTCATAGGGGAGAGCCGGGCATGGGCACTGATGGCCGGGGTTGAGTAATAAGGGTTGGGGGTGGGAGACGAAGTATCTGTGATATATGGTGACACCGTTTGAATTTGTGGTTTCTCTTGTAAATTCCCGCGCTCTCAGGATTCCACTGCCCAGAGCTCCTTGGCATGGAAGGTCCTAGCAAGAGGGTCCAAGGATTCCATATGGCTTGACATACGGTGATCGTTCAGAAGAGGGGGTGATTTCTCAAACGGGGTAGGCAAGAGTGGAAAACAGTGTCATAGACATTGTATGAGAACTTATAGAAATGGGGTGATAGGGTTGAGTAGATTCAGGGAAGACAGAAGATTGATCATGTATTCAGAGCTTTCCCTCTCTCTCAGTGGTCTGTCCAGTCCTGCTTCCCAGGCAGCTGCCCTGGCAGTTCGGAATAGTTATATGCTGGCCTGCTGGCGGAGAGATAATAGTGAGTATTATTGAGATGCAAGAGTAGTCTGCTGACTGAGATGCTGTTGCGAGATGAGGGTATCTCATATTATCATTCGTAGTATAGGGTATAATTTTCAGAGGATTATAGCCAGCTGGCTGAAGAGGTAATAGAAAGCTCAATTGGGGGACGAGGGTGGTCAGCTGACCAGAGAGCTTCAGCTCCACGCAAGCATGCAATTAACTCTCAGCCACATACTTAATCTAGTGGCCCCGCACATAGCCTACTTTGTTATAGTTCTGACAAGGTAGAATCAGACATGTGCTCTGAATCGGTACATCCACTGGGAGTGGGTTCTTTCATGCGGGTTGCGTTAGGTGGAGTGTGCACCGTTATCCTTCGACATAGCTCTAGGTATTGACATCCGATCAGTGAACTTGATTTGGATGCGAGTACCCTACAGAGCCTGCAAGAGTTGTGTAGAAGGGCAAGAAGGGCCACCGAAGACTGAGGGCAGGCGTGGAGGAGTGTGGACGTATGTGGTGGTCAATGGAAGGATAAAACACAGTGGGCGGAAGAATGATATCGTTGGTTTTATTTATACTCCTGTTGTTTGTCTCGGCTTCTATTGTTTTATTTCGTGACCGATTGCTCGCTGTAACACAATGTATCCCTTTATCTCCAGGAGAAACCATTTGGATATGCCCCTCGGATTGATCTAGGCAGTATTCTCAACCGTCCAGGGAACCGACAAGGCCAGATGGATGAGCTGCCAAGCCTCTTAGACTGGATGGGAAAGCCGAAAATGTCCTGTCCCTATCGGCAAACTTTAAAGCCAGAGGTTATTACCGAGGACGAGGCACCCAGCAACAGTAACTGGCAGGGGACGATGAGGGGTGATGGGGGACTGTGAGTGATGACTGAGGACAGTAGGCGACCACACTGACTGCAGGGGACAGTGGCCGACCGCGGCGGAATGTGGAAGACTGTCGGGCAATACCTGTAACGTGATGGAATACGCGAAACTGTGGGTGCTAGTGTGTTCTAGCGCAGATCAATGATCCCAGGGTTCCCATGTTATTTATAATAGCTATTCGGTTTGTCGATTCCACTGCGGGGTTGCGCATCACAAGAAACCATTGGGGATTCGGGTGTGAGCAGAGTTCTCCGTATACTAGTAAACCGTCCAGGCCCATCCAATTTGGGGCATCATAGTACCCCCTGGTGACATCAACAGCCCAACTGGAGGTATTCTGAGTGGGGTGTGGGGTGGGCTCCTATTCTAGCTCAATGAATCCAAAAAGCTGAAGTGAGATATTGCAGGGGTAACATCCAAGTGCGGTACGGAAGGGCAACATGTCCCTGACAGTTGAGAACCCTGAATCGCGGGGGAGTGACAACCGGAGGATGGAACACAAGGTCTATGGAAGCTGGAGGTGGTTGTAATGTTTGTGCGTCTCGATCGATCGAAGGATGAGGAGATAACCTGGTGTTCCCTTCTAAATTGTGTGATCACGATCGCAGTTATCGGAACTTTATTGGTGACAAACCGATTGGCTTAGCCGTATTGGTGAACAATGGTAGTCTGCTGACTGAGAAGCTGCTTCAGGATCTGGGTATCTAATTATATAACGTATGCTATTGGGTTTGATTTTAGTAGGGTTCTGGCCTGCTGGCAGAAGATGTAATAGAAAGGTAAATTGGAAAAGGAGGGTGGTCAGCTGACCAGAGAACTGCCGCAGTACCAGAAGGTCTTATTCAAATGCCTCCTGATAGTTGGTTGATGAGTTTGCCTGCTGGCATGGGGTAGTGAGAGCGGTAGAAGATATATAGGGAAGTGGTATTTTAGTGAGGGCGAGTCTGCTGACTAGGGGCCAGGGGTTATGAGGATCGGTACTGCAGTGCACCGCTTGAAAGACAGGCCCTTGTTTTAATTCCTGCATACTTTAACAGGAATTTGTATAGGTAGGAGTTCAGCGATCGGTAGATATGGGTTGGCTTAGAAAAGCAATGTAGGGGTTCGGACTTTGTATCCATGGCTGTTGCGGGAACAAGTGGCTTTGCAGTTGCTGGTCCTGTACTCCTTTGTAAACATGCTTGTTCTATGCATCGAATATTGAAAACACATCTCGAGTTTCCTATCAGCGGCTGACCCGGGTGTTCTCATGATGATAGTACTGTTGATGAACACCGGTGATCACTCCATCCTGATGTATTTTCCTTTGTACCCTTTCACATGTTATTTCTTGATGGTATATGATAGGATGGTTTGGATGGATAGCCAGTAACAGCGGGATATGGAACCGGAGATAAAAAGCACCGGACTGGAAGGTGGAACCGGACAGGAAACCGGAAAATAGGAAACGATGTCTGACCAAAAAGGGACTGGATCAGAATTTTGCCCTAAGTATCTCCGGATTGATATCCGGGAGAGAACATGGTAGCAAACTCTCTTTGAATTGTGCTTCACTCTTGACTTCTTTGAACTTCTGTATCCCTCCAGCGCTTTCTTCTCTCATTCAGGATTCGTAATACCGGGGACGTCTTGTAGCTGTGTCCTTGTGCTGCTCGTGGGACACCGTATTTGTCTGCGCATAAACCAGATGTCGATCAACCTGCACATAACCCAGGTACATGCACACCCCATTTCCATCTATTGTTCTGGCCTGCGAGTTTGAGACAGGCGCTCTGGATTGATACTGCAATTGGGAGCAGGCTCTCTGGATATGCCCTGGGAATTGGCACAGCTTCGGAAGGGATAATGCCGATTAGCGGAGGATATTGTGTGGGACGAAGTTTTCTTTGTGATAATTGTAGTGGATGATGGGTGGCTGGAGTAGAAGAAAGAGTGACTGGCATTGAAGCGGAGGCATGGGTAGAAGGGGGTGAGCTGCTATGGCGATTGATGGAAGGATGGACTCAGAGGGAGGAAAAGTTGTTTTCCGGTGTGGAGGGCAAGCATCGTGGGGTGGTGACTATCCCGGGACAGCCATGGGGTGGTATGTGGTGTCCAGCGGAGAGGATTGTAGTAGAGAGTGTTCTATCTCCCGCAGTTGTGCTGGGCGTCAGTGGTCGTACTGTGTGGTGGAGGTTTGATCTGGGCAGTTTGTTTTCGCGAAAATGCTTTCTCATTCCCCCATTATCGCGTTTTCAGTACAGATCGCATCTTGGTGGTCGGTTTCTGAGTAAATGCTAGTGCTTTCACTTCCAGGAAAGTCCCGAATCCCTGTACTCCTCAGAGCGCCCCTGGGGCTTTTACTCCCCGGAGTCCCAGCCTTTCCATCTGTTGTGACTATTCTCTCCCTGAGCTGGGGAGAAAGTGAGAAAGGAGAATCAGAGGGGTAGGGAAACGCGTGCCTGTGCGCCAGAACGTGACCAAAAAGCGTGAGCTGTAGCGAACAAGAAATAGAAGCTATAGGGAACAAAAACGCGAGTAGTAGTGAACAAAAAAGGCGAGCTGTAGCGAGCTTGGAGAAGAGAATGCGAGTTGTAGCGAGCATCGAGGTTCTCAACTCCGGGGAGTTGGTGGCTCTACCTAGGCAGGTGGCTCTCTGGTCCGTGCATAGAGTGCTATGACCTCCGAGTAACCGGACTAACGTTTCTCCTAAGACCCCCATGCAATTCCCCCGACCTTTGCCCAATTGGCAATGGGTTGTTCCAACCCAACATATAATTATTTATTCGAAAAAAATGCTACTTTCAACACATTTATTTCACCCATTTATGGCGCTCTGCCCTTCTCCTTGCTGATGTAGGATCTGGGTAACCACCCTGCTTGTGTTGTGGTGAGAATGCGGCGGCATTGAGGCTAAACCCTAGGGCACTTGTTTGTTAGTCCTATTTAGTTGGCAGACTTGCATTTGAGAATATCACAAGCAGAGTTTCTTCTTACCTCTTGGACCGCATCCAGCGCTTGTTTAATTATACTCCTTTTGTGTTACCGCTCTCATGTTCTCGATCGAGCCTTGATCGTTCGTTGGTTAGCCGATATTTGGTTTCATCAGTTCATAGACATAGCAACCCCACTACCTCCCCCACCGCACGGCCCTATGGGGCAGTTCCAATTAGGCGGGTCTCAGATGATGAACACCTTATCGTAAGTATTAATCGAATTCTACAGCATCCACTATGATACCAAGGACCAACAACCGCCTCAGTCGAAGTTTTTATTCTGGGCATTAACAACTACCAACCATCCCGGGTGAACCAGTCAAGATTCTATATACCTCATCAAGCCGACTGAGCCAAAATAAATTCTGGATGGTACCCTGGAGCATCCTAGAAATAAAGCCGTGATCGAGACACAGCTAATCTTAGTTATCATTAAAAGGGATTATTATTTTTCTAGCGCCCTTCTCGGAGCGGTACCACACGCATCTACTAATACCCGTAGATAAGCTCTCCTCAATGCCGGTACAATGCCGTTCTTTGAGTTCAGACCTTCAGCTCGGGTTTGAAAAAGTGTATTTCGAGCAGTAAGTTTTGGATTAGCCTGCTAGTTTTGTATGATAGTAGAATACCTAGTAGAAATTAATATCCGACCTGGGGAAATTTCTCTGTGGTGTTGGAAGGGCAGGGTGATAAGGAGAGTTCCGTTGCCGTCCATCATGCGTGAATGGTTAAGGGCCTGTTTAGCGACCGTTTCTACTGTGAAAATGGCATTCTCTCCGCTTTGAAATGGAAGGGAAAGGGCAATTTGTATGGGGGAACGGAACAGAACCGTTACATCCAAACAGGCCCTAATTTTGTCAACGTGCTATAGCAAAAGATCGAGTGATAAGAGAAAGCAAGCAACTACCTCCTCTCTGTCTACCCGGATGTCTAAAACCTATCAGAATATTATTAAGCTTAAATGGTATGGCCCAAGCCTAAAAACCTAACAGATATCTGCGGGCATTTTCAGATATTTGCGGCATCTTCAGATATCTACAGATATCACCCACACATCAACGAAATATTGACTTGTCACATGGAATATACCGAAAGCCTACCGCCGCCGCCAGGCACCCATGAAGCCTGGCCTACGAAACCCGGGAAAACCTATTCTATACCAGCGGATCTCAGACCACCCCTATAGAATGCCAGCAACGTTTTTTTATACCAGCAAAATGCGATGTTTCACCCACTGATCCCCCATTCTGCCAAACAAGGTAATAAGAATTGTCTCAACATAGCTTCGCAACATGCATTCCCTCGCATTTTCCTAAAAGGGTGATTTTTAAGCGACACAAGCCATCTTCATAGCAGCCCTTTGGTGCCAGAGAAAATTCTAAAATTCAGCTGTATTTCAGTTGTATTTTTATGAAATATTTAGGTTTTTTATGATTTTTTGTGATTGTGTTTTGTTTCTTAGAAGTTGAAGTACGCCCTCTTGGCTGTGGGCGAAACATGGTGTTTTTTGCTGGGATAAAAAAACCTCGCTGGTATTCTATAGGGAAGGCCCGAGATCGGCTGGTATAGAATAGGTTTTCTCTACGAAACCCAGGTCTGTCTCACACTGGCCTGGCCTGGTCGGACTGAAAGCCGGCCGGTTATCTGCAGGCCGACCTGGCCGCTTGCGAACACTGGTTTCATTTTGTAGCAGCCGTTCCGCCATTTTGTTGTCCGTCGCCCACCGATCAGCCGTCGTTTAAAAGAAGACTCATCTCCAACAGAGCCTATTGTGAATGCGCTTTAGTCCTTCATTTCACATTGTTAGTTTCTCACAACATATACATACTCAAACCAAAAATTCACTGATCCTATCAAATCACCCCTTATCACTCGAAACCTTGTATAGTGCAACTGAGCCTAAACTGGGTCCTCTAAACAGGCCAAATGCGATTCCGAACTAGTCAACCACAAGGAATTTTGTATAAAAAAAAAACCGCTGAGATGAAGTTGCTTCAGTGGACAACAGGCTAGCGGTTTTTTTATTTAATTAAATGCTGTAGGCAAAAGTAGTTCAAGATTAAAAAGTGAAAATTTTGGTGAGAGTGAAACAAGTAATAGAATATACATAGTATGATACCGTGCCAAAAAATACTGAGGAGTGTGGATGACTAAGCCGTGGTGATAACGGACAAAAACAAAGTGATGAACACAAAACTTTGTTTTTTGCTTAAAGCCAATTTTACAGTAATGATTTCCACCTCAATCACTATACTGCTCGCTGCCTGGAGGTGTGTCATTTCACTTTCCTGGGGTGTCTTTGGCAAATATTGGCTCAACTCCCATCGGTTGCCACGGAATTCCCGTTCCACCGGAGGACCCGCCTTTAGGCACTTTGTACCGTAGTATCTGTAGTCCGGCAGGGCACTGTCAGATAGGCCCTTAAAGCTGGACTATGGCCCACAGTCTGGCCCGGCTTGCCACCAGAAAAGCCCAGGCCGGACTTGCCGCTTGCGAACACTGCCTTCGGGGCATTATTGTTCAAAGGATTCCCACTCTATCATAGAGATAAGTTAATTTTAGGCTATCAAGGATCTCTACCAAGTTCCCCCCCGCCACCAAATATCGCTAGTAACTTGAGGGCCATCAAAAGCCTTCCCTCGCAAGACCTTCTTCCTACGCATCCCGCTGGGCATCTCGCAGTCATACCTGATCACTCGGTGAACGTCAATCTCATGAGCGGTCGGTAAGGATTTCCCTAGCTGACTAGGGAAACTGCACAATGCCCTAAGGGGAAGAAAATAATGTGGTGGACAAAAGTAGATGATGAGAAGTTGGAATATCCCTCCTAATCTACTGACGAGTCAATATCTGACAGCGGTGTGGGGCGTCCGATCACTCTTGGCAAAGAAGAGTAATATGCCGCGTAAGGTCGGGAAACCCGCCCACGCCCTAGGAGTGTGGGTAGGAGGATACCGAGCCCTTGAGCTCACTAGTGGCTGGGGGGAGCAAGCACTGCAACAATTTCTGAGCCCCATTAGGGAAGCAAGCTTCACGGCTTATCCGCGGGTCCAAGCTGAGCGCTGGGGAAGGGGGGGGAGGAAGATCAAAGAAAAGATAACAAGGTATGTTGCTCTCAAGGGTTGTACACTGTGCGGTCGATTTTTATCTAAGACTGCCTAGAGAGTTTGACTGCAGGAGCTTTATGAGTTTATAATGTAGCACTATGAAATCTGAGTTAATTTTAGGGTCAAAACATCTTACTGTATTGGCTTTCCTTGGTGGGTAAGACTAAAACATGTTTACAGCACCCTAACCACAACTTTGAGCTCACACCTGGAGGATGGTGACATACAAACATGATCTTCATTAAACTATGTCCATAGGGGAAATTAGTCATGGTAGATTCGTTAACAGCTAGATTTTATTATATCTCTTTTCACGAGCGCCAGGAACACTTGTACAGGTTATTTTTTTCTCTGAATCAAAACGCCCCTTATGTCTATGCTTTAGAGGGGAGGAAAGGGGAGGAAGGGAGTTATAGAGAGAAGGAGAGACGGGTAGCTAATGCACAAGGAGGATTTACAACTAGAAAACAACTAGAAAATAAAGTGAATAAAGTTTAAAGTCACATCTAAAGACTCCGGGGTTGCGGCAATGCTGCCACGCTACAGCACGGATGGCCCACCAGAATGGAGTTTAGCCGCGGTTATATGGTGTCGGGGCAGATATCCCCCCGTTCGAGGAGTGTGTTTATCACTTCCTCGTTCCCATTCCGAGCAGCCCAATGGAGTGGTGTTCGGCCGCTGTTGTCCGGTTTGTTGGGGTTGAGGTCGCCTCGTTCGAGGAGTATTTTCACTACTCCCTCACGCCCACCCATAGCAGCACCAAGGAGCGGTGTTCGGCCACGGTTATCCGGTTTGTTGGGGTTGACGTCGTCCCGTTCGAGTAGCATTCTCACTGCTCCCTCGTGCCCATTCTGAGCAGCACAGCAGAGCGGTGTTTGGCCGTACCCATCCGCTTCGTCGGGGCTGACATCGTCCCGCTTGAGTAGTATTTTCACTACCCCCTCGTTCCCATTCTCAGCAGCGCAACAGAGCGGTGTTCGGCCGTACCTATCCGGTTTGTCGGGGCTGACGTCGTCCCGTTCGAGTAGTATCCTCACTACCCCCTCGTGCCCATTCTTAGCAGCGCAACAGAGTGGTGCTCGGCCGTACACACCCGGTTTGTCAGGGTTGACGTCGCCCCGTTCGAGTAATAATTTCACCACCCCCTCGTGCCCATTCAGAGCAGCACAATGGAGCGGTGTCCGGCCATCGTTATTTTGTTTATTGGATTTGACATCCCCTCTTCCCAATAACAGCATTACCACCCCTTCGTGTCCCTCTTTAGCAGCCAACAATATTGGTGTTTGATCGTATTTGTCTAGCCAGTTGGGGTTGACATATCTCCTTCCCCAGACCTTATTCAATACTCTAGGCGTCTTACCCCACCAGCCATCTGTACCATCGGGCCTGGCAGTTGCCCAGCCAAGAAGCAGCCCCACAATTCCCTGATGTCCCTTCATGGCAGCCCATGACAGCGCTGCTCGGCGAAAGCATCCATCTGGCTTGTCCGGGTCAACAGTTTGCCGTTCTAACAGTAGATCTACTACCCTCCGTTGTCCGCATATAGCAGCCCATACAAGTGGTGTGATACCTAGAAAATCTCTTCCGTTGAGATCGCAATTTGACTGGTCTATGAAAGCCGTTGCGACTTCAGTAATGCCGAAAACCGATGCGCAATGCAGTCCGGTGAACCCGGCCAGGGGGCCTTCGATTGGGATATCACTACTATCTCGGCCAGTCCTGGATATGAGATCCACCAGAAGTAACTTAGTAGATATATGGCTTTCAATTTGACTGAAAAGTTGGAGCGCAAGCGATACCACATCCCTTGTAGCCTCTCTTTTGGCGTGAACGCCCCAATATAAAGAAGAATATCTGAGGAAGGAAGCTGACTGGGGCGGAACAAAGAGTGTGGACGAAATGCCCTTAATTGTCCGAAAGTTAAGGTATGTAAGGCAGGTTTTAGCTATTATCGAGTGAGTCGGACTAAAAAGGTTGGGGCAGGTGTAAAGGTACTCCTGGAGGGTGAAGTTAATCAAGCGGGCAGCCGAAGACTCCCTATCGATGACGATAAGCCCCAAGCAACAGCTCAAGATTGTCTCCACCGAAGGAATCTTTTCAACATCGAGATCCGTGGATCCTATCTCAACCGCTAGGGCGTGGGAAAGCTCATTGGGTTGTAACGACCGCTCCGAATACGAAATCCACATTAGAGCCGCCATCCCGAGCCTAGCTCTCTCCCCACCTTGCTCCTTTATCCGTTCTAGAGCCGCGCCATAAACTTCCTTCAAGTCCAAGTCCTTAGCTAGTTCCCTGAGTTTTTGCCGCCTACTGTGGGCCGTTGTTTCCCCAAGGATAACATCCATTGTTAGGGAAATCAGTAGAAACCTGGATGTAACGGTTAATGACTGACGCAAATTTTATTTTTCCTCATCCTACTCACATTTGGGGAATATTCTCAGTAATTCTTTTGATGATTTCGCCCTCCAGACCACTGTCCATCGCCTCTGGGGATTGATCTTTCCTCAATCTCATCCGGATATATCCCGCGATATCATCATCATTGGGTTTTATGGATAAAATTTCCACTCTCCCATTAAGATGCTTATCAATCTCGCCCCGGATGCGCCACCCCCCGGTTAGGAATATCCGCGTGTATGGGGACTTCTCGAGAATTTGCAGAAACGAATCTAGGACCTCAGATCGATGCCTTTCCTCACATTCGTCGAGAGCATCAACACATATAAATGTCGGCCCTAAGCATGTGACATACTGCAGCATCACCAGAAGCTCCGGCACCCTTAGTCCCCTTCCACCAATTGTCTTTTTGTGATCTCGAAAGATTTGCTTTATGTCATCTTTCCCTTCTAATCCACCGACAATCTGTTTCAGTAGCGAACCAAGAATATTTGTCGGGGACTGCTCTTCTCGCGCCGTAGAATCAATATAGAAATATGCTATGGCTATATTTTGCTCTCGGGGCTTATCGCATAACCTATCTACCACGAGCGAACTAATATCGCAGCTCATCAGCATCATCATCATCACCCTTTAGATTTTTCTCCGAGGATTGTCTCTCACGTAAAATACGTCTTCCCAGCTCCCAGATCGCCAGGGCAAAACAAAGCCGCAGAATCAGATCCCTCCCGTTGAGCACCATCACACCAACTCTGAAATTCCCTAGTTTGCATCCGCCATTCCCCCACATTGTCGGCCCGGCGTTTTCGAATATCTTGGTGTCGGATACTGGGCTCAAGTAGGGATAACCAGGCTAGAACCTCAGGCATTGCCTCGCTAGAAACGATATTGTAAGGCATTAAGGAATGAGTCTCTGGGTTTGGTTGGTGGAATTCGGGCGAGCTGATGGGAAGCGGGATCATCGGGATATCGACTCCTTGTGGGCGATCTTCAGTTATTATAGATCCTCGGGGGCTTGGTGGAACCGATCCTTGACTGTTGATAGGCGCCACACCACTCCGAGGTCCACCACCCCAACTGTTCTCACTCTGTTTTAGAATATCCAAACTATCTCCTCTCTCGAGGATTTCTCCCAGTTCTGACGCCGTCAATTGGGCATTGTTCTTGATGGTTGGATCAGCACCTTCCTTGACTAGAAGCTCGACTATCTCCGGGTGATCGAATTGAAAAGCGAGATGAAGTGGGGTGTTGCCAGAGTGGTTTTTCTTGTTGATTTCATTACTGTATGCCGCGTTCCCTGCGAATATTTTTACCAGTGCCTGCAGCATGAAAAAATGGCCGAAAATGGCCGCCGCGTGTAGCGGTGTGTTGCCGTAGGAATCTGAGTTGGTGAGGAGGGACGGTCCGCCCTTATCAATCAGGATCCTGTATGCCCCGGATATAAACATGGCTGCCAGGTGTAGTAGTAGCAAATCTCTGTTCGTCCCCTTTGGAAAATCTGAGAGCGCCTTTTCTACCAGAGGTATGAGCCCGAGACAGACTGCGATGTGCAGTGGCGTCTGCTCCCCTACCAAAACTTTCATTCTCGAATCTCCACACAGCTCAATCCAGGGCTTTCGTATGATGTCGCTTCTTTCAAAGAACTGATGGTCGAACCAATTATGGGTAGAGTCGTCGCAGAAAATTTCCCTTGAAATCTCGATGCTCCGACGGGCATGAATGAACCAGGATTCTGCTGAATATCTGAGAAATGTCCACTTGGCGGCGGCTTCCTGTGGGTCGTTCCGTGCCACTTCCCTTGAAGTCTCTCCCAGCTCCTCTTCTTGCTGACCTTGCCTCGAACCTGAGCCCCAGGACCGATCATGGGGCCCTATGACGCAGCCTCTGGGGAACCTCTCCAAGTCCTCAAAGGTATAGTGAATGTATCCAAAGCACTCCCAGGCGAGCGCGAGCTCTGCCTCGCTTTTAGATAGCATCGGAGGGTCTCCCTGGCGGTTTTTGTCGAAAATATGCTCTATTGCTGTATGATGGACGATGGATACAGCTGTGTCGGTAGCCCGGAGAAATCCCATAGAGGATTGGACATACATCCTGATTTCCCTCTCTGTCCTCGGCCGAATTTCGCTGCTTTCCCCGCTGTGAGATGGCCGCTGTTGAGCCCTAGCCTTTTCCTCAATAGATGCCAGGATGAAGCCTAATTCGCTAAATGTGAGTGGGCGCAAGGCAAGCGCCACACTCCGGATCATGTTCAAAATTTCTCTCGATCTCGCCCGCGAGAAGACAGTGTGCAACATTGTTTGATATATGTTTTCAAGCCCTAATGGAGGCTTCCTTAGAAGTTCGTCAAAGTCAGGGCCCGAGCTGAAGTATGTTAAACTTTTAATCGCCAACGATGCCCAAAGGAATATGCCTTCCGACTTCACCAGAAGGGCTTCCATTGCCCTCTCCCTCAGCTCAACATCCCACCCCCACGCATTCACTTTACGCCTAATAAATGTTTCTACATCCTCTCTTACAGAGGTGTTCATATCGAGGTTGATCTTGGCGAATTCGTCGGGGTTTGGGGGGAGGCTGTTCGAGATATGGGGTACGTTCCGACTTGAGAGAAATATTTTGACCGTGCGGATTTCCATTAGCCCTAGAATCCTTTCGATAACCTCTCCATGTAACCTCCCCCCAAGCCCATCTAAGCCATCTATGAGAATGTATACGGGGTCTGCCTGGCAATCGCGGACCGCTTTTCTCAGAACTTTCCATAAAGAACATGGGTTGGTGAAAAATCGATCCCCTTGCTTTTCAAGTTCAGCCTTGCAGCCATCGAAAAGGTTCCCATCCTGCTGCAGAATGCTATACAGTAGGTCGCATGCTACTTTGGCAAGCCTGAGTCGGGAAAGCTCATCTTCATCATCAGGATTTCCTTCGGTGGGGAGTTCGGAGGAGATAAAGTGGAAACCCAATTTAACCCCTTCTGGTGCATAGTTGGGCTCTTTGAGAAATTCGGCGGCAACACGTTTGGCCAACATAGTCTTCCCTGTTCCAGGGCCACCGCAAACCCAAAGCAGTTTGGATATCTTGCTCTCCCGCCAATCCTTATACCCAGCTTCCCCGAAAATCCATGTTCCAGTACCCCCTTGTGGAAGGTTATACTCGTCGCAGAGGTGGTCTCGGTCAATTTCTGGTGGCGACACCCCCCAACCGTTACACGCTGCCAACTCTTCAAAGGTTGCTACCAAAATTCTTAGAGATAGGTTTTTTTAAACAAAGGGCGGCAATGAAAGGCTGCATACCAGGAACATATGAAGGCACTCGTATACCGTAATTATTTATGGTAGTTCGATTGTTGCTGTTGTTATTGCCTGAGGAGTTCCCCGCAATTGAACTTTGGATTGCTCTCGCTCCGGAAACCTCTCTCTCACTAATGTCTTGTTAGCCAGTCTAGACGCCTATAAGAAAAACACTCTAGTGCTATACATTGTGGTCATCTTCCCATATTCTCCCACGGAAGGAGATATTTCGGTGTCTTCAAAATTAGATGTGCTGGGTCAGGAGGAGTGAAGGAAGGATACAGTTGTGAAGGTGATGGAGGCAGCGAACACAACATCGAAGAGAGATTTACTTGTAAATGTGCCAGGACATGGAAATTCCCTTCTCAGCTACGGGAGGGTAAAGGACCGCCAACACACCCCCTCAGCTGAGGAAGCAGGCTACAAGTACTCATCTGCAAGGCTAGGGACAAAAGCCTGTCTGTGAAACTCTCGTCTGGCTGGTCGGAGGTGCGTTTGGGTAACGTGAATTATGCAACCACTGGGCAAACGCCGCGTCCCAAGTGGTCAAGGAACCTCTCCCTGGAGCCAATTAGAGGGATTTTATTACTCGAGTAGACACATTCTTTTTTTTTGGTTTCACAGTGTCAGATCGGGAACACTTTTTTCCATTTCATACCCCACTTTCAACACCGGCTCTATGCTAATCGGCTGCGCATATTCCTCAAACCACAACTCAAAAACAAAAACTCGCAACCCCCAGACTCCCCTCCCTATCCCGATCCATCCCCACCATCCTCCTCTCCCTTTTCGCAGTAAAAGCAATGTCACTTGCACTAGATACCATTTTTGCTTCTCGGGCCCTCCTCCCCCCCCTTCTATCCTTCGCCCTCTTGGTCCTCTTCGCGCTACAGTCCCATAAATCCACCCTTCATGGCCAGTACTCCAGTAAGCTCTAGCTTTAACTCGCATATCTCTCGCAACACGCGTCCAGATTTTCATGACCTGCTAACTTATGGCTGCGTGCGTGGCAGCGACGTTTGGGACCATCTTAAAACTGACATACTCCGTGGGAAAGGCCGGAGGGCGGCGAGTTTGGAAGGCAAACGACCGGAGTCTCTTAGATCCTACATACTCGTACTAGCACAATATTATTCCATATTGCCGAACCCCCCAAGCCCCAGCCACCTTTCGGCTCCTGTGCAATAGAAGCCCGTTTTGCAAAGGTTAGGCAGTCACAGATACGCTCTCCCCTTCCTATCCCTCCAAAAACTTATACCGGCGACGAAAACTCAGCGCGAGACCCAATCAACCAAATCAAATCTCATAACTACCCCATCAAGCGACCAACAGCCACCACAGGCGAATTTTCTGACGAGAAATTTTATTCATGCTACGTGAGTAACTACTAAGTGAACTGACCATGAGCTTCTGCCTGCCAGCAGCCTGAACTACCAACTGCGCAAAGCCGAATTCTAGATGCTGCTCCCGTGAAAAATGAGTCGTGGTGCACGCCGTCAGGTACGACAACCGGTATTCCCACCAAAATACCCGAACGGCCAGCCGCAACCAATTCTCCAACAGAAATCACGCCAATAGTAACACGCGCGATTGCGAAGAAGAAAAGGAGGGAGGGGAATATAGGGCAACCGGAGTTGGAGCTCGGGAGGCATGAAGCTATTATGAATGGTGATAGATAAGTTAGTGTTGTGTAGTTGAGAAGGTGTTTGGCGTTGCCAGCCTACTGGGAGTGCACCATAACCTATTTTGCGCAGGAGTACTTGGACAGCCCAAAAAGCGGTGTGACGGAGATATCGCTGATACAAAATGTCTCTGTGTTATCATTAAAAGGTTCAGTTTCTTTTTCTAGCACTCATCTCGTATAGACTATCACACGCCTGCTCTACTTGTCCACAACGAGTTCTCCTTAATGCCTGTACAGTATATACCGGCCGTCTTTATCAGGCACGAGACGGAATGAAATCTAACTATAATACTGGCATACATGAAAAATTATCAAACCTACAACCCCGGAAGGCATAGAGGGCCTGAGCTTCTCTCTCTCTCAAAAAAAGTGGTATTGTCTCCCAGACAGGGGGGAGAACCTCAAGAGTGCTGCTCATGAATCCTTCCTAGGCCCCGGATGCTTAAAATATCCAGCACCAGCGAAGCGTCACCTGAGCAGGCATATTTGCTTAGGTTGCAGCTGGGCACTAAGGGTTAAAAATCTCAAAGAGCAATTTTGCCATCGATTATTTTATGCCTATCGGTTTTAGGCTCGTGGCGGGAGTTGTAGCTGCAGAATCATTTTTCGGGAGCATCAACACCAGCTTGCCCTCAAATTCGTGCTCCCCCGAAATTCGGACTCCCGGCTACACTGGCTGGGTACCGACAAAACCGGCAGGCATAGTGCAAGCGACACTTTGCCGCTAAATACCAATTCAAACGATGACCACAATCTTTCGATAGATCATAACAGGGGAGGGGAGTGTGCCAGGACAAGTACAACGGATTGTCGAGGGTTGCCTACCCTATTAGTACTAGTGCGGCCAGTGTCCAACCGGCATCGTGTAGGATGTTAATCTGAGGAAGCAATGAGTTTGAGGGTGATACGATAACTAGGAGTACAGTACGATTGCACTCGTGCGGTCGAGTTGAAGCTGAATTCTTAAGATGGCAATGCCCATACAAAGTGTCTGCCTTCAATCGAGCCGTGCCAGTACTGTACAATTATTGATTTATGTTACTGATCCCCACATGTTAGTAGCGTCGGAAGTCATGAGGTGTTTCTCGGCATGCTCCCGTAATACCGGTACTTGTTTCGTGGCTCGCTTAGCTTCCGGGAATGCGCTAAGGCTCAGGGGGACGCTTTGAGACTTTGGGAATGTGCTTAGGCTTTGGAGCGATGCATCCGTAGGAAAGAAATCGGAAGAACTGGATGGCCGGAGGCTACGGATAGTGAATAGTGGGGGTCTTTTGTCTTTTCTTTGCTGGAATGAGAGTATGGAAAAAGAAAATGGGGGCGTACGTGTGTAGAGATCCATATAAATATAGGAGGACGACCTCATTGTAGTTTATATATACTCCCGTCCCTACCGTTAGTTAGTCGAGAGGGTGATAGATAGACTAGAGAAGAAGAGAACGAGAGGACTTCCCTACTCTTGAGTCGTGCGCTGGCGATCCTATTTTGCTGTGTAAAACTCTTGGTGCAGGTGTTTCGTTTGATTATTGTCGCCTTCGGTCTGTCGGCCTGTTTAAAAATACAAGTATCATAGCCACATGAAGGGGGGCACATCATCTACAGGTATTTCACAAGATTGCTGAATGAATGATGACTCAGGGTATTACCACGACTTTGGACTGGCTATCTCTGTCAGCCCTGGAGAGGTTTAGTGTCACAAGTTACAGTAACAGAACTGCGCATACTCGTTAACGAGATCCAACACGTCAAGGAGGCTGGTCCAACAGTATACGGTGACAGGAAAGCACTAACCTTTCCCAGGACCTTTTTTGTCCCTAAATCCGGAGATTAGAGCCGCGCCAAAGATAGCGAATCTCAAGAGCCCTTGTTCTTCGAGAATGCCAACAAACCCCAGAGCCTCGCTCCTACCGCCAAGAACCTCTGCAATGTTTTGACATGCAACTAGGCCCTGGAGACTACAAGCGCGGCACATCCAAATGTGCACCCCGTCTAAATACACGGTTCGCCAGTTAATCGCATTTTAGTAACCCTAGCCTATGCTAATCAATCGGGACTGTGTATTTAGGTGTTTCGCGATTGGATTGAGGTGTAACTTATATCATACGTCCTCGAGTCGCAGGATATTTGACGTCGCTGGTATGTAGTCTGTTTAGATATCTGCCCTCGCGAGTTTGTTTGTAATCCTTGTCACATCCATGCAACCCCTGAGATTTGATGATTGTCCAAAAGTGAGCGCAACACTACACCTTTCGCGAGGGATGAGTTGGACTGGGTGTATGGGACATCTTGCGGTTGGAAGGTGCACAGGAGATGTATGGCAAGCACTACCCACACTTATCTGAGCATTTCCCCACTTTCGCCTCTCCTCCCGTGGAAGATCCACCGGATAAACTGAACTAAGCAGGGGTTTGGGTGAAGCTTACGGTTCCGTCGAAACGAGGGCCATAAAAGGTTTGGTCCTGGCTATAAGGGGTTGGCCATGACGTCTTATTGTGATTTCGGCTCGGAACTAGGGTAAGAACCTTATTTGAACGTACGAGTGGTAAATTTAGCGCTGGTACCGTAGCACCCACCAACGTTGACCATCGGCGCTCCCCTCCAGCTTGGCCCTCGCTCCCGACTTATCAGCGCCCGCAACCATCATTCTAGCAGGATGCACCTCGTCCACAATACTCCTCTTCCACCACTCCCACTCTAGCCATCACTGCGTTTGTACTACCCACCTCCCTAAGTTATCCTTAATTTGTAGGTTCCTCTACTGCCCCATCCTATGGCCTAAGCTCCTCTCACCAACCTGACACTTCCCGGGGCTTACCAGCCGGCTTCCTTATTGGCAACTTCGCCAGTCCAAAAAAATAACTGATCAGAGCCCCGCAAGCCACACGAGTGCCCACGATTCCGACTGGCTGACCGCTGGGGTGTCTAAGGATCTCTAACATGCGCGGCTGCTCCTCGCAATGCCGGAGGTGCTAAATGGAGCGCTCCATACAAGGGACTACAACTCCATCAAATCGCCACTTGTAACAAATAACATCAGCAAGATTCCCGGAAAGAAGGGGCAGCTATTCGCGGAGGGTGTGGTGCACGAGGTGAAGAGGGAGGTGTCTTTCCGCAACCGCAAATTAAAAGGTTGCTGCCCGGGAATTAATCTGGGGGGGTGGAAATTCCCGAGAGAGTGGCAGAGGCGGCACAGGCATCTAGGGGCGGCGCTGGCGGTAGCGGGGAGGTGGGGGGTTGTCGTGGAGGCGAAGAAGTGGTGCCTACTGGCGACACTGGGTATAACCGGTCCTTCCGGCTTCAACTATGAATTTCGTGCCCTAGAGAGTGCACTTCTAAGCAGTATGAATCCCGAAGAAAAAAACCTGGCTCCGAGTTAGTAGACGTATATAAGTAATATTTAAGAGATATCCGAACGTTCGGATTAGCAAAATATATAAGTAGTCATCTATCCATATCTGAATGTCCATACTGGTTAACCCTCGAATATTCAGGTACATCTTTCCTAGGCCCGTTGCCCATGCAATCCCCAATATGAGTACAGTGTTCCCAAGCGTCCAGTCCGTCCGTCTTTAGCCTAGGACGGGACGGACGCCCAGTTGCAGTCCGTCCTGACCTATGCCCGGGACGGACGGCCGGGCCCTATAGGTGTCTTAGTTTATGTTTCATTTTCGAATTTCATGAGCATTAGGTAAGTGTTATCAAGATGTGAACCATTTTTATTCTAATGAAGAGAAGCTTAGGCTCTACTATTATGTATCAAATTTCGCTATCAATCAACCAATGCTTCCAGTGATATCCGATCCTGGTTCTGAGCACCCTGACCCCATTCCACTTCCTTGACCTACAAGGGACGCCCGTCCTTATGCAGGACGGTAGGTAACCTACAGGTGACGCCCGTCCTTACTCAGGACGGTAGGTACCTACCGAAAGTTACCATTTCCAAAAAGACTGCAGGGCCCGCCCGTCAACCTACAGTCCTGCGGTGTTTACAAAAGACGGACGCCGTGCCCGGCCGTCCTTACCCACCCTGCCCGGGACGGACGGGAGTATAGGACGCCAGGGCCCTGGCGTCCGGACGGGACGGTTGGGAACACTGTATGAGCAGCCTACCCCGAGTCGCGGCAATCCTATCCACGATATTTTGTTCCAGCTTCAGGCAGTCCCTCTAGCTAAAACCAACCCACCCACCGCCCATGCAGTACCGACTATCGGTAGTGCGACTGCCCAAATCACCGGTTCCAAAAAAAAAAACTGCTCTAGTTACCTCCCTGGAAAACTCTGAACCTAAAGATATCCTCTCTGTGGTGCTAAATCTAAAATCGAACGCCTACACTGGCTCGGGCGGGAGTTTAGTATGGGAGACCGAACAATGACCTTCCTAGCCACAGGGCCCGAAACCATCACTGCTTCAGTGATCTGGATCATGCATTACTTATCCCGGCCGGAAAATGGACACATCCAACCCCACTTGCCTGCCGAGTTCCACACTACATTCCCCTCCTGCCTACCAGCGGCCACCATATAGGACCAGATCTCCAGCACGAAGTATCTCCCACATCACGTCGGATGTGCTTCGCCCGTACCCTCCAATCAGCGTGAAGATATGCTCGGCAGCCAGGGGTACAAGCCAAAACTGGGGGTTCGATCACTTCTCGCTTGCAATAAACTAAAGCCTAACGCTATGAGGCGCCGACCCGAAGAAGTTTGGGCACAAGCTGTGGCCGGGGAGTAAGGATGGAGTGGCCTCTGTCGAGAGTAATTGTGGGCTTTTCTCATCCCTGGGGGGCCTCCGGGATGCATTGGGAATACATTTTCCAAGGTGGAGTTCAAGTGTCTACTGGCGGCCACCATTGGGGGTTTGGAGTTTGAGAGAAATGGAAAGAGGGAGGAGGTGGTCATGGGGGCTTATGGAGAAACCCTAGGGGGGCATACCCGTTTCAGTTAGGGAGGTGGTTTGGGGGCGAATCTCTCGCTTATTCCGTGAATATTTTTTTATCAAGAGATGAAGAAAGGATGGAAAGATGGAAGGATCAGGGAATCCAGGGAATCATGTGCGGTCACTCGACCATTTCTGCCCTGTCCATGTTGTAATATGCGATCGGAACTCGGACGAAGAAGTGATAATAGAAAGTAGTCAAGATCTCTTATTGTAATAGCGCTTATCCGTTGGTTAATAAGAAAGACATAGCTTAGCTATATAGTGCAGTGGTTGAGTTCAGCCATTACCATCACAATCCCTCCATAAGAAAAAGCAAAGACTATCAAAGTAACTTGAGAGAAACAATAGGAACAATGAAAGAACGCATATTAGACTTCAGTTGGTAATGAGTATGAAAACATAAAGAGCTGAAAGAAACAATCAAGAGGAGAAAGAAGCCATATACGAATAGTCTATGACTTGTAGTAAAACTGTCAGAAAACCCCACTATCACTACACTCACAGCTACCATAAGCTGAATATTAGACCGTAACTTTATATGTTAGCGAAAGCTATCCCTAAGCCACTGGCGTGGATCTGTTTGGATTATTGATAAGGGGGTGATAACAATATCTGAGACGGAGATATGCTAGTCTGGACTCATCCAATGGGGCTAGTTGTAGGGTTGGTCTTCAGACGATCTACTCCTAGAATCGAAGGACCGTGAAGCTTCTCCAAAGAGGTAAGCCAACATCTTCCCTAGTCTAACCTAGGGAAGAATCTGATGCATTGTGTAATACCTGGCAAGACCATGAATTGGAGCCTTCCACTTGAATTGCCCAACTCCCGATATTGTATATGGATCGATCTCCTTGCTCACCCGCTTGCCGCACGGATTTCCATAGCTGCCCCTGATGACTGTGACTGTCAGCGATGCCTAAGGAGCCATGTAGCGTCACAGTACAGGACTCAGAGAGCCAATTAGATTATCTGATGACAGGGGTCAGAAGATAAAGGCGAGTGATAATGAGTGCTCAGGTGTAAACCCGGAGAAATATAAAACTAAAAATCGGTGAGTATAAATATAAATTGTTTTCCTTTCAACTTTCTTGCATTCTATCTTTCTACTAGGACTACTATCCACACATATGCTTTCTACTCGTACTCTTTATGCACTCTTTATGCCTTATTCATTGCAAGCATGGCACAAGTTCACAGATTCCGCCCCTTGACTAAGATCCTCATACCAACTACTTGCCCGGGGAGCGTCATCCTAGATACTGCCAAGGGCCCACAAGAACTCTCTACCGGACCCATTCTCTCCCTTAATTAGATTCTTTGATCATCTTCGTTGCATGTATTCTCCAATTGAGATCTCGAACGGCATCCCCTTCTGCGAGATAACCCCTCATTTAGAGCTAGGGAAATACGGTGTCGTTGCATCTATGCGGTGGCGGCATGGTACCTTGCGCTAGAGGGATATAGGAGTCAATAATAAGTCGTGGGGCGGCCAACCCGTGAGCAGGGAATAACAAAAAGCAATCGGAAATGATACCTCACTGTACAGTACCTTCATCCCCTAGAACCCCACATTCCGCAGGCAGCGCGTAGGCTGCCATGACGATACCGTAAGAACTGAAACAAGCAAACTTTATACCAGAACTTCCAGAACCCCCCACTTTCATGACTGGGGAAATTTTCACAGCGGGGAAAACTAGCCGCCACACCCGCAAAGACTGAATAGGAAGGAAAAAAAATTCCAATAGGCCTAGGAGAGTGGGTTCCGGTATTATAAAGCAGCTATTCTGGTGGCTGGTTAAGTCCCCGGATTAAAGCCATCCTTTTTTCCCCCTCCGCATTAGGGATATTATTGTACAAATGACTCTCATTCTATCATAGCGGGAAGTTAATTTTTGGATATCGAGGATCTCTACCAGTTCCTTTCTTGCCACCAGATATCGCTAGTGAGCTGAGGGTAATCAGAAGCCATCTCTCGCAAAACCTTTCTCCACTTACCCCTAAGCATCTCCATGTCATACCAGATCACTCGGTTAGTAACATTCTGAACCATCGTCAGCAAGGATTTCCCTGGCTGGCTGGGGGACTGCACTGTACAAGATGGCTGACCCTGCATTGAGCAGTACGCCCTGAGAGGAAGAAACAAATGTGGTGGGCAAAAGCAGGTGAGGAGAGGATAGAATATCCCTCATAACCTGCTCGCGGGTCCATATTTGATATAGGGGGAGGACGTCTGATCATCCCTGACAAGGAGGGGATGCGAGTAGGGGTATATCGAACCGCTGGGCCAACTAGTGACCAAGAAGAGCAGGGGTTGCTCGGCCCCGTTCGGAGGAGCAAGCTTCGCGGAGTATTCCCGGGGCCAAGCTAAGCGTGGGGTTTGCCGAGGAGCAAATATAATAGCATGTGCTGCTCTCCTAAATCCTACACTGTGCTAGCGATTTTTGCCTAGAACCATAGATAGAGATTTTAGCTACGGAAGGAGTTTTACGAGCTAACAACGCGGCACCGCGACGTGAGTTAATTTTTGGGTGAAAAATGTTGCGGTGAATGAATCACGCAACGGTCAAGCGGTCGAACCAGACTAGGGCTAAAACTATGGTACTATAGGTATAATCAGAAGCCCCATTCGCTCGCCGTCTTCAAATTAACTAACCAAACACAAGTCTATACAAGTATAATAGAACCATCTCAATCATTCTATCCCCTCCCATACCTGTCGATATTCCTTCACGCATGGCCCCATGTGCCTGAAAACCTCCGTAATAATAATAAATAAAAAACATGACCATAAGTTAGACCCTTCCGTCAATCCTTCCTTCTCCAGAACAAATGAAATGACCAATGCCATTATGCCACCTTGTCTCTCATCTATGAATTTTCCTTATCTCTGACAACTATCCGCTTCCGTCAACTTTGACAAAAAACACCGTTGCTGCATTAATTTTCCTGGCCGGGTAAGACTGAAACGTGTTTATAGCATTCCAACCGCATCTTTGAGCTCACACTTAGAGGATAGTTGTGTGTAATCGCGATCTTCATTAAACCATGTCCACAGTGGAAATCAGTCATCACGGCTTTGTTGATAGCTAGCTTTTATGTCCCTTTCCACGAGGGTCGGGAACGCTTGCATGTGTTATTTTTTTCTCTACATCTAAACATCCCTCATGCCTATACTGTACCTTAGAGAGGAAGGGGAAAAAAGGGATTATAGAAAAGATAGAAACGAATAACTAATGTACAAAGAGGATCTACAACTAGAAAACAATTCTAAAAGAAAGTGTGATGAAAGTTTCAAGTCATATCGGAGGACTGTGGGACTGCAGCAGTGCCACCATCCCCGTGTGACCATGTTGGATGGCCCACCCGAGTGGTGTTTGGCCGTCGTTGTCTGGTTTGTCGGGGGTGACGTCGTCCCGTTCGAGTAGTAATTTTACCACCCCCTCATGCCCACCAATAGCAGCGCCAAGGAGCGGTGTTCGGCCGTGGTTAGCCGGTTTGTTGGGGCTGACATCGTTCAGTTCGAGTAGTATTTTCACTACTCCCTCGTGCCCATTACTGGCGGCGCGATAGAGCGGTGTCTGGCCGTCGTTATTTGGTTTGTCGGATTTGACGTCCTTCCTTCCCAACAGTAGCGTCACTACCCCTTCGTGCCCCTCTTCAGCAGCCAATAATATTGGTGTTTGACCGTATTTGTCTAGCGAGTTGGGGTTGACATGTCTCTTTCCCCGAACCTTGTTCAATACTCGAGGCGTCTTACCCCACCAACCATCTCTACCATCGGGCCTGGCAGTTGCCCAGCCAAGAAGCAGCCCCACAATTCCCTTATGCCCCTTCATGGCAGCCCATGACAGGGGTGTTCGGCGAAAGTATCCATCCGGCTTGTCCGGGTTAACAGTTTGCCGTTCTAACAGCAGTTTTGCTACCTCCTCTTGTCCGCATATAGCAGCCCATACAAGCGGGGTAATGCCCAGAAAATCCCTTCCGCCGAGATCGCAATTTGGCTGGTCCATAAGAGCTGTCGCGACTTCGGCGATGCCGAAAACTGATGCACAATGTAGTCCGGTAAACCCGGCCAGGGGGCCTTCGATTGGGATATCACTACTATCTCGGCCAGTCCTGGATATGAGATCCACCAGAAGTAAGTTAGTAGATATATGGGTTTCTATTTGTTGGAAAAGCTTAAACGTAAGCGATACCACCTCCTCTGAAGCCTCTTTCGTAGCATGGACGCCCCAATATAAGGAAGAATATTTGAGGAAGGGAGCTTGCTGAGGCAGAGCAAAGAGTGTGGGCGAAGTGCCTCCGATGGCCCGAAAGTTAAGGTAAGTGAGGCATGTTTCCGCCATTATCGAGTGAGTCGGTCCAAAAATATCGGGGTTAGTGCGAAGGTATTCCTGGAGGGTGGTGTGAATCAAGCGGGCAGCCGAAGACCCCCTATCGATGACGATAAGCCCCAAGCAACAGCGCAAGATTGTTACCACCGACGGAATATTTGAGGTATTGAGATCCGTAGATCCTATCCCAACCGCTAGGGCATGGGAAAGCTCATCGAATTGTAACAACTGCTCCGAATGCGAAACCCACATCAGGGCCGCCATCCCGAGCCTAGCTCTCTCCCCACCTTGCTCCTTTATCCGTTCTATACATGCACCATAAACATCCTTCAAATCCAAACCCTCAGTCATTGCCCGCAGCTTTTGTCGCCTACCGTAAACCGTTGTTTCCCCAAGGATAGCATCCATTGTGAGCCAAATTAGCAGAAACCTGGATGTATCTGTTAACGACGAACGTAAAATGGATTTCTCTCTCTTACTCACATTTCGGGAATATTCTCAGTCATGCTTTGGATGATTTCATCCTCCAGACCACTATCCATCGCCGCTGGGGATGGATCCCTCCCCAATCTCGCCCGGATATATCCCGCGACATCATCATCATTGGGTTTTATAGGCAAAATTGCCAGTCTCTGGCCAAGATGCCCTTCAATCTCGCCCCGGATGTGCCCCCTCCCGGTTAGGAATACCCGCGTGTATGGGGACTTATCGAGGATTTGCCGCAATAAATCTAGGAGCCTAGGCCGATACTCTTCCACAAATTCGTCAAGAGCATCAACACATATAAACGTCGGTCGTGAAGACGTCACTGTTTGCAGCATCTTCACAATCCCGGACACTAGTGGCCCCCCTCCACCAACCATCCCCATGTGATCTCGAAAGGTTTGCCTTATGTTGTCTGGGATCCTTTCTAATCCACCGACAATCTGTTTCAGTAGCGAACCAAGAATATATGTCGGGGACTGCTCTTCTCGGGCCGCATAATCAATGTAGAAACATGCGACGGCTATGTTTTGCTCCTTACCCTTATCGCATAACCTATCTACCACGAGCGAACTAGTGTCGCGGCTCATCAGCATCATCATCCTTTAGCTTTTCCCCGAAGATTGTCTCTCACGTAAAATACGTCTTTCCAGCTCCCAGATCGCCTGGGCAAAACAAAGCCGCAGACTCAGATCGCCCCTGTTGAGCGCCATCACACCAACTTTGAAATTCCCCAGTTTGCATCCGCCATTCCCCCACATTGTCGGCCCTGCGTGTTCGAAGGTCTTGGTGTCGAATCCGGGGCTCAAGTGGGGATAACCATGCTAGAATCTCAGACCTATCGTCTTCCGCACCGGTGTTCACATCTGACACAATGTTCACCTTCGACACAATGTTATTATCAAGATAATTCGTGTTATTTAAGTAGTAAGTACTGCTGGAGGAGCCGGCAGCACCACCGACGTGGGAGCGTGATATTTCCCCGCTAGCAGTGGTATTGTAGGGGACTATTGGATGAGTTCCGGGGCCCGGTTGGTAGAAGGTGGGCGTGCTAGCTGTCGATGCGCTGGAGCTTTGTGTAACCGATCCTTGGCGGTTGATAGGCGCCCCACCTCTCCAAGACCCACCATCCCAATAGTTCTCGTCCCGTGTCAGAACATCCAAACCATCTCCTCTCTCGAGGATTGCTCCTAGTTCTAGTGCTGTCAATTGATCATTGTTCTCGATGGTTGGATCAGCGCCTTCCGTGACTAGAAGCTCGACTATCTCCGGGTGATCGAATTGAAAGGCGAGGTGAAGTGGGGTGTTGCCAGAGTGGTTTTTCTTGTTGATTTCGTTACTGTATGCCGCGTTCCCTGTGAATACTTTTACCAGTGCCTGCAACATGAACAAATGCCCGAAAATGGCTGCCGCGTGTAGCGGTGTGTTGCCATATGGGTCTGGGTTAGTGAGGAGGGATGGTCCACCCTTGTCAATCAAAACCCTGTATGCCCCGGATATAAACATAGCTGCTAGGTGTAGTAGTAGCCAAGTGCTGCTCGTCTCCTTTGGAAGATCTGAGAGCGCCTTTTCTACCAGGGGTATGAGCCCGAGACAGACCGCAATATGCAGTGGCGTCTGCTCCCCCACCAAAACATTCATTCTCGAATCCCCACACAGCTCAATCCAGGGCTTTCGTATGATGTCGCTTCTTTCAAAGAACTGATGGTCAAACCAATTATAAATAGAGTCGTCGCAAAAATTTTCCCTTGAAATCTCGATGCTCCGACGGGCATGAATGAACCAGGATTCCGCTGCGTATCTGAGAAACGCCCATTTGGCCGCGGCTTCCTGTGGGTCTCTCCGTGCCACTTCCCTTGATGTCTCTCCCGGCTCCTCTTCTTGCTGACCCCGCCCCGAACTTGGGTCCCAGAACCGATCATGGGGCCCTGTCACGCCACCTCCCGGGAACCCCTCCAAATCACCAAAAGCATGGTGAAGGTATCTGAAGCACTCCCAAGCGATTGTGAGCTCCGCCTCGCTTTTAGAAAGCACCGGAGGGTCGTTCTGGCGGTTTTTGTCGAAAAGATATTCTATTGCGGTATGATGGACAATGGATACAGTTGTTTCGCTGGCTAGGAGAAATCCCATAGAGGACAGGACATACATCCTGATTTCACACTCTCCCCTCGGCCAAATTTCGCTGCTTCTTCCCCTGTGAGATGACCGTTGCTGAGCCCCATCCTTTCCCTCAATACATGCCAAGATGAAGCCTAACTCGCTAAACGTGAGTGGGCGCAAGGCGAGTGCCACAATCTGGATCATGTTCAGAACTTTCCTCGACCCCCCCCGAGAGAAGACTGTGTCCAACATTGATTTGTATATCTTTTCAAGACCAGATAGAGGCTTCCTTAGAAATTCGTCAAAATCAAGGCCCGCGCTGAAGTATGTTAAACTTTTAATTGCCAAGGATGCCCAGAGGAAGATTCCTTCTGACTTCACCAGAAGGGCTTCCATTGCTCTCTTTGTCAGCTCAATATCCCACCCCCACGCATTCACTTTACGCCTAATAAATGTTTCTACATCCTCTCTTACAGAGGTGTTCATGTCAAGGTTGATCTTGGCGAATTCGTCGGGGTTTGGGGGCAGGTTGTTCGAGATATGGGGTACGTTCCGACTCGAGAGAAATATTTTGACTGTCCGAATCTCCATCAGCCCTAGAATCCTTTCGATAACCTCTCCATGTGACCTTCCCCCAAGCCCATCTAAGCCATCTATGAGAATATATATGGGGTCTGTCTGGCAATCCCGGATCGCTTTTCTTAGAACCTCCCATAAAGAACATGGGTTGGTGAAAAATCGATCCCCTTGCTTTTTAAGTTCAGCCTTGCAGCCATCGAAAAGGTTCCCATCCTGCTGCAGAATGCTATACAGCAGGTCGCATGCTAATTTTGCAAGCCTGGGTCGCAATAATTCATCTTCATCATCGGGAATTCCTTCGGTGGGGAGTTCGGGGGAGATGAAGTGGAAAACCAATCTAACCCCTTCTGGTGGACTGTTGGGCTCTTTGAGAAATTCGGCGGCAACACGCTTTGCCAACATAGTCTTCCCCGTGCCAGGACCACCGCAAACCCAAAGTAGTTTGGATACCTTGCTCTCCCGCCAATCCTTATACCCAGCTTCCCCGAAAATCCATGTTCCGGTACCCCCTTGCGGGAGGTTATGCTTGTCGCGGAGGTCTTCTAGGCAAATTTCCGGTGGCGATACCCCCCAGCCGTTACACGCTACTAGCTCTTCAAAGGTTGCTACACAAATTCTTAGAATTGATTTTTAAAAAAAGTGTCGCAATGAAAGGCTACATACCAGGAACATATGAAGGCACTCGTATACCGTAATTATTTATGGTAGTTCGATTGTTGCTGTTGTTATTGCCTGAGGAGTTCCCCGCAATTGAACTTTGGATTGCTCTCGCTCCGGAAATCTCTTTCTCACTATTGCCTTATTAGCCGGTCTAGACCCCTATAGAAAAACACCCTAGTGCTATACATTGTGGCCATCTTCCCATATTCTCCTATGGAAGGAGATATTTCGGTGTCTTCAAAATTAGGTGTGCGATGTCAGGAGGAGTGAAGGAAGAATACAATTCTGAAGGTGATGGAGGCAGCGAACATAACATCGAAGAGAAATTTACTTGTAAATGTGCCAGGACATGGAAATTCCCTTCTCAGCTACGGGAGGGGAAAGATCGCCAACACACCCTTTAGCTGAGGAAGCAGGCTACTCATCTGCAAGGCTAGGGGCAAAAGCCTGTCTGTCAAACTCTCGTCTGGCTGGTCGGAGGTGCGTATGTGTAACGTGAATTATGCAACCACTGAGCAAACGCCGCGCCCCAAGTGGTCAAGGAACCTCTCCCTGGAGCCAATTACTCGAGTAGAGGGAGTTTATTACTCGAGTAGACACATTCTTTTTTTTGGTTTTACAGTGTCAGATCGGTGAACCCTTTTTTCCATTTCATACCCCACTTTCAACACCGGCTCTATGCTAATCGGCTGCGGATATTCCTCAAGCCACAACTCAAAATCATAAACTCGCAACCCCCAGCCTCCCCTCCCTATCCCGATCTATCCTCATCACTCTCCTCTCCCTTTTCGCATTAATTTCACTTGCAATAAATACCATTTTGTTTCTCGGGCCCTCCTCTCCTCCCTTCTCTCCTTCGCCCTCTTGGCCCTCTTCGCTCTACAGTGCGATAAACTTATCCTTCATACCCAGCACTCCAGTAAGCTCTAGCTCTACCTCGCATATCTCTCGCAACACGCGTCCAGATTTTCATGACCTACTAATAGCCGCGTGCGTGGCAGCGATGCTTGGAACCATCTTAAAACTGTGACAAAAGGGCCGTGAGAGACGAGTTTGGAAGGCAAACGACCGGAGTCTCTTAGATCCTACATACTTACACTGGCACAATACTACTCCATATCGCCGAAACCCCTACGCCCCGACCAACTTTCGGCCCTTGTGCAATAACAGCCCGTTTTGCAAAGGTTAGGCAATCACGGATACGCTCTCCCCTTCCTATTTCTCCATTAACTTATAGCGGCGACGGAAACTCAGTGGGAGACTCAATCAACTAAATCAAATCTCATAACTACCCCCACCAGGCGACCAACAGTCACCACAGGCAAATTTTCTCAAGCGAGAAATTTTATTCTCGCTACGTGAGCAACTACTAAGTGAACCGACCATAAACTTCTCCCTGCCAGCAACCTGAGCTAACCGCGCAAACCAAATTCTGGATACTACTCGTGCGAAAAATTAGTCGTGGTGCACTCCCCCATCAGGTGCGACAACCTGTGTCCTCCACCAAAAATACCCGAACGGCTGGCCTCAACCAATTCTCCAACAGAAACCATGCCAATAGTAACACGCGCGATTGCGAAGAAGAAAAAGAGGGAGGGGAAGATACCGTATTATCTTGAATAAGAGAGAATTGTCTCAGGACGTATTTTTGTGGGGACGGGAGAGAACACCAGCAAAATAAAACGACGCGTTACTTAGAGAGGAAAGTCAGACGCCCTGAGACAATTCTCTCTTATTCAAGATAATACGGTAGGGCCCAGAGTTGGAGCTCGGGAGGCATGAAGCTACTGTGAATGGTGATAGATAGATAGATAGATAGTGTTGTGTGATTGAGATGGTGTTTCGCGTTGCTAGCCTAAGTTGCTGGGAGTACTCCATAACTTATTTTGAGCAGGAGGACTCGGGCAGTCCAAAAAACGGTGTGGCGGAGATATCGCTGATGCGAAGTGTCTGGATACAGTATTATTAAAAGGTTTGGTTTTTTTTAGCACTCACACCCGTATAGACTATCACACGCCTAACCTAATTATCCACAACGAGTTCTCCTTAATGCCTGTACTGTATAATACCGGCCGTCTTTATCTAGCATGGGATAGGATGAAATTTAACTATAATACTGGCATACATGAAAAATTCTCAACCCTACAACCCCGGAAGGCATAAGGGGCCAGAACTTCTCGAAAAAGACAGAAATGTGGTATTATCTCCTAGACAAGGGGGAGAACCTCAAGGAGCTGCTCATGAATTCTTCCCAGGCCCAGGATGCTCAAAATATCCAGCACCAGCGGAGCGTCCCCGGAGCGGGCATATTTGCTTAGGTTGCAGTCGGGCGCTAGGGGTCAGCGGTCTTCAAGAGCAATTTTGGCATCGGTGATTACTTTATGCCTATCAGTTTTAGGCTCATGGCGGGAGTGGTAGTTGCAGAATTCTTTTTCGGCAGCATCAACACCGGCTTGCCCTCAAATTCGTGCTCTCCTCAAATCCAGATTCCCGGCTACACTGGCCAGGTACCAGCCAAACCTGCAGGCATAGCGCAAGTGATAATTTACTGCTAAATACCAATATAAACGACCACCGCAATCTTTTCGATAGATCGTGACAAGGGGAGTGTACTGAGACAAGCACAATGGATTGCCGAGGGTTGTCCACTCTATCATTACTGGTACGGCAAGTGTCCAACCCGCACCACGTAGGATGTTAATCTAAGGAAGCAACGAGTTTGAGGGTGATACGATAACTAATAGTACGAGTACTCGAGCGGTGGGGTTGAAGCTGAACACTTAAGATGGTAATGCGCATATAAAGTGTCCGGCTTCGATTGAGCCGTGCCAATACCGGTACCGTACAATTATTCGTTTATGTTATCGCTCCCCACATGTTGGTATCGTTGGAAGTCATGAGATGCTGCTCGGCATGCGCTCATAATACTTGTTTCGTGATTCGCAGAGCTGCCGGGAATGCGCTGAGGCTCCGGGAGACGCTCTGAGACTCTGGGAATGCGCCTAGGTTTTGGATCGATGAACCTGCAGGAAAGGAAGCGGGGGAGCCGGAAAGCAGCGTGAAAGAGCTGGATGCCCGGAGGCTATCAATAGTGGGAGTCTTTGTCTTTCCTTTGCTAGCATGAGAGTATGGAAAAAGGAAAGGGGGACGTACGCGGGAGAGACTGGGTATGTGTAGAGATCCATTGAAAAATAGGAGGATGACTTCATTGTGGTTTGTATATTCCCGTCCCTACCATTAGTTAGTCGGGAGGGTGTGAGTGATAGATAGACTAAAGAAGAAGAAGAGAACAAGAGGACTTCCCCACTCTTGAGTCGTTCGCTGGCGATCGTATTTTGCTGTGTAAACTCTTGGTGCAGGAGTTTCGTTTGGCCTTCGGCCCATCGGTCCACTTAAAGATACAAGTATCTAGTATCTAATGAAGAGGGGCACATCATCTGCAAGATTGCTGAGTGAATGATGACTCAGCGTATCACCAAGACTTTGGGCTCAAGGACGTATGATATACACCTCAATAAACTCACAATCCAATCGCGGAACACCTAAATACACAGTCCCTATTGATTAGCATAGGCTAGAATTACTAAGATCCGACTAATTGGCGAACCGGGTATTTAGACGGAGTGCACATTCAGATGTGCCGCGCTTGTATTCTCCAGGGCCTGGTTGCGTGTCAAAACATCGCAGAGATTCTTGGCGGTGGGGGTGAGGCTCTGGGAGTTTGTTGGCAATCTCTAAGAATAAGGGCTCTTGAGGTTCGCTATCTTCGGCACGGCTCTAATCTCCGGATTTTTGACGGCGCTGGGATGTGGTGTGTTTAGTTACGAGTATCCGCCCTCGCGAGTTTGTAATCCTTGTTATAATACATCCATGCAACCCTTGAGATTTGATGATTGTCCTAAAGTGAGCGCTTTTTTTTTTTTTAAAATCCTATGAGTTTATTTTGTATTTAACTACAGGAAAACTCCGGCATGCACCCTAAGGTATGGCCTAGAAAAACCATTAATATAACAAAAGAAACTTCATCACCGCCTTATTTGATAAAAATATA
>Ga0307517_10000192_pt1 | contig 103354 bp, 87 predicted proteins | sample 23_EM_MG_FD_194515 | JGI IMG/M metagenome (GOLD analysis project Ga0307517, IMG submission 194515) | Populus trichocarpa ectomycorrhiza microbial communities from riparian zone in the Pacific Northwest, United States - 23_EM | ecosystem: Host-associated > Plants > Roots > Unclassified | place... | reverse complement strand
ATTCTTGAGGCACCATTTCCTCCAGCTTTCTTTTCTTTTGGTATTTTCCGCTCTTGATGGCTAGTTCGGTGCTAATGTTAACCGATTCTAGGCTTATTCTTCCTTCTTTTTTGTTGTACCTGAGGATGCCCGTGGTCGTGTCGGGTTGTCGATAGAACTTTCCAAAAGCTCGTGCGCTGATCTCGCAGATCTGTGGGTTGGAAGTTCCCGTGCTTCCAAACCCTTGTTGACCTCGATCGGTCTTTTCCAGCTTAGGGACTTGGTAACAGTCGCTTTCGACTATTTTCTCCGTGATAAGCTGTGCGATTCGATCGCCTTTTTGGATCTGGTAGTCCTGGTCGCTCATATTGGCTAATACCACTTTGATTTCGCCGGTATAGTCGGAGTCGATCACACCTGCATTGACAGTAATCTGATGTTTAACTGCCATGCCGCTTCGTGGTGCTATCCGTCCATAGGTCCTTTAGGTGGTGTGATTGATATTCCAGTTGGGACAACATCTTGTCCTCGGGCTGGAATAGTTCTTTCTTCGTTTGCGTACAGGTCGTGTCCTGCCGCCTTTGCCGATCCTCGAGTCGGTATTCTTCCTTGAGGGTCAAGTAACCTAACTTGGATCCTCTGATCTTTCTTGCTTTGGATCGCGCCGAACTCAACTTTCAAGTTCTCTTCTCGCGCCTCGTCTTCAGGTATTGCGTATAGCGTTGGTGATTCCTTTAAACACCATGTCGTACACCTTTCGCTTTCGAAGGTGATCTTTCCTTGGCCCCAGTCAATTCGGGGACTGTGTTGCTTTAACCATGGCATCCCAAGGATGACCTCATGGTTGGGTAGTTTAGCCACTTGAAAGGTCGCCAATTCCCTATGGCTACCAATGTCCATAGGTACTTTCGCTGTGTGGGTAATTGGTCCCATAGCGCTGGGTTGACCGTCCGCGAGGTAAACTTCTCTCGTCGTCTTTGCTTGCGTGGTTCTGATATTGTATTTGCTGCAGAACCCTTTATCGATGAAGTCCGCGGTTGCGCCCGAGTCGATCATCGCGTTGATTGTAACTTGTCTTTTCATGCCATGTAGTCGTATCTGGACCATAATATGGTCGTTCTCGTTGTCCAATGTTTCCATCTTGTTCAGTGCCGCGTATAGGTTCCTCATCTCAGTGGGCTTTGGTTTGGTCTTGTCCCTCAGACCATTGCTTACTGGGGACTTTCGTCGTTTCCCGACTCTTCTCCGGCTTCTCTTTCGACCTCCATTTCTCGTGCTTTGGCTGGTAGCCTCCATTGCTTCTTGTTGTCGGTTTTCTGTTCCCAGGTTGCTCCTTCTTTATTGTTTGCTTGGCTTCGGCATGCCGCGGCTCTGTGTCCTGGTTTGGCACATTTGAGGCATAGATTTGCCCTCATTCTTCGTTGGTATTCCTTTGCCGAGATGTTGAATCCTGGCCTTCTTCGGGTAGCGTCCAATTCCATTGGATCGCCTCGATTTTCGCTAACCGGCGTGGGTCTGAACGTTCCATTGACGTTTCGTGGTGTCGTGTCAAACTTCCCCGTTGGTCTTCCTTTTCTGATATGGTCCATCATGCTGTGTTTGTTCTCTTTTGCGATTGCCCATCTAGTGATGTCCAGTGTTGTGTTGAGATTGTCTGTTCCGCCTGGTTCCCAGGCGTCTTGTAGTTTCTTTGACATTCCTCCCAATAGGAGTCTGGTCAAGGTTCCTTCGTCGTATTCGGTCTCGGCTGCTATCATTCTGAATTCGTTCGCATATTCCGTCATTGTTCTTCCGCTTTGCATAATGCCCGTGATTTTGTTGCGGGCTGTTTCCTTGGCGTCCACGTCTCCGAAGTGTAGCTTGAGGGTTTCCACGAATTGTCCACATGTTTCCCAGTTTTCTTCGAGTCTCCCTTCGACGTAGGGAACCAGCCATTGGCCGGCTGCTCCTCTTAGAAGTGATTTGGCGTAGGTTATTTTTTTGTGATGCTGATCTTCTTTCCATCCTAAGGCATTGAAGTAGATTCCTAGTTGGACCAGGAATATTCTCAATTTTGTTCTTTCTCCCTCAAAGTAGGACGGTTGTTGGACTCGGGGGCGTTGTTCTGTTCAGGTAGCTATTTGAGCTACTAATTCCGCAAGTTAATCTCCTGTCAACCCCAGTAGCGGGTTTGGCGCTGGCGCCGGTGCTGGTCCTGGAACGGTACTCATTCTCCTGGCCCTTGGGGTCGTTGGCGAGCGTGTTCCTTCTGGCGATTCTTCTTCCGGTGTAACCGGGCTTGCTGTTCTCTGAGATCCCTCGTGGGAAAGTGCGGTGTTAAGTGCTTCTTCTAGTGCCGATCCTAGGTCGAGTGATCCTTCGTCCTGTTGGTCAAGTTCGCTTGGTGAAGCTAACCCTTGGGTTGGTGACTCGTCCTCTATAGGGTCGATATCCGTGGTGTCGTTGGGTGTTGCGAAGTGACACAACCAAATGTAACAATCCTATTATTGAGCACATATGCAACAGGCAACGACTGTCGTCTCCTGCGTAAGCGAGTCTCGCTTTTCTGCACCAGGGCGTAGGAATGTACTATCTCTTCAGATAGTACCGAACTGGCTTGCTTAGCTTGGATGGTTCGTGAGAGGTACTATCTCTTCAGATAGTAAGATGGGTGGATTGTCGTGCTTGATAGAACTATCACAATAGTCCTATGTTCGGGCAACCTGTTGAGACTATCACAATAGTCTCCAGGTTCTTAGAGCGTAGGCTCTCGTAGAGGAGGAGTGTATGTAAAGAGAGTAAAGCGTAATCGTATTGCAATATCTTGAGTATAGAAGAGTACTTAGATGGTTGCGTGAAGATCCTATCTCTTGGTCGGAACCAAGCGCCTTATATAGGCATCTTCCCACAACCCTAACCTTGGTGACGCGTCACCATTACATAGCATAGCCCCCATGACTCATGATTGGTCATGGTGCGAAATCCATCACCTGATTCTTACGAATCATCTGCGCACATCCTCTTTCCTCGATCTCAACCCATAAACCCGATCATGCGCTCAAATGAGTCACATGTGTGAAACCCATGGCTCGTAAGTGCGCAGTCATGTGAAAAGCTATCAGTCAAATGACGTCATAGTGCAAAACCCAACATACCTTTATGACTAATAATTATTAGTCATGTGAAATCTGCCTTGCTTAGTCACGATTTGTGACAGCAAGAGGGATGATGACGATGACGACGATGACGACGATGACGACGATGACGAGTCTAGTGACACAGACAATTTGGACAGCGATGATGAGTCGGATTCGGATGACTATTATAGTCGTGCCCGGAATGCAAGAAAGTTGAAGAGGTCGGAAAGGTCAAAGAAGGCAAGTAGTAGACAGGAGAAAAGGTCTAAGAGTAAGAGCAGGAAAGGTCGCAAGAGTGATGGAGATTCTGTGAAGGACCAAGTGAGGAGGCTTAGCAGTATGATGGAGAACATGATGAAGATTCAACAGGCTGCCATTACACCTAGCGCTCCCATTGTGCCCAATCGGCCTGAGCCCAATGTTATTCCTCTGAATACGTATGCTATCGGAGACAACTACAGAAGAGTTCCACCTTCTGTTCGATATTCCTATGAACAGCGAAACGCTAGCCAGCCTACTACTCGCCGTTCTGAATATCCCAATTGGAGAAATCCAGCGCCGCAAGCTGTCGAGTACAATCGGGAATACCATGGAGACGACATACGACCTTTTGACGGAAGACGCCAGCGTGCTAGACGTGGAGGCCCTGCTAACACAGACTTTTATGATTCTGTGAGACGTCCGATGGAGTCCTCGCATTTTGTCCAGAATACCTCCCATATGTATGAGGGGAATTCAGCATCGCAGCCTATCGTTGGGCCGAACGGAGGACTATATTATCCTGCACGCAACCCGGTCGTTTGCTACAACTGTGGTGAGGAGGGGCATGTGCGTCCTCAGTGCCCGAAAATGAGATCTCAAGGCCCCAGTTATACGTCTGCCGGACAAGACATGGTACGTCCAGATATCTGGCGTTCAGACGATATACTACCACCACTACCACCACCACCACCTGTAAGAGGCTCAGGCCAGAATGTCAGTGTCGTGGAAATTGCTATCAAGTCATCAGCACTCGAGGGAGTAAAGGTCCGGGAGGTGACAGCGACAACGACGTCGGTGACAGTTGATCTCAGGCAATTTGTCAACCGTATTGAGGAAGTTGATAGAGGGGATGATCTCGAATTGGATGGAACTGATGAATCGTTTGAGGATGATGATGACGCCGTACCAGTCATGGCCGGCGAGCGAGCCCGCCCTTTCAGTGAATTGCCACCTGAATTTGATGGTGAACCTGGGCCTGCAAGACAACGTCCCCGGACAACTTACACTGCCGATGATGAAGAGGGAGAAGAAGTGACTCCAGGAAGGCCAAAAGCTAAGGCAAAGCCTCGCGCGCCTAGGAAACCTATTCGAATGATGGCAGGCAGGGAGAAGTTTGATTTTGTTGGCACCTTTCGTGACTCCCCCGTTACTGGTCTCAATTGGGGATCTTTCTTCGATCTTGCACCTTCCGTTAAGCGGGATATTTGCTATCAACTTGTTCAGGAACGCACCCGCAACAAAGGGAAGGGAAAAGAAAAAGGAAAAAAGGTTACGATTGAGGAAGTCCCTGACGAGCAGGAGGTGTCAGCCGTCGTTACTGATCGGAATCTGGGCGATATGATTAACTTCTACACCAAGGGGATAGTTACTACAGAGAAGGGAGAGTTCCGTGTCTCGAGGATCTTGGTCGACGCCGGCTCGGTAGTGAACCTCATGCCCATCCATCTTCTCAAGTATACGGGTGCAAAACTACGGAAAGCCGGAGGTATGGTGATACGCACTGCGACAAATGCTCTTGCTAAGATAGCCTACTATGCGGATATACGTATTACGATTGCCGATGTTGAGTGCGATCTACGCGTTTACGCCCTTCCCAGAGAATACAAACCGACATACCCCCTCCTTTTGAGCAGAGGTTGGTTGCAAGCTGTTAAAGCTAAAGGGGATTACTCTACAGGTCAATATTATATCATGAACACGTCTGGGTTCCGGGTCCGTATTCCTCGTGACAGAAAAGCAACTTTAAGCCCTCAGAGACACCGCCCTCGTGTTCCCATTGTGATGAGAGACAAGAATACGAAGAAGCGTGAGCTATCAACAGAGATCGAGAAGGAACTGGAATATCAACACGCGGCGGGTGAGAACTTCTTTAACGATGTCGCGAGAAAGATAATACGTCAGGTGCGCGAAGAAATGAGAACAGAGGATGAGGAGGAAGCTGAAGGAGGCGGTTCTTCTGAGGACTCGGAAAACTAACTCCACCAGTTGATGCAGTAAGCTGGTTGGCTGGTGATCAGGATACTAGTACATTGACGACTACGGATTTTACAGGTTTACAGTTTACAGATACAAATGATAACGAGAACAAGAACGGATACATGGATTTGCTTGATGATTATGAGGACGATGAAGACGAAGATGAAGATGATGAAGGTTGCAGTGCAGATAAAGATGAAGAGAGAACTGTTGTGAGCGCTGATGTACTTAGGAGGAGCGATATTGTTGTGGGGCAAGGATCTGTTACGGTGGAGAACGATATGTGTGATAGTTTGGATGTGGGGTTGTTTGGCCCGGATGATATTTACTTTTACGGAGAAGTTGGATGCTGGAAGGACAGTGGGAGAGATTCACAGATGGTGAACGCACGACAATTCGAAAGAGAAGGATGCACCGAGATGACTATATCCGATGATGAGAAGGAGGAGTTCTACATGGAGGACGCATTCGACGATAACGCTATAACCCTTGAGGTTCCTGAGGAGTACGATCGGTGCACGGATAATAAGAAGGACAAAGTGGAAGCTGAAGAGGAGGGGTTTGGAAGGGTGTTACAGTTTCCGACGGCAAGAAGGCCAGTGGATTACAGGAGGACGTTACCGGAGGCTACAGAGAAAGAGGTGGATGACTGGTTTACAACCACGAATATCACGTTGGGCGCACAGTTGAAGGAGAAGGAGGAGAAGGAAGCCAAGCTATTGCTCTACACCTGGAAGGACGCATTTGCGAGTCAAATAGAAGAGATGCTAGTGACGGACTTGGTTGAGCATCGAATACCTGTCTATCCAGGAGCGCAACCGCGGCGTGCTAAAGACAAGATATATACGAAGGAGGAACGAGACTGGTTGGATGCCAACCTTCCACAGCTAGAAAGAGCGGGAGTTATTGGAAGATCGGAGTCGCCCTGGTCACATCGTACAAAGTTTGTGAGAAAGAAAGATGGAGGGTTGCGAATGGTCCACGTTTTCTGTCCAGCCAACGAGGCAACAATGTTATCAAGCTATCCGATGAAGTGGATCGAGCCTGTCATAAACAACCTAATGCAATCCAAGTACTCTATCTACTTTCAAGCTGACGCAGCGAACGGTTTCTGGGCGGTCCGTATGTATGCTCCTCACGCATATCGAACTTCGTTTTCTACATACAACGGACAGTGGCAATATTTGAGAATGGGACAGGGGCTTTCTGGCGCGCCTCAGACATATACCCGGATGAAGGATATATTTAGCGGATACATACCAGCACCAAACCCGGAGCCAACGTTAAACAAGTCTTCTTCCGGAGCGTTTGAGTGTTTTGTCGACGACGATTTCGGCGCACACCCTGATTTTTCCTCTCAATTTGAGTTCCTCCACAATCATTACTTTCCTCGTCTTGGGTGGGCCAAACTCACGTTAAAGGGTAGCAAATCCCATTTCTTCCTTGACAAGATTAGCCCTCTGGGATATGAGAGCGATGGCAGCGGGCTTTGGCCTTCATTAGACAAGGTTAAAGCGATACGGGAATACCCACGACCTACAGATTTGGCGGAGATCGAGCAGTTTCTGTTTCTCACGATATTCTTACGGCAGTTTATTCCCGGACGAGTCGAGCACGCTAGGATTCTCAAGGAGGCCGTACAGTACACTGATAACAGTGACGGTATCATGAATCGAACATGGATCCCGAATGGCAAGAGGGGACATCCCAAGAGAGTATAGTGTGGAATGAAGTGGAAGGAAAAGCAGGAGACAGCTTTTACAAGTGTGAAGACGTCGATAATCGAGAATGTAGTGTACGGTGGTGACGAGACGAAACAGTATCATTTGATGACGGACGTCTCAAAATATGCAATCAGTGGTGTGCTCTTTCAATTACCCAACATCCTGGCGGGGACAAATATGTCAGTAGCGATGAGGAAGGAGATGAAAGTGATTATGTTCATATCTAAACGGCTCTTATCTGCAGAGACTCGGTACTCAACAATGGAACAGGAAGCGCTTTCCATCTTGAGGTGTCTGGAGGAGGTCCGGTGGTTGATATTAGGCTCCCCCTACGCCACAAAGGTCTATACAGACCATTCGGCACTTGTTAGTTTGTTGAAAAAGGACGACGCACACGGAAGAATCGTTAGGTGGCAAGTCAGGCTTTCGGAATACGACGTTGAGTACATCCACATTCCCGGAAGAGAGAATGCGTTAGCGGATGGCCTAAGCCGTATGAGAGTTATGGAGAGCATGTTCGTCGAGAACGGAAAGGCATTTGGCGAAGGTCTGGAAGTATATGTGTTGGAAGAAGACTCTACGTCCGGTTGGGAGGAATGGTTAGAGGACGAATGGTACGGGGCTGTGGTACATTTTAAGCTTTTCGGAGATTTCAGCACGTATCGTGATGGTAATGGCGAACATTTGACACTACATCGACGCCATCTCACCCGGCAGAACTCTAAGTCCTATCATTTGCTTCATCTACAGTCTCCGGATACTTCTGACGCCTCGATAACGCACCTTACGGGAATCAGAAACCCGGATAGCCATTACACTACAAAACCTTCTAATCGTCTCGTATTCGTTGAGAGGAATAGCAAAGAAGCCTTTTGTGTCCGGCAGGGAGAAGTCGAGGCAATTTTATATCACTTACACGATTGCCACGGCCATTTTGCAGCCGGAGTTTTGATGCGCACAGTTGTCGGACATTACTACTGGCCTACCCGAGCGAAAGATGTTGACGTTTATTGTTCTACCTGTCCAAGTTGTCAGCTGATAGGCCCGTTAAAGCCCTCTGTTAGCCAAATGGCCATCGTTCACCTACAACCTCTAGACATGATGGGATTCGGCTTCGTCGGACGGTTTCCTGATACGCCCAGTGGGAACAAGTACATTATCATCGGCGTCGACTATTTTACACGTTTCTTATTTGCTCAGGCGGTCCCAGATAGTCAAGGAAAGTCAGTAGTTTCTCTCTTCATGCGTATAGTCCAGCAATTCGGATGGCCTCGAGCGGTGTATACCGATAATGGCGCCCACTTTGTTTCCGGCGAGTTTGCTAAGGTCCTGAGTAAGCTCTCCGTCATACATCTACCCGCTCCGAAATCACACCCGCAGTCAGTCGGTTTGGCAGAAAGATACGTCAAGCTTTTGGTGGACGGACTCAAGGTCACGGTAATGCAGCGAAAATTACCACAGGGAGATTGGGATCTGGTTGTTGACTCAGTCGTGCACGCTATTAATACTCGAGTTCTTGGAGTACACGGATTCAGCCCGGCCGAGCTACTAGTGGGATTTAACCCGAACAGGACCGGATCGGATGTCAACCCTAATACTGAGCGCGCGGTAGCAGCACTTTCTACACTGGTGGCCTCTGGCACGAATCCATGGAAAGGAGAGGGAGAAGAAGAAGAAGAAGCAAGACTCGCCGACCGACAGCTGGAAAGACTCGCCGGCATTGATGATATACGTCAACAAGCCGCCTCAGGAGTTGTGGAGGAAACCCAAAAACGTGAAGAACGACAACGACCCATGCGTCACGCGCCACCTAAGGATGGAGACTTAGTACTACTAAGGAGGTTCTTGCTCGACCAACGCCGGGGTAGCAAACTTGAACCAAGATGGGAGGGCCCGTACGTTCTATCTGATTTGGCCTGGCATGGGAAAAGGGGACGTCTGCGGGACTTTAATACGGGAGAGGTGGTTCGAGTGAAGAAGGGTGCTTTATGTGATCGTGTTTACTTGAACGATCTCAAAGTTTATCTACGGCGGAAGATTGCGGTGGAAGTAGGTGTCACGATGGTGGATATCTTAGAGTATGAGAAGAGAGTGATGATAGACTTGGGCAAGCTGGAGGATGTATTTAGCTTGGAGAGAAGTGAGGCCGGAGGAAGGCGAAGTGTGGAATGGATTAACGGAGCTCAGGGAATCGGATAAGGAAGCAAATCATGTCTAGTCACTCAGTGGTTTGTACTGAGGCTTTATAGGGGACGATGAAGTGTTTTACTTGTTTTCTTTTGTTTGCATGCCTCCGGGGTCGAAGGCTGGAGAGAGGGGGGTTCCTTGTGCCCTGAGGTGTTTGATAGGGTAGTGAGAGCAGTCATGTCGCTCGATCGGGCCCACGGAAAAACTCTGTTTAGTAGTTAGCTTGGCGCACACACTTTAGCACATAAGCCGCCTCTCATGTAGACTAGACTAACAACGAACAACCACACCGAGGAAAGCAAGCCAATCAACAACCTTTTCTCTCCTTCTCAATTCATTCAAGCGCATAGCTCCCTACTTCACCCTTGTCAAGGCCTTTAGGCAATTCATCGTCTGGTCAACTTTCCACCTGTTTGTCTTCCGGTATATCAATAGGTCACACATACACACGGGAGGGTGATTTCGGCACGTGCGACACACCATCCAAACTAAACGGGTCCTGCGAAATCAGCCCAACACCGTATTCGGATGGCTTAGGGTCAAGATGTCTCATATTGCACCAAAAAGTTCAAGCCTTGGCGCCAAACCATCCGAATACTTTATGAATCGCCAAGTACTTGTCGTTGGTCTGGTTTAAGAGCCTCCACCTGAGCCGCAAACCTCCGAGGCGCAAACCGGGACTGCCACCGACCATGAAACCAACATGATCTACATACAAGCCACAAAAAGGATCATACAAGAAGCGGAATCTCCACATCACCCTAAATTCAAGAACAGCTCGAGTACAGAACCAGCACCGTCACCACACTCCACCAGCAGCAAGCTGACTGCGTCAGTGTCCTAACAATTTGTATCGGTCCTGCTACCCACTAGTACTAGTACTAAAGTTAGTATATTACACCATGGACGATGCCCCTCAAAACACCCCCAGGATTGGGGCTGAGAGGATGCAAGATATTTGAAGAGTAAACAAGCAAGGGAACACCTGCGATGTACTGTGCCGTTCGCCCGTTCCCTGGGACAAACCGACAAGTGTTGCATACTATTGTTGACCTCCTAAGGGTTGCGAAAGGGCTCACTTTTGTTCATCTCTTCTTAGAAATACACCGTTTAACTACCAGTATGATAGCACATCACAAAGTTCAGGAATTCGGTGTATTTCTAAGCCACTATTGAAACTCTCAATGTAACTAGTGATCGCTATTTAACTCTCAGAGTGCGATATAGTTCCCCCTCCGGTGAGCCCAATTACACAAACAATTTCCGGAAGAATAACAACTTAAGGCTCCTTTTGCAGCGAAAAAAATAAATATTACACATACTTAGAGGGCGGTGTAACCGGGAAAGTAACTAGCTCACTAGAATTCGTTGTTGTACTCGTAGATAGCGCAGTGAAGAGCCGCCCTTTGGCTTAGACTACGGTACAGCCACTTGAAGGTTACGTAAGCACAAAAATGTTGGATGAGCTGATAAAACCCAGTTGAATAGAACGCGAGCTACGCAACAGGGGGGGTGTAAAGGGAGAGGGCCAGAGGTTAAGGAAGAACAGAAGAGGCTAGTAACAGCTCAATTGACTCCATGAATGCTCTCCACTACTTGTCTATACAAAAAAAATAGATGAATTTCGGTGGGTCCCCCCCCCCGTCATTCCAGTGCTGGCCCAGTGGACAAAATGTGCCCACCAACCAATAACCCGAATAATGCCAGGGGATGGACGGGGCCTCAAAGCCGCAAGCAATAGTAAGGGCCAGGACTGAACCCTCCCGGAAACATTCCACTCCGGTGAAAACATAACCCGAAGCAGAAATAATACAGAACCAGTATCCAACCGGCTCAGTGCATGCCGTCCCAGGCGCACATAAGTAAATTAACTAAGTCCTACTATCACCGAGTGCTATCCCGAATTTGAAAAATATTATGGGTAATGATATGCCTGTGTCTATATGTTTAGCAGGATCCTGAGATTTCTCATTCCAACTTCTTGATGGACTATTAGATAGAAGTATAGCATGTGGGCGGATGCAAGATGGGTGAGTTCATATGGAGCAGGTTTGCTTCTACAACTGTCAAACTTTATGGTGCCAAACTACTGCCGTCTTCCTGGAATCTCAATGTCGCAGTTGACTGAAGTGGATAGTCCTCAGAGTTGACAGATGGAGATAAACAATGATTTCAGTGATTTCATTCATTCTAGAGTTGAAAGGATTGGCGGAGACGGTTTACGATCATGCCTTTCCTTTTTCTTCTTCACAGAGCTACGCAGGCAATTGGGGTCATGCATGGAGGGAGTCGACGGGTGTGGGAAGCGATGGAATGATTAAGGTGGCTTTATTATTTTTACCCACACTTATGTTCGGTTAGCGAGTTGAAGAAGGGTGAATCAATTTTCCGATGATACCGGCCCTATAACCTAGCTCTAGTCTAGTTCAAGCGTTAGACTGTTGCACCATTTAGTAGTTATCCTTCGATCAGGGGAGTTAGGAGCAATTTACTCCATTTGTCGCTGGTCTTGTGCATGCAGCCCAATAACACCCGATCTCCAGATTAGCTGAACATCTCGCAGAAAGCTTTCTTTTAGATTTCCTATGAACTCAGAGATGCTTGTTGACTCCGGTTGTCCTCTTTCTAGTTTCTCCTTTCCACCTATTCTAACCGGCCTTCTAGTTATACACAGTTATTGGCGGGCCGGAGGGCATGGGGAGAAGGAAGAAAGGAGTGCAATAGATCTGGTTAGAGCTTCTAGGTGTTGCATTTGGTATATATAAGGAATAGGCTTGGGGGATTCCCCAAAGGAAATCCTACCATGAGAGCACTGTATATGATGAACCCCAACTCAAGTCCGTTCTATTATCAAGCAAGGAAACTGAAAAAATACAAGAATAGTAGAAAGCAGGGCTTATCCGGAAAAAGAGGGTTGTAAATTTAGGCCATAAAACGCTAGGGGAAGAAGGGGGGAAATCAAAAAAGTAAATGTACAGTATTTCATACATATATCTTATACACGACGGCATAAACTCGGGCTATTCATTTGATATTTCTGGCACTAACAAACAGTGATGTCCGCAAGAGGATCTCACCGCCCCGAGAAGCCGAACGAGAATCTGAGGAGGATAGCAAGTAACAATCATCAAGTATTTCTTAGTCCAAAAGGCACGGCGTCCCACGAGAGCAATGCTCAGCCATAAGTGTCAAGCCTATCAGAGCTAAAGTCTTCCCATTCCAGCAGCAGCTTGACTACTCCATCATGCCCACCCGCAGCGGCCTCCGAGAGCGGTGTTCGGCCATCTTTGTCCAGCCTATCGGGAATGACGTCCGAGCGTCCCAACAGTAGCCTCACTACTGCATCACGCCCATTCTGAGCAGCCCACGAGAGCGGTGTTCGGCCATCATTGTCTGACCTATCGGGACTAACGTCTTCCCGTCCCAACAGTTGCTTCACTACCTCAGCACGCCCGTTCCGGGCGGCCCACGAGAGCGGCGTTCGGCCATAATTATCAGGCCTATCAGGACTAACGTCCTCCTGTTCCAGCAGTAGCTCGACAACTTCATCATATCCATTCCTGGTAGCCCACAAGAGCGGCGTTCGGCCGTGCTCGTCTGGCCTATCGGGGTTAACGTCTTCTCGTCCCAACAGTAGCTTCACTACTCCATCACGCCCATTCTCGGCGGCCCATGAGAGAGGTGCTCGGCCAGAGATGTCTGGCCTATCGGGGATAACGTCTTCCCGCTCCAACAGAAGCTCCACTGCTGCATCACACCCATTCTCGGCGGCCCACGAGAGCGGTGTTTGGCCGCGATTGTCCGGCCTGTCAGGGTTGACGTATTTCCTTCCAAATAGTAGATTCATTACTTGCAATACTTTTCCCCACCACCCGCCTACGCTCCCAGGATTGACAAAAGACGGACCAAGAAATAGCCTAACCACCTCTTCATTCCCATTCCCAGCAGCCCAAGAGAGTGCTGTTCGACCATGCCACGTGTCCGGTATATCAGGTTGAGTATGCTTCTGGTGCAAGAGTAATTTTACTACCTCTTCACATCCATACTTTGCAGCCCACATGAGTGGCGTCAGACCCGCACTATCGAGTTCGTTCACATCACATCTTTTTGTCCTTATCAAATCAGTTGCGACTTCGGCAATGCCGAAGTATGAAATACAGTGCAGGGCAGAAAATGGCTTGCGGGAATTAAAGTACCATTCGACGGTTGACCTCCAAAGTAATTGGGCGGATATGTGATTATCATATTGATTAAGCAGGTCGAGCGCGAGGTATCTCGAGCGATCCGAGAGTTCCATTCGTATGTAGGTTCCCCAGTACAAAGAAGAATATCCCAGTAAAGGTGTACCTCGGGGGTCAGGAGAGGGACTGGCCGAAAGATCCCTGATGGCCCGGAAATTCAGATACGTCAAACAGGTTTCCGCTATTGTCGAGTGAGGTCTCTCAAATAAATTGGCATGACCGGAAAGATACTCTTTGAGTGTGAAATGGATCAGCCTAATAGTTGAAGACCCTTCATCAACGACAGCTAGCCCCTGGCAACAACCCAACACCGTCCGGATTGAAGGCACATTGTTGGTATTAATGTCGGTTGATCCGATCTCGACAGCTAGGGCGTGACATATCTCATCCACATTCAAAGGCCGCTCGGAGTGCGAAATCCACATCAATGCCGCCATCCCGAGTCTTGCCCTATCCCCTCTCTGCGCCTTTATCCGTCCTATAGTCGCATCGTATGCATCCCCCAAGCCCAAGCCATTGGCCATTGCGCAGAGCTTCTCTCGCCTCCGATGGAGTGTCGTCTCCTGTAAGATGGCCTCGATGTTTAGAGATACCAGCAGGAATCTATAAATATATTAGCTGATAACTTTACATATTTTCACCAGCATCCTTGCTTCCTGCTCACATTTCTGAAACGGTCTCGGGAATGTTCTTTATAATATCCTCCTCCAAGCTCTTATCCATCGCATCCGGGGTTGTATCCTCTTTCAGTTTTGCCCGTAGGAACCGAATGATGTCATCCCTGGCGGGTGTAATGGGCACGCCCACTACCCTCCCAGCAAGATGTTTCTCCACTTCATCCCGGATATGCAATCTCCCGGCTAGAAATATCCGAGTGCTGCAGGACTTGTGTAGAATTTGTTTTAGCGAATCCAGCAGCTCCGCCCGATTCTCAGCCATGCATTCGTCCAGCGCATCAAAGCATATGAAGGTGGGCCGTGAGGACGAGATATCCTGTAACATCCGTACAATTTCACCCAGTTCCAGTTTCCGACCCCCAATGACTTTTCCCTGGTCCCGGAAAGCCTGGACGATCTCTGTCGGAATCTCTTCGAGTCCACCGACGACCTGCTTTAGGAGAGAACTTAGGATAGTCGTCGGGGATCGCTCCTTCTGGGCAGCGAAGTCGAAGTAGAAGCACGCAACCGCAGCATTTCGTCCCTTCGCCCAATCGCATAACCTGTCTATTACCAAGGAGCTAACACGACAGCGTTTTAGCAACACCTTTGCTTCATGGAGGTATAGCTTCTTACCTAATGTAGGTTTTGCCGACTCCAGGATCTCCGTAGCAAAACAAGACCGAATTATCAGGTTCCCCATCGCGAATGCCATGGAACCAATTCTGATATTCCTCAGTTCGGAAGAGCCAGTCTCCAACATCCTTGACCCGGTGGACTCTAATATCATTGTGCCGTACCTGGGGTTCGAGTAGGGATAGCCATGCCAGAATCTCGGCCCTCTCATCGACACTACCAAAGTTATTCACAGTATTAAAAGAGTTGGTGTTGTTATTAAAAGAGTTGTTATTTCCCTCGACGCGAGATTGTGACATTTTCCTTTTGTTGTTGCAGTTTGGAAGGTTGTAAATCCGATGCAGATGACCCAGAGAATGAGTTCTGGAATACGGTACGGCCAATTGATAGAGTTCGTGACGCTGAAGAGAGGGGGTCACCATGAGACTATCTTCCCGTTTTCTTTTGGAGATCACCCGCTCAAGCAGTTTATCCGGAGTGGCTGAGATCTGAGAAAAAAGGCAGCTGATCGTCCGCCGCGCGTCTTCTACCGCAGGCACAAGTCATCCAATAAGAATGAAAGCTTCCGCAACCACAACTAAATATGGAGATTCAACCCCTCCCCCTATTACATCTTATGCTTTCCACGTGCTCAAAGGTGTGCATGGGTGATCGGACGGACAGGGGTCAGAAAATGTATGTATCAGCATACATTTTCTAACCCTGTCCGTCCGATCACCGACGCACACCCCGAGTAAATACCTACGGAGACTTAGGCAAATCTTCAGGCTTTTCTGCCGTTCCGGAGCATTGCGGGTTCCCGATACTTCCACACACCTGAGGCCTGCAGATCCTCAGCTCCTTAGACATACTCTCACGATCGCCCCTAGGCTGTCGACATGCAGGTATGATTCAGTCTCCTTGTGTTACGACGAGACGTCCCGGTAGGCAAACGACCTTTACTGAAGTAAAATTGGTATCATACCTGTCGGGTACCGTATTAACTCGATAAATTGAGTATCTCCGGGCAGGGTTCTAATCTCCGCACCAAGACTGCCAACCCTTGATCAAGCCTAGTAGTCGATAAAAAAAGGAATAGGAAGATTGTGTCAACCTGTGTGAGGCTGAGAAACTAGTTGAACGCAATCCTCCTATTCCCTTTTTGTTCACTACTAGGACCGATTAGGGGCCTATCGTCATGGCGCGGAGATTGGGGGGATTTAGCTGGTTCGGCAAAGGAGGCGCTAGGGTAAGAGAAGTGGAATGGTCGCCGAGTAGCACTTCAGGTGGACAAAGGGGATTTAGCTGGTTAGGCAAGAGGGACATTAGGGTAACAAGAGTGGAATACGGTAGTGCGCCAGTTATGAAAGATTTAAGAAGAATTGTCCATTTACGTCATTTGGGCTACAATCGCCCAGTTATGATGTGTGGAATTTTAAAATCACACTATTCTCAATTAGTCTCCTAACAAAACATTTCATCCTCTCTTTTTCCCTTCTAACAGTGTCAAAACTACATCCTTTTTTGTCAATTCTACTTCAATAAATAGCCTAGTTATTTGGCTTTATATTCCACTTCAGATATCCACCACAAGACTATCCATAGTTTTTTGAGAAGCATTCAAAGACAAGACAGCTTCTAGGCGGGTAAATACCCGCCTAGGGGTGACCGAAAAGTCTTCAGGTATTCTCACTAAACTCTTTGCAGAGTTTTCTTGGCCTAGCGAACAATGCGCCTAACCAGCTAAATCCCCCTATTAGAACCCTGCGCGGAGATACTCAATTTATCGAGTTAATACGGTAGTTCGCCTAGCCTAGGAATCCTTATTTGTACCAACCTTAACTTACCCCCGGACCACCAATCCATTGGGAGGCATACAAGTACCGTATGGCACAGCCCCATTCCAAAAGTTCTGGCACCCAGGCTGGTACTGTAGCACAAAGCGCCACAACACATCCGCTATAAATTTTGTCATGGTACCATCCCGGATGCCAGAACCTTTGGAATAGTGCTGTGCCGGTCATTGAGCTGACATAGTCTGAATCTCAGGGAAGCCACACATGAATCATACAACAAGCTCTTGTTATATAGAGCAACAGCCATCCACAGTCGTTATCATAGAACAACTCGACTTTTTGGGATATCACCATACTTCACTAGCAGAGGGTCCATCATGTTTGTGTTCCAACAACAGGCACAGGCACTAGACATAAATCTTGCCGAAAGCGTACCGTATTAACTCGAATAAGAGAGCGGTGTGCTACGTCGTTGGAGTTGCCCCCTCTAGTAAGGTCTGGCATTTTTCTGCTTTTTCACCTCTCCCGTTTTGCTGTGATTTTCGCCTCTTTCCCAAGGAAGGGAATTCCTGACCACATAGCACACCGCTCTCTTATTCGAGTCAATACGGTAGTCAGTATTCCGCAACCACCAAGACTCATGTTTAGTGACTGTATTTGCACTGGTGTCTGCATTATGGCTATACACTGCGCCGTTCAGAAATTTCGAAGCGGGAGAATTTTCCAAGTCCCAAGAGTTACTGGGATGTGAAATCCTCGAGTAAGGTCAGCAGCACATACCGGGCATTGCGGTGTCGCTCTGTAGAACCTCGGTAGGAGAAGTTGATAGATAGGTTAAGTTTTAAATCCCACCGCAGACTTTCCAAAGGCCACGAAAAACTCTCCCAGAAGGGCTCCGAATAATTAGTACATCGCAAACAGCTGAATTTGGGAATTCATAGTGTCTCGTATCGCTAGGGTGGGACTGTTAATGTAGCCTGTGCAGGCTCCCCGACTCATGCAAGACCCACGTAGGATACCACCCCCGTGAGGGCAATTGCACAATCAGTTTCTGAAGGGAAAAAATTATAAAGGTTTGAGGAGCTTTAGGCTGTTTTTATATTTCACAGGAATTCTTGAGTTTGCAAAAGATTTGAAAAATAAAAGAGAAAAGTATCTGTTATCCGTTTTGGAAGAAGGCGACGACCAGCTGTGATGTTTGGGGGGTAAACAAATGCATCTCGTACTATAGATTCCGTGAGATCTGCTAGGGTGCTACATCGATCATTTCACTATACGATGCATATAAGTGACAAGATTCAAGGCAGGAGATCATCCAAAAGAAATTCTCCCATAAAACTGTAACCTAAGCTTCACCCCAGCCCAAGTCCGTTCTACCGTATTGTCTGGCAAACGAAAGAAGGGATATAAAAAGAGCAGGGCGCGGGTTTTTCAGAGAAAAAAATTAAAAGAAAATTCTAGATTTGGTTCAAGAGACGCCTGGAGAAGGAAAAAGCGAACGCACCCCCCCCCATATATATATTTCATACCTGGCATAAACTCCGCCTGTTCACCCGATATTTCCGGTACTGACAAATAGTGACGACAACACAATCTCATCGCCCTAAGGGGCCGAATGAGAATCCCAGGAGGGGATAATAGGTGACAGCCGGAAAGTTTTTTTTGTTTTTTAATGTTGTAAAAGGGCATATGGCTAGGCCGGAAGACGCGGAAAGAGGCCCGTCATATCTCCAAGGCCCACACCATACCCCACCGGGAATCGCAGCCCCCCTAGCCCTAAGTAGCTTTACCACCTCGCCGTGCCCATCCCGGACCGCCCACGGGAGCTGTGTTTGGCCATAATTGTTTGGCTTATCGGGGTTAACATCCTCTCGTTCCAACAGTAGCCTCGCCACTCCATCACCCCCATTCCGGTCCGCCTGCGGGAGCGGTTTTTTTCTGCCGGAATTGTCAAGCCTATCGGGGTTAACATCTTCCCGCTCCAACAAAAGCTTCACGATTCTATTATGTAAAAGTGATGTTCGGCCCCCGCCGTTAAGCCTGCCGTAGTTGTCGTATTTCCTTTAAAATAGCGCACTCACCACTTGTACTGTTTTCCCCCAATTTTAGGCCTAGTTATGCTCCCAGGATCAACAAACGGCGGACCAAGAAATAGCCTGACTACCCCTTCATTCCCACTCCCTGCAGCTCATGAAAGTGCTGTTCGGCCATGCCGTGTATCCCACATATTAAGTCCAGTATGCTTCTGGTGCAGGAGTAATTTTACTACTTCATGCCCATACTTGGCAGCTCACATGAGTGGGGTCAACCCCCCACCATCTCTTTTGTTCACATCACATCTTTTTGTCCTTATCAAACCGGTTATAACACCAGCAATGCCGAAATACGAAACATAAAGTAGTGTAGGGGATGGCCCGGAGGAACGAAGGCACGACTCTGAGGTTGACAACTAAAGTAATTGGGCAGATAGGTGATTCCCATATCGATCAATAATGTCGAATTCAAAGTATCTGGAGCCTGATGGAGGTCTAGTCGTGCGCAGGGATAACTGCCACCCTGCAAGCACCGCCAGGAGGCTGCCGTGAGGCGAGCGTCGTGAGAGGACCCGGAACGAAGGTGATAGGAAAACTGAAGTGGTTCGCTATTCGATGTGTAGAGTGATGATGATACAGAGAGAAGAGAACGCAGCTGAGACTGAGTGCAGTTTGTGGTGGCCACTCGCAGTGGGCTCACTATCACAGAAACACCAGAAACACCAGTGACCCCGACATGGTGACAGCCCTCACTCACCTGCTAACTAGTATGCCCTAACATGACATCCCACTATGGGGTTACTCCATCAGAGCCATCTGAGAATTCCATTCGTATGTGGGTTCCTCAACATAAAGAATAACACTGTAAGAGTGTGCCTCGGAGGTCAAGACAAAGCCTAGCAAGAAGATCCTTACTAGCTAGAAATTCAGATACGTCAAATGTGATTCCGCTATTTTTGAGTGAGGTCTCCGAAACAGGTCGGCATGGCCGGAAAGATACTCTTTGAGCGTGAAAGGGCGAGCCTAATGATTGGGGACCCTTTATTGACTGCCGCAAGCCTTCTTTACTCCATCCTGATTTGTAATGTATTTGAGAATAGTAAAGTCTGATAACTCAGAACAAGTGTAGGGAATACTCAATACTATTGGGGGTTTATAAGTATACCCCCTGAATAAGCCCCTATCATACGATAAGAACTAACTTTTGATTATCTCACAATTACTTTCTCTATCTCTCAGTCGATAATGCCTACTTACCAGCTTCCTTTTCAAGTTCTACCCTAAACTCTTCATCCTGAAACCTTACATTATAGCCTCTTATGCTATTCCCTTCTCCTCCCTTCTGCAGTCTTCTGCAGTCTTCTGTGTCTATTAGAAATAACGGTGGGAAAAGAATGAAAAAAACAAGCATTCTATCACAACAATAAAATAGGAAGAATTTTGCTTCAACCCCTGAGGTGTCCTGATATTGCAGAGACACCGGCCTGGGCTACCAGAGCAATCCAACAACTCTCAATACTGGTAGGCAATACTAGGCTATATTTTGGAAAGCGTTGCCAGTAGTCTTAATAGACCAGTATAAGCTATATCTGCATTGCCGTCTCTCAACAGGAACATTCCAGCCATCTCTACTCTCCCTACAATAAAAACCCAAACAAACAGATCATGTCCTACGTAGTCTAAAATTCCTCCTTCTCAGTTGAGGTAAAACACCCACCAAAAGCCAGCTTTCCAAGACAATCAAAAAAGAAAAGAGCACCGCACCTTACTACTGTAAGAGATGCAGCTCTAGCCCCCTCGCCCAAGGTATGTTTATTCAATTTCTTATGGTAATTGTTCAATTATCAGAACCTTCAAGCCCAATTTTTTTGTAATACCTTTCAAAAGGCACTCTTCGCATTCAGAGCACAGCCCCACAACCATACAATTGCACCAGAGCGCCCACGCCATGGTGGCTTCCCCATTCCGGCCCTCCTCCAGCAAGCCCGGAGCCCCCATAGAATCTCCGCAGGATAAACAAAAACCACTTGTATGGGCACTCTAATTATATATCGGCTCGCTTGTCCTGTGAGGGGCTTATATACGTCTATCCACAGTCTCTCTACTGTAGTGGCCACCCCTCCTATTAAACGAATGAACCGAGGGCGGCAATCCTGCTACGAATGGAACACATCGCAGTTGCTAGTACTATACGACACTCTCCATTCCCCATGGACCATATCTTAACGTATGCAACAGACCAACCAGGGCAGAGCACATACCCTTGTCTCCCCCTTGGTAAAAGCAGCCTACAACATGTGCTCTAGCATTCTACTTCACCACGAGCATTCCCCTAGCTTATTCAAAGGGAGCCCCATCTTTCCCCTCGGACAGGAACTCCAGATATGGTTTAGTAAGGACTGTACGAAAACCGTCCCCTTATTCAAGGAAATATATTAGTCTCACACACACCGGAAGAACCCGAATAAACGGACCAAGATTCCCCTCCTTGAACAGGGAGGCGAAAACACTACGAAAACTGAGCCCCCAGCCCCGGACTCGATAATAAAAGTGTAAAAAAAGGGCCTGACTTTACAAGAAAGGCAATCAATCGCTCAAGTTCCTACGCGACAGATACTGTTCTTGTATTTGGGATAGGTGCCTAGAAACACCACTTCGCCGCATACCACTACTAGACCATCGAAAGAAGCAGAAAAACCTGCCAGATGCAAGCCTTTCGGATAAGCGCTCGGGCACTGAAGTAATAGTGCCTATCACCCTTAGCCTCTGATCATTTACGTGGATATTAGAGTGACGGCGGCCCCCGTGCATACAGTAAGAATTCGAATAATTGGACTTCATGCTAGGACGTTGGAGTTGCCTTTGCTGGTAAGGTCTGGCTCTTTTTCCTTTTTTTTGTCTTAAGCTCAAGCTGCGCCGCCCCCTACCCAAGAGAGGAAATTTCAGACGTCTTAGCACGAGGTTCAACCACCCGAGTTCCCACGGTAAATCAAAGTTAGAAATCAGGAGTCCGAAGCCTTAGCAGCATGCCCGAAGCAACGCCTGAGAAAATCAAGGAATGCCCAATGACACGAACTTCCTGCTGTGAAGGGGTTTTTCTTCCCTCTCGAATATTCGCCAAGAGTTCCAACTTCCAACTTTCACTCCTACGCGGGGCGCCGTCACTCTATTAAGAGCGTGGTGTAGCATACCGGTAGTGCTGTGCCAGCGCCTGCAGCTTAACTGATCCTCGGCTGGCGATTAGCCTTGTTAAAACAATTACCTTAAGTTATCCAAGGCTACCACTCAGCCTACACTCAGCCTACATTACCCTCTTGTGCCTTTCGGCATTGTGTAGTACCACAGTTACTCGAGTATTCGGTGCCGTACAACACAGCGCATGCCCAAAGACGCAAACATATCCTAATCCTAGATATCACCAAAGGCTCACAGGCGATAGCCTTGCCCTGCGGAAGAGAAGTGCAGCAATCAGACAGGCGGCAGGCATGCAGGCCGGGGGAGAAGAAGAAATACCTACCGACAGTTGCCCATCATTCCCCCCGCGCTAACCTTAATAAGGGGGCTAAAAGACGCAGAAGATGTTCACCGGAAACCCCATTTACGTTGCGGTGCGTTCGTAGTCGACCATAAATCCTAAGCTGAGGCGACTACTAGATCTACGAGCCAACCAAAAGCCCGAGATTCAGATATTCACCTATCGGGTTGGGCGACCGATTATCCTCTGTTTGTGGGGTTTTAAATCAAGTCGGCTGCGCGCGCATTTGGAATCAACTATGAATAGGGCACCCGTTGGCCTGAAAGATAGGAAAGAAGAGGGAAGAAAAAGGTAAGTGGAGATGCGTGAAAACATTGGCATATCAAAGGACTAACGTGCAAGAGATCTCTGAAAAAATGAGAAGCAAAGAAGGATTTAGATATCGCGCCCCCTAACACCACTCTCTTCCGCGGGGAAAAAACCACAAACCACCATACCAGCCCGCTAACCCGCAAAAAAAAAAAGAGAACTATCGGCCAACAGAAAAGAGACAATATAGGTATGAGAATAAAGCAAAATCTCCAACCCTAGCCAAAGTTTCCACCCGAGAATCTTCAAAGCCCCTGCTAATACAGTGACAGCTTCTCACGAGCATTGCGTTCCCGACGCTTCTGGCTCCCATTCTTATTTACTTTGCCCCCGGTCCAATAGTGGCGGGGAGCTTGCAACGGGATCTCCTGCGCGCTCGAACAAGATACAGGAGCGGCAACACCAATGAGGGTCAAACCGGGGGGTCGACCCCTATGTGTTTGCAAACAACCGGTGTTTTGAGAGGGAGGATTTTCGTCACGGCTGTAAACCCAGGTCCGAGGAGGGCCCTGACCGGGTCGGGTGCGATTTTGAGTGCAGCTATCCCGACGGGGATTACGAATCTGATGGCTGGTGTGGTTTTCATTAGGATCCTGGTTCACATGAGCTTCGATCGGAGCGCCCGAACCGCGTGTGGGGTATCCCGAGCGCGCGCCATTTGGGCGACCTGTAGAGCGAGCGTTCGAGCTATTCGAGAATTCTGGGCGAGGTGGAAGGCTCGGATGACCCTGAGAATTTGGACTTAAATAATTCTCACGAATGGGACGGCGACCTGAGTAACCCCCGCCGCCGGCCAAATTTCTCTTCGTATTCCTACACCGCCCCCCTTCCAACACCTGCTCCCCCCCAACCGCTCTCTCTGCTTCCCGAACAAGCTTTCTTTCCTGCAGTATAATTTCTACAGCACTCGGTTCCAGATACCCCATGCACTGCTCAGGCTTTAGCACAGAAGCCAGAATCTCCACTTCGATGCAGAGGTATAAAAGGCTCTTCCCCTCAAATCTCCTGCCAAAGTCTGCTCTCATCTCCAGCACCGGCCTACCGTTCGAAGCAGTTGGGGAAATCGGGAGGAAGAACTGCTGGTATTTCTCCGAAACCGCATCCCAACCCCTGTACCCTTGAGTTGTCGAAGACCTACAACTCTTAGTAAGACTCCCTGTGGGTATATCGGTTCACCCGGATTGGAGGAAACATACATCACGCAAACCTTACCACCAGCCAATTCCTCTACTACGATCCACGGGCGCCTCTTCCTATTGTTGTTAGGACCATCGGCGCAGTTGAGACGTATCCTGTCGATGCCCCTCACCGACGACTTCGGCTTGCCTGTCCAGAATATTCCGCCGACCGTGGGACCCCTTCGAGCGACTTGCTCCTCAATTTCGAGAGGCCCTCCAATGCTGTCTCCCGCCGTTGGCCGGTGTCCTTCATTCCCTGTTTTTGGGTTTGTCATTGCCGCTGGCATGGTAGTGTATAGATGTATGTCTGTTCCTATATAGATAGAAGTATATCTATTTATTCGTAGAAGGGCGCGTTGATGGGCGGATGAGTGTATGAGTATGTGTTGAAAAGTAGGTGAAAGGCTGATTAGCGATGTGGGATGACGATGGGAAACCCGGGTTTAAATGTTTTTTTCGAGATTGACATTCAATCTAGTGATGGTTCGGAGAATTTTAATGGTTCGATTTTTGAAGATAGAGGAAATACTATCGAAAAAGACAAATATTAAATTAAGTCCGCGCCGTATAGGAACGAGAAGTGGTCCCGACCTTCCGTGAACCGCGGGGCGGCCCAACGGTTATAGTCTTTCTACAGGCGTCCTGCTGCCAGGAGCAGCACACAAGCACAGCTTGCCCTCTGGTTCCCCCCCCGCCAATAGCACTTGAAACCGCCCTGACTTGAACCCAATCACCAGCCCCCCAAAGTCCGGAGGACTTGCCTTTACTTCAGCCTACCTCAATCGCAAATCTCGCGATGCTCGATCTTTGCAAGAGTTCAGGAGATAGACTTGCTCTCCACAAAGGGCCACTGCTTTAACATGGGAGACATCTCCAGGAGCTTTTCCAATAGTACCAGGTAAACCTAAAGCGCATGATAACTGAAGGTGTTAAAGATACAAGCATCGGACGAGAGTCAGGCAATTGCGAGACAAGCTTCCTACCCCACTCTCGCTGCAAAAATAAGCTTATGCTGTCGGGCCGGCCATCAACCCCGGCACACGGTCCGAGCTTACACCTACCTCCCTAGACGACGCCTATAATCGCAGACACAGACCTTGAATACGAAGATCGACTTGCCTGTGGTCCGCCACCGAAGGCCCATAGCCCGATACGCAGGCAAACTACTAGTAGACCTCCGTAAATGGAAAAAAAGACCCAGCAGGCACTTCACGCCAATTACCCTCTGTCGATTCCGCCCACAAGCTGGGGACGCCTGTAGAACCAGCTCCACTCGTAAGCAGATGTGAAGCGCGCACTGCTCTGTCACCTTTCCGAATGGTCCCAGGGCCTCCGAGTTCTCTGTAGTCATCCATTGTGCTATATCGAGGTCGAAGGAGAACACCGAGTGAGAGCATGTGATACGGCGCTTAGCTCATCGATTATTTATGTAACCGCGATAAGATCACATCGTCGATATCAGTCAGCAGGGGACCTTCCAAGTATGCACAGTGCTAGCGCCTCGCCTGAGTATCCAGCGGATGCTGCTATAGCGCAGGGGTTAAATATAAAAAAATTATTGCATAACCAGCATCGGTGCGCTCATACGAAATTCAGAGTCACATTTTGAGATGCCCCACCTAATTCCGAGGCGTAGCCAAACAGGTTAGCCCTCTTAATAATACCATAGGGAACCAACGCGTGTTTTCTAGATAGGATGAGTTGGGACGAATGGTGAGAGGGGGGAAAGGCGGAGTCTTTACACATGAACCATGGGACCAGCAAATACCGGCCAGAATAAAAAGATAATTACAGAGGAAAGATCTTCCCAGCCCCCCAGTCCCCTGGTCCATGCCGATATCCACCGCATCGGTGCGTCCGAAGTTGCTCCTCGAAATGTGGGCGGAGCGCCGGTCGCCCGGATCTCTAACCACCCAAGCACTACCGGGAGATCAGAATCAAAGTACCCGAGCGCCAGTACTCGAGTTGGACTCGCCTACCGTGGAAAGACAGCCTTCGGTACGGTAAAGGATCGGCAGCCGTTTGCGCCCCGCATGATCGGTCAAAAAGGGACCAAAACAGACCAGTTTGACCACAAAGGCCCGAGGGAAGGCGTCCGGCTGCGAACCGGAGGGAGGCCACAAGGTAGCCCTGTATTTTGGCGACCTAACGACAGGCGAACTTTCATTGCTGCCGGTCCCACAAAGCCAAACCATAACGCTCCGGAAGGCGGTCTGGAGATCACACTTCGCTAATGCCGGAGTCCTGCAGGCGCAGTTTCAGGATCGAACATGAAACTAAATTGCCCCGTGAACCCGACCAAGAGCGAAGAGTTTTTCCACCTGAGCGCCCTCAGACTAGCCAAGATATCCTATTGGCCAGGCAGACTGTCGAGCTCCGGATGGCAGGCGAGCGTGATTAGTTCTTGGGCAACCTCATCGTCATCGGCAGTTCGTAGGTTCCCACCTATAATAGAGCTGCCCAACCTCAGTACAGATTTAAGAATGGATATTATAGCGCACTCTCTTGAACCCTTGACAAAAAAGATCACGTCTCGAGGAGCTCCGAAAGATGTCAAAAAGAGAAGTGAGAGTCTCCTTTGGGTAGCTTATGGACGATCAAGACAGCTCCGGGCTCCGCTTTTCTTGAGAAAACCAGCAGGTTGGCCTCCCAGTACCGCTTAAGAGTATTCGGGGTGTGCGACTTCTTCTCTTGGGCGCGATGCTCTTACGGGGATTTTAGCGAATTACAATAGGAAGGAATTCTTTTATAGTTCATTGAAGTATAATAGCTAAAAGCAAAGGCGTACAGTACGATATCTATTCAATCACTCAGCGCCCCTAATTCCGGATTAGAAGCACATACTAAGTTCTCGCGAGTATTAGTTTTAACATAATATTATCATAGAAAGAAAATTCTTGGACGGCAAATATTGCTTCGGGGGTGTGGAAGGGGAACAGCAGAGAAGCGGGTTGGAAGATGATATCGAAATCCAGATTTTACAGCGCCACAAGTAATACCGTACAGGTCAAGAAAATCGAAGCCACAATCTGAATCTGAACCGGCGGACGGAAAGTCTCTTGGGCTCAGTAAGGCCCAGAGCCTCGGATAATCAACTCCTATACTAAGGCAACTGCCACTTCTGGTTTAGTTACTGCTATACGGTGGCCAACAATCAGGGGGCTCAGCCTGTGCACAGAGGCAAACCAAAAGTGAGTGTGCTAAGCCAATGACCGTATCTTCAAGTCCGTCTTGAACAACTAGGAGGAATCTAATTCAAAAGAAGCAGATACCTCCCTTGACTCTCGCTATTTCTGGATATACAAACATCGGACTAGCCACCTAGAGCGGTTGCAACGGCACACTGCAAGATCCTTCTCGTCTCCGCGCCAAGATTGCACCAGTTTTGGAATAGCCTTTGCGGGCCATACAGATTGATCCCGCTTGCGGCTTTCCTTGAGAAGCACTATGGTAGAAAAGACCCTGGGCTAGTAGCCAGAGTCAATGAAGGAGATTGATGTCTTCTGACCCCAGAGCTGATTATTACCATTGAGCCTATTATCTCCTTCACACGCCGTCTTCTATATCAATAATACATCAACTCTAATATTATCCATAGACTGAATTCCGACCTCCTGCTAAGAACAACCCCAACAAACCCACAGGATTTCACCAAAAATCCAAGATTGCTGTGAATTGTGAAGTCATTCTCATATGTGACCTTCACCGGCTGCTGCTGGCACTGCCCACCGCTCCCATTCAAACAGCCCGAACACTATACTTTTAATTATGGGCTCGCTAGGGCTATTCCAAACGGGTACCCAATCTTCGCGCGGAGACACCAGTAGTTGAGTAATCTGCCAAGGCCAAGAGAGCTCCAAATACAAATACTTGTGCACTCACACCCCGCTGTCCCGGATCTCGATAATCGCATACCTCGCTGTCTCGGATGAATCTCGGCAGATTCTAAATTTCTTTACACCGGGGCTTCACCTGTTGCCCCAAATCACTCGTTGTGCAAGACAGATTCTTAAGATAGAGGCCGTCGAGGATGGTGGGGTGTGAGTGTAATAAATTATATAGTATTGGGAGGACTGGTATAAGAAAAGAACAAAGATTTACTAATTTCTATCAAAATATTGTCAAAATTAGATATACTATGGTTCGTGCAGTTCAAAACGTGCACTAGATTTTAGATAGTTTTCAATCGATTATATCATATTCTCAATACTACCTATTGACCTGAAAAAACCACTAGGTAATAGATCTCCTTAAAGAGAACAATGTAGTGGTTTTTTTATAATTATTGGAATTTTTGTTGAAATGATATAATCGTTGAAAGTCTTGTATTTTTGGTAGAGAATGCAAAATTGTGTTACGCACAGCCTCCTAATTGCTGCCAAGACCATCCCATTTTCATATTAGTAATCATAAATTTCTGCCAAGAATTCTTTGTAATCAAGTAAATATAATAGTAGTATAAAATGTCAACTCTTCTTAACATCTATATTATTCTGATATCAGAACCTCTTTGCCTCAATACATTAACTTCCTGATACGAATACCGGTCATTATTCCTTTCATTCTTGTCGTTTTATAGCTATTTAGCATCATATTATAACTAATATATATTTGTAGCAAGTGTAGAAGGTATCATATTACTGATGCCTCTGAGGATCTCTCTTAACCTGTATATAAATGTATTTAAATTCTATCATCTTGTATCTCTCACCATTTATTATCATATTAAATAATATACTGTTTTAACCCTAAATTTAAACCCTTGATCTGTTTTTATTATTATTATTGAATCATCTTGGCACAGAATTTCACTCAGCCACGTAACACTTGCTTTTCAGCCTTGTGCACGTTTTGAACTGCACGAACCATATTAGGCCGCTCTTGATAGCATGATTCGAATAGTTGTTACTATTAGGGTAAATATGAGTAAGTGTAAAAGGAGGAATGGGAAGAACATTGACAACTGAAGAGAAAAAGGGAGGAGGAAGAGGAAAGCGAGAAGGTAAAATAGTATTTGTGAAAACGCCCCTCATGTACAAATGAGGGGACTACTTGCACTTTGCATCTGTGCTTGGTGCGTTTCAGACAGCCCCTCCAGACCCACTACAACCTCTCTATTCACCATTTACTAAGCTTGTCCTACAACAGAAGTTATCAAGTAAAACCACACCACCTCACTTCAAAGTTGCGAGACCTCACCTCTCCCCCCGTTTATATTTTACCGCTATTTTATTTCCCTACAATACCCCGAGATTATGTGTGGTAATCGTGGAGATATTTTCTGCAGGCGAGTTCGGAGTGAAGACTCCGTGGTGGTACTACTTTGGTAAAGATCCGAAGCTAACCCATGCTATTAACCGCGCTAAAAATAAAAATAAAAAGCTGCAAAATAAGGGGCTAATAACTCCTTGAGCAAAACAGCCCACACTCCTAGTCAAGTGACCGCAACCCGAAAGATCACCAAGGCAAAAATACTCTAGGAGCTTCAGAATACATCACCTGAAGCAAACCCTCCCCTCATATCCTCTAGGTCTCATGCCGTTGGCAAACACTCTCGTTACACACAATAGGGATGTTCTGCAGGGAGTCACGAACCTGAGCCTAAACCTGCTGCCACAGCAATAGTCCTTTCACTTTCCGAATATGGTTGAGTGGCCAAGCCAATTCAAGTGAATGCTAGGGCTCTGGCCTAAAGATGAACGTGCACAATTCATAAATTAGTGTGAATTAGTGCGCATTTCAGAATGTAAACAATGTGAACAAAAAAAAGTGGCTAATTGGGTTAGGGTGGTTTCATACTGGCTACCCATCCCCTAATCTTTGTGCAGATTTCGCAGCAGCTTTTTAGCGTGGTTCAAGTTAGGGCATAGGTATTGTCCGTGGACAAAGTTAACCGCCCACCAGGCAACAGGAGAAATTTCGGCCATGACAACCGCACTCCCCCACCAACCCCACAATCTTGTAAACCAAAAAAATATTGCAAATTAAAAATGTAAATACATAGAAGAATGCATAGTAGAAATTGATCCAGAGAAATTTCTTCAGGTAGTGTTGGAAGTCCTCGGTGATGGGGAAGGTTGTGTTGCCATCGATCGTTGCTAGGCGGTTAATTTCTCTGTGAGCAGGCCAGTCGATTTGTATCACAAAGCAATATTTAAGTTCAAGCTCACACACACAGCCGAACATCCCTAATATGCCTCTGTATCCCCCCACTCCACCCCAGTTATATCTGCAACTACGGTAACCCCCATAGCTCCACCTCAAACACCGATATGTCCGAGGCTGGCGACAAAAATGGTGAACAGAATGGCATGTGACAACCCAAACCATGCTACTTCATGCTTCCTATTTATCACATTCCGGGGCTGTAAAAAAATTCCAAAATTGATATTCTGGTTTGAAATCCTTTCAAATACCTCTCCACACAGTTTGGATATTATTAAAGAATTGTTGGACACTTTGGCATTGCAGCATGGTAAAGTTGAAGTTGAAAACAGCGCCAAGCCTTGCCACTTCCCATACAAAAGAATCAGAAATTGCGCCAAGACCAGTGTGCCAACTACCGTATTCTGGCAAAAGTCGGACTGGAGCTAAAGAGAAACTAAGGCAACCGAGCCAACAGGAGGGCGCGAAGAAGGCGGATTCGCCACAGTTTAAACATATAGACCACGGTGTTGGACAGGTTCAAGAAAATCCTCAGTGGCGTCAATTCAACTTTTGCCAGATTATGGTACGGTATAGCTCCCTAGGCAATTCCTCAACCACACTAGATACAGAGTTCTAAAGTGTCGGAAAGTAAAATCTAGGGAATTGTTGCACATATAGGCGAAGATTTAGCCCAAATTGTTTTTACTAAATCAGTGTCTAGAAGGTTATAAATATGGCTGTTCTCGGTGGGAAACCCCTTACACTGCTCATTTTTGGCCTCGTATTATGGAGCATCACATTTATGCGCAAACCAGATTTGGAAATTCGAGTGATACCTTGTGCGAACTTTTAGATGACATCATAGCAAAAGTCGGGCTCATTTCCGAAAGGCGAAGTCGCTGCGTGACGGCGCCCGAAAAGTCCCTGTACCAAGGTCTGGTAAGAAGTTATGGAATAGTTATTCAAGGTTATCTAGCCAAATATATCCCTGTCTGTTCTAGTTAATAGGGTCCGACCTTTGTATGTACTCACATACAGCGCTCGTACTGTACAGTGCCTTACAGATCGCTCTAACAACTCCACCCCCAGCTAAGATGCCCGAATTCACTTCTTTTGATCGGGGTACGCAAACAATGCAAAACAAAACTAGCCCCCACAGCGCAAAGAGAGATGGGGAGTCCCGGACCTTACAAGCAAAGGCAACCCCGATGCCCCAGCGCATGAGGTTCAATCACCTTAGAAGCTCTTGCATTCTAAGTGGACATCATTGCCCTAGTTCATGATAGGCTTGGTTTGGTAAGTTAAAGAATTTGCGGTGGTCAGTTCATGAGACACAGCGGACCCAAAACGGCCAGGCCCTACTGTATCGTGAAAGTACAAATCTTTCTCAAGAGCCCCTACCCCCGGTGCCTGACAGTACGACCGGATAGGATAGTGGATTGAAGCTGTCTTTCGCGCTATTCAAGTTCTTGTGGTAAGGTACTGGGGGTCGCATTTTTGATGATTGATAAATCTCGCGATCGGCACCTCTTCTGCCTCAGCCCCCTCTCCGCAACCTGTCTCCCGGCCTTGCTCGGAGCGATTGCGTATAAAGTCTCACATCGGTCTCCGAATCCCCGAGGGGAAAAAACACAAGACAGTTGCTACCGGTACCCCTTCGTCTGTATTTGTCGCTATTTAGTTCCCTAGAATATTCCAAGATTAGGAATAGTTCAAGTGTCGCAACTACGGGGATGTTTTCTACTGGTCAGCTCACCGCAAACGCCCCATGGCCATACTACCTTTAACAGAGATTTAAGGTTAACATATGCCACCAACCACGCTAAAAAGCCGCGAAATCTGCCCAGATTAGGAGGCTATTGCGTTCATTTTGTTTTATTATCATCTTTCCCCAGAAATTAAAGCACTTCCATGCCGGCAGTATATTTTTGAATGCGCTAGTGAGGCTGACGATTGTGGTGTCACCTGATACTACAGTAGTAGGACACCACCCACTTTATCCTGTCGCGGGGTTAACCGGTTGGCGGGGAGGTCTCAATGGCTGCGACGGCTGCGACGGCTCTTGGTGAGATGTGTCCCTGGGAGGAACTTTATCCCGCTCGCACAACAGTACGGTCCCCAGACAAGCCTGCCGATGTTTAATGCCTCACAGCCTTCTACGCCCACCGAGGGTTAGCGTATATATAACTTCAAGCCCCCTCACCCCTGGTAAGATCTTAACCATCACGACACATCAACATCATTCTCATTATAGTACCAGAAGCCGTAGAGGGAAAGCGCACAACCCTCCCACACTTCGAAATCTCTCCGATTGACAGCAGACGGTCAACCAGACTATCTAAAGTTTAGAACCACCATGGAAATATGTGGATCCCGGGGGGGGAGGAGTGACCTAGTTCCCTATCGCATTTGGCACTATATCACGGGCGGCTTAAATTTCGGACCTGCTAGCTTGGTACTTTACCTCGTCGGCGCGTGGGCGGCGTACCTTGTCCTACTAGTTTTCTACAGACTCTATCTGCACCCGCTGCGGCGGTTCCCGGGACCAAAGATGGCGGCGGTCACCGTGTATTACGCGGGGTATTGGGATTTGCACATGAGCGGGCAGATGGTCAAGCATTTAGCAGATTTACACAAGAAATATGGTTAGTTTCGGTTAACATAATTTAGCTCCATTTGGATGATCGTGTACTAATTCAACACCCATCCTTCAGGTCCAATAGTCCGCTGTGGGCCAAACCAGGTGAGCCCCCCCTCCCCACAATCCCAGCCGACCGTGGAACCACACTAAACACAAGCTCACCAAAAACAGCTCCACTTCTCTTCCCCGGAAGTCTACTCCACAATCTACAGCTCCACCAGCAAACTTACCAAAGACCCAAGCCTCTACCATTGCTTTAACTCTCCGGAGTCGGTCTTCACATTGCTCGACCCCACCGTTGCGCGGACCCGGCGAGACGTGATTGGGCCAATGTTCTCCCGGCGGGCGGTGCTCTCGCTACAACCGCTAATTAGCGAGAAGATCAGCAAGCTCTGTGACAAGCTCTCCGGCTACGCTGACCGCGATGAGGCGGCGGATATAGTCGCTGGATTCCACTGCGCTGCGATTGACATTATTTCGCAGTATTGTTTTAACGAGTGCCTTGACTCCCTAGACGTGGAGGGTTTCAAGCACGGTGTCCTACTGTACGCTAAAGCTATCAGCGAGACATTCTGGATCATAAAGTATTTTCCCATAGTAGAGTGGTTGCTCGCCTTGCCGAGGAGTGTCTCGCTCCGACTAGTACCTGAGTTGGAGGGGTTTTTGGCCTATAGAGATGTACTATCCTCCCCCCCCTCCCCTACCCTCCCCACTGAGTGAATGAAGTTGACGGGAATGCGCGCGTGTGTGTGTGTGCTTGCGGATGTGAAGTCAGTAGAAGAACAAGTAAACCGGTACTTGAAGAACCCTGGCCTTCTCGAGAAAACCTCGCTCCCCCCAAGCGTATACCATCGTTTCCTAGACCCGCAGGTTAAAGGCGGAACCCCAAGCTTCAGCAGTCTTGTCGACGAAGCTCAAAACTTGTTTTTCGCCGGGAGCGATACCATGAGTGGAGCGTTCACCTACGGAACATACCACACATTAGCTACACCCGGATTACAAGAGAAGCTCTTTGCGGAGATATGTCAAGTATGGCCCGTACTTGAGGAAGAGCCTACGCTTGAGCAATTGGAGAAGTCAACATATCTCGTAAATCCCCCACTCTCACCCCTACTTAAAAAACAAAATAACCCCGGATGACAAGCTCTGATTGGACTATTAGACCGCAGTGATAAAAGAAAGCCTACGATTAAGTCACGGCGTCGTATCGCCCCTACCTCGTGTAGTCCCCACTTCCGGCATAACAATCCAAGATGAATCCATCCCAGGCGGAGTCCGTTACCCCTATCCCTCCCCCTCTATAGTAACTCAAACCTAACAGCCACCAGACAGTAGTATCAATGGACGCTCCCACAGTCCACCTAAATCCAACCATATTCTCATCGCCCAATTCCTTCCTTCCAACCCGCTGGCTGGACTCCGGCGCCAAGGATTTGGACAAGTACCTTGTAGCATTTAGTAGGGGACCACGGTCATGTCTCGGGCCAAAGTACCACCCCCCCTCCCAACCCTTCCCCGCTAGTTTCCGCAGGCACTAATGATGATAGCCTCGCCTGGGCCGAGATGTATGTCGCCTTCGCGACCGTATTTCGGAGGTTTGATATGGAGATTTGGGAGACAAGGTATGTTCCCCCATAATTAATTAATATGGATGAGGGAACTGACGAAGGTGTAGTAAGGAGGATATGGAATGGAGAGACTGTTTCGTGCCGCATACCAAGGGAGATTTGAAGGTGAAGCTTAAGGTTAGGGAGAAGTAACTGTGAGGAGAGGGGCACAAAGGCGGGAGAGAGAGGGGGGGGGGGATAATACTTGTGTTGATCACTCTGCTCACGTAAATTATCTCTTGCAAAAGAAAAAAATTAATGCGATTTATGAAGGGTTTAGAAGGCTGCTTTGGAATGCTTGGGGGTGCAGTCGAAAGCGCGGCCCCCGTTCCCACTATCCCACAGCATGCACCAGCGTAGTGTGATGCTTGCTGTGTCACCGCGTATTCCGCCAAGGAGGCATAGTGCAGGCTAATCCTCGATCGTAGGATTCGACGGTGTCCGGAGAGGGTGGTATTCTATAAACCACCATGAAACACCTTGACAGTCTGGGCAACTCTATTTTATCAGCAATATTTGCGGGTAGAGGGGAGGTGTTTGTTCGTTTGGGCTGGGGTTGGAGTCGGGGTGGAGAGGGGAGTTTATGTGCTAAGGTATGGAAGCGTCCGTGAATAGCTTGATTGTTGAAGCCCTCCCTACTCTGGGAGATGGAATGATTCATGTGTCGAAAGACGTCAGGGCGGGGCGGCACGGAAAGGCTAGTGCAATAGCGAGGTTAACTCAGACAGCACATAGTACAAACCAATTACCATTATACATGTCTCTTCATGAACTATCACCATTGTGCTGCCGTGTTTGGGCGGACTGAGTTGACGCTCTGGAATATGTGCCCAGCTAGCTGACAGAATAGGGTATTTTTATCGTGAGGTAGCGGATGATAAGATAAAGACGGGTGACCTAAGATAAGGTGAGTCCATAGGGGATTATGGCGTAGAGCACTATCAGGTACTATACTCTACTCGAGTACAGCTCTGGCAGAAAGACCATATCAAACCCGGAGGATAGTAGCAATTGTGCCGCAACAGGGAGGGAGTCCAAGCCCGATTACCAATTTTCTCCAATAGTTCACATGAAATGACCTTGCACCCATCCCTGGATGGCGGTCACGAATTGCCGGGCAACGGTGCCCTCATCCATCCATTCAAAATTACCAAAACAATAAATTCCCCACCCCGGGAATAACCACTCAGAAGCTCCCAAGCCCCACAACCACTACCGTCGCCAAAACCGCGGAAGCCAACAACCCGACACCCCCGCCAACCCTACCACCATCGTTCTTGGCACCCGCGCCCGTTCCATTCCCCTTTGTAGAATTCGCGCCCGCTCCAGCCCCCGAGCTGGAAGAGCCCGAAGAACCGGAAGAGCCCCCGGTAGAACTCAAATCCTTCAAAAACGGATACTTGCTCGTGTCCAATCCCTTGCAAACCTTCCTCGCGTCGGCAACATTGATACTCCTGGTATCGTTAAACATCGATTCACTGACGACCCATGTAAACACGGAAAGCTGCGTCTCGCAGTTATTCTTGCAGAAGGCGTCGATGATTTCCTGGGTGTTTTCGGAGTCGTTGCTAGAGGCTGGGGAGTCCGTCTCGTCGCTATCGCCGGCGTAGCAGAGCGTGCCTTTATTCCTACGATCCTGTCAGCACGAACGATTCCCACGCGAGCCGGGGGGGCGGGGGGAGGCGGACAAATCTTTCATACAAGTCGGCCAATATAAATACTGAATGAACATCTGCTTCGTGTCGAGCAGTGAAGAGATGGTCCGCTCGCCAACGGTGATTTTCCTGCCCACGTCCTTATCGGTGCAGGACTTGCGGACGTCGTCGCGCCATTTCTGCAAACCCAGGAGGCAAGTGTCGGTACACAGGGCTTTGAGCGTGTCGTTGCTGAACTTTTCACTCTCGGTGGAGTCGTTGTCGAAGGCTTTCAGTAGCCATTCGTCGCACGGGAGGTTCTGCGCGTACGCGCTTCCGCAGGACTCGGAGATGGAGGTGGCGGGGATTGATCCATCGAACCAGGGCTCTCTGTCGCCCGGGTGGGTGAGGGTGCTGTTGTAGTTGATTGTTGCGGTGGCTAGGGTTGCCGCGCTGAGGAGGGTGAGGAGGGTTGCAGAGATCATATTGAATGCAATGTCGATTGGTTGAACGCTTGTAGTCGGCGGATTAAAAGAGTGAATAAACGAAGGAATGAATGTAAGATCCGCTTTCAAGTACCGTAGGGTATCGTAAAAGAGAGACTAAAGATGGAATACTATGCGAATGAATGAGTGAGAAAAGCCGTGGAGGGAAGGGGGAATTGGAAGGGGAATTGGAAGGGGTTATTAGCTCTGCTCGACGAAGTTGCACCTGCTGTATGCGGTACTTGTGAAGTACCATATCGTAGGGGTAGACCCCTTTCTTAGGGAAAGAACCTGGTTTAGAGTTTTCCATGCTAAGCTACTTATAGTACTAGCACAAGTAATTGGTAAGAAGAAGCCCCACATTCGGTACCAGTTCAGTATGGGCGCTCGGATAGACACAGAGAATGAGCTAGGTAATTTTTCTAACCCTAGGACGGGGGCACAAGGCCTGGCAAGAAGTTATGGAACAGTTATTTAGGTTAACCAGTCAGATATATCTTTGTCTGTCCCGGTTGATAGTTCCTACCCTGGCACTTGTTGTTAAATACCGGTAGTCGAAGAGATTGCCCGACCGCACGTGGGCTGATTAGTAGCGCTGTTGGTGACTCACCGGATCAGGTGTTCGGGGATATGCGGTGCGAGAGATGAATGCAACCGAACAGTTGTCAAGTGTGAGCCAAGTATGTGAGTGATATAGTATGACTCTTTATCCATTAGCACAATACCACTATCTGCAACCCGGGAAGATGATACCCTTCAATAACCCCACACCTCCGCCTTCTCTTTAAAGCCTCCAGTGCTATATATGAGATGCCCTCATAATGAGGGCTCATTGTTCTTTATGTATGTGTTCGAAATTTACAGATTATCTCCAACTTTCAAGTGATAGAAACCGGGGGCTCGGGGATCTTTTTTTTTAAAGACCATATATATGGAACAAAACAGGGAAAATCAAGAGCGCATTACTCGAGCTTACCAGTCCAGCGGGGGTTAGCACCATCTTCCTACTCCTCCCCTGTTTAGTGCGAGGCTTTTTTAGGGGACTTTCCTGTCTGCACGGAGATAGCTCGCTTGACGAAATAATACAGTACAGAAAGAAACAAGTAATTGGGAATGGCACGGGGGGTACAGAATCCCCCAAGCTATGTGGAGAACATGCAGGGAAATGTTCCCCCCCGGCCCTCTACTGAGGCAAAGAGAAGGAGAGATACAATAGCCCTCACTAGCGGGGCAACTACAACGTCCTAGCATTCACAATTATTCCAGTTTTCATAGTTCTATGCAAGTACTAGAGCATCAGGAGAGGTATATTTTTTTACTAGATAGAGGTTGTTTTTCTGGTAAACTATTCTTACTTATACCATATCAAAGAAAACCGCCCCAAAGCACTTGAATGGTAATTCTTGCCAGGAGGGAAGGTTCCCAGCGCTGAAAAAACAACCTTGCATAACCACAAGCTTTACTCGCGGTGTCGAAGCGTTTTTAAAAAAGACTGCTATTGCATACCACCAAAATTTGGCCTTTTTGCTAGGATCTCCGCCGTATGCAATAGCAGTCTTTTTTAAAAACGCTTCGACACCGCGAGTACGGACAAGCAGAGAGGTCAATTGGCAACCCACGCGCCACCTAAAATATGACTTCTACTCATCCCTCAACTGCGCCACCTACACCCAGAGCACTCTAACCACGCTTACTGAGATTGAAATCTGGCAACATCCCGACCCTCCGCACCGAGTTCCGCTTATCCAGCACCCTGCAGTGAGGCACAGTACCAAATACGAGTACTACCGGTAGTACAGGGCAGTCGCGCCCCGCTATCCCGGATCCAGATACCTCGCGTTAAGTATGAACCGCGCCGAGTTGCAAATCTCTTCATACCAAAATCTGACCCACTGTCCCAGAATACCCGTTGTACCGGATAGATTCCTTGGATCCTAGCCGCCCGGAATACCGGGCTGCGAACGTAACTAGCACTAGTACAGAATAAGGGTTTTAAAACCATCTGGGGTTCCTCAAAAACCTTATCCCCGCGATATCGGCCTCCTTTCCTCGTTCGGGCCATGTGCCGGCATATTACGGCAAGTCAATTCAAGAGGGGGTGGACCGTATCACAAGAACTCTTGAAATCAACTACGATATCTCCGAAAACCCTGAAATCTTCAGATTCTGAGTCAATAGACCCAAATAGGGATTAGGGTATTCCTGACACGGTTATGGACCTGCTCACCGGATGTGTTGGATCGGGTTAACTGGAATTCGCAATTCTGTTGGCCTGGCAAGCTAAACCTATCATGGGCTGGTGTAGGGACTGACGGAGATTATAGGTTAGGTGGAGATAGTGGATTGTGCGGAATTTTATGGCACAGTGCTCGTACGAGTACAAGTACTCTGCTGAATAGAAAATAGGGGTATCGAACTAGAGGGAGAGAGAGATATGATAGCAAAAGAAAAGAAAAAAATGTATGATAAGGTGTGCGGGGAGGGGAGTCTCTTGATTATATTTCCTAATTGGAAGATCCTGTGACATACTGAATCAAAGGAGTATTTTTTAATAGACTATTAGAAGAGGATATAGTAGAAGTTATTCTGTTTGGTATTCTAGTCTTTGATTTAATTGAATGAAAGGAATATAATAATATTCACTATAATAATATTATGGTGTTGTGTGTTGTAAAAGTACTTTCTCTGCTGAATTAGGAGAAACATCAGAAACGTAGTAAAAAGATACAGATGTAAATATGCGGTATCTTGAAACCTAAGTTACCCCAACAATAACTCAGCCGCCAATAGAATACTAGAAAAACTAGAGATAGCAGACAAATGATAAACATCTTTTTCCCTTTATAATTCTATACAAGAAAAGTCTTTTTTATACAAGCATCATCGCATATTGAGACGGAGCTTGAGAATTACGGTTTGGGAATGAGGGATTATGGTATACCATAAACCTGGACTTGTAAAATAACTTGGGGGGCCGTTTGGTCCAACGCAATTTGAAATTTTCCGTAGGCTACAAACTACCGGTATGTCTGTGGAACCTTAGTTGGGGAAAAGTTACCAACCACGGTTTGCCTCGTAACCATGGTTTGAAAGCCAAACCACCTCTCGCCAAACAGCCCCTTAGTTAACTATTGTCAACTGGCTCTCTTCTATTTATTTTTTAGCCTTCTTATCTCTATTCCTGCTGCATCCGATACGATTGGCATAGTTTAAGAAATTCAGCACAGAACTATAACATAAAACCAGCATAGTTAATTGCCCCCACTCGAGGATGAGAATGAAAATCGAGAGACATGATTCCCCCGGCTGCCAGGAGAGCGACACTGCACAATAATTTTCTGACAAACGAACGAAGGAACAGGGCGGTGGGTGGGCACTGTGGCCTACAAAATCCCCCAAGTAGTGTTCAAAACTGGAAATCTCAGCAGTAACTTAACCTACATATATAGCGACATCTCCCCGGGATTCACCGTGGAAGAGAAAATCGGACGGGAGAGCCGGAGCGCAGCATGATTTGGCAGTGGTGATCGAGCCTAGCTGGATATAGGCACTGCCGGGTTGTATGTCGGTCGGCGGTAAAAGCCTACTAAAAAGGTATTATAGCAATGCCAATACCATAAGATTGCAGAAAGGGCCTTCTTTCCTGGAAGGAAGAACATTCGAGAGTCGGATTTGAGAAGGGGAGAAGAGAGGATAAACTCTTTGCGAATGATGATCGACTTAGAGACACAGCAGCAGCAGCAGCAGCATGACTGTGTTACTCCCCGAGGTCAATCCCCCCCCCCCGGGATACTATTACCCTTCTAAAGGGACACGAATACAGCTTTGGCCGGTAAACATTACTAGCAAGCAGAGATGGCAGTAGCCCGAACCCCTCCTAAAAAAGTCCCTACAGTGGATAATTGACGCTTCGGATATCCACTTACTTGGAGCAGCACAACTTATAGAATAAGCAACACTGAAAACATACAGCAGAGTCCGCATCCACCGTATGTACAGGACACATGGTGGAAAAACCACACGCCAGCCACCTAGGGTTGTGTCCCGAACTTTGTGGTGGTCATGGATGATCACTCGGGTTCTGGTCTAGGTGTAGAAAACCGAGCAATTAGACAGAGGCCAAATTTTAGAAATGCGGTTCTTCTTCTTGCACTACCGGGAGCCTACGGAGCAACTAATCTCAAACTAAGATTGAAAAAAGAAAGAATCTAGATACAAAAAAAGAAACCCCCATGCCCGGAATATCTCAATTCATGTATTCCTTTCCCTCCTCCTCGACATTTTTGCCAGATGTTCATAGCATTTGTACTGCCACGTCCTAAGCGGTTGGGGTCAACGCAATATCTCATCCCCCTGCTACAAAAAACGAGCAAGCGGCAGACACTTTGCTGTAGCGTAGGTTGAAGGGGTTTGTACCCTACCACTCTGCGGGTGTAGCAGGAAAGGGTCAGCGGATTCGGTCATTGCAGGACTACTTCGTGCTGGGCAGAGTGGAATATATTTCTTATCGCATGAAATAAATCCCCCTTTGAAGCCTTAGGCGCTCCTCGGGGGTCCAAGCTGGGGGGGGCAGGTTAAATGGCATGAGCTCTCAGAGAGGGTGAGGAGAAGGAAAAAAAAAACACCACCCTCCGCTATAAAGAAGCTCAAGAACTTCTACACTGGCTGTGGCAGGGTTCGAACCTGCGACCTTCTGCGAACCTCACATTTGTGAGGCAGACGCGCTTCCACTACGCCACACAGTCATTGTTTACTCCGTTCACCTAAGGGATGATGGTCCTTTTTGAGCGATCGCCATCAACCAAATATGGCATTGGGATTATAAAATCAATAAGCTATAATATATGCAACCACCAAAACTCAATCTATGTAGCTTTTTCTTTTGTTTCAGGGGTTCCGGTGGTTGAGGGGAAAACATGGGGTGGGTTTTTAGTCCGTGCTAGCCGATATCTAGTTAGAAAAAAGAGCTTGATTGGGGTCTTCGATGGGATCTTCTAAGAGTATATCCTACGCTATTGTATTGTGAACGATTGTGAATTCCCCAGGTGGAAATTAATGACACCCGGAAAGGGTAGTATTTCTTAATACAAGGTTTGATGCTATTATATCTTTTGCTCTTCGGGTTCATCTCGCGTTCCTCCGCACCCAGGGCCATAGGTGCTGTGGGAAACATTTGGTGCCTAAGATAAAAGAGATTAGGGAAATAGGAGAGAAGATGAAAAGGAAGGAACTTACACAGAATAACAGTATATTTCCTCAGTGTTTAAGCCATACGCCCTTTTCACTAAGTAAGATTATGCACACTATCTCTTACTACCCAATTTGCTATATTTTATAAACTTGAGTGCCTTTGCCTCTATCACTAAATTTTGACAGTATCACGATAAATCCATGACCTGGAGATAACACCTCCAGTCGGATAGCTAATTCCTTGTAGGAATCACCAACCTCGGCCATTTTTGTCTTTCTGTATAGAACCCCATGGTTCGGGAATCCGGATATCTTAATATTCCCAGCGCGTTCTCTCTTGGCTATGTTCGGAGATCCGGGTAAGCACATTTATGTTATGTTGTTTAGCTACACTTGGTTGGGCTTAGTGTAGCCTCAGGGACCGCGTAGCATGTCCATTTCTCATTTCGTTAGCATCTTATCTCTTACTAACATAACTAGAGAACTTCTTCAGAGCCCTTCCGATATTCCCTTCCACGGAGAGAGCATCCAGCACTCGTAATCTTGTACACTACCAAAAGCAAGCACTGCTGTTCCTATAGAAGGCTGATAAACCACGGTAAGGCTGAGCCAGGTATATTCTCACCAGTATTATTGCCTGGGCGTAGTTGTGTATTTAGCAATATTCGTCGGGGTTCCTTTCCTCCTCCTCCGTACGCTGTGGATGAACCCTCCCATCCTCTAAAAAAAAAACTCTGGCTAATAGTGTATCTGTGGTGAGTTATTGTGCTATATCGTACTGCACCGGAAGTGAACTTTATGGCTAGAAGCTAAATCTGCTAGCGAGTGAGCCCTCATGAATCTCCACCAGGCCCCCCTGACTTGTGCGAAAGGAGGGAATTACACGATTATTTTACCGGGTATACGCACAAGGCCAGCTCGGAAATATCACCTCCCTCGGGTCCTTAGGCTCGAATGCTAGGATGTCACCATTTGGGAGATTACTAATATAAGGTAGCAAAACTGAGTCATGGTTTTCTTGATTGGCAATGACTCAGTCTAGTTGCGTGCTTGCGCAGACCGGGGGAAGTGTCTGTTTTGGTGTCACGGAAGGTGAGAGCAATAGCGTCCCGTCACTGTGATTGTTTGTGCACTGCTTGGCTCCCATTGCAGAGTCGTGATAACCCTCAGCATCCTGGGTTTTAATTCTGTGGGCAAGCCTGCAATCCACAGAACCTTCCTCCGTTCCAGCCTTCTGTTCCTCATTAGGATGCTGTCGAAAAAAGACAATCTTCGTACAAACTTACTAACCACTCTGGACGGGTTGCCATACAAGTCGGGAAACCACGAGTCTGTTAGGACTCTAGATGACGTTCCTGGCAACGACACTGACGCTAAGAACAGCTTAGAATAGCCTCGTCAAGGGGTATTAAATGGTTTCTTATTTTCTACCCTTGTTTTCAACGTTGAGACCTAGAACGTAGATTTTAGGAGCACGGTGATCTCACTGCGCTACTCCGCATGCTGGGAATTCCAACAACTTATCATACCACATTTCTCCTGTCTTCGAATAATTACAGTAGGTGGCTCTAGGTATTTTAGAGGCGTAGGGTTTAGGGTAGATTATTGGGACGGAGAATAGAAACACAAGATTATACTGCGCTGCATCTGTGGTTGGTACTTGGGTGGAGTGGCATCATCCTCTCCTACCGGTAAATTAGAGTACATTCCCACAGCTGGGCAGACACTGATTCGAACGCACGGACATCTGCCCGTTACCCGGATAAACTATATCCCCACTTTACCCCAACCACGTGATTTGTGATGGCCACGATAGTTTGAAGTGCAGATACTTGTAGTGTATCTTATCATCATGAAGTGAAAAAAGCTAAATTGATCAAGATGTGCAAGGGTCACAAGAAGGAGAGGAAAAAACGGGAGCTAAACTTTTTTTGTCAACGCAACTCATTAACCTAACATACAATCAAGGCCTTCAAAAAAAGCTACCGGTGGTATCCACCCAAACACGCAAGAGAGACTCAAAGAAACATATAATAATAATAAAAAAGATAAAGAAAGGTAGCAAACAGAGAGAGAAAAAGCGAAGTGGGATGGGGGGGGTAAAATGAAAATGGGGGCGCGAAACGAAAAAAAGATGGAATGTGAGCAATAGAGAGGAATCAAGGATGAAATCTGGCGATCTAGCCTTTCCGCCCCCCATCCAGCAAAAGAGACTATTTATTCCAGCAATTGAAATGATCTATCCCCCGCTCGAGGCTTTTTTGGTCAGTTGTACAAAGAGAAAGGAATCGTGAGATGAAAGTAGGTAAAGGGGAGGAAACAATTAGGCAATGGGGGGGGAACGAAAGGAAACTGTACACCATGTGGTCATAGATCGATGTCCTCGCCTTCTGCCTCCACTTCATTCTGCAATTGTCCACTGGTATCCCCAGCCTCTTCAGCTGCATCCTGCCCAGCAGCCTCCTCTTGAGCTTGCGCTACCGCAGCCAACTGCGCATCCACCTCCTCAACCACAAAGAAATTCTCCAACTCCCAGCTCTCTGTCGGACTCCCGATAAACTCCTCTTCATCAACGCTATTACCGGTCCTGTCCGGCCAGATATCCATGTACTTCTCAAGAACCTTCTTTGTAGCATTTGTTCCACACTCGTGAGCTCTATTCCACGCCTTCCTGCCTTCATTGTCCCTCGCGCGGACGTCGGCCCCATGCTCTAGTAGGATCTCGCACATCTCAGGATCCTCAAAGTGTGAGGCGGCGTACATTAGCGCTGTCGAACCGCTAGTGTCCTTAGCGTTAATGCTAGCCCCGTGCTTTAGCAAGACTCTAAGCATAGCGGAGTTTCCGGCAGCAATGTGAAGATGAGTCTTGCGAGTCGTGAGCGGGAGGTAGCCATTTACGTCTGCGCCGCGCTCAAGGAGGAGTTCGGCGACTTCGACGTGCCTAGCGAAGACAGCATCGTACAGGACTGTAGTGAAAGGACCCCTGATAGCATTCGCATTAGCGCCAGCATCGACAAGAGCACGGACAATCTTGAGACGGCCAGCGCCGGCTGCGGTGTGTAAGGGTGTGGACCCCGCGGAGTTTGGGAGGTTGACATCTGCGCTTTTTGAGATTAGGTATTCCACCATTTTAAGATCGCCGCTCTCGGAGGCTTGATAGAGCGGGGTGGAATCGTCTGAGCCGCGCATGTTGACGTCCAGGCGCTGAGAGAGGTTCTCGTCTAGCATAAGTTTGACAGCTTCAAGAGAACCGCAGCGAGCCGCAAGGTGGAGGGCGGCGTCTCTGCGGTTGTCGACGTGTGCAAGCATGTCAAAGTTGCGGGCTAGCATGATACGGACGACTTTGGCGTGCTTGTCGATGTGCTTGTCGCCGCGAAGGAATACAGTGTGCAAAAGTGTCGCTCCAGAGTTATTGGTAGCTCTAATATCCGCACCACGGGAAAGCATGTACTCGAAGACCTCGGGAATTCCTTTCTCCGCAGCCCAAGCGATAGGTGGGTCGCCGTCTCCATCTCTGGCAGATAAATCGGCATCCTGATCAACGAGAAGTTTCAAAATTGGGATAGAACTGTTGCCGCAAGCCCAATGGACGGGGGTCGCATTGTGGTTGTCGGTCGCGTTGACGCTAACGCCGTGCTCAAGGAGGAGCTTGATCACCGTCTCGTTATTGCTTTTTGTAGCCCAGTGAAGGGCGGTGGAAATGTGCCGACCGGTGCAACCAACTAGCTCGCACTTGTATTGCGGGCCGTTGGGATTCGCACCCTTAGAGAGGAGACCATGGATGAGAGGGAGGTGACCGTGTTGCACGGCCCAGTAGAGTGGGGGAAAGTGATTTGTCTCGGACGGCTGCGCGCCCAGGTAATAGAGGCGGGGAATTAACAGGGAATGAACCGCTCGCGAAGTGGCGGTGAAGCGAGTGAGATCTATGGCGGACAGCTCCTCCCCTATCAAGAGCAAGAGCTCAGAAGGAATGTCGAGGAGATTCATGATGCCGCCCTTCGGTTATTGAAATCTTTGGAGATGGAATATTATGGGGGTTGTGGTTGGATTGGAAGGGTTCGGGGAAGGTGGAGAGGGGAGAGAGAGAGGAAAGGTTAAGAAAGCTGGACTCGGATGTGAACAAACAAATTGTGACTTGTACCCGCGCAGGAAAACGTGACTCAGAGCAGACTAACGTGGAACCCGCATCACCTATCGATTTGACCAATTAAAATGTCTTGACAATTCTATTGTTTCAGGGGATTGGTAAGAGTTATCAGTAAGGGATTGAGTGTACAGTACGGTACGGTACTCATAGTGCTTGCTCACCGGTCGCTCACGATTGAACGGCTTGGTTGTTCGCTTCCGGCAGAGAGATTGATTGTGTACCGTATAATATATCCATAAATAGTCACTCGGTGTGCCTCTTTCCATTGGGTCACCAGGAGGCCACTGCTTTTACCGATCGTCCCACACTGACTGTGACTGAACTCTGCTGACATCGGACGAGCACGAATTGTCCCTTTGGGGCCGACAATCTCAAAAGAAAAAATGGCTCTCCATCACTGCCCACCGGGAGAGAAGCCGTTCGGGTGAGGAACCTCCTGTTCCCATCTCCGTTTCTATCGCAATGGTGATCGACCCCTCAGACGAACCAACTATTGTGCTCGAGTACTTGCAAAAGTTTCCGGAAACGTGGACTTTGGCTTGGCGCTAACTTTGGTGTGGTCCCTGAAACTTTTGCAATGCGCAAGTGGGTGGGAATTTTTGTATAAAAAAAACACCTCGTGTTGATAAGTATTTAATAAAAAAATGTACCGCAAATTTTGGTGAGACTATAAATGGCGCTAACGCGAAGGATAGGCGTGTGGCGTAATTTTGAGGGGGTGGCAGGGCAAGCGAATATAAAAAAGAGAGCAAAAGATAGTTAGATGGCTGATTCATCTTGGTTAATTTTCAGTATTTATCATAACTTGATGGCCCATTGGTTCAAACCCCTATTTACTAGTCCAAAATCTCCAGTATTGGTAGTTGTTGTCACAAGAAGCTTGGGTGACTCCTTGATGAGGCTGAGTATCCGCAAAGCCATGTTGGTGGCAATTTCTGACTATTTTGTATGGGAAATGGCACGGCTTGGCACTGTTTTCAACCCCAACTTTACAATAGCCTGCCAAAGTGTCCAACAATTCTTTAATAATCTGTAATTTCTTGGAGAGATATTAGAGATATTTGAAAGAATTCTAGACCAGGATATCAAATTTGAATTTTTTTACACCCCCACAATATATTAAACTGAAAGTGTGAAGTAGCCTGGTTTGGGTTGTTACATGCCATTCTCCTGACCATTTTTGCCGCCAGCCTCGTACGTTTATTCTCTTCGGACTTTCTGTGGGTTCACCAACCCCGTCTGCCCCCCTCTAGTACTACAAACTTTCTAAAATAAATAATTTCCCTCTACCACCTCAATCCATTCTCTCTATCACTTTCCCTTCCCCATCCCTCCTCACCATCCCGTTCCCTATATAATTCCACCTCCAACCTTTCTCCCACATCCTCCTTGAGATTCTTCTCATCCCCGGTACCACACTTGCATTGGGCGTGGTCTCTTGAGCGAGCCTCTTTCTCATTTCTTCCCCCCCATCTTTCTCCTCCAATATTTGTTAATCACTTTCATGTGCCCCCGAGTACAGCCGAGTGGCAAAAGTTCCGGCACCCCACTAGTACCGCGACAAAAATTTATAGCAGATGTACCATAGCCCTTTTGTGCTACAGTATAAGTATATACCACCCTAGGTGATAGAGCTTTTGGCACGCGGAGTGCAGTTCGGTGCCAAAGTCCATTGTCATGGGTGTAGCAATCGCGCCCACCCATCCCATTCCCACTACAACCACTCCCAGACTACCAGTAAATATTCAATAAGTAAAAAAAGTCTTATCACAAACAATGGAGCTGAAGTAAATATAATTGAGACACTTAACATCTAATATACAACCATTTTTCCCTAACTGCTGCACTCCTCCGAGGAATTCTTTTAACCAGATTTTCAAATAAAGTGTCTAGTATTAATTCCCAGCAACGAATAAGAGCCCCCCTTATGAAGGACTTTACCCTGTCTGCCAACCTAGTATCAACAGCTAAATTTGAGTAGTGCCCATGTTAAAGTTTCTTGAGGAACACCCAAATATGCCTAATGGAATTGAGATCTGATGAATATGGAAGCCAGTCCTCTAAAACTTCCACATTAGTCTCCTCTAACTCCCTAATGACCTTTTGCAGCAGTTTTTCTGGCATTGTCCTGCGTGAAGAACGGACTAGTGCCTAGGAAGCAGGGTAACAAACCCCCAGGTGTTATACACGCTCACAGTGAACACTGTCACACTTTTTGTCAGAAAAATTGGTGAAAAGGCCTTCCGGAACCATACTCCTATCTATATAATCTACCTAAATCTAGCTAATTTCTTAGAAAACGGGCATGAATTGACGACTAATCATATCCTTCATTCAATAACTGTACCCAGACAAACATTACTTTTAAACACATGCATCACCTGATCGAGCATGAATTTCAATACCACTATCCTCAAAGAGTTACAATACCCCTCTGCGGAAAACCTTGTGAGCCACACTTATTGCTCAAAGGAGGCCAATCTAGTCATGATTCAATGGGAATTGCACGACTCACCCCAGGTGCATAAAAACAGTACACCAGAGCAGTCTCGAACCAAAGTTCTAGTAAGAGCTAAGTTACACAGTATCCTCTATTCACAATAACCAGGTAGCATGAGTGGTGTTCCGTCCAAGTGGGGTGCGGCTTTAGTGTTGACGTAATTACTTTCCTTTGGCAATAACCAACTAATTCAATTCTCCTCCTTCAGTCGCGGAGGAGAAGTGTGTGCGGTCATCCTTGATCACCCGGGATCGACCTTGATTGCACTTGGGAGGCATCGGCGATCCCAGTCAGAGGTGGTAGTGAACTGTATATTAGACAATCGTTTCTCTTGTTAGCCTGAGATACAGGTTAGGCCGGGAATGACCCGGCTAGTTTGGGACCAAGATTTTGTTTCTAATGCTTGGTTGGACAAGACCGAGTGAACCCGAGCTACAAAGGGAAGTCTATGCACACACTCCCCCTTTTTCCATGAGGAAACCTAGTTTCGGGTTTTCGGGTTCTGCGACAAAGTGTAATACGGGTAGGATGAGTGAAGGAGCTCGGATTAGAAGCTGCAGAAGTCGGTATAAAATCAAGGGAACTCTATAGTCTGGCGTTTGTCCTTTCGGAGAATTAGCGCGCTCAGGGGAATCTCGGCAGGAATACCGTAAAACTCTTGGAACTTGCCATCTTTGTTAGCCCAGTATAGGATTAGCTTTACAATCCAAGGTTATTAGGAGTGAACACCCTAGTTGATGAGATCCAGCACATCCTTAAACGCGTGACAAGAAAGCACTAGCCCCTCTCAAGGTCCTCTGTCTCTGAATCCAGAGATTCGGGGGGTGTCGAATGCAGAGAACTGCACAAATTTTTGCGACATGAAACAAGGAGATATTGCACCTTTCTTCAACTTTCGGGGCACCAGCTAGCTCGAGGGCCGGCGACGGCTCGGGGGTTTTCTCCAATTAGTAGTTGACTCCGGAGTACTGTATTAAATGCTTATAGAGAGACCTGCTGATCACGAGTTGTGGCTCCGAAATCAGTACCTCATGATCTTAGCTTTTGGCCCCCATACTCGGGTAGTCCTATCTTGCCTTGTTGTGAATTTATCGAGCCATCGGCTCGTATGGGGATCACCCAAGCGGTGTGTGAATTAGTCCACCAGCCATTATAACCACTTCGGGGTTACTTTTTTTAGTTTTATAAACAAAAGTGGCTTCATTATTTAGTCCTTTGATAGTGCTGGTGTAGTATTCGCAGTCCTAGTATTCTATTTTTCTCTAGCCCTCAATTAAGTCGGCCCTCTATAGCATTTCTATCCCATACCCATACAAATGTTTCGGGAAAGGTGAGAATAGCTTTGTTTTTTAATAAGGAGCCACATTTTCTTCCCCTCTGCATCGTATTAGGTTTAGAAAAATCTAGCTTAGCACTTGATATCAGAAATCGATAAAGCCACTTTGGACAATCCCTTATTTAATGAGAGATCCAAATAGTAAACCAACCTTAACCAGCCCCTAGTGTTCCCACTCAAATAGAGTTGTGGTAACCAACCCCAACTCAGAATCGGGGACCCAGAACTGAGACGAATTCCCTTACACACTAGCCAGATAAGGACGGCAGAGCGATTCCCCGTAGAGACAGATAACACAGGTAGATCACTTTGTTGAATGGTAGAATGGCGGCCCTGGACAAACTCTAGGGTACAGGTAGAAACAGGACTTCTTAAATTGTATTGTGTTTTCTGTTCCCCTTGCCACCGACCACCAAGCAACTGTCTAGGATCATCGAGGAGAAGCATATATCGAGTTCTAATCTGCATGTCTCCCCTTCTTTTAGTCCCTCCAAGGGAAATCGCTTCCTTCTACCTCTTTTCATCTCTTCTTATATCCTCGGAGCCTTGCTTAGAGGTACCTAGGGGAGAGCCACTACACCTGCAGGCCTGTATCCTTTCTAAGCGCTTCCAGGCCTTGCTAAGTTTGCACAAATTCCCCTCAGCCAAATTCACATATTCACAACTAATCACTCGGGCATCGAGAAAATCTGGGTCAGAAGATATTCGAAGACTTCAACGGTTACAAGAGGAGTTAATACAATATCACACTACCGTAAGAACTAGAAAAACCGGGCCATGTGCTAGGACGTTAGAATTACATTTCTTAGTATAGTCTGGTCTTTTTTTCTCCCCCCCCCTTTGTCCCGGGGGGCAAATTTTAGTGGATTTTCCACCACTTTTCCGGAGGAGGAAATTTCGGACTACATAGCACATGGTTTGATTATTCGAGTTTTTACGGTAGTGGCCATTAAGATGTCTCCATTCAGCACAAAGGTTATTTTGCAGATCAACCTATATTAACAGTTCGCAACCCTCCCCAAAACTGCCTACAGTAAGGGGCCTAGTCCCAAAATAAGTCATTAAACAGGTTGCTGCTCAATGCCATATACTCCGGTCTTGGGCGAGGGGCTCTGGTAATTTATATAATTACTCTAACCGTTTGTTCGCGGCCTGCCTGATGGAGCCTAAGGAAAGCACTAAAGAACAAGGAACAAAGGTGCACTCGCAATAGGCTCTAAGCGGAGCGGTGAAAGATAGAGGAACGGTGGACTAGACAGTTGCTTTCTCTCTAGCTAGGGACAGGCCAGGAGATATATATCTCAGTCTAGCTAACAACAACAAGGCACTCGGGAAGCTCAACAAATTCTAAAGAAACACATGCAGCTGATAGAATCTGGTCCCTAGGGCCTATGCACTGCCGGTGTGCCAGCTCCCGTATGCCTGGTGGCATAGGGTATGAAAGAAACAATGAAACCAAATACCCGATACCTCATGCTCTATAGGCAATCCGACATTACCCCTCAATCATTAGAGAATCAAATCGGATATAAAGCAACCGATGAGGATCCACCTAAAAACCGAAGCCGAGATATATATCTCCAAGACAGCAAAACACCTCTCAATCAGCGGTGTTGGAATAGTGCTTTCGGATATGTACTTTCTACGTCTCCGAGTACGACACTACCCATCAGCATTTTTAGTCTCCGATTTCAACTCATCCTATTTACCTCTTCTCCCGTGTCATTGCTCGATCGATTGATCAGATATGCAACTCTGTTCCCACCTATTTCCCCAGTCTTCCATACCGCTCCCTCCGATCCCTTTCATACTACCAATATAGGTTGGCGCTCCATTACATAAATAGTGGGCCTCTCCCCCAGATAGAATGAAGTTCTTAAGCGTCTCTCGCTCTCCTTAGTCTCCGGCATACAGCTCAGCCATCTTTTACAACAAACGTCTTTCAAACACTACGGAGTGATTTATCATGATCCAACACGAACCACCAGCAACGAACAAATGATCCGAGAACCAGCATGCCACCCCCTGTGGCATAGGATCCAGCAAGATCTCAGCTAAGCAAAGCCACAAGTGCTATATACCGGATAGCACAAGACCTAGCAAAAATCAATCACCTATGCGGGCTAGCATGGGTGAGAAAGGAACATAACAAAAACCAAATACCATTTTATGCGAGTGTTACCGGGCTAAAAGGAAAACCCCATCACAGCATCCCCTATGGACAATCCAGCAATTACATATTCAATAATATTATAATATTATAATAGCAGGAACTACAATAACAGCTTCCGGGTTCTTCTGAACTCCCGCCCCTGGGAATCTCATATGGGTGCTAAAATTACTAACTCACCTTAGATGAACACTAATTGGAGGTACTATTATATCATTAAATCCTTACTCCAAGAGGCCGTCACTATACTATTCCACTCTATAGGGACCCCAGCCACTCCGAGAATGTCGAAATACACCATGAGTAACCCGCTGGACCTCCCTCATTCACTAAGCTCCCTACAATCGACAACCTCTCTACTGCAGCATGCATTTACTAGTAATCCTTCTATCCGGTATTTGTCAAAATGTACTCAAACCGCCAGACGGGAGGTGCTCATCTTCCGGGGTCGCGCATCGAGAAAACTGTCTCAGATCTCCGGTTCCTGCGAGCTGAGTAAGGATAGAAGGTGGCCCTGCATGCTTGGGACACCCTGGCATCTTAGTGATACATGATGAGCTTAGCCCTTCACCCTGGAGTATTTGTAAAAGAGCTAAGAACTATAATAAGAATAGGTCTTCTCAAAGCAGTTCTATCATCAAGATGCTCAAGTTTAGCTCCTAACACGCAACAACTCACTACCTCTATATGCGGCCCTACCGAGCAAGCGGACCAGCAATGAAGGCCACTACTCCTCACGGGTTTGGTTGCCTTCACATTGAAATGTCACAGCTCAGGAAAGACCACACCGATCCGGGGGTCCCCAGCATCCTACACCAGCAACCTTAGCCTATACCGTGCCCAACAATATCTAATCACAAGCACAAACATTATCCAATCGCCCAGAGCCAAATACCCTAACAGCAGGGCACTCTACAATACCACCCCGTGGCCCCTCCTTTGCCACATCCAAATCCAATTACATTCCATTACACGTAAGATCAAGTTCCACGCCCAGTCAAAACTTTGTTCCCTACCTTACTGCCACCACTGTGAGAACCGCTTCGTCCGGCAACAGCCCATCTCACGGTATATTGCCAGAAAGGGTGCCGCCCAAGTAGTATTCTATAAGTCTCCCGCGTGAAGAATTATGAAAATTCAAGCCCAAATTCGATACAGGTGGACGCCCAGCTGTGCCAATTCCGCACCCGGAAGGCTCCAATACATTGACCCCCCTGTGCGTGCCAGTGTGGTCACTGACTGTACTCTACCTTACTGCATGCGGATATTTAGGTTGACCAATGGGAGGGCAGTCGAAATTCCAATCGGCAAGGCGCCCCCTGCCTTTCCCCCTTCTTTTACCCGTCAGGGAGCGACCCGGGTACAGGAGCCGAGATCTGCATATTGGGTGCCTAAGGCCGAATGCAAGCTCGAAGAGAGAGAAAATTGGTGTGTGTGCGGTGACATGGAGGAGGGGGCGGTGAACAATACGCCAAAAAGATCTGGCGGTAAACATCAAATCTGGCAGTGCTGTTACCGTAGTCCCCTCTCCAGTAAAATCTCGTATAATAAGATATACTATCTCCGTCAGCCCCATGATCCCGGAACCCGGAGACAAAAGCCCCCAAGGGTCAGCATTCCCCCGACACAGTTAAATACCGGCCCCATTAACCGGTATAGTCGTTTAACCGGTGCGGCCGTGCGCCAAAAGTTCCCGCACCCAGGATCATATGTGACATAAAATTTTATAGTGGCTGTATTATTATTATCTACATAATATTATATGATACCTCTACAAATCAATTTCACCGCAATAGCAACTTGTAAGGACCCCACAATTTCCACCCCCTGAAATCACTAAACAACTAGTACTCACAGGCAAAACTCCCATTTAATATAATCTCCAGTACCGGTACTAGCAATAACTGCTCAACCCCGATTCGGCCTACCATCTGCCGAGCGAGTTGGTTTAGTAACACAAGTACTGTATTTGATCATAATATTATTACATCCAGTACCCCTTAGCCAGTCTGAGACAGTAAAATTTGCGACCACCACGCCAAGTCCAGATTCAAGCACGGATTGTGTATAATCGGGATAATTTAAATATTTCCCAAGTCCAGATCAGTCAGTAGCCAGCTATTTCAGGTTTCAAGATTTAGTCTTCCAAAGCCAAAGTGACTCAGCACCTAAACAGCCATTAATCGCCAACGAATCAAGTCCTCGAATAACCCCGAAACAGGGCTAGGATGCTGGCCGCGAATTTTACCGTCTCTGACTGCTCAGGGGATAGCACTAATGTACGTGTACGTGTATTGTAGCACCAACTGGGGTGCCAGAACCGTACCCGCTATTCCGTTGGCCTGTTAAAAAGAACATATCCTATCCTACGGTACCGGAGCAGCATAACTAAACAAAATCCGAATATCAAATACAAGTTACGGGCATATAGAACCCGAACACTTGAGCCCGAATCTCGTATGAGCAGTCAGATAGGCACATGCGGTTTGCCATGTAAAAATTTTATCCCTGTGTTCGGGTTCTAAATGCCTGTAACTCGTAGACATTTGCACAACATGTCTCGGTTGAGAGCGGACATCCAGAGATCCCTACAAGAGAAGACAAAACGGTGGTAAAACAAGCGAAATAAGCCCCTTTAGATCCCCACCAAACACAAGAAAAATACTACGAGAAAAAACGCAACGTCAGTAGAAATCCCCAAGTCGGCTCAAAGCAGAATTAAATAAAAAATAAAAAAGTAAAGTGTAAAGAAACATCCTAAACATTCAGAGAATTCTAGAGACGTCTGCCTCTCTTTGGTTACTACCGACCTCGTGAGTTGATATCAACCATACATGAACCTATTCACAAGCCGAATGACTAGAGTTATTCTTAAGCAGTTACTATCCCGGCGCGTGAGAACGGGGAAAGTCCGGCTAGCCAATTGCAGCATACTAGTAGATAGGAAGAGCATCTGCTTGTTAGTACATGCTATTAGCATGCGGTCTCCTCCTCTCAAATACTTCTTTCGGGAACCTACTTCTTTTCAATCCAGGCGCTAGTTAGGGCTAGTAATTGTTCTTGTTCTTCCTATGTAGTCCCTTTGAAGATTTTTGCTTTCCTAATTCCTTGCTGAGGGTACCCCAGGATCCCAGTAGTAATGCCTGGTCTAACCCACTTTACTATATAGATGGGCTATACCTTTCCGGTTATTCATATAAATGCAGTTTCAATCAATAATCTTGACCGCTAACTATTAACTATCGCCACTTCTCCATCCAAGCGATCATGTATTGCTACTCATGCAGTTTTAAGCCTTCGAGTGCTCGGTCATGAATCTGGACATGACTAGATCAATTAGTTCCTGGACCAACGCCCATAGACTAGATATCTGTATATAGAAACAACCGTGACATCTAGGACTAATACAGAGGATTGGGATATAGGCGACCCTTTTACAAGGTATACCTATCCCTATCCGAAGTCAACCGTCAAGATACATTTTTATCTTTGCTTTTTAAAGAGCATGATTTAGCACAGTGCTCGCACTTACATACCCCATCCTCCCTAGGCTAGACCGGAAAAGCAACAACAAAACATCCAATACCTCGGAGAAGGAAATATTATCTGCACAAGGGAGGATAAAAATTATGCATATGAACGGGAATTAACAGAACTACACAGAGCGCGATCACAAATTTACAATGAACAGAGAGTACGGGGATCTCGTACTGCGGTACTAGTTATGGTAGCAGATGATATTTCCTTGACGCCTTCGATTGTCTCCCGGGGAGAGAAACCAGCTCACCGGTCACCACAAGGCAAAAGAGAAGATAAAGTTTTAGTAAGAAAATGCAACGATAGACTTTAACCATGGCGCGAAATACCACAAGAACTCAAATAATTGGACCATATGCTAGGAGGTCGGAGCCCCCTCTCCTAACAAGGTCTGCAGTTTTTTTTCTTTTTTCTTTTGTCCCAAAGAGCAGGCTATTAGTGTATTTTCCGCCTTTTCCCAAGGAGAAACTTCTGACCCCCTAGCACGTGCTCCAATTATTCAAGTTCTTACTATATCCAGGGCACTTTTGGAAGACGCTTGGGCCAGAAGCAAAAAGCGTGTAAGCTTAAATAACAGGTAATACATCCAAATGACTATCCCAAACATCAACAAATTGATGACCGCACACCCAGGGAATGGAAACTTGCAATCTTCAATAGCTTCAATTCGTGTAAGTATCTCGCAGTACCAAAACTCCTTTTAGACCCTAAGGTACTGCCTTCCCCCCTATCATACAAGCACATCCTTCCCACATCCTTCACCCTTCGGATGCAGTGGAATCCACGGTTACTGTACTCTGCGACTCGATCCGGGAGCCACTGTTGATGAGTAAGATTAATCATCTAGGCTGATGGTCCGTGCCCGTGGGAGGCATGGGGCTGTGCGACCCCGGATGCAACAATATCCGGTAGGGGATATTGTTACATATTATTATCATCCTCCCCGAATCTCAAAGTCAGCACCACATCTACCATAAACCCCATTAACCCCCCCTACCGGTATGATGACAGCCTTGGGCAACACAAACCCACGCTTATTGAATTTTTAATAATTATTGTTTTCTGAATTGATTGTAGCAGCGCCTTGATTATGCACAATTGTACGTGTATTATCATGGGCTAGGCTACGAGGGCGGGTTTTACGAGGTTCAGGGTGGATGTGGTTATCATATTACCGGTATCGTAATATGGTAAAAAAATCCGGGCCCACCGAAGCGCCCACACAAATTCACAGCCCCCGTTCCCGGGTACTTATCGCCTCAGACAAGCACCCAAAGACGACAAGGTATAATAGGATTATTTTTTCCTCAATCTGGTAATCGAATAAAATTGTGCTGGTGCAGCCGCTATTGGCTGGACTCCTGAGAACCCGGTCTGACAAGCGTTCATCTCTCGCAGTGGGCCAGGTCAGAACTTGGTGCCAATTCCGCGAGCAATTGTACCAATATGTGAAGGGCTCCGAGCATGGGTTCAACCAGAGCATCACCGCGCTGTGCATCCCCACCCCTCACCCTGTGATACCTAGGTCCCACCATTTCGGGCAAAGACTTTTGGGGAAGCCAAGGAATCGTATGGCACCCCCCCCCCTCCAATAACCCCGACAGGTACAGAATTGAGGGGCAAAAAACTCCGGCCTAAAACCTACCGCTAGCACCCGACCAATTGGACACCCTAGGACGTTAGAGTTCCCTTTGTTAGTAAGATCTAGCGCTTGTTTATTTCCTTTTTGCCCCGATCTGGGGCTGAGGAGGCCAGTTTTCGCAGTGACTTCCCCTCCCCCCCTTATCCAGAAGAAGAAATTTAGACGTCCCCGAGGGAGCTTCAACAATTTGAGTTCTCACGGTAATACGTCCCAAATAATAATCATCCGCCCCCCCAGGACAGCGAGCCAGCTAATCTCCAGGACCATACCCCCTCTCCCATGCAGGTATCCCCGGCCAAGCATCCCCCCACCTTTAACCCAGGAATGCCTGTCAAACAAACTGCACATACCACACCCACCCCATTGCACCGCACCTTCCAATCCACACCACAACCCCATCCAAACAACGGACCCAACCGAGCAATAAACCCTTACGGTACCCGAGCCGAGCCCAGCCCGATATTTCCAAGTTCGGAATAAACCCAAGACCAGGGTAACACAGGGGGGGTGATTGAGTTCAGCTGAACTCCAAGCAAACCCCATAGCCGGGACAGATCTTTGGTTCCAAGAATAGCATCTCCGATCGCCGTTGATGGGGTATCCCCCCCCCACCCACCCCCTTCGCCACTGGAACCCGATACGATGCGATATCGGTGCGACGCGCCGGTGATCTGAGTGTCCCGCACGCCTTGCGAGAAGTGGGCGGAATGAAATGCTGGCTCGTCGCACATGATAATACGCGCTAATGGACGGTGGGGCGGGGAAAATAAAGGGCAGGGATAAAGACTCGAACCGGGTGCTATGTACTTGTACAAGTATGATACCATAAGAACCCCAATAATTGAAAACCTCGCGCTAAGACGTCAAAAATTCCCTCTCCTGGATTTAGGGGAGGGGGGGAGGTGGGGGGCGAAAACTGACAACCTCAGCCCCCGGCTTAACTTAAAACAAGAGAATAAAAGATGGGGAAAAGAAAAGAAAAAAGTGCCGGACCTTGATAGTGAAGAGGCGACTGCGCTGTCCTATCATAGGCCGAGGTTCAATTATTCGAGTTTCTCACGGCAGTCCAGTGTATCATTTCCCACCGGTACTTTGGAAAAAAGGGGGAATGTGAGGCAAACACGGCAAAAAGAGGCCTGCTGCTGCTGCTGCTGCTCAGGGCCCTGATGAAGTGACACCCTGACTTAGACCAGAGGAGGCAACTTCAACGACATAGGTGCAGATCCCTCCGTTAATTTCGTGGTTTTTGATTTCAGGCATGATAACCACATCTGTAGACCTATCTTGAATAAACTCTCCGAAAAAATAGGACATGGTTGTTGTTTTTTTTCCCTTTTTTTGTTTCTTTGTTTTGTCGCCGGTTGGATGGCCATGTAACAATAGCCGCATTTTCAGACACCCACCCATTTACCCCCAGACACAGACTGATACACAGCTGCGATAACGCTTCCTAGGCACCACAGCCACCCACCCACTCACCGCACCGCACGCAGGAAGAAATCCCACGACAGACACGACAAATGACCCAAAACGGAAGCTGCAAGTATATGGCAGCAGAAGTGGGAGCGGAAACAGAACCAACCACCCCGCGATCCGCCCGCCCGTCGGACAACTCTATTTGAAATGTCTTACTTCCGGGAAAAAAAACTACTAATACGTTCCCTTGTTTTAGAAAGCGAGAAAAACCTGCCGAGGTGTTGAAAGGTAGACTACCGTATCGCCTTGCTATCGTGGTCGCTTGGTGTTTGTGTAACCCAGAGCACAATGTGTGTACTGATATCTGCTGGAGGCAGCAGTGCACTATGGGTGATGCTCATCTTGGGTGTTTCAGGGGTTGCATTGTGGTAGTAGTGCTTCTACTACGGTAGCTCAGTAGGAACACCAGCGCTGGACTCAGACTTATGGTTAGCCCTGTTGTACAGTACCGCTTCTCGTAGCAGAGGTGGATGAGAAGTATGTGAAGGGGAGGCAGTACTAGTATAGTGCCGGTAGGATGCTGGCAGATCGCCTTGCGATTCCGAAACTCTGCACCGGTATAACTTTAAGTATAGGAGGCTGGTATATTATAGTGTTTAATCCAGGAAGGTCTCTAGAGGGCCTTTCTCAGAGTGCATGGGACTATGGGTAATCGGCCTTTCCTAATGCTGAATAATTCCCAAAGAGGGAATTTTCCAAGCTACCCCGGGAATGAACGAAGCCTGGTTGGGGCAAAAGGCTGTCTGCGCAGAGTTGAAGCAGGATGACAAAATGCAGAGTGGGATCACGCAGTTTTATTTTCTTTTCTGACTTACTGTGTGTACTATAACTACGATTTTGGGAAGTGCTATCTCAACACCTGATAACGCGATCGGATGCTGTGGTTGCCAAGTTACTAAAAGTTGTCGCAGGAATCTTTTGTCTTTCACTAGGCGCTACCGTATCTGCACCTCGCTTTGCTGGAAAAGGAAATGTATTTACAAGACAAGAGGGAACCAAAAGAAATGATCCCGTTCCCTTCCGCTACCGCTACCGCGCCGGTCACCGGCCCGGGTGTCTGGAGTCGGGTTCTACCACCTCGTAGCAGTATCGTCAAGCACCAGGGCCCTATTGGCCAAGGCCAGGCTACATGACGGATCGTTCAACAATAAGCCATTACAAGCATGAATTGTTGAACTCCTAGGCTCCTGCTGATTGCGACAGGGGGGGGGGTTAATTAGTTCTTGACATGTTAACCACTGCGCGAGCCAAGTATTTCATGGAATATCGACTTGTGAACGAATACCTGTCTCAACCGAGGCTGTCTGTGATTTTCAACAGAAGCGGCGCTTCATGCGCTAGTTATTCCCATATCCCAAACATCGTACCTGCAGTATGATCAGGTTACTCCCCCTTCCTTTCTCCTCCCCAATTCCCGTACGTAGGGGAGCGATTGATATCCCACATTCCACATACCAATATCACGCTGCTAACCTCCAGAAGCCCAACTTTATTCCCCCACCAGCCATATTTCCACCGCAGAAGGCCCCCGGTAGCCATTCCCAGCCCAGAGTAGACTACGTGGGGGTCCAAAAGCAGCATATCAGCAAGGCCCAATGCCGCTCCTGCCGGCCGCAGGATTACCAACGTACCACCACCAAAAGCTATAAGGCGAGATTCTGAAACCTCCCCAGTGGGCAATCACCTCTTGAGCCTCACCATACTAGATTCCGGTGCTATATCCAGACACTCTTCCGCAAAGGGGACCGCACTCTTCTACCCCCCGCCCTCCCCCACCCTCGCTTCCCCCTGTCCACATTTTTCCCCTTATCAGACAACCCCCCCCCCCCCCCCAGCCACGACATACCGATACCAACCGGGACTTACTCAGATGTCCCAGCTAAATTAAAGTTTCATAGCCGGCATGCATACTGCGCCCCAGATGAGCACCACCACGAGGGAGCAGATACCGCCGTGAGAAATCCTCCCCATTGTTGGTCAGGTTTTCACTTCTTCTTCTTCTTCTTCTTCTTCTTCTTCCCGCCGGCGATTGGGGTGGTATCATCACTGGAATAGATTCGCGAGTGAGTGAGTGAATGAATGAATAAATGAATGAACTCCTAGCTCTGCGTGTTCAGTATCAGTACTATAGTTAGACCCGCACTGCGCGATAATATATAACGATCCTACGGCCTAGTCAAGCGCCCACTATCGAGGCAGCTTATCACGGGGGGGGGGAGAGAAAATTTTGGGGGTCTATTTTAAACAAATCATCTGAGCGGGGGAGAAGGAGTTTACCAGGCGCCTAACTACAGTATTATATTATTATTACCCCGTATCTACCAACATTGCATTGCATCTCACCGACTCTTAGATCCGACCGTTCCTTCCTTCCTCCCTCCCTTCCTTCCTTCCCACAATCTGAAACTGCGGTAAACAATAGTAATCCTACACATTCTTATTATGCGCAGCACTTATGCTTCGAAAAATACTTTGTCGGAGGTGGAATCATAACATCTCACTCGGTAGCTACAAAGCTTGGCCAGCACCACACTTTATCCCCACGGTTAGAGGGGCTGGCGCCACCATCAGGTATCCACTTTTTCCGGCCAACTTCCGGAACTATCTTAAGGTTTCCGCTTTGACGTACTGTATGATATGATAGAAACAGCATTTACCCCTCCGCCACAGCCCAGACTGTTTATGAAAAGAGAATGGGCTCCCCCCCCTCCCCCCATTCAAGCCACCAGCATGGATAGCATTAGGCGCACCGGAAGAACAAACTCCAAACAAACCCACCAAGATTTCCCCTTTCCTTCCTTCCTTCCTTCCTTCCTCACATCCCCCCCCCTTTGCTCATTCAACCCTTGTATCATAGAAAGAAAGAAAGAGAGAAAGAACCGTTTCACCCCCACCCCACCAATCACACTATCATATCATACCCATCCCAATACCAACATTAGAACCCACCCACCAACCATACACCACCGGTGACAAGGATAGTATCAAAGTCCCCCTATCTATCTATCTATCTATCTAGCTATCTCCCTCCCTCCCACCACAGGATGATACAAAGCAGCAAAATTAATTAATATTCCGACAAGGCGTTTCACTAGCAGCCCTATGCACCGCATTCTCAAATGGCCGGCTCCATCCATCCATCCATCCATTCATTCGCTCCTATCGATAATTACCACACACACCCTCACACCCTCACTCACTCCCGCAGTAATTAAAATCCATGCAGCACCACCACCACCACCACCACCATCGACAGAAAGCCTGGAAGTATTACCCTTATGTGAGGAATCCGTCCGCTTCCGAAAGGAAGGAACAAAACAAAGAAAAAAACAAAAAAACAAAAGATCTGACAGACAGACAGACAGACAGGTATTATTATAAGTATATAACAGTAGGTTATCGCGCGGATGCGGAATTTAGAAAAAGCATGATAGCCCTACAAAGGGGAAGAGCAAAAAGGAAGGAGTCACAATGCTTAGCTACGGTATGTATGATATGTATGTATGATATGTATGTATGTATGCAGAGTAAGTTGGGTGGGTGAGCAAGTATAGAAACGGGACCGAATGATCAGGCAATTTAAACCCGTGCATTTCTCTCAACAACAACAACGGTAAATACTAGCGAGGCCTGCACGACAGCACCTTCTGCATGTATGAGGAAGAAAGAGGAGAAGAAAGTACGATACGATACCCCACTTCGAGGTCGAAACTTATCATAACAGATATATAGACTACTATAATATTATTACCCCGCAAAAAAAAAAAGGTAAGCATTTCCCAAAAGCACTATTATAACCATACGCGTAAACCTCCACCCCATAACATAACTTACCCGCCAAACAAGAAAACCAATACCGGTACCCCAAAGCCCGCAATCTCACCACATCTAGCGGGGCTATCGGCCAGACCCCCCACCGAGCCTGACTCCCGTGACCAACCAGCTGCAGTATAGTACAGCCGTCGGCAATTCCCGTCGCCACCGGAATGCCAAGCCAATCCCCAAAGATTAAAAGAGAAATAAACCCGAAAAATGAAAACCCCTCCCCCTCCCCGAAAAGGAGTAAACGGTCATTATTGTAGGGGAGGGAGTGGGGAGAAGTCGACATGGTGAGATGGGGAAAAAGAAGAAAAGAAAAAAATGGAAAAAAGCTCTGAGACCGATTCGAACGATCGACCCTGCGATCTGCAATCGCATGCTCTAACCCCTGAGCTACCAGAGCGATATCACATGTCTGGAACCTGGCAACTTAACCTCAGATTCAGAATCTGGCGGAATTCTTGGCACCACCTCGACAGAAAATCGGTCCTCAAAGAATTCACTAGTATCATATCATAATGGAAACTCAAGCCCGACACGACACGACACGAACATCACTTGACTTCAGTTCAATCAGATCAATTCAATCAATTCAATCCCATTCGCCCCAAACTACCCAATACCATACACATACCCCGAGAACACCTGGCAGCACAATCAAACAAAAAAAAAACAATTCGCTTATTCCAAACATGATAATGACAATTCCCATAACATTCAATCAATAGATAGCATGACATGCGTCAAAGCATAACCTCGTCAGGGGAATAAATAGGTAAGGGGAAAAATCCACGGCCATCCAGGTGGCCCCCGCCTTCTCCTGCGTGCTAAAGTGACGGACGAAGGAAAGGAAAAAAATGAAAAAGGAAAAAATGAAAGGAAACCCAATGCCCCGTACCAACGACAGACAGACAGATAAATAAATACTAAAACTAGACGGAAGGGAGTAAAAAGAGGAAATGGAAAACAACTAGAATACAAGTCAAGAATGTAAAAAGTATTTTGTTAGGATGGAAATGAAGGAAGAGATAAAACGCAGCGGGACTCCGCCCGCCATACCAATGTACCCGCCATGGACACACCAGCTCCCCTCGCCACTTCCACGTGGCTTTCCACGAAAGGGACTACCTAACCTCTCCGACGACAGTCCCCTGCGGATTCCTACTAGGCGCGACGTCCAAGAAAGCCTCAGCTCGACGCATAGTCCAAAAGTCCAGATCGGAAACGTAAGCATCGCTGCCGCCGCTGCCGCCCAATTGAGCGCGCACCTCCCACTCGTTCGACATCATCATCTCGTCTCTGCAGAGTAACTTTAGCCCATCGAATACCATCAGGCAACGTCTCTTCGTGACCATCTGTTCAGGTTGACACCCCCACCCTGCCGGGAAATTCTTGCGCTTGCGGCGGATGGTCTTCGTTTTGCCACTCCCGGCTTGTGGGCGGGAGTGAGTTGATTGTCACCTCTGAGTGCTCCCGGCACCGGAGCCAGAGCGCTTGATGGTTCCCTTCTTTGTGCGGATCTTGGTGGATGACTTGTTGGTTGCTGGGTCGAAGGTTGAGTCTTTCTCGTCCTCATCCTCGTCCTCGCTGGCGGAGGAGGTGGGGTCTGCGGAGTTTGACGATGATGGTTCCATGTCGGAGAGCTTTACGCTGTCCAGGTTCATCTCGTTGAATGCTGCTGCGGGCTCCTCTTGAACGACCTTGGATAGCACGCACTCATCGAGATGCTCGTAAAACTGCTGGGCCGTCGCGAAGGTGATTGAACAGGTGGAGCACTTTCCGGTAACGTAGGCACCGGCGTAGCGGTCCTCGGCTGGGGATGCCTTCGTTGGAGGACGCTTACGGGAGTTGGGTGGAGTCTGCTCCACGTTATGGACCGACATCAAGTGACGCTTGAAGACGTCGGCTCTGTTGAAGGACTTCTCAGCTGCTGAGCCGCTGCCCGGGCAGAAGCCGCAGACCATGGTTCCCTTGTAATGTGTTAATGTATGGCGCTGACAATCGTATTTCCTCGCAAACCCCTTCTTGCTGTACTCGCATGTGGCGATTGGGCATTTAACCGGTCTTTCGAGTTGATGCGTGAGTTGATGCGCCCTAACATTCCATGTTAGCCCCTCTACCCTATAGAAAAAGAGGAGGAAGCATACTTGAGATCCCGAAACGACTTCTTGCACTCTGGGCAAAGCGTATCCTTCCCGGTTCCGCTCCCATTGCTACTTGGTGCTCTCCGCGGCATGTCACCGGGCACTGGATACATATCCTCCAAGTCCAACGGAAGCCCACTCGGCGAACCATGGCTGCGAGATGAGCTTTGTGAAGTAACGCTCAGCCTCCGGCTCGGGTACGGTGCTGCCCTGTACTGCCTCAATGGCGATAGCCTTCCCCCACTCCGCTTTCCCAATTCCGGTGACGAAGGGTTCGAGGTAGGAGGGGGCGAGTGTGCACTGTGCCAACTCGGCGAACCACGTGATGACGAGGCCGAACACGGGTCTTCGAATTGCTGTGATGGAGAGGGCATGATTAATGAGGGATCGATATCCGCTGCTAACTGTCAGTCTCCTACTAGCGGACCAGAAGCCAGTTCAAGAGTCACAACATACCGGTACCGGTATTATACACCGGACCAAATGGGTCGTCGATCTGTGGTGGGTATGGGCTTCCCGTGCTCCCAGCCTCTGAGCCAGCACTGCTTCCTTCGAGTCCACCAGAGGTAGCTGGGGAAATAGGCGTTCGGTATTCCAGACCGCCCGGGATGTTGCCGTGAGGTGAGTAGGGCAGAGTGGGAGGGTGAATCAACACTCCTGGAGCTGGTCCAGGCTCGTAGCCCATGGGCAATGGCACCTCACCGTATGCGTATGGAGGATAGGTCTCGAAAGAGGTGGTGCCAGGCTGTAGCTCGGCGGCCATGTAGAACTTTGACTGCTGATCCTCACCCGGCTGTTCCAGCATAGCGACATAGGAGCCCACATCCGATTGCGGGAATCCCCCGTTATCATAGCGCGGTCGGTACTCCTGATATAAAGGGTCGTCGTCAAAGAGGACAAAGTCTGCCATTCCTGTGGTGTCCTTGGTGGGTATTGAAGCTGAGGTAGGTGCTTGTGACGACGATGCGGCCATATCTTAGCTGAACTAAACCCAACTGTAATGAAACTGAAGGGTTGGTTGGGTCGACAGGTTCGGAGCGGGTATTTATTTTTATCGTTTCTTCTCCCCGTCAAATCAATTTTCCGAGAAATCAAGGGGACGAGAGTCAAGCTGAACGGATGTTGCGTGTTTCGTCGTAAAAGAAGCTTTTTCAACCTTTTTTCTTTTTAAATGAGAAGCTCTTCCGGTGAGCCCGTACTTGTAGTTGTACTGTTTTTTTTTGTTTTTTCTTCCTCTTTTTCCCCGGGACGATTTCGCTGATCGGGAGAGGAGTGATGGGTTCTTTTAAATATCGGATGGGGGCTATGTAGCCTATGTTGGATGGATGAGGTAGGACTAGGATAACCTCTTGTTGGTGTGTGAGGGTGCAGGATACTTGGATTGGCGGACGGAAAGGATGTGTGTGTGTGCAACCCTTATTCTTGGGTCGAGCATTCTCCTCTTTCCTTTCTTTTTATTATTTTTATTTTCTTTTTTCTTCTTCTCATTTTCCATCCCCCCAAAAAGTCCACCACCCGTTCTTTTTTCTCCCTTTCCTTTCTTTTTCCTACCTCTTTCCCAATCATGTTCCTATTTTACTTTTTTCCTTCTTTCTACTTATTTACTTTTTTGTGGGAGTATGAGAGGCGGGCTAGCAAGCAAGAGTTTGGGGGGAGCAGTTGCAGCAACAAGTGGGCGAGGTTAAGTTAGTATGGATTATGGTTACAGCTGCTTCCAGCGTAGCGTGCGGTGCCGTACCATGCTCGAGTACAGTGGTCAGTCTGGTTATGGATGAGGTGTTGCCGTACTAGTTACCCATAGGATATCCCTACCATTTGGCTAACGCTAGCTAAAATACCCTTTCGTTACTGTGCTGTGCCCAGTAGATCACTGGATCGGTCAAGTATATACGGTACTCGTATTGTCAATACCAGCAAAGGGAAAGGGAGGATACAAGTGTTATGCGAATGATGATAAATTTTGCAACACTTCCTAGTCCTTTGCAACTTGAAAAAATTAATCAATCAATCAATCCCCTTTTCCATTTGGCATCTACGAGTACAGTATGCCCATTATCCTAGTCATGGGGTGATTGGACAGGATCCCACGATGTAGAATGGCACCTGTATTGGAGATTTTCAGTGGCATAGCGTACCGTACCCAGCACCGTCAGTAACGAAGTAACCGTGTGCCGGTACCCCATGTCCCTTGCCAGCGGTGTAATCTTCATACCCGCCTATTACATCCACCCTTCCATCACTCCTCGCTTCACCCTCGCTCTCTTTTGACAGGGCTGACGCCCAAGGCACCAATTCGGGCCCAAATAGTCTTAGCGCCAACCAGCAACAGCAAGCCAGGGCCACCACCATCACCCAAAAACGCAAGAGCAGAAGCCGGCGACCGCCGCAGCCAAGCAAAGAAGGCGATAAAAGGAAAAAAGAAGAGAGAAGTTAAGGTAGGGGAAAAGAAAGGGAAAAAAGAAAGGAAAAAACTTATTCCTATTGCATCCTTATGCTTGAGGCTTCGCCCACACCAGCCTCTTGTTGAGGCGCATGTCCGGCCCAACTTGGCAAAAGGAGCGAGCCCAGGGAAGCACGGTGATGCCATCTCTCTCCCACTCACTTTCTCCACTTCCACTTCCAACTCCACTGCCCGCCCCTCTCCTCCGCCTTTCCCTTCGAAAATGGGAAAGTTTACTACTCCTTCACCATCCGAGCTTACCCACCCACCACCCACCATGCAATCGTAGGCGAAAACATACTCGAAAATTAGCGAACTGGAAAAATTGGAAAATTAAAATAAAATCCCCAAGAATTATTATTATCCGCTGCATGTATCCATTTTCGCCGTTTATTATTTACAAGTATTTGATTTCCCTTACCGGTATTTTGCAAGAAGAAACGAGAAAAGGAAAAGGAAAAGAAAAAGAAAAAGAAAAAAAAAGTGCCTCGGCAAAAAGCATCTGCCCTCGGAGGGAGCCACACACCCAGCGACGAGAAGCAGATCTCACGGGGACGGAAAAACCAGGACCAATCTCATGCGCGACAATAATAATAATAATAATAATAATAATAATAATAAAAAACCACCCACTCATGCCCACTTTCCCGCACGCACAATGACGCCCCCTCTCCCTCAACAAACGAAGGGATAGACTACCATACACAGTAGTCTACCCAAACTACCGTCCCGTATCATCATAGCACATCATGCATTCCCTCGTTCACTCCGTACTTGTTAAGAACGCCGGTACCGGGGCAGGTGGGTACCGTAGTGAACGATCCCTTCCCTTCCCTTCCCTTCCCTTCCCTCCGACGCACCCGCACCACCGGACAAACCAATTTCCATTGCACTCGCCGACGCAGGCAGGTTCCCATCTGGATGGCCCATGTACCAAGGGGATGATCGTACTCTCAAGAAGGTGGGGGGGGGGGGGGGGAAGTTTTGTGCTCCCACGGGTGTATGTGTGTGTGTGTGTGGATGGATGGATGGGAAAAGGGAAAGGGAAAAAAAAAGGTAAGGGAGAGTGGACGAAAGATCGCTATTTTAGGCGGGGCTGTGTAACGGGGTACAGAGAAAAGGGTAGGTTAGGTAGGTAGGGGAGAATGGCCAAAAAATATATATATATATTGGATGGATCGGTGGGTGGGATGGATCGATGGATGTGGGTGTGGGTGGAAAAAGTAAAGTTTGTCATACCGCATCCTGTGTGAATCATGATGAAAGTACCGTGCAGGCAGCACGGTTTGAGAGGTGCGTGTGGTGTCTTTTTGTTAGAGGGGATGAAAGGGAAAGAGAGAGAGTGGATTACTGTGGAGTATCGATATTGTGTCGAGTAGAGAGAGCATTGGTATAGAAGAGTAGCGCAGGGTAGGAAGAAGAAGAAGAAGAAAAGAAAGCGCCAATAGAGACTTGTAATTTCAATTGTGATTGACTTCATAACATCACGAACCCCTTCCAACCACCCATTCACCCCTTCACCAAAATCACTCGATTTCACTCCCAAAACCTCATCCTCCACCAACACCGCATACCGTACTTGTGCATAACCACAATGCACAACGAATCCCATATCACGGTACCTCCCTTCCCCGGCCAAACCCAACAAACCAACCCGACCATCACCACCACGCCTTCCTCGCGAAAACACTCCAATCACGACCCCTCCCTCCCTCCCCACGCCATCCACCACAATTCCGCACCCACCCGCCCGTGCCGGAACAGGCACTGCCAAAAGCCAAAATAACAATAATAATATTAATGGTAATACAGTACTTGTAATAATAATAATAAAACAAGAGCCACAATCAATGTCTCTCCACCACAACCACCACAATGCGCAACTCCTTGCTTACTTACAGCACTGATTAGCTCCAATTACGTTTGTCTATTGTGCAGTATCTCAATGGATGGGGATGGCGTACGGACACAAAGCAAGTACTATACTAGTACTAGTACATTTTTACCGATTGTGAGAAGCGTACAGTATTGGGCGGTTTCGGAACACGCACGTATGGTGCGATTGCTGTCTGTGGGGTATACCTAAAGAGAAAGAAAAGAAAGAAAGAAAGTAAGCAAGTAAGTACGGTAAGGAAGTAAGGGAAGGTGAAAAAAGAGGTGAAAACAAGCATTTACACTGCCACTGTTAGCGTGGATGGCAGATGCGAGGGGAAGACCGAGGTAAAAATGTCTATTTATCGTACAAGGACAGGCAGGTTGAACGAACAGGATGATAGGTGAGGTCTCGCTCGCTTGTTTAACGTTGTGGGCTGTGTACAGTTAGAACAAAAGTGTAAGTTGTAGCGCTGTGGACGAGTACTAGTTCGGGATGGGCTAGCACGGACTCGGATGTGTTTCTAAAGATAGAAAGGACAAGTACGGTATGTAACTGTTTACTAGAACTTATCCGGTACTGTATAGCAGATCCGATGCGGTAATCGATTGATCCTGTGTAATATTGTCCGGTGATATAGGGGGGTGCTCGTGGTCTTTGGTATCTCGCGCCAGTTATCATTGCAAGTTCTCTCTCTCTCTCTCTCTCTCGCTCTCTGCTGGTAGATGAAGGGTTATCGATCGTATCGGGTCTTGATTCATGTGCCATGTGATTCGGATCATGTTTATGTTTAGGCATGCATCCATGCATACATACACATACACATTCCTCAGGTAGTGTAATGATGGGCTCCGCCGGATTGGTTTGGTTTGCTACGGCTTCTGCCTTGGTGGGTGAAGGAACAGGCATCTGCAGAAATCAAGGTGAGGAGGTTAGGTTTTGATGAGCTTGGGGGGGGTTTTTTTTGTCGACGATGATGATGTGTGTGTGTGTTTGTTTTGGCATGGTGGGGTAGTTTCTTATGGTCCTTTCATTTTTTTGATTCGACTCGACTCGGATTGGACTCGATAGGGGAGCTGCAGGTACTGTGCCAGTACTGACTGACTGGCAGGTTATGATAGCTTATTTCCACCTTGAAACCTTGAAATGAACAGCAAACGTTTTAGGGTGCCGTACAACATATCATTCCGGGATAATGATAGTATTAGTTTGATAGAGCATGATACCGTACCAGCACACTGGTCCGCTGTCAATAACCTCCACGACAGTTTTGCGCTATGCTAGTGCGCCATACCAAAGACAGCCATACCGGTACTATGATAATCACGGCCTCCTAGAGGGCTAGCGTAGTCCAACGCCCCCGTACCGGAAACGGTGATCATATTTCGTGTCTCTCTCCCCCCCCCCCCATCTGACCGCCCAAGTCTCACAGAAACAGGAATAACGCTGCGCTACTATGACCCTCTACCAATCATCTGTAAAGCCCCAGACAAGCCAGTTGGATACTGTTACATGAAGGTATCACCACCACCTCTCTTCCACCTTCCCACCTTCCACCTCCAATTGCCACCATCACACAATAACTGGTAGGTACGTACCAGCCAGCAGCAACTTCCCCCCTCCCGCTCACCACAACTCACCACCTACGCACGGTATCATAAAACTTTGGGGAGAGAGAGAGACTTGGTCTCACTTACAGTACCCCATTCGACCTCACAATAGCAAAAAGCGTGCACCCACGTGCCCCCAGACTCGATTCACCTGTCTGTCAGTCGGCCTCTGCAGTGCCCTTCCCACCCATCCTCCACCCATCCACCCACTCCCACGGATCCATTCATCCGCCCACACACTCCTGCTCCCCTCGGAAAAGCATCTTCCATACATAGCCCCAGTCCCGTGCAGTCCAGTCCACTACCATCGTACCAAGATAGCAACGCTTAACAGTCCGTCCATCGTCCGTTTTTGTAGCAATAAATAAATAAAATAAACCGCAATCAAGCCATTTCCTTTCTCATCCCCCCTTCCCAATTAGTTTTATGTACAGCGTTAGCATATCTATCTTTAGTCCTTTCCCCTCCTCCTCCTCCTGCTTCTCCTCCTCCTCCTTATGCTCTGATCTCTCCCACGGAGTGACACGTACCACCACCGATCCATCCGTACCACCACCACCACCACCACCACCACCACCACCTTCCATCATACAATACGGCAGGTTTCGAAAGGGCGAGCTTGGACATCCTACTCCCATTCTAATTGGTCCAGAGGAAATAGGAATTTACTTGCGTGGTGCTTTTTTATTTAGTTTTTTTCAGTTTTTTTTTTCCTGTCATTTCTTTTTTATTATTATTGCAGTTACAGTACAAGTTATTCTCCCCTTCTATTTACCGGTATTTATTTATTTATCCCCCTTCCCCCCCCTTCTCCCCCTTGCCTGCTCTCTCTTGCTTGTTTATGGTAATGATTTGCTGGAGGGCCATAACCAGTTATATTGTGATATTATTATCCAGAAGGAAGGAGGAGAAGGAAGGCTTCTCTATCTCCTGACCCCCCCCCCCCCTCCAATAATCCGGGGAAAACGCTTGTTTTGAAAGAGAGAAAAAAAGAAAAAGGTTGATTTTGATTTTGATTTTGATTTGGCTTATCGTGGGTTTTTTTATTATTATTTTTATTTTCACCTTTTTGGAATTCTTTAGGTTGAGTTTTTGAACTTCATACTCTCTCATATCTTATGGCATGTATGTAACCCAGGCGGACAAAGTTAGGTTTTAAGGGGGTGGGAGTGGGGGGGAGGAGGAGGAGGAGGAGGAGGGAGTTTTGTTTTGCCTTGTTATCCAAACGATTGGAGATCAGCAGGAGGTAGCGGGGCCTTTTGCCATCGAGGTTGCGTGGATGGGTGGTGGTGGGTGGTGTGTGCTTTTTGAGATTGCTGCCTGGAAATTAACCTTCCTCAGGATTTCCCCACCAACCCCCCTATCTTACTGCGAGCATAATACGGTACGGTAGGTGTGAAAATCGGGGGAGGGAATATCAACCTCCCCTATTAATCCCCATGTTAATTCCCCTATTAATTATTTTTCTTTTCTTTTTTTTCCCCCCTTCTTCTTCCACTTGACGATCGTTTTATTTTAACTTTTTAACCTATCCGGTGAAATATAGTATCTAGCTTATTATATCATACAAAAGTCCCGTGCAGCAAGTTAGATTTTGTCCCGGTGCGGTTGGATCGTGATGGGATGGAAGGGGTGGGGGGGGGAGGAGCGTTAGTTACCATCGCGTGTGTGTGTGAAGTACGATACGAGTTCCTGAATTTTGTCCGTTTTTTTCTTCTTTCTTTCTTTCTTTCTTTCTGGCGGTCTAGGTAATGATCTTCGATTGGCATACCGGTACTAGTAAATACGTACTAGTACGGTGGTGGTGGTGGTGGTGCCGTAACCACATTATTCATTACACCAACTAACTGCGCACAACGGTACTGATACGCTAGCCATATGCCGTTTTAAAACTTGGTTAGTTAGTTAGCTAGTTTCGTTCGCTCGCTCGGGCTTACTTTGCAGTAGGGAAATTACCATGAATCCTTCAATGAGTTTGAGATACAAGTAGTTAGTCAGGCCGGGGGGGGGGGGGGGAGTAAAAAACCACCAACGGTAATCCACCACGAGTACAATATCGTATCTTACTTGGAGATAACGGCTCTATCCCCTCCTATCATATTTGTTGACGGCTCTTTTGGTAAGGTACTGCTGGTAGGCCTTACCAAGCAACTCCCTTGAAAGTCGATCGAGGAATTTTTTTTTACCCATCCGTTCGTTTCATCCATCGCTCAAGCGCTGGGTACGGTATTGCTGGATCCGGGGACTGCACGGGGTATAAGCAGGATATTGTGCACACGCTGGATTCCCGTGATATACTGAATACCGGGATGCGGATACGGCACCGTACTACCCAAATGCACTTCATGCCCACACTCGGGCCTTCACGGGCGAACTACCGGTAGCTAGCTAACTGACTGCCTAACCTAACCAACTGACCACCACATATCACCCCCCCCCCCTCCGCTACCTCCTATCTGTCTATCTATCTATCGATCACACAGCACTCAGTATGGTACCGTCCCCGAATCCTCCATCTTAACCCATTACCTCAGACAGCTGCCCACGTCCTTTTTCTTTTCTGATATACCATCCAGGAAAAGGCTTATGCGCCATACAGTAATGCATATCGTGCTATGCTGTTTCGCGTTTCCCCGCAGATCCCACTCATAATATCGGGGGCATCGCCGCACTCTAGTCTCCTGTGCGATATCATACTCTACTGTGCTGGTGATGGTGGTGATGCTGGTGGTGGTGGTGATGGGGGGTGCACGATATAAGACCGGTATCGTGATATGCCTCGTCAGGAGGACAGGACAAGACACACAGTCAGAAAAGGAAAAAGGAAAAGAAAACGGTGCATTAGTCGCTGGTGTAAGCTTCCTGTACGATATGAAGGGGGAAGGGAGATAAGTCACGCTACCGCTGTGGTGGAAATTTCTCTTACATCCTCCACCGTTTGATTTGGTACGTATGCTGCGCTGTAGTTTAAGCCTTGGTACGATATTATGGGTTGCGGTAAAACATATGGATGTATGATACTGTGTCTTGATGGGACATGCGGTAGAGTTCTGACTCAACCTAATATCTCTTTGGGGAAAGGAATAGCGGTGACACAAGTACGGTACTCCTTCAGTACCACCGTGTAACCATCGCACGAGAGGAGCGAGTAATATATGCGTTCCACCACACTTCATTCGAATAACCGTCCAATCAGAGAGTCGCATCAACACCGTCACCAGTAGTTTCCAAACGACCCCAATTGAGGAGAGAATTACAAGACGAAGGAAGAGGAAAAAAGAAATCAAGGATAAAAGATAGGGGCTTCGGGTTCCCTTTCTTCTCTCAACCCAAAACACGGCCCTACGGTGCCGTCTGGGAGGGAAGTGATCTGTTTAACGATAGGTATCACATCATGGCTTTCTGCGAGTAAGCCATCCACCCAAACTGACATTACCTTACCTTAGCTCCTGCTAATGCACCTCGTAGGGAAACAGTTTAAATCCCTCGCTCCTGCAATGTTCAGCTGAGCAGGGATGTTCTCTCCCCCCTCCCCCCCCCGCCACTCCTCTCCCCCCTACCCAATCCCCCTCCCCCCCCTAATCATGCAGTAAGCTTTCCCTGCCCGTTTCTACTCGGCAGGTCAGTAGGAGGTTTTTCCGCAATCGATTGACTAAATGAATAGGGGAAAAATAAAAGAATCTACCGATTGTGTTATCGCCCTATGGTGTGGGGTTCATCACGCGGAGCCGGCCGCGGATTTCCAGTCCGTAGCGTCGGGTTTCTTCTGGAAAGGTACGGTACCGCCTAGCTTTCCACGACCGTGACAACCACCGACCAACCGAGGCACGGATGGGTACGTACATGCATCGGAGAAGGGGGAAGTATTGGGAAAAACTAGGCTGATATGGGTATCCTCAACCAAGCAGAACTCCCGTTCCGTCCCTGCGAAAATGCCAATATCCGTGAAATTTACCCACCAAAATGCATTTATTTTTTTACCCTTTCCTCCCTTTTTTCTCTCTTGCTTTCCTGCAGAGAAGCATCATGGAAATTCCGTAGGGCTCGCTCTTCTTTACCGCATCCGTCTTTTCTGTCCGTTGCACACGATTTCGACTAAATCCGCGCGGGGGAAGAGGGTGTGGGAACATTTCCATTCAAGCGGAATACGATATGCTCGTGCCATGCTGCGTGCGGGCATAGTTCGCATCGGGGAGGAACAAGCATATGGTATGGTGGCTCCCTTCCTCTCTCTCTCTCTCCCTCTCGCTTGTTCTGGTCAGGATAAATCTTGACGTGGCCTGCCGCCCTTTCTCGCTCCATCATAAGACAATGTGTGAGACAATGTCTCGCTTGAGCCTCATGTGCTTTTCAGATTAGGAATAGGGAGCAAATGGGGGAGGGGTGAAGCGAACGCCAAATGGTCAATTTCATTTCTGCTTTAAGACCTTTCCTGTAAATCGCGTCACCCAGTTGGCCAATTTATGCCCTTGTCCATCCATGCTTTTTCGCTTCGAGCAGAGAGCAAGAAGTGCACAAAGCGAGCGGTATCTCCCGCCGAGGAAATCCCCCCCAATGAGAGAGCCACGGATCGAACGATTTGTCTATCGGCAATGGTGTGACTTGGCCACCTTTTCCTCCCCCCCCCCTTGTTGGTTGTCTCGTCCGCATAGAGCTCGCCTATCAGATGCCCTGTCGCTCAGTTCTGGAGCCGCCATGGCGGTATTCGTTTCGGTCTAGACAACGCCATAGCGCTCCCTTTGCCAAGGTGCTGGGTTACTGTGTTTGGAACCTTGTCCGTGTTGAGATCGCTTGTGGTGGCTCATCGGGATCTCGTGGCGGAGTTCTGCGTGGCCGAGGGACAAGGGTGTTGTTTTTGGTGCCGTGTGGTTGCAACACTGCCACCCTCCGCGTGGCGCTGGGGTGAGCGATAAAGTGAGGCGGCGAGGCGGTGCCTGTGCAGTGATGTCAAATTACTTTATCATCGCAATGATGACGGGCGGGGCCTATCTTCCCCAAACTCTCTACCCCGGAGCCTTGATTATTTGCGTCATCGCCGATTAATGTGCGCAAGTGGATCTGAAATTCTAGAGCCTGGGATGTGGATATTGGTACTTTTGGGTTGTGAAGGCCAGGCAAACAGTCAATTGTCGGGGCACCCGGCTCCTTTTTTTTCGCTGGTGCCTGGCAACCACTTGTCACTCATTGCTGCGCAAGTGTGGACCAACGGCCTACACTACCCACGAGGAGTGAGTCATCTATATAGAATGTGCGAGAGCCTCGGGCCTGGATGGGCCGACAGTAACTGCAATGTCGATTGTTCAGAAATCTGTAGTTGATGGGCCCAACATCGCTGCAGTAAGTAGGCGGGGGGAAGGGTGGGGGTGGGAATCGAGTGATGGCGGGTGAATCCCTGTTCCGAGCTTCGCCAGGGTCTCTTACAACGGGCTTGGATCCTGGTGTGTTTCTTTGCTGATCAGCACCATAACTTAGTTTACGCGCATCATGTGTTGTTTTGCGCGCAGACAGGCTTTGTATTGGGTTGAAACCGGAATTGACGTTAGCAAGGCCGTATTTTTGTGGGATGGGGGGGGTTGTAAGGCTGACTGAGATGATGGTGCCTGTTGGCGTAGATCTTTGTTCGATCATCTTGGGAGTTTCCTTGGATTCGGTATTGAGAGTAGAGGTAATGTGTCATAAGCTAATCTGAGGGGTGGGAATGCAGGTGAGATACTTACCGTTAAAAGAGTTTTGTGCAAGTTTTTTTCTCAACCTCGTGGTCTAGGTCCGATGCATAGAATTTAGCGTCTCGACGTATTATTGGGAAAGGGGGTGCTATGAGAAAAGGCAGCGGGGCTATTGCCGCGGAAATTAGAGGAATGGATTGAAGGAGCTATAGTTCCTGGAGGGGTGCTATTTGTTTTTCTCCCTTAAATTTACGGTTTATTCCTGGAAGGGTGCTTTACTGGTCTATTTATGTAGAGTAGAAAATCTTGGGAGACATTGCGAAGAGGTGCACTTTTCCGTAATCTTAAGATTGAGGTAAACATTATGGACGAGAAATTTAGTCTTCGTCTGAAGCATGGTGATTGTGTACGATCGGAGGCCAAAACAGAGGCTAGGTGTTGGGAAGATACGAACCACTGCCGGGAATTAACTGCTGGGGCGCTTGTAACGCAGTAGGGTCGGCAAGAGTTTGGGATTTCAGTGCTTCCTCGTATAATACTATACCATGGCCACTATCGGCTGGCAAGCCGGATGCAGGACAAGAGTTGCACCACAGGGCGGGGGCATCGAAATTTCGCTGTTGGAGAAATGTAACAGGGTATCATAGCACTTGAGGGTAGGACGGAGAATGTGAAGCTGATATTGAGATGGGCGCAGGCCTTATTTTGGGATCGAACCAACGAAATCATGCTTATTCCAATGCAGTGGTAGTACATTAAATTCTAGGTGAGATAGTTTAGTGACAAGACAACGGCCAAACAATTCAAACCTAGAGCTTACGAGGTTACGAGAAACTCCGGTATTTCGGAGGCCGGCTGGAGAATAGAGTATGATCCCGATCGGAGTGTACGGGGTAAAGGGGGATTATGGTGTCGGTATATGACCTGAAAATAGGATATATTACTAAACAAGGCAGAATTCTTGAGAGTGTGAAACTGGCTCAAAGGGCTGTCTTTTTTGTATTTTTATTTTTTTGTATTTTGGCATGTATCCTACTCTTCAGGAGAAGTTGGCTTTTGTTAAGCCGTCACCTAGCCACCTGGTCCTTTTGCAAATTCATTTTTTTCGTTGAAACACGAAATGTCACTACGTAGGTGGTGTGGAGAATAGGACTTAGGAAGGGAGACCTGCAAACAACTTCCAGGGCTTTTCTTGTCTGGTTGTGCCGGCCTTTTATCCCTTTGCTTATGCTAGGTTTTGGTCATTGAAACTGATTGGGGTCTATTGCAGCGTAGTGCGCCCTGCTCTCACGAGCGGGGATGTCATCGCGGGAGTCCGTGGGGAGGGGGACTTCGTACTCTACTACTCAATCTCCCGGAACATCAACTGAAAACAATATGCAGGGTCTTTAGCCTGTTTGGCGTTTCAAGGGTTATAGTCTGCAGCTAGAGCAACTGGGTTGTGCCAAACGGCCCCCGATGCTTGATGAGTTTGGGCCCCTCTCTCTTGGCCTGGGGGGAGGTGAAGGGTAAGTTCTACCCCTCGCGGGGACTAGAGGTGACCGAGCTCTCTTACTTGGCGGACGAGATCTCATGCGATAGTGGCACCAATTCACAGGGAGGTATGCTCTTGAGCTGAGCTTTTCCTTTCTGATTTCTTCGTTTGGTCCGTGCCGGTGGCCTCGGGAAGATTACTCATGTATCACCCCCGGCAAGGCTGCCAGCTATAGAGCATCAGTCCTACCACCACTCTAGCACTTTTGGTTTCTTCTGTTTTTCTTAGGGAGAAAAGACAGTTAATCCGATGGGTGCTATCGAAAGGAGCGGGGGTGTAACACCTGGTCCTTGGGAAATATCACACTCGATGGAGTAGGGTCCATGCAGCGTGGAAAGATGCCTGTATGGAAAAATTCAACCGCACCCTATGCAGATTCATCGGTGTGGACGGAGCTTTATGCTGGGGGCTCCTGCTTCAGGACTGGTAGAGGGGGTAAGCTTGCGTATGTTGGTTTATGTATACTGTTCTTCTGAGGGGTGCATGGATCCAGGAGTTTACGTTGGCTGGACAAGGTTTGCCCGGGGGAGTAATAAGTATGTGACATGGAGTAGCTCTTCTCGTGCGAGTGAAGGGGACAGCCGAGGCCCTATACATAATAGAGCCCATGATACTAAGGTGTCATCATGGTAAATCACTCGTCCCTAGTGCCAAACCTAAATGTGAGAGGATTCCGAGGTTGTATGGCGGTGTTCATATGCCTAGCTAGAGAGCAGTTCATGGCCCGTTCGTCCTTCCTCCCAGCCAGCAGTCATCTTTGCCTCCGTCGTTAGTGGCTTAGTAACTACTATGCCCCCCCTCTGGGCTGGGGATCTTCCCATTAGCAAACAAGGGAGACTAGCTGCTGGTTAATTTATTCCTCGAAGCGATGTTGGCTGCTGGCACTCTACCTTTCGATTCTTGGTCTGGCAGGTTTAGGAGGCTGAATGGAGAATGGAATGTATCTAAAGTTCACAACAACAAAATCTTCCACAGCTCCAGTGGTCAAAACTAGTTTCGCGCCTGAGGGGCTAACTTAGTGTTTTCACTCCCGTAACTGCGGTTCCATGATCCTCCTTTGGTGCTAGAATGTACGATTGGAGGCTATGAACTTTGGGATGAAGTAAAGAAACAAGGTTGCAGAATCTGCTTGATATTTTCAAAAAAAAAACCATGTTTGTGCTATTAGGAATGGAATAATGCTGTGTGTTATCACCTCTCTCTCTCCAGATACAAGGAGTGACGAGATAGCCTATCTGTCTTGCGGGCTGACTACGGTGGATGACATGGGGTCTTGTCGGGAGCGCTAGGCACGTAGATGGTGGGTGCATGCTGAGTACTGATGCAGATGTGGTTCTTGGTTAGCCCACAGAACCATAAATCTGTATATTGTTATTGTAATATATATGCAATATGTATTAATATTGTAGTATATGTATAGTGTGTATTATTATTATAATATATCTATAGTTCGAAAAACATCACGGCCCGAATAAATACTCAGAGAGCGCAATTGGTAGTTCATTCTTCGGGATCTAATCACATGGGTTTGACCTGTATTTGTATTATACTCAAGCTACATACGGTAGCCCGGGTACCCAATTTCCCAACGTATTGTTCGCCAATAAAACTAGTGTTCGTTACTGAGTGGGGTGGGCTTTCCGCCTACCTCCCACCCTCACCATGACCCAGTGTCAACCTTTTGTCTCTTCTCCCCACCCCGCCTCACAAAGGGCCCCATACGTGTGGTGGAGTGGGATGAGGATTTTTTCTTCCCCTTATCTGACTTATGTCCATACTATTGTTCACAGTACCCTATCTATCCCAATCCCACTCCATCTCCCAAACTTCACCAATTATCCCTTCTACCTTCTAGCCTCCGGGCCCACGACTGGTACCTTCCATCTTCAACTATCCTCTTATCAGTTCGAATATGCATCCTCTGCATTCCACAAGTTTGTGCCTTCTTTGCCAATGCCGAGTCTGCATCCACGCTCCATTAATATTTCCACTCAAAGCAGATTCTTTCATTCCCTTTGCCTTCCTGGGTCAAAACAATCTAACATCCAACTATTATCCCGGACTTATCAGGAACAAGCACAGAATATTCCAAACTGGAATGAACTAGCATTCCTCCCTTCCAACCCCCGGGCGACTCGCAACCTCACATGAGCATTTCCACCCTATCCACCCCATCGCTTTTGTAAACACTGAATAGTGTTAAACGGCGCAAGGGTTAAGCTCGTCCTTCTGCCCATATATCAACAGTATCATATTCTGGAACATCTTGGATGCAGTCATGATAAATCACTCGATCCTGTTCTGCCTGCCAGCTAAAATGGGACTTTTCTTTAAACCAACACCTAGCTACCCTTGGCCTCTCAAACTTTGGAATTGGCCAGAGGGCGGTTACAGGGATAAATCTCAATGACAGCAAGTTGGAAGTTCGGGCTAGAAGCCATGGCCCGGCTGGCCGCTCCATCACTCCGGGGGGGTCATTGAAAACCTGAAAGGGGGGTATCCCTGATCAGGTAACTTGATAACAAGGACTCGCAAAAACTTGGAAAGTATCATAGCAACAAGGAATTAGCTCTTGGTAAACCTGTATGATGAAAAAAAGAAAACAAAACTATGATGGTGGTGGCGGTGGTGGTGTTTTATCAAGGGATTTTGGTCCTGTGATACTGCATGACCATGAGAGTAAGATACTTTGCCCTTCATACGCCGAATCAAGTATTGTTTTGACATGTCCCATAGCATTTTTTCTCTTTGTTTCCGGACATTGTGATGGGCAGGATTGCTTTTGCCCTGATTCAGCACGGGAGGTTTTTCCGATTTTCAATGGCCCCAGTAGCTGACAATATAATGCCAAGAGCTCTAACCCCATGTAAGAACGATGTATCATAGTGCGCAATATCAAAGAATAGTAAAATTAGGTGTGGGGGGTGTAGATATGCTTTCGTTCAATTCTAAGAGTTCGGTAATATAAGGCGTTCCCACTTAATGAGATGGTATAGTATAATTTTTTTTACCAGACCAAAGATCGTTCAGCCCGAAGCATGCGATCTAGCAAAAGTAAACTTGAATGTGTGAAAGGGTGTCCGCTAATGGGTCTGTGGAAGCTGTTGTGGATTTTTTTCCCCTCCCGGGTAGTTTATTTCGGGTTCAATCATACTTTCTAGGTTTTTTCACCGGTTCCGTTATTCACTGTGGATTGGGGGTTGTTCATGGCAGTAGGGAAATACTAAGTCAATATTTCAGAAGCATTCCTTTCGACCCCATAACTGCAACTTGATCGTTGGTTATGGTTTTAACCATACATTCCACCGGAGAGCAAACCTCTATAATTAAGGTCAAACCGAAGGTTCGAGGTGGAACCAAACGCATCCAAACTGTCAAAGTCATCATTATCTTGCTTCTTGGTACAAAAATACCGCGTACCGCACAGGATTCTCAGGAGCTTTCGCTATCTAGTGGTGGCTTTTTTATCTATTTTATATTGGGTGTGAGGAAGACTATCGTGTAAGGTCATATACAAGTGTATGAATTGCTCTTCCTGTAGCGTGTGGGACAGGCCGCGGTCTTCAGTCAGTGACCCGCTCCCGCAACAATCCACGAAACCCCCCCTTCCCTCTCTCTTCCACTACCGAACAGCAATTAACGCAATCCCACAAGAACCATGATCCAATCCATGCAGAAACATAAAGTAAAAGAAAAGGAACTAAGGCAAAAATGATATACATAGTCCTGCCACTCCATAGAACCCCAGTTGATCAAAAAGGAAAGAAGTAAACTAGTAGAGAAAGGAGCGGAGGGAAGAGGGGCCATTGTCATGAATGGAAGCAGGAATAAAGGGGGGGATAAAAAAAAAGGCTACAATACACAATCCTTGTCTACTCCTCCGCGTCCTCAACTGTGGCCCTTCCCTTCCCTTTCTCCTGCCCAGTATTCGGAGATTTGCCGGCGGCCGACAACAGTCCTTCAACTGCATGTTGCTTTTCCAACCACAATTGCTCCTCCGCGACAATATCCTTTTCAAATGAATCGAGGACATGGGATTGCGCAGAGGGGTCAAAAATACTGCGCTGACCAAATAATGAGAGTTCATTATCGGGATTGAACCGGCCGACGATGCGTTCTGAAGATGGCTGATGAGCTTGCTCTAGCCTGTTCGCGGCTGTACGCATAGCGCGACTGATATCGTTGAGCACCTGGATCCGCTTATTGGCGATCTCCCTGGTTTCCCTCTCAGCCCTCTCTATAGAATCTTTGTCGCTACTGCTGGAGAGGCTAGGGATTTCGGTCCAATCGGATATGCTCTCAAGTAGTGATGATACATTGGGAAGCGGTTGGTCCAAGTCAGAAATTGCGATATCCAGTTTCTCGAGCTCGGTGGTGAGTTGGGGGTCTTGAAAGTAACGGATGAGACTGTCTCGGAAATGAGTCTTCGGGATGCCAAGGAGTAGGCGGATCCTGCTCTCGAACGAAAACTGCATCGCAAGGACTGAGACGTGATAGGCGGCGAGATCAATTTGTCCAGATGTGGGAGGAGGCAAGGTTTCCTCACCGGTACTCAACACCTGCGCCATTTCCCGATCAGGCCATCCGTCAAGTATATCCTGTCTGAATTGTTCCGGTAAGCCATAGAGTATCTCCAATGCCAGACCAAGCCTATCTTCGTCCACATGGTATTGGATAAAATGGCTGATAACCGCAACACTCTCGCGAACCCTAGGCCTTAGATGCGCGATTTGTGTTCTTGTGAGACGAGTGGATATGTCTTCTGGGATGGTAGGAACTGAGAATGTGTTGAGGGCAGTGCTGAGGGGTATAGTGAGGTCACTGGAGGCAGGAACGGCCCTGCTAATCGACGGGTGAACAGGTCTCAACTCCCCCTCCCGCTCTGTTCTCTCAGCTGCTGGGGTCATACGGGCATGGTAAGCTTTCATCCACTCTTGGTAGGTTCGCTGCTCCCGTCGTCGGAGGAGGCGGACGCCCCCACCACTTGTGGGAGTGTTGGGTGCGTTGGCGATCGGATCAGCTCCAGGAACAGCCAAAGGAACAACGCTCCATCCAGATGGAATTGTCATGCCCGCGGGTAGCAGAGGGTTGGATTGAAGGCTGCTAGGGATTGGATGACTAGCAGTGGGGAGGGCAGTGCTGGCGATCTGGTTACCTGAGGTGGACAGACGGGCCCCTGAAGCCCCAGCACTTGTAGACTGGTCCGGAGAAGTGTCTTGCGTTCTAGCTTCCGGAGGAGCTGGGGCAGTGGGATTCCCAGGTCTAGCAGCAGCATCTAAGGCCGCCTGAGCACCACCGGCAGCCATCTGAGCGTGTATCTGTAACTCTTGCAACTGCCTGAGCTGTCTTTGCGTAATATCAATCATGGCTAATTCACGATCAAGAAGTTGTCGGGTCCTCGCTATATGTTGGTCAATCTCTGCCCGCATATTACCAGTAGCGCCTACCGCTGCGCGTGCAATATCCTCATTTTGCTCGTGGGGCCGTTGGGCATTTCGATCACCCCGTTGAACCGGTGGCGGATTCATTCTGTCCATTAGGTTCTGCACAAGGCCAGGTCCGCCCACCCCAAATGCGATCTCTGCCCTGAAACCTAATCCATCTCCTCCAGCCTGAAAGTTGATCCCAGGTCCGGGTGCAGCAGCGTTTGCCGCATTGTTGCCGCCGGGACCATTAGGAGTTGGCTCGTCAAGGACAGGCCGGCGACATGTGGGGCACCGTTGCTGCCTCTCCAACCAACTACGAAGACACGAAAAGTGGAGCACGTGGCCGCATGGAAGCCGTTTTGGCCTGGATCGCTGATCTTGAGTCCCAGTAGCTCTCCCTCCCTCATTCTCTGCCCCCGTCGTCCAGGCGCGCATCTCTTCCCTGCAAATGATGCAGACACCCTCGCGCTCTACTTCGTCCGCACTAGCATCTGGGTATCGTGAATTCATGTGCGCGGTTGCCCTGCGGTAGCGAATGAAATCCCGGATCCGAGTGATGAAGGATCGTAGGGTAAGGTAGACATCTCGTATGATGTGTAGTGGCAGACCATACCAGGTGAGAACGATGGCAAAGAAGCATAGGTAAGTGGCGAGTTTCAATAAATCTGCAGCGATTAGTAGCATTCATTTTCTAGGGTGAGTGGCACGAACCTGTAGTTAGCTCTAGATAAAAGACCCAGGTGCCCTTTTCCTCCCACCCCCCAACATCAATCTCGTCATCGTCCTCGTCATCATCCTCCTCAGGCTCGGCTTCATCTTCGACAATTTCGCCTAAATCTCGCCTCCTCTGGTTCTCCGCCCTCTGCTCGCTACGTCGGTTGCGGGTCACCTCCCTCTCAACTGCTCTCGCTTCCCTTCTCCGAGCCGCTTCACGCTTCAGAATGAATTTTTCCACCACATTAAGAACATATCTGCCTGTAATGCCCAAAGAGGTAATCAATAGAATTGCGAATTCGAAAGCAAACATGACCATCATGTTGGGACGGCCCCGCTCCAATACCGAAAGGACGGAATGCCAGAGCATCGCCCCGCAGGCCGAAAGTAGGAGCATGAGCGAGGAGGCCAAGCGTATGTGGAATAGCGTAGGGCTTACGGGGGGTTGGGTTTCCATCTGACATTATCAGCAAAGTCTTCGGGCAGAGCTGTGGGGAACTAACGAATTCAACCCGGCCGCCTCCAATCCAACTAAAGCACTTGATAAAAAGTAGAACCCCAAACATCACAATAAATCGTACGTCAAATTCATCGCGGAAAATTGTCATGGCCAGGCATGTTTCGGTAACGGCATACCATGCCTTTTCGTAAAGTCGTTCAATCTCGGGGGCACGTAAGGGTCCATAAAAGACAAGCTGCAGGCCGTGGCCGAAGAGGATGGATAATAGTAACAGCAAGTTCGTCAAAACCATGAGGCAGGCATTGGATTGCCCCAAGTGAACGCAGGCGGAGTAGAAGTTTGCACGGTGGTTGAACGCGCTGAGGATCACACCGGCGCCGAGAACGGCACTTGTCTGCATGGACACAATCAGCAAAACCCGAGAAGTCAAGTATAGGTGGGGAAGCTCACCGCGCCGTAGACGGCGAGCCGCATTGTGAAGTTTAGATGGGAAAGTCAGGATGAGGGGACGAGGGATCTAGGTGGGGGGGAGGGGGAGTGACCAGAGAAACAAAGTTGGTTTGGAGCTCGCTCGTTGCTTGAGCTGGAGTGTTAAAGGTCCGCCGACTGGGAAGCTCTCACGAATCAGTCAGAACACCGTGTCTGGTTACGTAATCTAAAATTCGGATGACGTCCTTGCCAAATCAGGTTAGGACCCGAGGTTGAGTGATTTGCAGAAACCGATATCGGGGTTAGCCGCTCGAGTTAGACTATGCCTTGTTACAATTGACAACTCGGCCGACTCTCAACTCCATCCTTATGGTTGACATTTCATCGTACAAGTATCGCGATGCCCCTCCCATTGTCCCCAATCGCTACCTTTCCATTTCTCAAATCTTTACATCACCATCCTAATCTACCGAAACATACTTTCTATTTCATTGCCTCTGTAGCATTTTCAATAATCAACCGTCCCGAAGAAATTCCCAGAGTATGGGAATACACTGTCCAAGAGGCTGCTGTTCCCGGCAGCGAGAGAGAAGAGTATGTGGCAAGGGAACTGGTAGGCGCCATCACTCCACACGGAAATCGAGAGAGCGCTTTAACCATCCACCGAAAACTTCGTGAGGCTATTTTGAAGAGCGTTGCCATCGGGGGCATGCCCAAGGTCCTTCCCAACCCACCAAATCCACCCCCATTAAAAATCAATACTAAGATGTCTAAAAAGTCAGACAATCAATTCCCTAAATCTACTTAAGGCCGTTACCCCGCCTCATATCCTGTCTGCGCAAGCGGCTACCCACCGTCGATTATCGCTCAAACCCGCCCACCATGCTATTGCCTTGGAGAGAGGTAATCAGTTCTTCGAAACGGTGTATGGCGGAATAACGAAACGAGTCATGGGAGCGATGCGAAATTCTTATGACGACCTTGCGGTAGTCGCCGAATTGTTGTACGGCCATGTGCTTAGTAATACCGAGGTGATTGGGAAACGGGATACCAGTTTCTGCTTGATTGCCGGATTGATCCCTCAGGATGTTCGTAGGAAACTCGCACTGCCGGATAGGATTTTTATGAAGAGCCAGCGGGCTAACCGTTGCCAATAGGTCAATCCACAGCTTAAAGGGCACTTGCGCGGGTCACTAAACAATGGGGCCACTGCGGAGGAGGTGATGGCGGTGCGTGAGGTTGTGTTGAAAATATGTGATGAAGCCGGGTGCGGGCCTCCGGAGTCAAGGGTTGCAAAGCTTTGAGCGGTGGAAATTACCCTTAGTGGGAGCAAATGGAATACCGCACTCTGGCTTCTCGTCAAAATGGGCCTCCCTTTGGCGGGGGGACTGCTGCTTGGAACCCTTTGTGCCTTTCAAGTATCTCGGTGTGCCAAGCTCTTGCACTAAGTAGAGTGAGCAGGAGCAATAACAACCTCGGGTCTCACATTTCATCAGATTGGGTATGATAGCTCGGTGCAGAGAGCTTATCTCCGGGCTTAGCCCTGGCCGGCCTTTGCATGAGCGATAGGCGATGAGTCTCACGAAAAAAAAAAAGAATTGTGTGCATTAGTGTTTTAGCATTAGTTAGAGAACGATGTGAGAATTATTATGGCTATATTTCAGTACCCTTTTGAAGCTGTAAGGGATGGAACAACCATAGCAAAAAAATAATACTGTGTCGAATGTGATAGCACCGTGTCCCGTGCATCCTGAACTATGTTGCAACACCAACTGACATTGCATCCGGATCGTGCATCTCATTACAGTCAGGTCTAGACCATACCCTGAGCAATTCCGCTGGTTCGTTCCCTCTCCTAGCATTAATGCCCCGAAATTGCCCTTTCCCTGTAGTCGTACTGTATATACATGCATTGTCAATCGCTGACTTATGTCTATACCTATGAAACCCCCATCCACCCCGCTTAATACAACGTGGTTGCTGCCCAAGTTGGGTAGTGGTACAAAAATATACAATTCTAATCATGAACGTACACGGGAATACCGGTAACTGAATCAAACGGGGGTGAGAAATAAAGTATAAGATCATCAAAAAGGTGTAGATATAAAGAGGGGAGTGGATACAAGCGCTAAAGGACTGCAGCATACAACGCTGGCTAAACGAAGCCCGAGCAAAACAAGGAGCGCGGGGGGATGGGATGGTTGGGGGGAGGGGGGGGGGCTGGGATCATGACAAATTCTAAGCGAATGGTTCTAGGTGAATGATCTAATCTCGGGGTTTGACATCTGTGGCGTCTTGTTAATCGGCGTGTAGAGAACTAGCGGTGGAAAGCTTGAGATCCGGCCCCGTCAAGCTTCTTCCAGGATGGCTGGTAGGTAGAGGGGGAGGAGTCGGGTTTTATCCTTGGATGTCAGAACCTGTGGGCCCTTTTGAAAGGCGGTTCGGAGCAGAAGCGCTTTGTTGGCACCAGGCTTGCCGGGGCATCTGGAAATGAAATACGCCCGGTCTAGCAGCAACTTGGCAATTGCCTCGTATCCATTCCGTTGCAGCTAGCTAGAGTAGTGTTTGACTAGAATTGCCAGGAGTGTTGGGGTTGATGTCGTTCTGTTCTGGTAGTGTCCCTACGACCCACTCATGGCCATTCCGTGCAGCAAAGGAGAGAGGTGTTTGGCCATATTTGTCAGGTATGTCGGGATTGGTGTTGTTTCTTTCCAGCAATATACTCACAATCCCCTCACGCCCATACTCGGCAGCCCGCGAGGTGAGTGTTTGGCGATGTTCGTCAGGTGTGTTGGGGTTGACGCCATTCCGCTCCAGCAGTATCCTAACGGCCCCCCTCATGCCCAATCCCTCAGCAAAGGGGGAGGTGTTTGGCCATATCTGTCAGGTGTGTCGGGATTGACGTCGTTCCGTTCCTGGAGTGTCCTCAAGATCCCCTCATGGCTGCACTCGGCAGCCCGGGAGAGAGCGGTATTTGGACGCATTCGCTCGGTGTGTTGGGATTGACGTCGCTCCGTTCCTGGAGTGTCCTCAAGATCCCCTCATGGCTGCACTCGGCAGCCCGGGAGAGAGCGGTATTTGGACGCATTCGCTCGGTGTGTTGGGATTGACGTCGCTCCGTCCTAGCAGTATCCTTACGACCCCTTCACGACCGTCCCGCGCAGCAAAGGAGAGCGGTCTTTGGCCACATTTGTCAACCATTTCGGGATTGACATCGTTCAGTCCCAGCAGTATCCTCACAACCCCATTCCTCGCAGCCCATGAGAGTGGCGCCTGGCCCAATACAGTGTCAACTGTGTCGGGATTGACATCGTTCCACCCCCAGCAGTATCCTTACGACCCTGCATGCCCGTTCTGTACAGCAAAGGAGAGTGGCGTCTGGCCATATTTATCAGCTATTTTGGGATTGATGTCGTTCCGGGCCACCAGTATCCTCATGGCCCCCTCATGCCCGTTCCATAGTGTCCTCATGACCCCCCATTTCCATTCTCAGCAGCATACAACAGCGGCAATCGGCCAGGTTCGACAGCTGTGTCAGGGCTAACGTCGTTGGGGCCCAGCAGCGTCATCACGGCCTCCTCATGCCCATTCTGTGCAGCCCGGGAGACCGGTGTTTGGCCATATTTGTCAGGTGTGTTGGGAGTGACATCTCTCCGTCCCAGCGGTAGCCTCACGGCCCCCTCATGCCGGTTGCCGGCGGTACACGAGAGCGGTGTTCGGCCAGATTCGCCAGGTGTGTTGAGATCAACACCGCCCCGTTTTAGCAGGATCCTGACAACCCCCTCATACCCCATCCTAGCACCCCAGCAGACTGCGGTATTGCCATGGTGGTCGGTTACCCGCACCCTGCACCAACCAATCTCTGACAAAGCAACCGCTATCTCCACGCACCCAAGTGCGCAGCAGCGTGAAGCCCTGTGAATCCCGTAGGGCTGTCTTCCCGATCACAAGGTTGGTCACAAATCCCATTCCATGCAATTAGAGTATCTTCAACGATATGGGCTCATGGTATCCATCTAGTAGTTTCAATGCAAGCGCTTTCACACTTTCTGTGGTTTCCCGCCCAGCATGTAATGGCCGTTCAGAACGCTACACCCACATTAGAAACTGTATGCCGAGTTTTGATCCGCTGGGCTGCTATATCTTGATTCGTGAGAAGGTTGCCGCATAGACATCACCTAGTCCCTGCCTCGGATCATCTAGTCTCGTTTTTCTTCTCTGAGAGAGAGTAATCTCAAACAGGATGTTGAAATTCCGTTATATTTCCTATGTGCCTTTCATAACACTACCGTGTATTCTTTTACTTAGTTTGTGTTTCGGCTCCGCCTGTACACCGCTTACATTACTACAGCTAAGATATATATTATGGTGTTTTATTGACTGTTTTGGGATAATATTTGGGGATTTAACATGTGCTTTTCTATCCGGTGTTAAGGATTTTATGCATCTCTTATGCACTATTATTGGTCATGATATTTCTAATATTCACATCACACCCTCATAGTTTCACGCACATTGTTTAGGACTACTTGGCAGGATTTCAGGGTCAAACATGTTCGCACTTATGTTTCTTACATAGTTTTCCCTATATTTCGTTCATACATATGGGCGCACACTTTTGTATAAATATGCTTGCTACCGCCCACCTGTTTTGGAATAATCAAGAACCAGAACTCCTACCAAATCTGCTCTCTACTCCTCACCAAGCGTGCCTCGCAACCCCCCCTCGCACTTGCGCAGTATTATCCACATAGAATAGATTGTGCCCCTGGCGTTCACATTTTGAACACAGGATTGCATCAATGTTTGGGGAAACGAGGGGGAAACGAGGGGTGGTCGTTGGTAACAACTTAGACTTCTGTGGGGGGGTACTTGGTCTTGCTTACACTTCTGAGATGTTTTCGAGAATGACTCTCATAATATCCGCCCGCAATTCATCGTCCATTGCATAGGGATCGGTGTCGCGGTTCGGTCTCATCTCCAAACATGGGGCCTCCCCGTAAGGAATATTCGCGGGTTTCCTGACACGAACGATTTCTCCCAGTGACTCAAGGAGTTCTCATCGGTGCTGCGGAGGAGATTCGTCTGAAGCATCGATACAAACAAATACATGCGATAGTGATGTGACAGCCCTATTCATAATTTCCACCAGGACGGGAACTCGAAGGCCTCGGCCACCAAACTCAGTCTTGGCCTTCTGAGAAGCCTCCCGTATATGATCCAGGATTCCTCCTCCGCCGGGAAGTTGTTTGAGCATGGCGCCTAAAATGTTTGCACTAGACTGCTCTTGCTCGCCAGGGAAATCGCAGTAGAGTCCTACGACAGCAATGTCTTTCCCTGCAGCCTGATCGCACAGACGACCAATCACTAGTGGGCTATTATTTGCCAATGGTCAATGACATCTACACCGTCTTTCTCCGGCGGGAGGCCTTGCTACCTGAGATACGTTTTCCCCACTCTTGCATTCTCGGAACTGGGCAACACTGGGCCAACGCAACCATCTTCCGCATGACTCCATTCTCCGAACTCGTCAGTTTCTAGTACCTAGCCCCCTATGCCATCAAGTCGGCCGATTCGCACACATTAATATATTTGCTGTGGTCGGAGCGGCGGTAACCGCTGGAGAAATTTGAGGGCGCTCGGCGTCTGCTTCTGTGATGAAGTTGACAGCACTGCTGAATGAGTTGACATTACTGATGACAGACTGGTGCCCCCCCTGACGACATTTGCGCTACAGTTTATGATCTGAACTCCTTCTTTTGAGAGGGGAGGGGGTGGTGTGTGTGAAGGGAATGTGACTTCCCTCAGAGTTCGAAGGAATCTCTGGGGCCTAAATACAGAGGGGACAGTGACCGATAGGGCCTTGGTGTCGGACAGATCTGCGCTGGCCCAATCATTATCCTGAGCAAACCTTTTCAGTACCATGCTCTTGGCGAAAACCCCACTTTCCTTCGACTAGGGTTGTTTCCTATCCTCCTACTAGAGGGTAGTGAGGATGGAGGAACTTATATTCTATGATAACAGAAAAAGGGCAAGAAAGCCTATGTGACAAGAAAAATATCAAAAAGGTAGATGTCATGAAGCAAGCGGTGAGGAAGCGGTGAGGAATAACGACCGTTTATAGAAAAAAGTAAAGAGAAAAAGATATAATATGATGCCAATGTTATATGCCGTAGTGAAGCTTGATGACTGCGTAAATTAAGGAAACAATCCACACCAATTCATCTGCAGTCACTCCCACCGCGCACTGTGCACGATCGAAGTCTGTGGGAAATCGTCCAACTTTTTTTCTGAGGGGATAACAGCTGCAAACAAACCAAAAGGAGAGGGGGCCGGAAAGGGGGGGAAGGAAAATGGAAAGAAATGGGATGGTATTATAAACCCAATAGACAGAGCAAGGAGGTAGAGGATGCGTGATGGGAGTGCCAAAGTGCTAAGTAGCCGTCAGCAGGCGGTTGATTGGGAGAAAATTTGAGGAATCGGGGAGTATGCTGAGCTATAGCCTTGAACATCATAACCGGCGGATCCTTTTGGAGGAGCGGGAATCTATATCAGACAACCCGGGTGAGGAAGGGGCGGCAAACCCATCGCCATTTAACGAAGGAATGGAACTTCTATGATCGGATAGTAATTCCACAATACCATCATATCCACGCCTTAGGGCTTGCGAAAGTGCTGTTTGACCAGCGAGATCTGCCATATCGGAGTTGACGCCCACCCGCTCAAGCAGCGCCTTCACAACACTCTCGTGTCCTTTCCGGGCGGCTATGAGGAGTGGCGTTTGACCATGTTCATTTATAGTATTAGGGTTGACATCCCTTCGTCCCAACAGCATCCTCGCGACTCCCTCAGGTCCTTCCCGGGCGACTATGAAGAGCGGTGTTTGACCATATTTATCCGCAATATTAGGGTCAACATCCCTTCGCTCCAGCAGCATCTTCACGACTCCCTCATGCCCCTCCTGGACAGCTGCGAAGAGTGGTGTCACGCCATCCTGGTCCACAGTGTTGGGGTTGACATCATTCCGCTCCAACAGCACCTTAATGAATCCCTCATGTCCCTCCTGGGCGGCGATGAAGAGCGGTGTTTGACCATCTTTATCTGCAGTATTAGGGTCGACATCCCTTCGTTCCAGCAGCACCTTCACGACTCCCCCATGCCCCTCCTGGACAGCTGCGGAGAGTGGTGTCACGCCATCCTGGTCCACAGGGTTGGGGTTGACATCATTCCGCTCCAACAGCACCTTCATGGATCCCTCATGTCCCTCCCGGGCGGCGATGGAGAGCGGTGTTTGGCCATATTTATCCGCAGTATTAGGGTCAACATCCCTTCGTTCCAGCAGCATCTTCACGACTCCCTCATGTCCCTCCTGGACAGCTGCGGAGAGTGGTGTCATGCCATCCTGGTCCGCAGTGTTGGGGTTGACATCATTCCGCTCCAACAGCACCTTCGTGAATCCCTCATGTCCCTCCAGGGCGGCGATGAAGAGCGGTGTTTGACCATCTTTATCCGCAATATTAGGGTCGACATCCCTTCGTTCTAGCAGCATCTTCACGACTCCCTCATGCCCCTCGTGGACAGCTGCGGAGAGTGGTGTCACGCCATCCTGGTCCACAGAGTTGGGGTTGACATTATTCCGCTCCAATAGCACCTTCATGAATCCCTCATGCCCCTCCCGGGCGGCGATGAAGAGCAGTGTTTGGTCATATTTGTCCGCAGTATCAGGGTTGGCATCCACTCTTTCCAGTAGCATCTTCACGGCTCCTTCATGTCCCTCCCGGGCGGCTATAAAGAGTGGTGTCGGGCCACAATTATCAGCAGTATTAGAGCCGATATCCTCTTGTTCTAGTGGCATCTTCACCACTCCCTCATATTCCTCCTCGGCCGCTGCGCAGAGCGGTGCCAGGCCATGCTGGTTCACAGTGTTGGGGTTGACATCGTTCCGCTCCAACAGCGCCTTAATAAATCCCTCATGTCCCTCCTGGGCGGCGATGAGGAGCGGTGCTTGACCACATTTACCCGCAGTATTAGGGCTGACATCCCTTCGTTCCAGCAGCATCTTCACGACTCCCTCATGTCCGTTCCGGTCAGCTATGGAGAGCGGTGTTTGACCGTATTTATCCGCAGTATTAGGGTCGACATCCCTTCCTTCCAGCAGCATTTTCACGACTCCCTCATGCCCCTCCTGGGCAGCTGCGGAGAGCGGTGTCCCGCCATCTTGGTCCACAGGGTTGGGGTTGACATCATTCCGCTCCAACAGCACCTTCATGAATCCCTCATGTCCCTCCAGGGCGGCGATGGAGAGCGGTGTTTGACCATATTTATCTGCAGTATTAGGGTCGACATCCCTTCGTTCCAGCAGCATCTTCACGACTCCCTCATGCCCCTCGTGGACAGCTGCGGAGAGTGGTGTCCCGCCATCCTGGTCCACAGTGTTGGGGTTGACATCATTCCGCTCCAACAGCACCGTCATGAATCCCTCATGTCCCTCCTGGGCGGCGATGGAGAGCGGTGTTTGGCCATATTTATCCGCAGTATTAGGGTCGACATCCCTTCGTTCCAGCAGCATCTTCACGACTCCCTCATGCCCCTCCTGGACAGCTGCGGAGAGTGGTGTCACGCCATCCTGGTCCGCAGTGTTGGGCTTGACATCATTCCGCTCCAACAGCACCTTAATGAATCCCTCATGTCCCTCCTGGGCGGCGATGGAGAGCGGTGTTTGACCATATATATCTGCAGTATTAGGATTGACATCCCTTCCCCCCAGCAGGATCTTGGCGACTCCCTTATTTCCAGCCCAGGCGGCTCCGGAAAGTGGTGTTTGACCATATTTATCCCTCCTATCAGGATCGACATCCGCCCGTTCCAGGAGCATCTCCACCACGCCCTCATGCCCACACGCAGCGGCCCATAAGAGGGGTGCTCGACCATCCGTGTTCGTTGTATCAGGGTCAACACCCTGTCGTGCCAGTAGCATCTTTACTACATCTTCATGCCCTTTTCTGGCAGCCCAAGCAAACGCCGTATTTCCCCCGACATCCAATGCGTTAAGATCCCATCCTCCCATTTCCAATAAAGCTCGTGCTATCTCCACAATCCCAAGATAGGCTGCGCCGTGAAGCCCCGTGAATCCCTCTAGGGCATTGCTGCCTTCATGTTGAGAAATGTGCCACCACCAATCTTTCTCATGAATTAAGAGTAGCTTAAAAGAAACGTGCTTATCATAGCCGTCAAGAAGTTTCAAGGCCAGTAATTTCACTCTTTCGCTGAGCTCCTTTCTTGCATGCGCTCCCCAATAACAAGAGGCATAGCTGACAAAGGGAGCTGCTACTGGTGGCGAATCAAGAGTAGTTGGCAGGTCCCTGATACACCGGAAGTTGAGGAATGTCAAACAAATCTCCGCCATCATCGAGTGGGGGCTAGGAAACAGGGAGGTATCATTGGATAGATGTTCTTGGAGAGTGAAGTGAACAAGACGAACGGTAGATGATAGCGCCTCAATCGTTACGAGCCCAAGTGAACAGCGTAGCACTGTCTCTATTGCAGGTATATCCCCTGCATTCTGGTCCATATCTCCTGTCTCTACCCCAAGCGCTTGACATAACTCAAAAGCCTTCAACGGACGCTCGGAATGTGATATCCACATGAGGGCTTCCATACCGAGCCTCGATTTGCTTCCATTTTGTGACTTTATCCGGGCGAGGGTTGCCGTGTACGCATCTCCCAGCCCCTTCCCTTTTGTCATCTCCTCAAGCTTCTTCCTTCTCTTGTTGATCGTCACCTCTCCCAATATTGCGTCAATATTTAGTGAAACCAGGAGGAATCTAGCTACCAGTGTCAGCGGATTACCCTTCTGTGGATTGTGGATGTGCTTGGTATTGCTACTTACACTTGGGAAATCACGTCAGGAATTATTCTCATAATATCCTTCCGCAAATCATCGTCCATCGCATAGGGCTCCGGATCCCTGTCCAATCTCGAACCCAAATATACTCTAATGTCACCTTCTGTCGGACTGACTGGTACTGTAATAACCTTGGGGAAGTATTTCTCCACTTCCTCCTGAACATGCGATCTCCCCGTAAATAACACACGCGTACTTGGTGACTCCCGAACAATCTCTCGCAGTGACACAAGCAACTCTTGTCGACTTTTCGGAGTAGATTCATCCAAGGCGTCGACGCATATATAAACTGGGGGCAGTGGCGAGATAGTCTCCTTCATCATTCGCACTATATCGGGTAATCGTAAACCTCTGTCGGAAAATCGCTTTCGAAACGCCTGTCGTATATTCTCCGGCATGTCTCCTACGCTCACAAGTTGCTTTAAGATGGCTCCCAGCATGGCCGTTGCTGACTGCTCTTGGTGGGCAAGGAAATCACAATATAGCCAAGCAACAGCCAGATCCTTTTCCCCACTGGCAGCCTGGTCGCACAGGCTGTCGATGACTAGACAACTGATATTTCCTACCCGTTAGCAACATTGCCTTTATTTTCCTTTTCTGGGAGTGGAGTGTCCTTACATTAGATAGGTCTTGCCAACACCCGGCCCCCCCGAACAAAATAACACCCGCTCAAGGGACCCATCCTCTTCGTTACTCCATTTCCGAAACTCGTTGGTTTCTAGAAGCCAGTTCCCCACGCCATCGAGTCGGTCGGCTCGCACGTCTTGGTGCCGCTGCTGAGGTTTTAAAGGCGATAGCCACTCCGGGATCTGATCATCCTTATCAGATGTCCCTGTGTTGAAGTTGATAACATTGCCGTAATTGAAAGAGTTGATGTTGTCGGTGATGCTTAGATTTTGCGATGATTTTTGTGGCATGCTGCTTGAAACGCTTTCGCTCAGAAATGATGGTGTAATTAGGAAGGTTGTATCAAGGAGTTTGAAGGGTTATGAGGATTCCAAGGTTGAAGTAGGATAAGGCTTTGAGGTTTCACGAGCACCCAATCACCTAGTCACAGCTGACCAATAAATTGTTCCGGCCGCAGCCCCATGAAGCTCCAATCTTTTCAGTAAATACGGGAATCATAACATATGCGGCGCATCCTCGCACTTGGGCAATCGCAAATTTGCTTGGATATATTGAATTTGATCGCTCTTACTACGGTATAACGTGATTTACGGGGAATCCGATCAGGATCGGGACCCCGCTCACCCATAGCAACAACAGAAAAATCGAACTTATTATACATTAGATTATCTCAATGCATAATAGAAATACTACTTTGAAAATCTAGCTACAAGCACTTTAAAATATAGAGAATCTGAAAATCTAGTTTTAATTTACTTTACAATCCTTTTTGAAAGCAATGGTGGTTAGAGGAGAGATGAAAAACTACATATAAACAGCATGTGAGCTGTGTCAGGTTTTAATTCTCAAATACACTATCCCTGGGGGGGTCTGAGACAGTAAAATTCGTGGCCAGCTGCATGATGCCGGATTCGTGCACTTGGCGCTTACAAAACTACCGAGTGATATGAAATAACCACGGTTACGATCAGTATGAATTGTATCGTTTACATGAATTCTATCCAAAAGGAATTAAAGCTTCTTGTGTCTATTCTCAAAACAAATTAGACAAAGAGAAAACCCGCATTCAGGTCCCATACAGCCAAAACACGAAATGTGTGCCCGTACTCCCTTTTGTCTCATGCCCTGTAAGATAAAGCAACACTCCGCACAGCCAGCCTGAGACTCACCCATGCGAATGAAGATGTGTTCCTCTCTCGAGCCGGTAGGTGGAGGTAGGTTGGTAATATTTTGAAGCTTGTTGTAGCGAGGGGTTGTTGTTTTTTGTGTATAGTAAGACTTGTGAGACGGAGAGTGCTTTTGGCCATAGTGGGAGAGAATAGACTTAGCCAAAGTGAGGCGGAAGGAGTGAGATGAAACTGGGTAAGGAGAATCAGTGGATAGGCGGCAGGGTATAAGGTAGGAATTGATAATGGTAGTGTCAAGAAGACAAAAAGAAATGGGTGGCTAATTGCGAAGACATTTCAGCTGAGTGAAGCAGTAGCTCCGGTACTGGTCTGCAACATCAATACCAACTTTATAACGATTGTAGTCATTGGTAATGACAGGGATAGGGATATTCAAATGCTCTTGGTAGCCAAAGGTTTGGTGGATTACAAGACGATTACTACTAGAAATGCGAGGTTTTTTGTGCTCTGAGATAATACGCTTCTCGAGTGAATGAATGGTAGTTAGAAAATAAACCGCACTATTGTCCTACCATTAGACAGCAAGAACTTTGCCCACGGTATCAGCAGAGCCTTCAGATATCTCATTTTAAGGTATACCTTTCCTGTCGTCAAGGAGTTCAGGGGGGAATGCTGATGTATTTACTCTTGCTGTGCCACAAGCCCCCATTCTCAGTTCTCTTAGCTTGATCAGATGTGCTTGAGAGGGAAAGTAGTTGTCCATATAGATATTGAAGTGATGCCCAGATGAATCTGGTAGGCTAGAGGCAAGCTGGAAAACAGTAGAGCACGTAGGAGTAAGGCCTTCCTGGTGAATTAACCTATTGAACGACATCAGCAAAAATAATGCCCTGTGTTCTGTGTGTTCTGTGCATTGGAGGCACGTGATGCCGGAACGGAAATCGCGAAACTGAATGCGACATTCATGTGATGTTGCGTTCTGACTTTGCGTTACTTGGCCCCTTCTGTCCTGACGCAATCAGGACACAGACCCCTAGGACCTGTGCTTCCTGACTGCATGTGGTGCTGCGCTACTCCGTCCTGACAACGCCTGATCGAAGGGTCTCCCGGTCTGACGCTGCCTGATCCAAGGGTCTTCCAGCCTGACACCGCCTGATCTAAGAGTCTCCAGGGCTGACGCCGCCTGATCTAATACTCGCCTGCCCTGACTCCGGTTCCTTCTTACCGAACGTCAGCGCTTTGTGCATCTTCCCACCTCTCATCTGGATCTTTTCTGCTCCTGCCTCCCTCGTTGGGATCACACGATCCTGGTTTCTCTATTCATGATGTCTGGCTACCTCTTTCTGATCTTCAAGTTACCCCTATACATGCCGTTTCCTGATCCAATCATGACTCTATCAGATGTCGCCTTGTGTTCTTGGATGCATTGTGAACTAAGTCTAATACTATTCTCTTATTCCTAATGCTCTGAATTCCTGAGTTAGCTTGACGTCCTCATATTAACACTAAGCTCGTCTGGGTACCATTTCCCACATGTGAGAGAAAGCGCATCCCAAACTATTATTCATTACGGCTATGTTATATACACATGCTCAATGTCCTAACTGCACGCATCATTGGTTCCACAATTTCCCTGCTCTATATCCAACGGCTCGCTATGCAGAGCAGAGTCCTATGGCGACTCTAGATCTCCAATGCTGAGCGCGAGTTGTCACAAAGCAGTAGGAGTCACTGTATTGTCTAAAGTTAGCCCAACAGCCACCTCCTGTAAGCTGTCTGGGGTCTGTGGATTAGAATCGAGAAAGCTTAGGGGTCGGGTTGCTATTTGACAGAAATCGAAATATGTGACAGTTTCTTGTAAATCGATTGCGTTACACAGGGCGCCCATGAGGGCCCCAATAGCTGAGTTGCTGGGGATTTGACTCTAAATCCATGGAGTTGCGCATGCAGGGGCCCGACTCGACATCTGACTTTCTACCTCTGCAGTGACTGCAGCCCAATTGTCAGTAAATTCACAGCGATCTTCCCGCACCCTGTGCTCCTTCTCGATCTTTGCTTTAATCGTCTCGCGAATGTTCTCGAGAATCCTAGTTTGTACCCAGTCTGGGCAAGAGCCCCACGTCTGGCACCGCCGGCCAAAAAGGTCTTCAGAGCTCAAAGTCATGTTAGTATCTGTAACGGGGGCACTGTGTAGGAAGACGGATCCTAAGATTGCAACCGCACCGAAGACTCAAAGTAGAAGTAAGGATCAAAATAAAGATAAAGATAATTCAAAGTAGAATCAAGCGGTAAAACTTAATATCGTTAAGCCTGAAAGCTTCACTCAATAAGTTCTCTCGAGGATCATTGGTTATCAGAATAGGGTGTCTCTTGCTTTTAGTTAAGTAGAATAATGTAAAGCCAGAGGACACCTGTCAACCATTCTGACCTTTCGCGAGCACCCTGCTCAGCTCAGGGCTGTCTAACTCACCTGCCTAGAGTGAGCTAAGACTCGGAGGCAGTCGGACCGCTCGGATATTAACTATCTCCACAAATAGGAAGTGCTTCCGGTGATGTCTCTCCAACTACATCTGCATAAGCGAAAACGCTTTCCTATCGGTGACATATCAGTGGCTGACCGACATGCCCACCGTAGAGATAATATCCATTGGGACTCACTGGCCCAGCGGTGGCTTCGTCTATACAAGCTACGCAGTCCATTGGCAAATCTACTTGGCTATACTAAGCTTCTAAACCAGACTGCATACTCCCTCGATAAGAAATCTCCTGCTGCTTGACTGCATGGGCGCTACCCACAGTCAACCATGCGGGACCTTCTTAAATCGTGACAAGACTCACACCTCTAGAGTCCACTAATAACCCATAGTAATGCTACAGTTCACGGGGTAGCCCGGGACTGGCTTTGGGGTGGTTGTCCTGGAAGCCTTCCAGCTTCCCCGGTCAGCCCCAAGCCCTCTACTGTTAACCATACAACTAGCCGGAGGTCAAAGTATGCCCGTAGGTGGTTCCCAGGTGTTATCCAGGTGGTGCCCCAGGAGGCGGTCACCCTCACACCCCTTATATATCCTGCGAACAGCTTCTGGTCGGTTGGACAGCCACAACACATACGGTGTTGTGGGAGCGTTCCTATGGATCTTACTTTACTAGGAAGCACACAACTACACAGCCGTACCGTGCTGTCGCGCCGTACCAACGCTGGGGCCGCAGGGGGGTGTTAGGAATATCCCCTGAAAGTTACAGGAGGTTCGGACCACTCCTGCTCCGTCAGTAGTCCGTTTCGTACCATACGAAGCGGCCCTATGAACATCTAAGAGCCCCACTATAGTGGGATAACTTCCCCCTAAGTCCGCAGATGACTTTGTCGGTGAAGGTAGGGTAACTGGGGTACCTCAGTAGGGTAACTGGGGTCCCAAGGTAGGGTAATCATGTTTCTAAGGTAGGGTAACTTTACCCTTCCATGCCTTTATTTCCTTCGGGAGTCCGCGTGACCACATATAATCTTGCCCCGAAGACCCGTGCAACGTTTACTATGGGTCCTTAGCTTTATGCGATCATACCCTCCGAAGGTTACCCTGCCTAGTAGGGTAACTTTGGCCTACCTAGGTTACCCTGTCCAACCTTATGTCACCAAGTCACTTTGTAGACACTGGTACTAACTCATGTCTACCGGTAGTATACTAAGTATACTGGTCTATCCTTAATATGGTCACCACTTGGTATACCATACGGGCTTGAGTCTAGTCCACTGTAGCTACCTATCTGTAGGGTCGTTACAGTATCCGAGCCGGAATGAGAGGACACCAGGTTCGGGGTCAGACTCACCCTTTATGGCCTCCGGCTACAAGTCGCATGTTTCAAGATGTACTCCTGTTTTGCCATACTCACTAAGTATGGCAGAGTATGGCACAGGTTAAGCAAACTATAGTGCCATTGATGCGATGAAGCAAATTGGGTTCGGAAATCCTACACATTTTCTTGCCCTTGAAGTACTTTCCCCATATTGCCTTAAGGATCTGGGGCGCGAGGACTCGATTTGTTACTTGCTGGGTCAAGTTCATACACATTAGTTGTGGCCGGGCTCACGACCTAGCGCACACACTTGATACTCTCTTGGGGAGCAGATAAATCTATCCCTCTCAAGGAGGTAGTCGGCTCTGCACACAATTGCCGTCGGGTCTTGTGGGAGATCGTACAATCCTCCAATGTTGTTCTTTACCTCGTAAACAAACGGAGATCTTACTGCAGAGTGTCTCGTGTGTATTTGTCAAATTTAGTAAGCACACTCGGCGGGCTGGGTGATGTTGGAGTATCAGCGTCCACATTCTATTTTTATGCTTGCCTCCGATGCTTCAATATTTCCTGTGTCGGATATGTTATTGAGAACATTCAGCCAGTATCGGTAGACCTCGGACATCAATGTAGTGGGTGCTGGAAGAGGATTAACAAACAGGGTGTACAGGAGAAGGAGAATCTTGGCCCGCGCAATCACGGCAGCCTCGGCTCCTGTGGCTGTATTTCACTGTGAGTTAGTACCAGGCCAGATGTGCACATGTCGTGGCATACTCAAATTGCCGGGAGGACTCGAGCTTCTGACTGCAGATGTAGTGGCACTGTGGGTGGCCAGCAGCCATGAATACCGTGTTACACTGGAAGATGTGAACGTCTGTGGAGTGTACGCACTACCTTGGATTATACGTCGTGGAGCAACTAGGGCACGCCTGACTGGCACTGCCCCCTGCGATCTGGAGGTGATGAAAACTCGCACAGTTGAAGCCTGGTTGTTTGCTTGTCATCTCTTCGCAGTTGGTGAGGGGCGACAAGTACCTGGTGCAGTGTCGTTATCCGGAAAATCATTGTCTTCAGCGTCTGGTTCTGTATCCGATTCAGTTTGATCAGATCCGTGGGAGGTCTGGTTCTCATCGCTGCTATCATCGCTCACGAAAAGTCTCGCTATTTGTGGTTGTGTGTCAGGTTCGGTATACGCCGTGGTCTGTAATCTACTCCTTTGTAGGGCGCTTCAAAAGTGATGATAGGAGACGCCTGGTGCTTCGTGGTGGGGAAGAACTCCGACCTGATGACTGTGTACCGTGGGAGCTGCATAATTCAGCCAGTATTATTCGTGTGCTATGGGAGCTACCTGATTCAGTCTAGTGTTCCTGATCCGGATCCCCTTTCCAAGGGTATGGCATTGCGTCTATGCTGGTACGGATTGGCTACTCAAGGAGCCGGCTGATTATGTGAATTGCCCTCAGGTTGTCTAGACCTGGTGGAATACTGGACGATTGATGAAGGTTTGTTCAGAGAGGATAGGAATTAGGACATAGAATATTGTAATGTATTCTGGGTGTTATGAAGACTAGGAGTTTGTTGTTGTTTAATGGAACACGTTAGGTCTTATATGGTATGGCTTGAGGGAGGGGTGGGGAAATCACGTACTATCACTCGGTATTGAAAGCATCTATTCAACTGTAAAAAGAGGTTTTCTACTTGTTACACATTATGTTCAAACTCTGGACAAGCTCAGATATGATATTCGTTTGGACTCTGGTATGAAAGGTAGGACGGAATACAGTGTCGCTAATGTAGGATGCGTCGCTACTGTAGGATGCATGACTAATGTCGCTGCTTCTTAGGCAAATACTAGCCCCAATGAGTATTAGTTAGCGACACTAATTCTAGCAAGACACTTAGCACGCCCGAAGTGGATTAGATATATCAAACCTCATCTCTGGACGTCAAATCAATACCACTAAATATCTAGCTCTCAGTTTTCATGTCATGCATGCCTTAGATCGATTGGCTAAAGCTGGCCTAGTTACGGGGAGAGAATGCGAGGCACGCCAAATCTGGAAAAATGTATCACATGTCAGCATAAGGGGACGTAAGGATGAGAGAAGGTGAAGCAAGGGTGCGCAATAGTATCATTACTTGAGTCCTAACACATATTAGCTACGATTTAGAAGCTGAAAATACAGGACTGCCAAAGGAAAACTAGATCTACTATAGTAAGGTAAAAATGAAAAAGAATTAATTTTGAAACCAGGAAATTTGAAATTATTTTCCACCCAGGCGATGTCTTGTAGAATAGAATAATTCGTGGGTGGATAGGGTGTTTTCTGGGGCGTGCTCTGAACTCTGAATTGAAGATACGTGTGCCGCGGGTGTCATGGATGCTGGTGGCTGTGTCAGGGCCACATTGGTGGATGGTGGGAGTTGAGTCGTCTGAGAGGGATGTTCTATTGTTCTCTCAGGAGTCGAGAAAGATCGAGGTTGGCGACAGGAGTACCGGGACTCGGGGGTGAGAATGCGGGTTCGTCGCGCATCATAGATCTGAAAGGTGGTCTGTCCTCAGTGCCATGTTTCACTTGAGGCCTCGCAGCTAAGAGCCCGGGATTTGCTTGTAAATTGATTGCCCATAGATTCTCCGGCCTATAAGTCCGGAGTTTGTGGAGCCTATTAGACTCGAAAGGCCCATACATACCAGAGGGGACCTCTGACATCGGTGCAAATCGATTAGATCTCACCGACTTCTCTATTTGCGATGGAATATTCCTCGGGCGTGTAGAGGGTCCGGGAATCCAAGTGAGACGTCCTAAACTGGCAGTTAGCTAGCATATTTTGATCAGAGTCCCTGTTCAGTTTAGATACTTACGTCGCTGTCATCTGAAACGAGAAGGCCAGCACAGTGAGGCCCCCGAGTTGTTCCCCCTAGATCCGCTTGTAGCTATTCATCCTCGTCAATCCACTCCTCCTCCTGCCATTCCTGTGGTGCCTCTGCTACACCGGCCTATTCATCCCAAATAGGTAGGTTGAAAATGGGTAAGTTCCATTGGGAGGGTAGGAGGTCTTGTTCAGGTCATCGCCATCTTTGGGGCTTGATTCAAGAACCAAGAGATCTAGGGGATTGTGGCCATTGTTAGCAAGTAACCACGCACGAATGGCCAGATCTCTATTCAGGAATGTGAGCTGGCACAGGGGGAGTGGTTCTTCCAGGCCTTGAGGCAGTCTGGTAGCTCCCGAACTTGTTGTACTGATCAGATACCGGGGGCTGTTGATTTCCTCTTCACAGTCTTGCCCTCTTATAACCCGGAGCAGATCCGTGATGCTCGAGGTGGCCAGTCTCACGGTCCCCTGGTAAGATACCTGTTGGGATAACTTTGGTGTTCTTTCTTTTGTTACACGTTTGCTATGAGGGATTTCCATTGTAAGGTTTACGACGTTGTATTGTTTCCTTGGTTACGCAGATATGCACCTCATACTGGGGTATGAGTCGGGCGGCAAAGGCTGTGCTAGGATTTCCATCTATATAAAGGGGGCTGTGCTCTCTATTTGCTTTCATCTTTCTCGTCCGCTCCACCTCCAGCGATTGAAATCTCAACACCATGGGAAATCGTCGTGAGAGTGTCCTCCGCCTCTGATCTACCCCGTCCGTGGCATCTGCTCGGGGGTTTATCACGCCTTC